>Ga0194125_10000730_pt1 | contig 55801 bp, 61 predicted proteins | sample TA2KigC250mmetaG_FD_148626 | JGI IMG/M metagenome (GOLD analysis project Ga0194125, IMG submission 148626) | Freshwater microbial communities from Lake Tanganyika, Tanzania - TA2015034 Kigoma Deep Cast 250m | ecosystem: Environmental > Aquatic > Freshwater > Lake | place: Tanzania: Lake...
CAGCACCGAATTCCATGGCTTTTTCATATATGGTTTGTCTCAGTTCTTGGCTGTTGTTTTTAGTCATAATCATCCGATTTATTCCTTCATCTCTATTTTTGATAGGCGGCTAACATCTGGTTATACGGACGGCCTAATGGCTTATGGGCTGCCCGTATAACCTTCTAACCGGGTTGGGATGTTATACGGCATGGAATGAAAAATCGGTTAGAATTGCTCACAGTATAGCAAACTCTTGCGAAAGGTGCAATATGCAACCAAACTCACCTCCCGTCCCTCCGAAGGGAAAGAAACTCCTCGATCAAGTTCGTGACGCCATTCGTACCAAACACTACTCCTATCGCACCGAGCAAACCTATGTGAATTGGATCACGCGTTACATCCTCTTTCACAAGCAACGCCACCCCAAAGAAATGGGGTCGCCCGAAGTGCAGGCTTTCATCACCTACCTCGCTGTCGAACAGCATGTTTCCGCTTCCACACAAAAGCAGGCCCTCAGTGCTGTCCTATTCCTATACCGGCACGTGCTGGAAAAACCACTCGAAGTGCCGGACGCCATTCGCCCTGAACAGGCCAAGCACCTGCCCACCGTTCTGACACATGATGAAGCCGTGACTGTCATTGGCAAAATGAGCGGCACGACCCAGCTGATGGCAAAACTGCTCTATGGCAGCGGTCTGCGCCTCATGGAATGCCTGCGCTTGCGGGTGAAGGATCTGGATTTCGGCAATCACCAGCTCGTGGTTCGGGACGGCAAGGGGGAGAAAGACCGCGTCACTGTGCTTCCCGATTCCATCGTTGCCACCCTGCAAACGCACCTCGTGGATGTGAAAGCCATTCACCAGAAGGACTTGCGGGAAGGTTTTGGTAAAGTCTCGCTTCCTTATGCCCTGGCGCGCAAATACCCCAACGCTCCCGCAGAATGGGCCTGGCAGTATGTTTTTCCTGCATCGCAGCGATCCAAAGACCCGCTCACGGGAACGATCAAGCGCCACCACCTCGATGAAAGCGTGTTACAGAAAGCCGTGCGCCAGGCCGCGAAGATTGCTGGCATCAGCAAACCCGTTTCCCCTCATACCTTCCGTCACTCCTTCGCCACCCACCTCCTCCAAAATGGTTACGACATTCGCACTGTCCAGGAACTCCTCGGCCATAAAGACGTGAAAACCACCATGATCTACACCCACGTCCTCCAGCGCGGCGGGATGGCGGTCAAAAGCCCCCTCGACGATTGATCACCATCCTCTATAACTTACTGCGGTGCCCCCTCGTCCCCCGTTTGTTTCATAACAAGAATCCACTGCAAAAACTACATGTAGAGGATTCGGGGCGGCATATATGGGGGTGCGTACGCAGCACGCACCCCCATATATGCCGCCCCGCCGCCTCGTTCTGGAGTTTTTTCAGTGGACTCATAACAAGCAGCATCTGCATCTATTCTTTAGTCGAACACCAAAGACATCAGCGATCCTATCAGACTCAGCGCTAGGGGCAGGCCGATCATGCCTGCCAGAACATAAAGCACAATCCGCCAGGGAGAGGCGTCGCGCGGCCCTGGCAGATCTTCACCTTCGGCCATATGACGGATGATCCTGGCCGTCTCGCGGGCTGCCTTCGAGAGGTCGCGCCCGCTACCATAGACCCAGTGCCAGTGTTCTTTGGGTGTGGGGACAACGATGCTTTGGCCGTCGAAATCTTTCAGCCACAGACGCACCGCCTCGGGTGGCGAGACGCTCAAATCGCTGGGCAGGATCACAGCCCTGGCCTCGGAGAGGGTTTTATCGGGGATGCCTCTCTCTATCAGGTGGATCACAACGGGCAGGGACTCGGCTTCCCGCCCCAGGGCGCTGATGATGCTTTCGGTGAACTCGCCGATCTCAGAGGCCAGCACCAGGACGGGGAAGGCCTCGTGCAGCCTGGCAAGCGAGCGGGCTGCCAGGCGGTTATCTGCTCGCAGGGCGGCCCCGTGGTAAACCAACGCCAGCGAGAATAGGATCAGCAACTCCAATAGCATCAGGGACTCACGCAAAAGATCCGTAGCGGGATCGCCCAACATAGCCTTCAATAATTCGAAGACCAGACTTCCAGTTGCGACCATCACCGCGATGACGCAGGCAAAGAGCACCAGGTAAAGATAGATTTTCCGCACCAGCGAGCGGCGGGCGTGGTCTCCAGCCTCGCCCTCTTGGGAAGCTTCTTTGGCCATTGGACGCCAGGTCTGTATCCACAATGGCAGCCCCACGATCAGAGTCGCCAGAGCAGCCGTAAGCCGGCTGCGCAGCGTCACAACGCCGACGGTGGAGGTGCCGATGAGCATGTCGATCAGGAAGCTCAACAGCATGTGCAGCCCCGTAATGAAGGCAACCGACCCGAAGAATGCCAGTATATAGAAATATGCTCGCCGCAAGCCAGATCGCCGCAGGGATTCGGGCAGCAATGCGATTTCTGTTGAGAGAGTGCGGCCATAGTAAAACCACACTCCGCCCAGGGGGACGAGAGTCGAAAGTGGAATGCTGATCTCATTGAGGAAGTCGAGTGATGAGAAACCCTCCCCCAGCAATGCCAGCAAGATTGTGTTGAGCACGATTCCGGTAGGAATCAACACACCCCACACCCCGATCAGGCTGAGGATATAGAGGATCACCAACCGCAGGATTGATGCCTGCTCGTCTGGCTGCGCCAGGGAGAGCTGGACTCGCCGCCAGGCCAGGACCCACAAAGGCGCGCCCAGGATCAGCAAAGCCAGTCCATTTGCCAGCCTGGAATGGGGGGTAACGCCCAGGGTTTCGCCAGTTGTGAGAATATATTGCAGCACTTGCATGACGCCGCCGATGGACATCGCTAAAGCATAGAGCGCCCAGAGATAACGATACAGACGCCGCGTTTCGGGGAAGGCATTCCCGGTTGGATGTTCGACCCAATTGCCGCGGGTCACGTAGAAGAGGTATCCCGCCATCAGGCCATTGAGGAGGATGGCGACCAGGTTTTCGGCCCAGTTTTGCGAACTTCCTAAGATGGCGTAATACGGCGGCAGTTGCAGGAGTTGCAGCCATAGGCGGTTGATCAGCGCCAAAACATTCTGAGCAATGGGGATCAATGTGGCCAGCAGCGCGCCATAGAGAAACATGGCTCGAATACGGCTGGAGCGTTCTTCTTCATCTTTGGCTGCGTTGCGCTGAGCGGGGATCCAGTGAAGCAGGAATACGGGCACCCCAACCAGAATCAGCGAGAGCGCGCTGGCTAATTGGCTTGCGCCTCCGCCGACGACCTCGCCGGAAAATGCCGATCTGGCTAAGCCGATCAATCCCCACAGCACGACTTCCAAACTGATGAAAACGACCAGGTATTGGTATAAACGGCGTATGGTTTGCATGGAATTCTCCTATTTTCTCGTTTCTTCCGTGTACCATTCCCAGCCCCAATAGGGTTGAGGCAGATAGGTGAGTTTCCATTGCCCATCTTGCAGGATCAGCCAGGCGTCGCCCTCCTCGCTCCAGGAACCACCGAATGGTTCTCCCCCGCCGTGGATGATGGTCAATCTCACTACGGCCTCATCACCTGAAACCTCGCTCCCGCCTATCTGCATACCGGTGTCTTCGAGATTCCATCCTAATGCCAGGAATTCTTGACGGAACTCAGTCAGGGTGGGTTTGTCATCTGCGTCCTGGAGGTAACTATAGGCGCGTGGGTAATCCTCATCGTGCAGCGCAAGCACATAGTTTCGTACTACCCCTTCAGGCGAATCGTTGGGGCCGTATTCGGCTTCACCGCCGCGCAGGAAGAACAGCGTCAGGGCGGCTACAATCAATACGAGGATCGCAACCAGGATAGCGATCAGAACACGATCTTGTTTCATATCAGGCCTCCTTCCAGGTAGGTTGACAAGATTCAGCTCACCTCGGGCTAATCCTTTCGAGTAAGATACTTGCGGAATCAGGCAGTGCGGCTCCCTCCTGGCCGCAGCCAGATAACGAGAAATGGCCCGATAATGGGCAGGATCAGAGCGAATAATCCCCAAGCTGTGTATGAGATTGGCGAAAGCGCGCGCCGACGAAGGTAGATTGCCGCCAGAATCGTCAAGCTGGCCATGCAGCCAATCAGCAACAAACGCATTATATCAGCAGAGAGCGGCATCTGTATGGAATCTCCTCTGGAAATACCACGATGACTTCACCACTCAGATTGTAAAGGATTTTCAGGACAAACGCAACCGGCTTTTCCCCACTCAGCGGATAATCCAAAAAAAAGCGGGGGCTTGCGAAGCAAGCTCCCGCTACTTTTTTCGGAAATTACAGCCAACCTCTCAATTCCATGGCTTTGACAACCTTCTCGATGGCGACCATATAGGCGGCATCGCGCATATACACGTTCTCCCGCTCCGACATGTCCAGGACATCGTGGAAGGCTTTGGTCATTTTGTCGTCTAATTTACTGAGCACTTCATCGCGGCTCCAATAGAAATTCATATCGTTCTGGACGCTCTCGAAGTAGGATACCGTCACGCCGCCGGCGTTGCACAAGAAATCGGGGATGTTGAAGACGCCGCGTTCGTGGAGCACTGCATCGGCTTCTGGGGTTGTCGGGCCGTTTGCGCCTTCTGCGACGATCCTGACGCGTTTGCTGATTGCACTCACGGTCTCGGCGTTGATCTGCCCTTCCAGGGCGGAAGGGATCAAGACATCAACCTCTTTCGTGATCCAGGCCTCGTCGTCTTCGAGCAGGTAACCGGAATCTTGCGCCTTTTCCTTATCAATGGTGCCGTAGACATCGGTGATGGATTGCAGAAAGCAGGGGTCTACGCCTTCGTCGCGGCTGACGGTGTAGGGCTTCTGGTCGTCGCGGTCCCAATAAGAGACGCAGACGACTTTTCCGCCCAATTCGACGAATTTGATTGCCGCGTACTGGGCGACGTTGCCAAAACCTTGAATGGCAGCGACTGCGTTCTCGGGGGTGATATCGAGGCGCTTCATGGCTTCCCGGATCGTGTAAACCACGCCAAAACCAGTCGCCTCGGTGCGACCAAGCGAGCCGCCGCCGCCAACCGGCTTGCCGGTGATCACGCCCGGCGTATACTGGCCGACCAATTTTGAATACTCATCCATCATCCAGCCCATCATGCGTGGGTTGGTGCCCACATCGGGCGCAGGGACATCCTGCCGGGGGCCGATATTGCGGTAGATTTGTTGGATCCAGCCGCGGCAGAGACGCTCTTGTTCGTTGATGGATAGCGAGGCTGAGTCGACAGCTACGCCACCCTTGCCGCCGCCCAAGGGGATATCCGCTACGGCGGTTTTCCAGGTCATCCACATCGCCAGCGCCCGGACGGTATCCAGCGTTTCGGCGGGGTGAAAGCGTATGCCTCCTTTAGCGGGGCCGCGCACATCGCTGTGCTGAACCCGGTAACCGAAGAACACTTTGATAGAACCGTCATCCATTTTGACAGGAATCTGGAAGCGGAACTCACGCGTTGGCCAACGTAACATCTCCGCGGCCTGAGGGTCCAGGTTGAGCAGGGCAGCGACGTTGTCGAATTGCGCCTGGGCCATCTTAAAGGCATTGATTTGTTCTGTCATTCTTGTTTGTCTCCAAATATAAGATTGGCGTAACTACTCAGCCAAACGGGGAAGTTCCCGAAAAAAGGGTGTGCGAAGGGGGCGCAGCCGCTTTGCGTTCGCACACCCTTTTTTCGGGCTAATCCGTTCGATGGCTGAGCAGTTACAGATTGGCTCATATTCGCAACAAGAGTAGCAGATGCCCCCCAGACCGTCAAGTGACTTTCTGGCAGCCCCCATGTGCCTTACTTCCCACTCATTTTTAGTGATAATTGTCTAGTCAGCTCATCCTTGACGACTTGAGGGTTCGCCTTGCCCTCGGCAGCTCTCATCACCTGTCCGAAGAACCAGTTGGCCAGGCTCTCTTTCCCCTCCAAATACCTGGTCACTTGTTCGGGGTTCTCATCCAATACGTGGGAGACCATTTGGGTGATCTGATCAACATCCGAGATTTGACTCAGGCCTTTTGCCTCGACGATCGCTTCGGCGGGTTGACCACTGGCGAACATACCCGACAGGACGATTTTCGCCGTGGGCGTGTTGATGCGCCCATCCTCTACCATATCCAACAAGCCGGCCAAGGCCTGCGGACTCACTGCGAGGTTGCTGAGGCTTCCCCCGGCCTGGTTCATCAGCCCGAAGAGTTCGCCAGTGACCCAATTGGCGGCCAGTTTCGGGCTGACTTTAGGAGCAGCCCTCAGCAGAGCTTCGAAGTAATCGGCCACCGGTTGTTCGGCTACCAGGATATCGGCATCGTACTCGCTCAACCGATACTGTTCGACGAAACGCTGGAATCTGGCCTGGGGTAATTCCGGCAGGCTGCGGCGGATTTCCTCGATCCATTCACCCTCGACTGCCAGGGGCGGCAGATCCGGTTCGGGGAAGTAGCGATAATCGTCTTCCTCCTCTTTCCACCGTTGAGGCGCGGTGACCTGGCGGTCCTCGTCCCAGCCCATAGTTTGTTGGATAACGGGCTTTCCCTGGCGGTGCAATTCACTCTGGCGTACGATCTCATAGGCCACAGAGCGTTCCAATGCCCGGAAGCTGTTCAGGTTTTTGATCTCTGTGCGGGTACCGAAGCCCTGCTCCCCGATAGGCCGCACTGACACATTCGCTTCGAAACGAAGCACCCCCTTTTGCATATCCCCGGAGTTTACTCCCAGGTAACGCAGCAGGTTTCGCAACGCCTCGCCGTAAAGCCGGGCCTCTTCGGCGGAACGCAGATCGGGTTCGGAGACGATCTCCAGGAGCGGCACGCCGGCCCGGTTCAAGTCAACCAGACTGTGCCCCTCTCCCTTAGGGAGAGGGGATAGGGGTGAGGGGAAAACATGCGTCAACTTCCCCGTGTCCTCCTCCAGATGCACGCGCCGCACCCTGATCACGCGCGCCCCCTCGGAGGCGTGAATCCGCAGCTCCCCATTCTGCGCCAGAGGTTCCTTGTACTGTGAAATTTGATACCCTTTGGGGAGGTCAGGATAGAAATAATTCTTTCGGGCGAAAATGCTCTGCGGCGCGATCTCGCATCCCAGCGATAGCGCGGCGCGCAGACCATATTCCACAGCCCGCCGGTTGACCACGGGGAGCGCGCCCGGCATCCCTGTGCAGACCGGGCAGACGGCGCTATTCGGCGCCGCCTGGGTGAGATCCACAACCGGACAGCCGCAGAACATCTTGGATTGGGTAGCTACCTCGGCGTGAACTTCGAGTCCGATGATGGATTCGTACATGTCTCATCCGTGTCTCTGCACAAAACGCGTCATTCGTTCCAGCGCTTCTTCGATCTTTTCGTAGGCTGTAGCGTAAGAACAGCGCACGAAGCCCTCGCCTCCGGCGCCAAAAGCTGCGCCAGGCACCACAGCGACTTTTTCCTCATCCAACAACTGCTGCGCGAAGGTCTCATCATCCATGCCGGAGATGGCGACGCTGGGGAACGCATAGAATGCGCCATGCGGTTCGAAGGTAGCCATGCCGAATTGGTTCAGCCCCCCGACGATCAGTTCTCGTCGCCGGTTGTATTCAGCGCGCATCTGTTCCACATGTTCTTTTCCCTGCTCGAGGGCAGCCAATGCCGCAATCTGCGCGGCTGTTGGGGCGGACATGATCGTGTATTGGTGGATACGGAGCAGGCCCTGAAGGAGGTCCGCTGGCGCCGCGGCATAGCCTACCCGCCAGCCGGTCATGGCGTAATCCTTGGAGAATCCGCCGAGGGTAATGGTGCGTTCTTTCATGCCTGGCAGGGCCGCGAAGCAGATATGCTTGACTCCATACACCAGTTGATCGTAAATCTCATCCGAGATGACCACCAGATCGTGCTCTTCTGCGATGCGTCCAGTTTCGAGGAGAACTTCGCGAGAGGCGATCGCCCCGGTAGGATTATTGGGATAGCCAATCAACAAGGCTTTCGTTTTGGGGGTGATAGCTTCTCGTAGTTTCTCGGGCCGCAATTGGAAGTTTTCATCTACCCGGCTGGGGAGTTCGATGGGAACGCCGCCAGCCAATGTCACCCCAGCCTGGTAAGAGACGAAACACGGCGTGGGGATGATGACTTCATCGCCAGGGTTCAAGACGGCGTTCAAAGCCAGGTAAAGCGCCTCGGAGACGCCTACCGTGATGATGATCTCGGAACCAGGATCATAGCTGATTCCATAATCATCCTGCAGATGCTCTGCAAGCGCTTCGCGTAGATCGTAGATACCGGCGTTGGAGGTGTAATGCGTTTCTCCAACTTCGAGCGCATGGATTCCGGCTCTGAGGATGGGTTCTGGCGTGATGAAATCGGGTTCTCCAATGCCCAACGAGATGACATCATCCATGGTGGCGACGATATCGAAGAATTTTCGTATGCCGGAGGGTTTCAAACTGGCGACGTGTCTGGCGAGGTATTTTATGCTCAACTGTGTTCCTTTCTAAAATATTGGGTAACTACTCAGCCAAACGGGGAAGTTCCCGAAAAAGGGGTGTGCGAAGGGGGCGCAGCCGCTTTGCGTTCGCACACCCTTTTTTCGGGCTAATCCGTTCGATGGCTGAGCAGTTACAATATTGGCTACAATTGCAGAATAGTCCACTCATGGTTCACTTCGTCGTATCGAAGCTCGAATAACTGATCAGTGTTTGCGCGGACGCAGAAGCGTTTCCCGTCGGGATGACGCCAACCGGCGATGATCTCTGCGACTTCGAAGTATTTACTTCCCCAGTGAAATGCAATGGGGCGTTGGGCGTACTCGTGCTCGGAGCGGCATAGTATCTGACCGTGAACGGCGGTCATCGGTCTCCCGTCTGCTGTCATCGAATCTTTACCTCAGAATTATCACTAATATTCAGGCTTTCAGCGCCTCCCTCCACCAGGGCGTTCTCCCCGATCAACGACTTCTCCAGGATGATCTCGTTGACCCGGGCGCCTCTTTCGAGGATCGAATCCCGGATAATGCTACCCTTGATGACACAGTTCGCGCCAATCGAGGCATACGGGCCTATCACCGAGGATTCGACAATTGCGGTTGGGTGCACGAACACCGGCGGGATGATCGTGATATTGCCCTTGCGGTCCACCTCCGCTGTGTTGTCATGCCCTTGCTTCAAAAAGTACCGATTGGTTTCCAATACCGCCTCGGCTGTCCCGGCATCCAGCCAGATTTGCACCTGTTCTGTGCGCATCCTGGCGCCGCCTTCCAGCATGATGTTGATGGCATCGGCGAGATAGAATTCCCCCTTGAGTTGGCGGCCTTGTTCCATTTGCTTTTCGATGGCTGCTATGAGGGCTGTCGAATCCTTGAAATAGTAGAACCCCACGACCGCCAGATTGTTGGAGACATCCTTGGGCTTTTCGATCAGCCGCGTCACCCAGCCATCCTCCCCAACCTCAGTGACTCCAAAACGGCGCGGGTCGGGGACAGGTTTCACCCAGGCCACCATATCAGCCTCTTCGTCCGCCAAAAAGGATAGATCTGTCTTGATGAGCGTGTCTACGAAGACCATCAACATCGGGCCGCGCAGATATTCCCTGGCCAGATAGATGGCATGGGATTGGCCGCGCATCTCAGCTTGCAGCACGTAGCGCACCTTGAATTCGGGGTGGTATTCGTCCATATATTTTTCCACCTTTTCCCCCAGGTATCCCACGATGAAAATGAGTTCGACCTTATCGGGATCGGGCAGGGTGGAGAACGTGTCCAGCAGATGGGCGAGGACGCTTTTCCCAGCCAGGCTGACCAACTGCTTGGGTCGGCTCCAGGTATGAGGCCGCAGGCGCGTGCCAAGGCCGGCCATGGGAATGACGATTTTTAGCGGTTCTGACATTGTTTAAGAGCTCCTTCTTCTGTTGGAGATATTATACCGTTGAAAACCCGCTTCGACGGTGGCCTGGTCTCTTCCCAAAATTCACTGGCCAGGTTTGGGTTGTGGGTGGAGGGGGCTGATCGTCCTCATTTGAGGTTGGATTTTTCCTTTCGAATAGGCCGAGATACAGGCATCCACATAACGATCATCTAAATGATCTCCGGCCTCTATTCGCAATATCTCCAAGGCTGTTTCTATGTTCATGGCAGCGCGGTAAGGCCTTTTGGAGGTCAGGGCATCGAAAACGTCGGATACCGCCACAATCCGAGCGATGGCTGAGATTTCCTCGCCTTGTACTCCCTGGGGATAACCTTTTCCATCCATCCGCTCATGATGTTGGGAGAGCGCCGGGAGCACATCCTGTAATCGGCGTACTTGTTTGATGATCCTGGCGCCGATGGCAGGATGCTTTTTCATCTCGGCGTATTCAGCGGTAGTGAGGTGGTCAGGCTTGGCGAGGATGGCGTCGGAAACGCCGATCTTGCCAATATCATGCAATAACGCGCCAACACGGATCTGGTGCCGAATTTCAGGGGATAAGTTCAATTCCTCGGCCATCGCAACAGAATAATCGCTCACTCGTTGTGAATGTCCTTCGGTGTAGGGGTCTTTTGCGTCAATAGCAGTTACCAGGGCTGTGATGGTGTTCAAAAAAAGTTCATCGGCGTCTGTGTAAAGGTGGGCGATGTGTAATACCGTGGCAGCCTGCTCGGCGAGGGTGCTCAGGAGTTGAATATCGTTGTCATCGAAAGAGCCATCGGTTTTATTGATCGCCTCCACCCCGCCGATGATACGCGCCTCGGTGGTGCCGCGCTGGCGGCCTAGAACCACAGTAGGGACTCGCAAGGGAACCGCCAGCAGGGATTTCGTCTGTACTCCGCTGATCTCGTCTATGCCATCATAGTGGCGTTTATCCTTCCTGGCGTCTCTCACGCTTACCGCCTCGCCGGTGTTTACCACATGCCCGATGATGCCGGTATCAGCCGGAATACGGAGCGGCGGCAGGGAGGTTTCATGAACGTCTTTCGTGAGATGCAGGATAAGATGGTTGCTTTCTTCATCCAGGAGGAACAAGGAACTGGCCTCAGCATTGAGCAATCCTCGGGCCTGGTCAATGATCAGGCTGAGGATCTGGTCGCGGTCGAGAGTAGTGCTGATCCTGGCAATCAAACTGATCAGAGCTTGCAAACGCTGGCTGTGCTGTTCGCTTTTATGAAGCAGGGCAGCCTTTTCGTATTCCGATGCCATGCGGTTGCCCAATAATTGGATCAACTGTAGCGGCGTTTGTGTGAAGTTGAAAGTCTGCACTGCGCCGATAGGCTCGCCGCGCAGCAAGAGTGGAAATGTAATCGCGTTCCTGAGTTGACCCTCCCCATCCCCCACGGGGCCATACCAGCGAGGGTCGTTTGCCAGGTCTTCGACGACAATGGCTTCTTTTTTCTGAATCGTTTGGCCTACGATGCCCTTATCGGCGCTGATTCGCTGCCCGATGAGCGCAAGATCGGTTTTATTGCCGCGGACAACTTGAAATACCAGCTCATTCGTCTCTTCGTCGAGCAGATACATCGTGCCTGTGCTGGCGCCGCACACCGTGATGATCAGATCGAGCATCTCGCGCAAGAGATCGTCCAATTCGGTGGTGCTGGCAATCTGGTTGGCGCGCGCTAAAACTCGGTATAACTGCGAGGTTACATCGGAGGCTTCCAGAGGGCCTGTCTGGCGTATATTTCTGCGTCTTGACATGGTGCAAAAACGTATCTTCTCAATAACTTGGGGGAAGATGGGGGGTGTGCGGGCGGCTTCGCCGCCCGCACACCCCCCGCCCCCCTTATTATTGAGATGATACGCAAAAACTATAAATCTGGCCTCTTGATATGCCAGTCGGTAACAGTTTGATAGTTGTGGACAGCGTTCATCAGCTGTTGCTCTCGAAAATGCTCTCCGAGAAGTTGCATACCAATAGGCAAGCCTCGAGAGTCGAAGCCTACCGGGAAGGCGATCCCTGGAACGCCGGCTAGATTAGCCGGCAATGTATAGACATCTTCCAAATACATCGCCAAGGGGTCGCCGCGGTGGGCGCCGATTTCGAAGGCTGTCGTTGGGGCTACCGGCGCAGCAATCAAATCCACCGTTTCGAATGCGCTTTCGAAATCGCGCTGGATCAGTGCGCGCACCTTTTGAGCTTTGCCGTAATAGGCGTCCTGGTAGCCCGCTGAAAGCGCGTAGGTCCCCAGCATGATGCGGCGTTTCGTCTCGTGTCCGAATAAATGGCCGCGCGTAGCCCGATAAGTATCCCTCAGGTCCACCCCCTCGATGCGTGGGCCATAGCGCAGGCCGTCGAAGCGCGCCAGGTTGGCGGAGGCTTCGGCGGGGGCGATCAAGTAGTAGACCGGGACAGCATATTGGGTATGCGGTAGCTGAATGGGGTGGATTTCTGCTCCCATGGAGGCGAATACCCGGATAGCTTCTCGCACAGCGGACTCGACTTCTGCCTGGAGGCCTTCCCCGAAATATTCCTCAGGGATGCCCAGGCGGACGTTTTGGAGGGTTGCGCTTCCATCGAGGTTGATCTCTTGCCGAGGTTGGTTTGTGCTGGTTGCGTCGCGGGGATCGTTCCCATTGATCGAATTATAAACCAGGGCGACATCTGCTACGTTTTGCCCCAACACCCCAACCGTGTCTAGCGAGGAGCCGTAGGCGATCAATCCATAGCGGGAGACGCGGCCGTACGTCGGCTTGAGGCCGGTCAGGCCGCAAAAAGACGCCGGTTGTCGCACGCTGCCTCCTGTGTCTGTGCCCAGCGCCACAGGGGCCATGCGCGCCGCCACAGCCGCAGCGCTGCCGCCGCTGGAGCCGCCGGGCACACGGCTCGAATCCCAGGGATTGTGCGTGACTCCATAAGCCGAATTTTCCGTGGATGATCCCATAGCAAATTCATCGGTGTTGGTTTTCCCCAGGATGACAACCCCCGCTTCTCGCAGGCGCGCCACGGCTGTGGCGTCATAGGGCGGCGTGAAGCTCTCTAAAATCCTGGACCCGGCGGTAGCCCGCAGTCCCTTTACCACTAACACATCTTTGATGGCGATAGGTATTCCTAGGAGAGGCGACTCATTTTCTATTCCATTCTTTCGAAATTCGATCAGTTTGCTGTCGGCCTCATCGGCCTGCGCCAGGGCGCCCTCGGCTGCCAGCGTGATGAAGGCGTTCAAGTCGGGTTCGAGAAGCTCGATGCGATCCAGATAGGCCTGGGTGAGTTCGCGGCTGGAGATCTCTCCACTGTGGAGGGCCTGGATCGCCTGAGTAAGAGTGAAGTCAGTTGGGTGAGACATGAAGAAATCCCTGGCAGGCTATTCGAAGACTGGAGGAACGCGGAACTGACGATCTTTGACATCCGGCGCGTTGCTGAGGATCTCGTCTAGGCCAAGCCCGATAGATGCCTGATCGGCGCGCAACGGACATGGTTCGTATCGAATGTTAGAAGTCGGGGATAGGTCGCCGGTGTCTACTGTTTGGAGCTGTTCGAAATAATCTAAGATTGCCGACAATTGTTGCAGATAGCGGGATTTTTCCTCCTCGGTTAATTCCAGGCGCGCCAGTTCGGCAATATGTTCGACTATTTCCAGGGTGAGTGCCATATGATGGATTATATCACTCTGACAGGTTAGACCAGCCCTGCGCGTACCACCGCAAATAATCTTCGATGTGGGCGCTCCAATACTCCTCGTCGTGAGCGCCCAGGAAGAGATGCCATTCATGGAGAATATTTTCTTCCGTGAGAACAGCCTCCAGTTCGAGGGTAAACAATAATTTACCATCGTCTTCGCCGGCGTCCAGATAGATGCGTGGGATTTTGTTTTCTGGAATGGCCAGGAGATATTCGCGAATGCGCGGCGGCCCAAGCGTGGCGAAGGACGGCGTACTGTGGCCGCCAAGCGCCCCGAAGGTTTCCCAGTGTGATAGCCCGAGATACACAGCCCAATTTCCGCCTCTCGAAACGCCGCCGATAGCGCGATAAGCGTGCCCTTCCCGTGTGCGATAATTTCGGTCAATGTAGGGGATGAGATCGAGGAGGATGGCCTCGCCATAGCGATTCTCCGGGGGCAGTGTGAGGTCATCCTGCTCGCGGGGCATGACGATCAGCAAGGGGGGAATCTGCCCTGCGGCGATCAGCGCATCGGCGGTTTCATCTACCCCCAGGCGATCCCATTGCTCCTCGGTATATGTTTGGCCATGCAGCAAATAGAGAACCGGGTACCTTCTTTCAGGTAGCTGATGATAACAGGGCGGCAGGTAGACGCGAAACACCAGGGGTTCGGGGAGTAGGGCGGTTTCGAGTTGTCGGGTCTCGATGTTCCCATTCTTATCGCGGCAGGGCAGTGGGGTGGGCGCGAATGTTGGGGTTGCCGGGATCGTTCGAACAGGTGTGGAGGATGGGGCGCGAGGATCGGTGGCCGTTGGGGATAGGGCCGCCCCCGGGGTGGATGAACCAACCTCAACCTGCGCGGGGGTGGCCCTCGATAGGCGGGCGCCCATCCCTAGGATCAATATCAGCCCGATGAGAAGAATCCAGCCGCGTTTCAATCTTCTTCAGAAACTTCCTGTAGCCCGGTTTCTTCCCCAGGCTCTGCTTCCGCCTCAGCAGGCAGACCCGGCTCGACGCTCTCTTCCATGCGGATTTGGCCGCGCAGGAAAGCGCCCTCTTCGGTAGAAAAGGCTGTCGTAACCACATCGCCCCACACCCGGCCGGTGCTGCGGATTTCGACTTTTTCCGCGGTGATATCCCCGCGCAAAGCCCCGGCGACGATGACGACATTGGCGCGCACATGCTCGCAGGTCACCCGGCCGGTTTGCCCGATCACAAGCATGCCGCGCAGGTTGATGTCGCCGTCGAAGGCGCCTTCCACGCGCACGCCGCCGCTGCCGTTGATAGCGCCTTTCCAGGAAATCCCGCTCCCCAATACGGAAGTCACCCGGGTGGCGGGCGCGAGAATGCCGGCTGTTTCAGGTATTGCGTTTTTTTTCTTGAACATATTTCCTATAATACCATTAGTCAACGCCTTCGGCTGTCCGGTTACACATATCAGTACCTGCGCGCCGATGGGACAACCATCTTACGTTACGATGACGCTGACAATTTCATGAATCTGCCAGCCGCGCCGCATCACAAACATACTACCCCCGTAACTACTCAGCCATACGGGGAAGTTCCCGAAAAAAGGGTGTGCGAAGGGGGCTACGCCCCCTTCGCACACCCTTTTTTCGGACTAATCCGTTCGATGGCTGAGCAGTTACCTACCCCCTATCGAAGAAGCAATCGTGGTGCGTCGAGGTGGTTTTCTATTCTTTCCCGCGCGGGATGGGCACCCCCAGAATATTGTAGCCAGAGTCGACGAAGACGATTTCTCCGGTGGTTTTGGCGGCCAGATCGGAGCATAGATAGACGGCTGTATTGCCTATATCTTCGATGGTGATCTCTTGCTGTAAGGGCGCGTAATCCGTAAATTGCCGATGCATGACCTTGAACCCCGCAACGCCGGCCGCGGCCAGGGTGCGTATCGGTCCGGCCGAGATGGCATTGACCCGCACGTTTTGCGGTCCAAAATCGTAAGCCAGGTAGCGCACCGAGGCTTCCAGGGCGGCTTTGGCGACGCCCATCACGTTGTAGTTGGGGGCGACTCTTTCTCCGCCATTGTAGGTTATCGTCAGCAGCGCGCCGCCAGGGCGAAGCATAGACTGGAAGGCTTTAGCCAGTGCAGTAAAGGAGTATGCGCTGATATCCAGCGCCAATCGGAAGCCCTCGCGGCTGGTATTGTAATAAGGCCCTTGCAGTTCTTCCCGGTTTGCGAATCCAATCGAGTGGACGAGGATGTCAACCTCGCCGAAGGTTTCCCTCGCTTTTGCGGCAACGCGCTCGATCTCGTCATCTTTCGAGACATCACAGGGTTCCACGAAAGTGACTCCCAGGGACTCGGCTAGAGGTTTTACGCGGTGTTCTAAAGCTTCTCCGGCGTAGCTGAAGCCTAACTGCGCGCCGTGTTGGTGGAAGGCTTGCGTGATGCCCCAGGCGATGGAGCGCTTATTGGCCAATCCGAAGATCAGGGCTGTTTTTCCTTCGAGTAACTTCATTGTTCCTCCGATTGATTTATATAAAGATTGGTGTGTTTACCGAAGAGAGTGGTGTGCGGCGTGCGCAGCACGCCGCACACCCCTTTCTTCGGACTGCATCAGCACTCTTTTTGGAACCGAGGGTCTTGTTCGATGGTCAGGCGCAGGCCGGCTTCCAGAGATACCTGGGGGTGATAGTCTAGTTTATCTTTCGCCAGGCCCAAATCGGCGCACATGCGCTCAACTCCCGAGTCGGAACGCGGGTTGAAAATAGTTTCGGCTTGGCTGTTGGTCAGCTCGATGACCAAACGTCCCAATCCGCGCACGCTGGTTTCTGTGCCGCTGCCGACGTTGATAACCTGCCCGTCTATCGAAGGCGCGGTCGCTGTTGCGATCATCGCCCTGACGACGTCGGCGATATATACATAGTCGCGGGTTTGACTGCCGTCTCCATGGATCACGATGCTGCCGTTACGTATGGCCTGGTGTAGGAAGTTGGGGATCACCGGAGGGTGGGAAGGTGGTAAGTGCTGACCGGGGCCATAGGCATTGAACACCCGAAGACTGACCGTTTCGATCCCCCAAAGCTGGCCGATGGTGCGCACGTAGTATTCAGAGGAGAGCTTGGAGACGGCGTAAGGTGAGTCTGGAGATGGGGTGAGGTTCTCCTTTAGAGGTTGTTTTGCTTGCCCCCCGTAGACCGCTCCTGAAGAGATGAATACCACCCGTCGAACTCCCACATCGCGCATGGCTTCCATCAGGCTGACGGTGCCGCCCACATTCACGGCATTGTACTCGCGTGGATACAGAACCGACTCCGATACCGAAACACGCGCAGCCAGGTGATAAACGCAGTCCACGTTTTGGAGAAGCGTCCACAGCTTCGGGCGGTCGTTGACGTCGCCGCGTGTGAAATGAACGCCTTTGTCCAGCGCATTGGGATCGCCTTTCGATAGGTCGTCGAGTCCGCGCACTTGATGCCCGTCGAGGGCCAACTGATTGGCTAAGGCCGACCCTAAAAAACCGGCCGCGCCGGTGATGAGGAAGTTCATAGTTGGTGTTTTCCGCTCATTGTCGAAGGATTTGATGATTATAGCATGGGTTCGATGTATCAAGTTTAGAATTGGCGAACTATTTTTGAGTTGCATCGCCATTCTTCGTATGCTATGATAGTATCAACTCATCAATAGGCTGTTGTTTAGGTGAGAGTTTGTTGAGCAAGATAGGGGTATCTCTATGAGGGCGTTAGTATGATTAATTTTCATCCCATTGAAGTTTTTCTTTCCTACTCTCGCAATGATAAAGTGCATTGTGAAAGATTGATTTCACACTTATCTCATCTAGAAAAACAAAGCCTTATTCGACTATGGTGCGATCTAGATATTCCAGCAGGCGGGGAATGGGGTGGAGAAATCAGTAAGCATTTAGAGTCCGCACAACTCATTCTGCTCTTGATTAGCGCGAATTTCTATAGATCGAAATACTGTTATAGCACTGAGATGAAACGCGCTCTTGAGCGACATGAAGCTGGTGAAGCGCTTGTGATCCCTATCATTCTACATCATTGCGATTGGGAAAACGAACCATTTGCTAAACTACAAGTGTTGCCAGAGAAAGGGAAGCCGATTACATCTTGGGATGATCATGATGAAGCCTTTAAGAATGTTGTTCAGGGTATTCGAGAAGCCATTCGTGAATTACGAAAAGATGAAATGGAGGCAGAAGAGAACTACCGAAGGGCAATAATTACGAGATATGAAAAGTTGGATTTTCTGGGTTTACCTCTGGTCAGCGGTGCAGTATTAGTAAACGATATATTCGTGCAACTTCAAGGGAGTCTTCTGCCTACAGAAGAAATTGATGAGAAAGGGAGAAAGGTTTTCAGGGGTAAAGACAGCACACCTGTGTGGATCATTCAAGCAGTTCAAGATAACCCATACTTAGTAATCCTTGGTGGTATAGGCAGTGGCAAAACTGCATTATTGCAATATCTGGCTGTAAACACTGCTCAGAGAGAATTAAGGCGACTGTGGGAGAAAGATGATGATAAGGATTGGTTACCCGTTTTCCTTAACTTGGGCGATTTTCCTATGAAAACTTGTGCTGAAGAAAGTGACAAGAGTTTGCTTGAATATTTATACGCTCAGACTTATAAAAATTTTGGTCTTCAATTGCCACTCGACTTCTTTGAAAAAGCATTACGCGAAAAAAGATGTCTTTTTATGTTAGACGGTTTGGATGAAATAAGACCACGAAGACAACGAGGAGAAATTCGCGACAAAATCCGAGTTATTTTAAATCAGTATCCTGGTAATCGCTGGGTGGTGGCTTCCCGCATCAATGATTATGAATTTGTATCGTTTCGAGGTGAAAACTTCGAGCACTTCGTGCTGCTGCCATTCACCAATGAAGACACTTACGAATACGTTCACAAATATTACAAACATCAAGAACATAACTTGGAACAACGCGATCAAGGAATTAAGAATCTAATTAACACAATTGAGCATGAGCCTACAGCTCGGGATTTGGCGAGAATCCCTCTGTTATTGGCTGTTATAGTCTTGGTTTATCGTGCTAAGAACAATCTTCCCGGTGAAAGGATTAGTTTAATCGAGACTTTAGTAAACACTCTGATAACGAGTTGGGAACAAGATAGCAAGAGGATACCCGAAGATGTAGCAAATCATCCTACCTATCAACATCGAGAACAGTTATTAGAACATTTGGCTTTTGAATTGCATATAAAAGAAGTAGAGCGAATATCTCGGGTGCATTTGGAACAAATCTTGGCTGAGTGCTTGGCAGGCCTTGATTACGGATTGTATCCTACTTCGAGTGCTGCTCTACCACATGGGAAATTTTTCCTTGATTACATTATTCAGCGTACAGGGATATTAGTGGAGGATCATCAAAGAAGCATCAAGTTTCTGCATACAATATTTAAATATTACTTAGCCGCACAAAAAATAGCTAGGCGTTCAAAGTACGGCTTAGATGGTGTTGACGTCGCTTGGGTGGAGATAAAAGAACATTTGCACGATGCTCACTGGCGAGAAGTGGTCTTGCTGTTGTTGGGAATATTAGGGAATGAGGATGAGCAGTATTCAAAAGAACTGATGCAAATGATATTGCATGCTGGCAGGGACGATTCATTTGAACCTGTTTTACACAGGCATTTATATTTATGTGCCAGCGCGTTAGCTTATGGAGTGCCCGTTCCCTACGATTTGCGAAGTGAGATTATTGACAAATTACTCAACATCATTCAAGAGCGGCCAGTATGGGAGAAGGTGGATGTGTTTGAGGCTTTTCGTCCCATGGGTAGCGATCCACAAGTGATTGATCTTCTGTATACTGTTTCAAGAAATTACCAGGTAGACCCCTGGGCGCGGATGATGGCTGCTCACACTTTAGGAATCTTAGGGCAGATCAATTATGCATTTCCTGTATCTTTGGATATTGCAAAGGATAGTAATATTGATCCAAATATTCGTATGGCTGCTGCCTTGGATTTATTATATTTTGGCAGGGTCAATGAAGCTGAATCTATATTTTTTGCCCTGAAAGATTATCCATTTTCATCTAAAGCAATGCGGTTAGATGTGAAATTAATTTTGTATGTTAGGAACATGATGAAGCACCAAGCTATTCCCATCTCAGACAGTTTTGTGGCTAATTTCCTTGATGAAGCCTCAGCTCCTCATATACCATTGAGCACGCAACAAGCAGTTTATTCCCTAATTAAAAGCTTGATGAAGAAAGCCGGTAGTGCTGGTGTTGAGTTATTGATGGAATTAGTTACAGCCCCACATTCATCATCTAATGTTAGGCAAGCAGTTATCCAAATATTGGTTGACCTTGGTCATGATGATATCAGCTTCATTCAAATACTCGGTGATTTTGTTCAAGATACATCTGATGATCTAAATGTGCGTTTAGCCGCAGCAAATGCATTAATTGATATGGAAATGGCTGAGGAGTTTATTGGTTTATTCGAGGATAGGATGCCAAAACCCGAAGAAGGAGACTGGGATTTGGTGGTCGCGAAAGCGTATCTAGTTATGAATAGAGTTGAAGATGCTATCCAAATGTACTTGGGCGTTATTGACGATTCTTCTGCACATGCTTGGATTCGTTTAACAGCGATGATTGCTGTTGGCAGTTTAGGACATCTAGAGAAAGCTTCTGATGTATTGTTAGATTTGGCACAAAACCCCAAAATGGATGAAATGATACGTATTCGTGCTGTACAGGTTTTGGTACAATTGGGGTTTGATGAGTCAACCATACTTCAAAGTTTGCACAAATTGGTTCAGGATACAAATGAAACGGTCAATCTTCGTTGTGCCACTGCTCAAACATTGGGGCAGCTGGGGGAAATTGATAAGACAGCTCATGTGCTCCTTGAGTTGGTTCAAGACACACAGGTTGATGATAGAGTACGCGGGGAAGTTTATCAAAGTATAAAACGACTAATGGGGTAATTATGGCGATTGGTTATGAAAATGAGGCAATTTTGCCCTTGACAGAACGCATGTTCTATTTATAATGCGATCAACAAAAAATGGCGCTACGTGATATAGGTGTGGTAGCGCCATTACCCAATCCACTCGGTCGTGGCTTTAGGCATGTACATTATATCAAGAGATGATCCACTTGCAAGAATTGCATTAATGGAACTCTAATTCCTGGTTAATGCTGTTATGGGATTCCCTAAGTATACTGATGCGCTTGTTTAGAGCCACCCTCCGGCAAAACCAATAGAAGGAGTTAATAATGACAAAAGTAATAATAATACAGGGTGGCAGCCTGGAAAGCTATTACGAGCAGACCATGGATTATCTTCATGCCAAGTATCATATATATCCATCAAATCTCCTCGATCTACCTGTATCACCGGAAGAGGAAAGTCTTATGGGATATTTTGAGAAACTAGCCAGTAATATCGCCGCGGAAGCGGATTACGATACCAACGTGCCATTAGGTAAGCTTGTGATTTGATCATCGATTTAAGTACTATACATGCACGATTGCAATCCAGCAACGACCATCAACATAGATGGTCGTTTTTTCTTAGGAAATCTGAGAGATTCTATATTGTCAGGGAGAATAAGTATTGGTAGATTATAGGGGCTTTTCGAACAAATCTCGAGAGGAACAACCCATGCTCCGAAAACGTATCCAGCTAAGCCTGGTTCATATGGCGGTCACGATGACCCTTGTGCCAATCAATAGCACCCTCAATCGCGTGATGATCAAAGAGTTAGCGATATCAGCAACTTTGGTCGCAATAATGGCTTCGCTACCGTATCTGCTCTCACCCATCCAGGTGTACATCGGCGCTCATTCCGACCGCCATCACTATTTTGGACTACGTCGGACACCGTATATCCTATCAGGACTGATTTTATGCGTGGCCGGAGTCTCTTTGTCTCCACTCGTAGCTTTCGTGCTGGCTGAGAATTTCTGGTCAGGTATCCTCGTGGGGATTCTGGCCTTCGGCGCGTGGGGCATGGGGTACAATCTGGCTGCTGTCTCCTATTTGTCCCTGGCCTCGGAAATCTCCGGAAAAACAAGCCGCGGCAGGACGATTGCGGTGATGTGGTTTATGATGATCCTCGGAATAATCTTTACGGCGACTGCCGTTGCTCGGATTGTTGATCCATACACCCCTCAAGCTTTGAAAACATCTTTCCAATGGGTGGGAGGAGCAGCCTTGATCCTGGGCTTGATCGGGTTGCTCTGGCTCGAGCCGAGGGAGACAATAGTTGACACAGATACAGACACGGAAACTCGCTTCACCTGGCTACAGATGATCCAGGCGGTTATGAATAACCCTCAGGCGCGCCGGTTTTTCTGTTACTTGATCCTTCTGCTGGTAGCCATCCTGGGCCAGGATATTCTGCTGGAGCCATTTGCCGGCGAGGCCTTCGAGATGTCCGTCACCGAGACAACCCGCATTACTTCCATTTGGGGCATCTACGTTTTGCTGGCTCTGTTATTGACAGGCTGGTTGGAAACCCGCCTAGATAAACGCACCCTGGCAGCGTGGGGCGGTCGGGCGGTGCTGGCCGGTTTCGCGATGATTACTGTCAGCGGATTTGCCCTTCGATCTGATATCTTCTATGCGGGATTGATATTGTTAGGATTGGGCACTGGCGTTGCCACAGTCTCGAATCTATCCCTGATGTTGGATATGACCGTCGAAGGGCAGGTGGGACTCTATATTGGGGCCTGGGGGATGGCCAATGCTATCTCGAGGTTGATCGGCTCGATTTTAGGCGGCGCAGTTCGTGATATGATCCGCCTGGCGACTGGCGACTCCATTCTGGGATATGGGGTGGTTTTTACCTCGATGGGCGTCATGGTGTTGATCACTCTCATCCTGTTGAGACAGATAGATGTAAATGCGTTTCGCAAGCAGGCTGAGGATATCTCGGTGATAGAACGCGCCGCGCTTTCAGGGGACGCATAGATCCTGAGATGTTTGGAGAAACTTATGGCATCTGAATGGTTGAGTTTAGGTGAGGTAGCCAGAGAATTAGGAGTTCACCCCAGCACGGTGCGCAATTGGGCCAATCTGGGGAGCATCCCAGTTCACCGCACCCCTGGCGGGCACCGTCGTTTCCGCCGTGATGAGGTCGAACTCTGGAGGTTGGCTCACCAGGCCAGCACCCCAGATGAGGCTCAACTGGTAGTCACAACGGCCTTACAGCGCACGCGCCTGCAAGTTGGCGAGGGGCGACTAGAGAATGAGGCCTGGTTCAGGAAACTAAATCAAGATGCGCGCAAGCAGTATCGCCTCAGTGGCCGCTCGATGATGCAGAGTTTGAGCGCCTATCTGACCTCAGCGGACGACAAGGGCGCTGAAGCTGAGGCGCGCGCCCTGGGGTATGAATATGCCGTCAGGGCGCGCAGATGCGATCTGAGCATCATGGAAGCTGCCCAGGCTTTCTTGTTCTTCCGAACCAGCCTCTTAGATGCCATGTATGGCGTCTACGAGTCGGCTACTGTACAGTCGCCGTTTGTGTGGAGCAACCTGTTTCGTCGCATCATCGCATTCACGGATCGCGTAATGATGACCCTTTTGGAAACCTACATGGCCTTCGATCGCAATAATCGTTGATGCTATTCGCGATCGTACATTGAAAGTCGCTCCCCATTGTTTTAACGCGAATGACGCTGATGAGCGACTTTCGCGAATGGATAGTCTCCATCTTGAGTGTTGCCTTCTGGTTGAGTATAGATTCGGACCGCCAAGACGCCAAGAGCGCTAAGGAAAAGGCGAATATTCATAATCAGTAGATCACGAAAAAGATCATAAGCCCGTCCCCGGGCGACCCGATGACGGGCCTTTGATCCTGGTTTTGTGAAGTACTGATAATCTTTGCGTCCTTTGCGTCTTAGCGGTGAAATCTAGTGACCTTTTAGATGATATCTCGGTGGCGCCTCCGAGTTCTTTTGTGGTAAGATTGCCACATCAAATTACTGCTTCGAGGATGTATGGACGAAAAGATTACAATCATCGAGGGACCATCACCAATTTTCGAGTTGCTTCCCGAACTCTGGGTGCATGGGTTGGTGGAGAGTACTCTGCAAGCTGAAGTTGTTGCGACACGTTTACGGACTTTCGATGGCAGCGCGCTTGTCGAACGTTGTCAGCGCGCCTGGCGGAAGGGGCGAACCATTTATCTGGAATACCGCACTGCGGATGGCTTGTTGGACGAAGTGCCCATCGTTGCCGCTCGTAACATGGCAACCGAAGAAGGCGATGTTCTGCTCTTGTGGGTGCGCTTTCCCGATGACAGTATCCAGATCGGTATCGGTTACGCGGACGATGATTCTTTAAGCGACGAAGGTGACATGGATTGAACTAGAGACCCGGCATCAACCAGAGGCCGGGTCTTTTCTAATGGGTCATCAGATAGAGCGCGCCCGCGGCCAGGAAGACGAAGAAGCCCCCCGAAATGGCGATGGCTTTCAGGATTTGACTGTTTTCCCGCTGGTCGGTCACGGTCTGAAAGGGACAGATTCCACTGACGCTCAGCAACGGCCCGCCGAACCAGGTAAACATCGTTCCGCCGATCAGCCCCCCGACATGTCCCCAGTTATCAATGCCCGGCGAGAGGCCGATGAGCAAATTGATCGCCGCCACCCGGATGATTCTGCTCAGGGCAGAACGAGTGATGGATTCCCCAAAGAGTTTCCGATTTTGATAGACAAAGATGCCATGCGCGCCCAGCAACCCAAAGATCGCTGTCGAGGATCCCAGGGAGGGAGCCTGGGTGAACATCATCGAGAACACATTGCCCGCAAAACCGCTGATCGAATACAGCGCCAAAAAGCGCCACCGCCCGAAGTTGGCCTCCAGTCGCGGGCCGAACAGGTATAGCGCGTACATATTGAAGCCGATATGGATAATCGAACCGTGCAGCAGAACCGGCGTGATCAGTCGCCAGAGCTGACCAGCGGCAATCAGTTCGTTCACCTTGAGGCCTAAATACGCCGGCAGGTCGTACCCCAGCAAGGCCTCACTTCCTATCTGAAGGAGATAGATGACGGTGGATAGCCCCAGGATGGTGTATGTCACAAAGGGCGTCGGAGGAGTCCGCGGAGGCAGACTCCCACCCTGGGGAACAGGACCACGCGCAACGTCGGGGGCTGGAACATCCTGCCGGGGTGGTAGGGAGGGTTGATGATTCACAGGGTGACCTTTCTTTGCACTACTCGATGATGCTCAGCATGGATGATCGCTTCGATAGCGTCCACCGTTTCGTCCAGCCTATCGTCTCGATTCATGACCACGTAATCGAACTCACCAGCGCGTTCGAGTTCTTTGCGGGCGGTGGCGATGCGTAATTTCAACTCGTCTGGTTTTTCGCTCTTACGAGCTTTGAGTCGCTCGACGAGTTCTTCTTCGCTCTCGGTGGTCAAGAAGATCAACACCGCTTCGGGGCATAACTCACGGATGGTGGCTGCACCCTGCACATCCAGGCGCATGACCACATCCTTGCCGCTGGCCAGGGCCTGGCGCACCTGGGATTGGGGGATGCCCTTGAAATCGTTGTAAACGAAGGCATATTCCAACAGTTCTCCATTTTCGATCATCTCGGCGAATTCGTCTTTGGAGGAGAAGAAGTAATCTACGCCGTGGGTTTCTTCCTGGCGCGGGGGGCGGGTGGTGGCCGTGACGACGAAGTGGAATGGCAGGCTGCGCGTTTTCATACGCTCGACAACCGTGTCCTTGCCCACACCGGAAGGGCCGGAGATTACGATCAGCAGCGGCTCTGTTTTGTGTTCCTGGAATTTATCTACATCATGGCTCATGGCGATCTCCAAACGCCCGGATTATAATATGGATGACAAATTCGTTGGAGGTTTTTATGCCGGCATATGAATATCGCTGTTTGGATTGTAAGCGACGTTTCGAAATTTTCCTATCCTATGAGGAATATGGCCAGCGGGAGATTTTTTGCTCGCATTGTGATAGCGCAAATGTGCAAAGGCGCCTGAGCCGTATCCGCATTGCTAAATCCGAAGACGGCCGCCTGGATGATCTGGCATCAGATTTTTCCGATCCTGCTGCCCTGGCCGGGTTGGAGGATGACCCGCGCGCCCTGGGGAGGATGATGCGAAAGATGAGCCGCGAGATGGGCGAGGAGATGCCCCCGGAATTCGATGAAGTTGTTGATCGGTTGGAAAAAGGCCAAAGCCCCGAAGAGATCGAAAAAGCCATCCCCGACCTGGGAGGCGATGACGGGGGCCTGGGCGATGATTTCGACCTATAGTTCTTGCTTTCGCGCGCGCAAGCGTTCCAGGATGACCTTGCGGATTTCCCTCTGTACCCGCTCGGGCGGCTGCCCAGCGTTGATGGTCACCCAACGTCGAGGTTCTGCCTGGGCGAGACGCAGGTAACCCTGGCGCACATTTTGGTGAAAAGTCAATTCGAAGATGTCCAGCCGGTTGACATCGCCGACTTTGCGGCGGCGCGCCAGGCCCAATTCGACGTCTATATCGAGCAGCAAGGTCAAGTCGGGTTTGAGTCCACCGGTGGCGAAATTGATGATGGCGCGCAATTCGTTGATGTCGCGCCCGTAGCCATAGCCCTGGTACGCCAGTGTCGAGTCGGCGTAGCGGTCGCACAGCACCAGGCCCCCTTTTTCCAGGTGAGGGCGGATGACCTGATCTACCAGTTGAGCGCGCGAGGCCTGGAAGAGCAGGATTTCGGTGCGGGGCTGCATGGCGGCGTTTTCCTTGTTCAGCAGCACGTCACGCACCTGGTCTCCGATGGGCGTGCCGCCGGGTTCGCGGGTGGTCAGCACGTCATACCCAGCCTTTCGTAGAAAGTCTGCTAATTCGGGGAGCTGGCTGCTCTTGCCGCTGCCTTCGGGGCCTTCGAGGGTGATAAACATGGGTCATGTGTTTCGGTGTCGGGTGTTCCGGTGTCACGTTCTCAGGTGTCAGGTGTTTCGGTGTCACGTGGCACATGACACTTGAATACTCGACACTCATTCCCGGTAAATTCGCACCCGCCGATGAGGTTCTTTACCATGCGAATAGGAGAACAGATTGGCCTGACGAGCCATCTGGTGTTGCTGCCGCCGGATGGAGGAGGAAGCCGGGTCGAGTTCGACCCAGCGCTCGCCGTCGAGCACCGTTTCGATGGCGCGTTGAGTTCGCTGCAAAGCTTCTTCCTCGTCTTGTTGGACAGGTCGGGATGAGGCCAGGTTGAACAGGCCGCTCAGAAAACGGGTGAGCTGCGTGCGGGTATCCGAGCGCAGCACATAGATAGGGATGCCCAGATTTTCGGCTTCGACGATGGCCTGGTTGCGCTTGCGAAAATGATGCCTTAAAGTGACCACCGCCTGTGCCTGGTGCAGGTCGGTTTCGGTTTGGATGGGGACATTGAGCTGGCGAGCTGCCTGGCGCAGCCGATTGCGGGCGACGCCATACGAATAGATGCGGATTTCTCGAAGTTGTTCTCGACGAGGGGGTTCGAGTTTGGGTCGGAAGGCTTCCTCTTCCACCTCGGCCTCTTCCCATTCATCCTGTTCGCGCCGGCGGCGCATCCCACCAGCCGGCTGGCGCATTGTTATGGCTTTGCTGGCCTTTTTTATGCTGATCTCACCATCTTCGTCGCGCGAGCGGATTTCTGGCGTATGGGGATAGCCGCGCAACAGCGCATCTACAGACTCGGCCACATCTCGATGAACGGCCAGCCGGTCGCGCGTCTGGATTTCGATGAGCACGTCGAAGGTGGGCGGCGAGCGGCGTTCGAGGACCGTCTTCTGCGTTCCGCGGCGGCGGGCTTCCTCATCGGAGAGCGTGACAGACTCGATGCCGCCGACCAGGTCGGAGAGTGTGGGATTGAGCAACAGGTTTTCCAGGGTGTTGCCGTGGGCGGTGCCGATCAACTGCACGCCGCGCTCGGCGATGGTGCGGGCGGCGATTGCTTCCAATTCGCGGCCGATCTCGTCAATGACGATCACCTCGGGGTTGTGATTCTCCACGGCCTCGATCATCACCTCGTGCTGCAATGAGGGCTTTGTCACCTGCATCCGCCGGGCGCGCCCAACTGCAGGGTGGGGCACATCCCCATCGCCACCGATTTCGTTGGAGGTATCCACAATCACGACCCGTTTCGATTCCGCCAAAATCCGGGCCGCCTCACGCAGCATGGTGGTTTTACCAATCGCAGGACGACCCAATATCAACAGGCTTTTTCCGCTTTCGATCAGGTCTTTGATGATCTCCGTGGTTTCGTAGACCGCGCGCCCCACCCGGCAGGTCAGGCCGACGATATCTCCCTTGCGATTGCGGATGGCTGAGATTCGGTGCAGGGTGCGTTCTAACCCGGCGCGGTTATCGTCATCGAACACCCCCACTCGCGAGCCAACAAAGTCTATATCGGCGCGAGTAACTTCCTCTTCCCGGAGCGCCACTTCGCCTTTCAGGAAACGCGCCGTGGGGACGCGTCCCAAATCCAAGACGACTTCCAGAAAGTTGTCGCTGTCGTTGGCCTGACTGATTGCCTGGGCGATATCGAGAGGCAGCACCGCCATCAGGGCGTCCAGATCATCAGTGATTTTTAGCGCTGGCATGTGAAATATGTTCTCCGCTGGAATAGGCGTTGCGGTGGGTATGCGCCAGAGGGGTTTCGGGTTGTCTCTCCAGGTTGGGCAGTTTGAAGGTCTCTCTGACTTTTTGCTGCGCCGCCATATGCTTGACCATAACCGTCTGCTCGGGGCTGGGAATCCCCCCCATATCTTCGAGAGCAGGTTCCAGGCGCGCCTGGTAGGCCCTCACGCAAAAGTAGAGCGGGCGCGAGCGTCGGTCGGGGATGTCCTGAATCAGGTCGGCAAGCAGTTGGTCAACGTTCTCCAGATCAGGCTGGATGGTTGGTTTGACCCAGATTCCATGTCCCCCATACCTGATTTCGGCGAAGCTGATGAGTTTCGAGCCATCAGAATATACCAGGCACGGCAGGAATGTCCCGCTGGTGAGTGGTTCGATTTGGGAGATGAACTCAGGCGCCACCTGACGATAGAGCGACTGAAGGCGGGGCAGGTCTCCTAAGTGAGCTTTCTTCCATCCGTTCTGCCTGGCGGGTCTTTTGGATATGCGATCCCACTGCCAGATACGCTGACGTATATAAGACGCAAACCCGGCGCGGCGAAGGGCCTCGTATATCGAGGAGTTCGTCTCGATCTCGGCCAGCAAGTGGAAAGCGCCGCGCTGGCCGGCCTGGTAAGCGAGCTGTTCGAGCAGTTTTTGGATGCTGGGCGAGTCCAGCCCCTCTTTAGGCGCCAGAAAAGAGATGCGGGCGGAAGGCAACGATCCTGTGTGCAGGGTCTGGCCTATCAACGGCTGGTCGTCGCAATCTTCTTTGCACACCCAGGTGATCAGGCCGGTAGCGGGATGGAGGCCGGCAGATAGCATCCCGGGGATCAGGTCTGCGCCGCGCGTCGCCAGCAGCGCGCTGTTCAAGAAAACGCCCTGATGACGATAGCGGTAAAGAGTCGGCAGGTCTTGCCAGCCAAAGGATCGGATCATAGGTTTCGAGTTGAGCGAGACATCTCGACGAAGTACTGGTGGAAACGATCATCCAACGTAAGCTCGGGGTGGAATACCGTAGCCAGCCAGCAACCCTGGCGAGCGGCCACGATTCGCCCATCGGGGAGCGTCGCCAGAATTTCGGCATCTTTCTGGACGGATTCGATCAATGGTGCGCGAATGAAAATGGCATGATACGGCGTCCCGCGGGGATCTACAGCGCCCAGGGCGGGGATGTTCAGGTCTACCTCGAAGCTGTTTACCTGACGCCCGAAGGCGTTACGCGCCACGGTGATGTCCATCAATTCGAGCAAGGGCTGCTCCCGGCGGACGTCCTTAGCGAGGAAGATCGCCCCCGCGCAGGTTCCCCAGATCGCTTTTTGGCGTCCGAAGGCGCGCAGCGGTTCTAGAAGCTCGAAGTCGCTCGCCAATTTCCCGATGGTCGTCGATTCGCCGCCGGGGATGATCAGCCCATCGAGCGCTTCCAATTGGTCGGGGAGACGAACCTCGCGGGCCTCTGCGCCAACGCGCCGGAGTGCGTGGACGTGTTCGATAAAGTCGCCCTGTAAGGCGAGGACTCCGATTTTCATGGCTGGTGATTGACCGCTTGACTTTACACTGCTGACCCGGCAAGCTCATATACCATTTGATTCGGCTGTGTGACTCGCCGTGATGCATCAAGGATTTCAATGGAAACCATATGTCCATCGGTATCATAATCCAGAATCATACCAGGCTTTTCTTCATCGCTTTCTGCTATGGCGGCGTCTTTTAGAATTATCGTCAAAATATCTGTATAGGTGTCGTACGTTATTTTCATTCAGACCTCCAGTACTTCTGCACTTTGCTCGTTTGATGAGCAGTCACTACCTCTGGTGGATCGTGATCAACATCTACGAAAACGCGCAGCAAGTATGTTTTCAGCGGAGCACCTTTCATCAGTCGAGACTGGTAAACACAGCGGCCTGAGCGTACTTGCTCGAATTGGTCTGGATCATCTAGCACAAAGCGAACTTCATCTTCACGAATGCCGCGTCGACGCATTTCACGGAGAGCATGTTGCGTAAATATGTAGATGTAAATTGTGGGCACGGCAACTGTAATTTCATCCACGCGCACCATCTAGTACTCTGCGAAGATTCTGATTACTGCTCATTGCCCACTGCCTCCTGAAATCACCATCCTCGTTGCGCAATCAGCTCCGCCTCGGGAATGTCTGTCACCTGCCGCCCAACCATCGGTTCGCCCAGGTTGCGGCTGACCTCGGCCAGGATCGCCGGGTCGTTGAAGTGCGTGGTGGCCTTGACGATGGCGGCAGCCCGCCGGGCAGGGTCGCCCGACTTGAAGATGCCGGAGCCGACGAAGACGCCGTCTACGCCTAACTGCATCATCATGGCTGCATCGGCAGGAGTGGCGATGCCGCCGGCGGCGAAGTTGACTACCGGCAGGCGGCCCAATTCTTTGGTTTCTTTGACGATCTCATAGGGCGCGCCGATGTTCTTGGCGTACGACATCAATTCTTCGTCGGGCATGTTCTGTAAACGGCGGATTTCGCCGAGGACAGCGCGGGCATGGCGCACAGCTTCGACCACATCACCCGTGCCGGCCTCGCCTTTGGTGCGGATCATGGCCGCGCCTTCCCCTATTCGGCGCAGGGCCTCGCCCAGATTTCGGCAGCCGCACACAAAGGGGATCTTGAAGTCATGTTTGTTGATGTGATGCTCCTCGTCGGCAGGGGTGAGCACCTCGGATTCGTCCACATAATCCACGCCCAGCGCCTCCAGGATTTGCGCCTCGACGAAGTGTCCGATGCGCACTTTAGCCATCACCGGGATGGAGACGGCGCTCATGATCTCCTCGATCAGGCCCGGGTCGCTCATGCGGGCAACGCCGCCATAGGCGCGAATGTCCGCAGGGACGCGCTCCAACGCCATCACCGCCACGGCGCCGGCATCTTCGGCGATGCGAGCATGGTCGGCAGTGACCACATCCATAATCACCCCGCCTTTGAGCATTTGCGCTAATCCTTTTTTGACTGCAAATGTACCAACTTGTGTTTCCATAATTTATCTTCCTCGAAATTTCAAAACAAACCTCGATCATCAACGTTTTTCTGCGAATGTCAGCGTCCGAAAAATCTTTTGTTTTTTCGCAATTATTCGCTTTTTCGATCCTAACCCGGACGAGCCGGAATTAAACCAGGAATGTAACTACTCAGCCAAACGGAGAAATTCCCGAAAAAAGGGTGTGCGAAGGGGGCGTAGCCGCTTTGCGTTCGCACACCCTTTTTTCGGGCTAATCCGTTCGATGGCTGAGCAGTTACGAATTTCATTTCTAACGGACTAATTCAGTGAAGCGTTGATAACAACAATTCAGGGAGATTCTACCATGTTGCCATATCCCCCGCAATTCTTGGGAGGCGTTTCTCGCGCGCAAAAACCCCCGTAGCACAGGATATCAAACTGCCTGGAAGATCGGGGCGTTAGTGGGGCTCGACAGTGAAGCGGATTGCGGTGCGTACTTTGTCGTCTATTTCTACGTCAACAAAGTAGGGAATGCACACGATGTTGAAGCCGTCTTCCGCAAGGTATCCTTTGGCGAGTGCGAGAGCTTTGACGGCCTGATTTACTGCGCTAGCCCCAATTGCCTGTACTTCAGCGCGCCGGTGTTCCCGAAAGACACCTGCAATCGCGCCGGCCACAGCAGATGTGCGTGAGTTCGCTGCGACCTTGATCGTATCGATGTGACCAGTATCATTGTTCACTGTTTCCATTTTGCTTCCTTTGTTCTGCTGTGATTAGGTCACTTACGTTTATTGTATAGTATTTTCGATACGGAATCAAGCAGGTTTTCTATCTTTTGTCGTAGTCAAGAGGAGGCGACATGCTGCCCTAAGGGACGTTCTGGTCGTTTCCTGATCCTCAGTCTGGTCAGGATGCCCAAACGATGAACTGAGGCAGTGGCAGCCAGGTATTGCCGACCACCACAATGGGCGCGGCGAAGATTAGGCCGATTTTGGTTGAGGAGCTCTCTGAGGCGAGAGGGGGTGTTTGGATCATTTATTAGGTTTCCGTAAAGTAAGGTTAATATTTCCAAGCTGTCGCCTTCAAGTGTACCTGGGAAAACAGCGAAAAGCTGTTCAATCTATACTTATGAGATTTCGTAAGGGCACCAAACAAAATCATATCATTATTTCGATGATATACTTGAACACTCGTATTGCTAATAAGGCAAGCCCTATTAGAACTATGAGCCAGAAAGTCCAACTAATAGAAGCCTTTTGACTTTTCCAATAGATACTAGATGGTGTCATACTAGATTGGGATGCATCTGGGAATGTATCCAATGGGCGATTTTTTTGCCCCATTTTCATTCGTGAGTCTCGAAGCTTTAGAGAAATAAAACCAACCAAGAAGGCGACGATTAATCCGAAAATCGTGCCGGAGCAAAAGAGTAAGTCTTTATCTCCCATTTATCTTTTCTCCTTGACTAAAAATTTGAGCGTAGTATAATCAGAACATATGTTCTTACCGGATGTGGATGATGTTTGATTTGATATTGAATATTGCTTGTGCACTTGATTGGCTTACACCAATTATCGCTTTCCTACAAGATTTGATGTATGGTCCAATAAGTGATTTTGGAATAATGGCAAATGTTGTTTGGGGCAGAAATGAAATTAAAAAATTATTAGCTGAACATGGTGTTCGTGTTTGGGGCGTAATGTATAATTTTGAAGGGGATATATTACTATTTACCGTGGAGGAATACCAAACAAATAGAGTATATAATATACTCCGAAGAGAAGGTCTACCAATCGTTTATTCTCCAACGATAATCCACACGCCATATAATCAACATTTCCCGATTGATGCCGAATTATATGAGAGATACGAAGGTGGTTATTCTTACATCGATAACTGGGAGTCGTAGGCGAGCATGTTTACCAAACTTAACACTTCTGGCCCAACTATAATGTATTATAGCACGTAAAAACACAAAACTCTCCACATTTTTAGTAACAACTCAGGCATCCCTCGCCCTGGATTGAAATCCTGGGCTGGAAAGCAAAGTCCGTTCAAACGGACTGGTAAATCAGCGTATTTCCAGTCGGATTTTATCCGACTTCGTTTCTCAGCCTGGGAATTCATTCTCAGGCGTCGGTTGGCTGAGTAGTAACGTTGGAATATCGAATTCCCCCCCTTTCAGACTAAATTTAGGGTACACTTGATATTGCAGAAGCTTCATCAACAACCCCAGGAGGTAAGGCATGAAACCCCCTCGATTCGATGATTTGAACCTCTCCTCTCGCATCCTGTTAGGCCCCGGCCCGAGCATGGTTCCGCCGCGCGTTCTGCGCGCCCTCGCCCAGCCGCCGGTCGGCCATCTCGACCCGGAGTTCCTGACCCTCATGGCTGAGGTGCAGGAGCTATTGCGCTTCGTCTTCCAGACCGAAAACGAACTGACCATCCCGGTCTCTGGGACGGGCAGCGCAGGGATGGAGGCGGCCTTGTGCAATTTCATCGAGCCGGGCGACCGCGTCCTGATCGCCGTCAACGGCTACTTCGGCGAGCGTATGGTCAATATGGCCGGCCGTTATGGCGCACAGGTTGACCGGCTGGATCGTCCCTGGGGCGAGGTCTTCACCCCCAAGGAGATCGAGACCGCATTGATCACGGCCAGGTACAAACTGCTGGCCCTCGTACATGCCGAAACCTCCACGGGCGCGCGCCAGCCGGATATCGCCGAGATCGCTGCAGCCGCGCACCGTCACGGCGCATTGCTTGTCCTGGATACAGTCACTTCGCTGGGCGGTCTGCCGGTCGAGATAGACGCCTGGGATGTGGATGTGGCTTACAGCGGCACACAGAAAGCCCTCTCCTGCCCTCCCGGCCTGGCCCCTTTGACTGTCGGCCCGCGGGCGCGTGAGGCGCTCGCGAGACGCCAGACCCCGGTAGGGAACTGGTACCTGGATCTCACCCTGGTGACCAAATATTGGGGGGCGGAACGCACCTATCACCACACCGCGCCGATCAACATGAACTACGCCCTGCGGGAAGCCCTGCGAATGGTCGTCGAAGAGGGTCTGGAAGCGCGCTTCGCCCGGCACCGCGAACACGCCCAAACCCTCTGGGCTGGCCTGGAGAAACTTGGGCTGCCGCCGCGCGTCCCCGAAGCGCACCGCCTGCCCACTCTGACCACGCCGCAACTTCCCAAAGGTCTGGACGACGCCGCCATCCGCAAACGATTGCTCGATGAATACAACATCGAGATCGCCGGCGGCTTCGGCCCCCTGGCCGGGCAGATCTGGCGCATCGGCCTGATGGGCTTCAGCGCCCGCCGCGAGAATGTAACTCTGCTGCTGGCGGCCTTGGGAGAATTGATACCTTGAGTCGCTGGATCAGATTTCTCATCGCCATCATCATCGGCATCGGCATCGGCCTGTTCTATGGCTGGGTGGTTGATCCTGTGGATTATGTGGATACCACCCCCGACAGCCTGCGCCAGGATTACCAGGCGGATTATGTGCTGATGGCGGCGGAGGCTTACCAGCTCGAGCGTGATCCTGCTTTGGCGGTGGGACGCCTGGCCTTTTTAGGAGGGGGAGACCCGCTGGAGACGATTCGGAGCGCCATCGTCTTCGCCAGCGAGGTGGGGTATTCCCAATCGGATTTGGCCAGGTTGGAGCTGCTCTACGAAGGGGTGGAAAGCTATTCAGGGGCCATTCAGGATACCCCACAGGGGGCGGCGCCATGACGCGAGAGACGCGCGGCCCCTGGTACCTGCTGACCGGCGTGATCCTGGGCTTTATAGCAGGATTGCTTTATGCCTGGGTGATCTCTCCTGCCGAATATACCAATACCCATCCCCATGCCTTAAGATCGGATTATAAGGATGCCTACCGCGCCGCCATTGCCCTGGCCTATTCGGCCACCGGAGATATGACTCGCGCGATAGCCCGTCTGGGTTTATTGAACGAGCAGGACCCCGCCAGCGCCCTGGCGGAGCAGAGTCAGCGGTATCTGGCGGAGGGCTATTCATATGAGACCGCTCTGGCGTTGGCGAGGTTGTCGGCTGCCCTGGGGGAAGTCCCAGCGTCTGCGCCGCGCACGGCTACATCGTCGCTGCTGCTCTCGGAGACTCCCATCTCCGAAGGGGCCGCGACGCTGGAAACAGAGCCTGCTCCCTCGGAGACAGTAGAAACCCCAAACGAGACGACCACCCCCGAGGGGACCGATGAAGGCCTGCCCACTGCCACGGAGACCCTCTCACCAACGCCAACCCTGACCCGCACGCCTATCCTGACTTTCACGCCGCTTCCCACCCGCACGCCAACGCCCACGCTGGCGCCTCCCTTCGTGATGCGGGAGCAGGCCCTGGTGTGCGAGCCGGAGATCGGCGATGCGCTCATCCAAATCATCGTGCAGAACAATGCCGGGGAGGGCATCCCCGGCGTGGAGATCGTCATCCATTGGGGCGAACAGGAGGAGCACTTCTTCACCGGCCTGAAGCCCGAGATGGGCTGGGGGTACGCCGACTTCACGATGACGCCTGAGACAAACTATACGCTTCTCATCGGCGAGGGGGGTGAGGCGGTGAGTTTGTTCGTGCCGGAGTGTTCTGGCGATCAGGGTGAGCGCTACTGGGGCGGCTGGCGTCTGGTTTTCGCGCATCCGTGAGAGCTTTGGGAGAATTGGCTTGGTAGCAGCAACACTTGTCTCAGCAGCCTATGTCGCTTTCCAAATGATGGCAGATATCGCCAGCCTGCGGATCGTGATGATTGCCGGGTTTTCCATAGATGCCGGCACATTCGTCTATCCTTTTACTTTCACGTTGCGGGATCTGGCGCATAAGACTGTTGGCATCAAGGCAGCGCGCTCCTTGATCGTCGTCGCCGCAGCGATCAACGTGCTGATGGCGGGTTTGTTCTGGTTGACCTCTATCCTGCCGCCGGACCTGACCGTTGGCCCTCAAGAAGAGTTTGGGAGGGTGCTCTCCCCGGTGTGGCGGATCGTATTTGCCTCGATTGCGGCGGAAGTGATCGCCGAACTGGTTGATACCGAAGGATATCGCCTGTGGGTGGAGAAGGTAACTCGCAGATATCAATGGGCGCGGGTTTTGGTTAGCAATGCCTTCAGCATCCCCCTGGATAGTTTGCTTTTTTGCTGGCTGGCATTCGGCGGCGTGCTGCCTGAGGCGGTGGTTTGGTCAATCTTCGTGAGCAATGTGCTTATCAAAGGACTGACTACGCTAATCAGTCTGCCGGGCATCTACCTGGTAAAGGAGCGAAATAATGATCCCTCTCCGTGATGAAATTCCCACCCGCAAGACGCCCATCGTCAATTACGCGTTGATCGCCGTGAACATCCTGGTCTATTTGTTCCAGAGTATGTTGGGCGCTGAGCAGGAGGCCCTGGTGTATGAGTTCGCTTTGATCCCCATCCAGTTCACGAAGGGGATCAGCCTGGGCGATATCACCGATATTTTTACCAGCATGTTCATGCACGCTGGCCTGGCGCACATCGGCGGCAATATGCTGTATCTATGGATTTTCGGCGACAACGTGGAAGACCGCATGGGGCGCGGACGCTACTTCGTTTTCTATTTGATCGGCGGGGCGGCGGCTTCCCTGGCGCATATTCTGACTAACCCCGGATCGCAGGTCCCCACGGTGGGCGCGAGCGGCGCTATCGCCGCGGTGTTGGGTGCCTATCTGGTGCTCTATCCGCAGAGCCGGGTGTTGACGTTGGTGCCATTGGGGTTCTTCATCCGCATGTCGCTGCTGCCGGCGGCGCTGGTGCTGGGTTTGTGGTTTGTGCTGCAATTTTTCTCCGGCGTGATTTCCCTGGGCGGCCCGGATGTGGGCGGTGTGGCCTTTTGGGCGCATATCGGCGGCTTCGTGGTTGGGGCAGCGCTGGCGAAGCTCTTTGCCAGGCCAGAAGAGCCGGATTATCTGTTTCGTTGGTAGTCTAGCCAGGCCTGGATAGCTCCCAACCTGCCCACTATCCGCGCCCCGGCCCGGTTTCCGGCTTCGGCCGCTGTGGGGAGGTCTGCACCGCGGCAAAGGGCGGCGATGAAGCCGGCGGCAAAGGCATCCCCCGCGCCTGTGGTATCAACTACCTCTGCTTTGGGCGCGGGAATCCTGCCGGTAAAAGAATCGCTCTCCACCCAGCATCCTTTCTCCCCCAGTTTGACGATCACGTTCGTTGCGCCGCGCGCCTTCAAGGCGCGGGCGGCCTTCTTCGAGTCGCGGATATCTGTCATCCGATATGCTTCGTAATCATTGCACAGAAAATGATCGAGGTGGGGCATGGCTGCCCAGAGCGAGGCGCGCAAATGGGGGTCATCCATGCGTTCGGTGAACACGACATCCAGCGAGGTGCGCAGCCCCAGGTTCTGGGCCTGGGCCAGTTTCTGGGAGAGACGCTCATCGAGCAGGCCGGGCAGCACGAAGAAACCGGCCACGTGCAGAAAGCGCGCCCCGGCCGCAGCCAGAGAGGGGATGTCGAGGGCTTCGGCGCTGAGCGCTCCGTTAGCTCCCGGCGTATGCACGAAGCGCGGCTGGAAGTTGCTGTCCACCAGGCCAACGCTGACGGCGGTCGGGATGTCTGGTTGACGCTCCACGAAACGCGTATCCAGGCCGACTCTTCGCCAGTACTGATAGAGCAGTTCGGCGGAATCATCGTCCCCGGTTCGAGCGACCAGCGCGGTGGGGATGCCTATCGTCGCCATCCCAATCGCCACGTTGGATGCGCATCCGCCCGGCGAGACGGCCACCTGATCGAAGGAGATCGACTCCCGCCGGGGGACGTTGTTGACGGGGTAACAGATGATATCGAGGGTGACATTGCCAAAGATGACTGCGTCCATATGGTAGGGTGTCAGCAGCGCTGCATCATTCTTGCATTGGGAGTATAATTATCTTGACATTCGTCATCGGTTTTATATCTGCGAGTATTTCTCGAAAGGAAAGGTAGCTATGAAGAACCGACCGACTCTTCTTTATATAATCATCCTGACGATCCTGTTGTTCGCTTTGGTGTTCCCACCGGGGATTGCCTTTGCACAAGATGAGGAGGAAGACGACGGCGACGATAGTGATAAACCCAAAGAGATTTTCTTTTGGATATACAATAATAGCCGATCCAAATTCACACTCGAGCTTTATGGGCCAGCCACGTACACCTTCACAGTTTCACCCGAGACAGATAGCTTCTACATATTGAAAAACGGTTGGTATGCCTTCACGATGAACTCCTGTAACCTGTCTGCGTCTGGGACATTCGATTTTACCACTCATAAGACTCTGATCGTCCCTTTGTGTGGTGGACTGGGAGGACCGACCGCTCAATCGGGGCAACATTATGATGTGTCAGATTACATACGGCCGGCGAACATTCTGATCCGAAATAAAACTCAAGAACGGATTGGTCTCTATATTCGGACGCTGGATGAGCATCACTTCCTGTCCTTCGATCCATTGGAGGAGCAAAATATCCTGTTCGAAGATGTCAGTGAGGAGTTTTCCTATAGCTATATTGCCTGCGGCGCTCTACAGGCTGGCATGACCAGGCTTTACATCAGAGTGCCATTCGATCTAACCTGTGGTAAGTAGTTCGACCTTTTTGCTTGTCAAAGAAAATCTCATCTGCTATAATCCCGCATGTTCGGGGCGCGTAGCTCAGCTGGTTAGAGCGCACGGTTCACATCCGTGAGGTCGTGGGTTCGAGTCCCCCCGCGCCCACCTTTTCGGTGGATACTCTGGCGCAATGGCTCAACTGCCGTTGCGTTTTGTATTAACCTGTCACCGGGCGCGCCTCCTCCCCCCGTGGTGGGAGGATCGAGGGGGGTGCACGAAGCGCTGAGTAGCGCCAACGCAGCACGAAGCGCCCGCAACAAAAAAGCCGCTATTACGGCGGCTTGTCATACTGTGAGCGCGAAAGGGATCGAACCTTCAACCAATGGCTTAAAAGGCCACTGCTCTGCCATTGAGCTACGCGCCCGGTGTGCAACGAATTCTATCACGCACGTATCCGAGCGTCAATAAAAACCTTCTGGTGATTACCCGCAAATCCCTGGCGGTTAGAAACCGCAGCAACTAGTACGCAAAGCCTGCCTACGAAGGCTGATTTTTAGCAGACGAAGGTCGGCTTCGCAGCTGTTGCAGCGAATTGATTCGCCGTATGCGCGATGTGGGTAATCACCAGAAACCTTGACTTTTTCACGCTGGCTAAGTACCATCGTCTCGATATTCGCCTGAAAAATCTCGAACAACGTTGGGAGTATGAACGTATGTCTGATCTGCAATATGTTACCGAAGATTCATTTCAGGAAGAAGTGCTTGGCGCCTCCCTGCCTGTGTTGGTTGATTTCACGGCCGTATGGTGTGGGCCATGTAAGATGCTCGAGCCCATCGTCGAAGAGCTGGCCGAGGAGTGGACAGGTCAGGTCAAGGTGGTCAAACTCGATGTGGAGGACAATCAAAACATCGCTATTCAGTATCAGGTCATGGGGGTTCCCACCTTGATGCTCTTTCAGAATGGCGTGGTCAAAGAACACCTGACAGGTTATCGGCCCAAAAAGCAAATCGCGCAAAAGGTTCGACCCTATCTTTAGTATTACAGCGAAAAAAGAGTGATTGGTCTACAGCCCTGCGGCTGCTCGCAATGCGTCGGCTTTGTTCGTGTGTTCCCAGGGCAGGTCCAGGTCGTCGCGGCCGAAGTGGCCGTATGTGGCGACTTGCTGGAAAATGGGGCGACGCAGGCCTAAATCTCGGATGATCGCCCCGGGGCGCAGGTCGAAGTGTTCGGTGATTATATCAGCGATCTTCTCGTCGTCAATCACCCCGGTCCCGAAGGTTTCGACGTTGACGCTCAGGGGGTGAGCCACCCCGATCGCATAGGCCACCTGGATTTCACAGCGGTCAGCCAGGCCGGCTGCAACCACGTTCTTGGCCGCCCATCGTGCCGCATACGCCGCGGAGCGGTCAACCTTGGTGGGATCCTTTCCACTGAAAGCCCCGCCCCCGTGACGTCCCATCCCACCATAGGTATCCACGATGATTTTCCTGCCAGTAACGCCGGCATCCCCCTGGGGGCCGCCAATCACGAACCGGCCGGTCGGGTTGACGAATATTTTCAGATCATCGTCCACCATATCCGCGGGTAATACCGGCATGATCACATGTTCGATGATGTCTTCGCGGATCTCCTCTTGCGAGAGATCGGGAGAATGCTGGGTGCTGATGAGGGCGGTATCCACACGCACAGGCTTGCCATGACTGTATTCCACAGTGACCTGGCTCTTGCCATCGGGTCGCAACCAGGGCAGGGTGCCATCCTTGCGGACTTCGGCCAGGCGGCGGGTCAGCTTGTGAGCCAGATATATCGGCATAGGTAATAGCGTGGGAGTTTCGTTGCAGGCATAGCCGAACATCATGCCTTGATCGCCAGCGCCGATGGCCTCGATTTCCTCTTCGGTCATTTCACCGCTCTTGGCTTCCAGGGCCTTGTCAACGCCCATAGCGATGTCCCCAGATTGCTCGGCAATCGCCACCAACACCCCACAAGTTTGACCATCGAAACCATATTTTGCCCGGGTGTAGCCGATATCGCTGATCACTTTTCGAGCGAGCTTGTCGTAGTTGACAGTTGCCTGGGTGGTAATTTCGCCAAGCAGCATGACATACCCCGTCTTGGTGGCAACTTCACAGGCCACGCGGGAATAGGGGTCCTGTTCCAGGCAGGCATCCAGGACGGCGTCGCTGATTTGATCGCAGATCTTGTCGGGATGGCCTTCGGTGACCGACTCCGAAGTGAAGAGCAGTTTTGGTGAATTCATAAAAGTAGTTGTCATTCATACCTCCAGAAAAAAATTGCCCCTCTAGCCAAGAGGGGCAATGCACGAAATTGTACAGCACCCTCTCATCTTCCAGAACATCCGTCTGCCGGAATTAGCACCATTTTCAGTTGTCAGTTTTCAGTTGTCAGTGGAAAGAAGGTCACTCAAGGAGATGACGGGTCACTGATTACTGGACTGACCGGTTGCTGAGGTTTCACAGGGCCGGTCCCTCCACCTCTCTGGATAAGAGTATCGCCAGGGGTTATTGAATTGTTAGCGGGGATAATACCACGCGTTTCGAGGGTTGTCAAACGCAGGCGGGGTGCACTTGAGCGAAAGTGCACATCACCTGCGTTAGCGGACGCCTTTTGGGTTGGTTCTAATATTCGACCTGGCTGATGGGGTTGAGCTTGTCGAAGTTATGGCGGGCGGTCATCTCGCGCACCGAGCCGGTCAGGCCGCGAATGACAAGGCTATCCGTCCTGGCGCCATGACTGAAGTATTTGACTCCATCCAACAGAGCGCCGTCGGTGATCCCCGTAGCTGCGAAGAAGACATCATCGGAGGCGACCAGATCGTCAATGGTGAGTTTTCTCTCGAAATCATACCCCATTTCCCGGCCGCGGGCGATTTCGTCTTCATCGCGGGCGTACAGTTTCCCCTGGATTTCGCCCCCCATACCGCGCAGCGCGCAGGCCGCCAGTACGCCCTCTGGGGTGCCGCCGACTCCCATTAGAACGTCCACGCCTGCATCTGGCCAGCAAGTCATCAGCGCGCCGGCCACATCGCCATCGGGGATCAGGCGGATCCTGGCCCCACATTCGCGTATCTGCCGGATCAGTTCGGCGTGGCGCGGTCGGTCGAGGATGACCACGGTAAGATCGTTGACATGCATCTTTTTGATACGAGCGATACGTTGCAGGTTGTCTTCGACAGGAGCGTCGATGTCAATCATGCCCGCAGCTTCAGGCCCAACCGCGATCTTGTGCATATACATGAAAGGGCCGGGGTCGAACATGGTACCCCGGGGGGCTATGGCCACTGTGGATATAGAGTTGATGAAACCATTGGCCAATGGGCGGGTGCCGTCAATGGGGTCAACAGCGATATCCACAGCAGGGGGATTGCCGGTACCTAATTTTTCACCGTTATAAAGCATCGGCGCTTCGTCTTTTTCCCCCTCTCCAATGACCACGATGGCATCCATTTCGATGGAATTCAGCACTAAACGCATGGCGTCAACAGCGGCTTTATCAGCGGCTTCTTTTTGCCCGCGTCCCATGAACCGGCCTGAAGCCAGCGCAGCAGCTTCAGTCACACGTACCAATTCAAGAGCAAGGTTCCGTGTGGGTTGGGAATTTGCCATCGGCAACTCCTATAGAAAAAACCAGACGATTATATAATATCCCAGCACTCCAGCCCATAACCAGCTATCAATGCGGTCGAATGCTCCCCCATGACCAGGGATCAGGTTGCTCGAATCTTTGACGTGAAATTGCCGTTTGATCATACTCTGGCCCAAATCCCCCAAAGGAGCAACGACCGAAATGATCAATCCCAGAATTGCGCCGCGCAGAGCCGTGAGTTCGGTTCCTGGGCCAGCAGGGAGCCTCCACATGGCCGCAAAAGCGGCTGTTCCCAAGATGCTGACGGCGATCCCTGCGAGGTAGCCTTCCCAGCTCTTTTTGGGGCTGAGCCTGGGGCAGAGCTTTCTTTTTCCGTATGTGCGACCATAGAAATAAGCCCCTGAATCAGCCAGCCATACCGCCGGCAGAGTCGTCAGAACCCACCAGGCACCATCCGGTAAGCCCCGCAACAAAACCAGGTAGGATCCTAACAGGCCAATATACAATATGCCCGAGATGGTCACGGCGAAGTCGGTTGCCGCCTGATCTCGCCCGCGCTCGTATTGGATCAGGTGGTAAGTCATGCTGACGAGGACCAAGATGCTGATCAGCCAGGCTATATCATCGTACCAGGATGACTCGTAAAAGTAATCCAGGGATCGCAGGAGGATAAATGCCAATGCGCCCCCAACAACCAAAACGCCAGAGGGCCGATACCCTCCGGCGCTGAATAATTGCCCATACTCCCAGGCGGCCAATCCCAAGAAGATCGTGATAAGCGAGATGTAGTACAGGCCGCCATAATAAATTGCTGCCATCCCGATTGGCAGCAAAACGATCGTAACGATAACTCTTTGACGCAGCATTAGCTTTTCTCGTTCACCTGTCCAAACCGCCGATCTCGCCGGCTGTACTCTTCGATGGCAGCTTTCAATTCGTCCTTCCCAAAGTCAGGCCAGAAGACGGGGGTGAAATACCACTCGGCATACGCCCCCTGCCAGATCAAGAAATTACTTCCGCGCAGCTCGCCTGAGGTGCGGATGATCAGGTCGGGGTCTGGGGAGCCGACAGTAAACAGGTATTGGTTGACTAATTCTACTGAGACATTTTCTGGGGCAATGCCATCTTCGATCATATGTCGAATAGCCCAGATGATTTCATCACGCCCGCCGTAGTTGAAAGCCACATTGAGTATCAGGTGGGTGTTGTTTTTTGTCAACTCGATGGCTTCGAGCACTTTCTTCTTCAGTGATGGTTTGATGCGGTCGAGTTCGCCAATGTGGCGAAGTTGTACGCCATTCTTATGAAGTTCGGCTAATTCCCGGTCTATGACATCTTCCAGAATACGCATCAGGCCGCGCACTTCCTCGATCGGTCGGCCCCAGTTTTCTGTAGAGAAAGCGTACAGGGTCAGGTATTGGATGCCAAATTCGACGCAGGCCTCGATGACTCTGCGAAGGTTTTCGGTGCCGGCTCGATGGCCGGCCAAACGCGGTAGGCCGCGCGATAAAGCCCATCGTCCGTTGCCATCCATGATAATGGCGACGTGCTTGGGGATTCTATGGGGCAAGGCTTCTGTTTCTTTCGCCATCATTTCGGATCTCAGGCAAACATTGATTGATGCAAATTACACTTCTCTGATTTCTTTCTCTTTTCTTTCACCGATTTGATCTATTTCTTCGATGTATTCATCGGTGTATTTTTGGATTTCCTTCTCGCCTCTTGTGCGATCATCCTTGGAAATCAGGTCTTCATCTTCGAATTCACGCATCTCTTTCAAGCTATCCCTGCGCACATTGCGAATGGCTACGCGAGCCTCCTCGACGCGATGACCGACGATGCGCGCCAGTTCTTCCCTCCGCTCTTCGGTTAGCGGGGGCAAGTGAAGGCGGATTGTTTTGCCGTCGCTGTTGGGGGTCAGACCCAAATCCGAGGCCAGGATTGCTCGCTCGATCTCTTTCGTATTCGATGGATCGAAGGGACGGATGAGCAACATGCGGGGTTCTGGAACGCCGACGCTGGCGAGTTGCTGCAAAGGGGTAGGGGAGCCATAATATTGTACAGACAATTTCTCTACCAGAGCAGGGTTAGCGCGGCCGGTGCGGATAGCGGCAAGGTCCTCCTCGAGGGCTTGCAGGGCGCTCTGCATGCGTGTCTTGGCATCGTTATACAGATCATTTAGCATGGGTCACTCCTCAGAAGCGGTAATTCCTATTCCTTGGTGATTCTACCATTCTTCCACCTGTTTTTCATCGAGATCATCATCTGCGGCGATCTCTTCGATAGACATTTGCCAATAAAGCGCTCATTTTTTCTGCAACAGCCCGCAGAGAGAACCCTAGTCTGATACGATGGTGCCCACCGTTTCTCCATGCAACGCCTGACGGAGGGCGCCCTCTTCCCAGAGATTGAGCACCAGGATGGGCAGGTGGTTGTCCATGCACAACGAGACGGCAGTGCTATCCATGACTTCCAGGCGGCGGTTCAGGGTTTCGATATAGGTCAGCCGGTCGAATTTGATAGCATCAGGGTTGGTCATGGGGTCAGAATCATAGACGCCATTGACCTTGGTCGCTTTGATGAGCACATCCGCGCCGATCTCCATTGCCCGCAAGGCGGCCGCGGTATCAGTCGAGAAGTAGGGGTTGCCTGTCCCGCCTCCGAAGATGACCACCCTCCCTTTTTCCAGATGCCGGATGGCGCGCCGCCGGATATATGGCTCGGCGACATCGCGCATCTCGATAGCGGTTTGTACCCTGGTCACAATGCCGGCGCGTTCCATGGCATCCATCAAAGCCAGGGCATTCAGCACAGTGGCCAACATGCCCATATAATCTGCCGTGGCGCGATCCATCCCCCGATCCAATCCACGCTGGCCGCGCCAGATATTGCCAGCGCCTATCACCATGGCGATCTCCACACCCAGGTCAGAGATTCCCTGGATATGTTGAGCGACGTGTTCAGCGCGGAGAGGATCGATGCCAAACCCATTCGGACCCGACAGCGACTCGCCGCCGAGTTTCAACAAGATGCGCTTGAATTCGAGATTTTCACCCATAGCGTTTGCCCTCGTGAGAAGTCAAGTGATGGTTACATTTTAGCAAAAAGGTCAACCTTTTGGTTGACCTTTTTTGCGCCTAGTTGCTCTTTTCGCCTACAGCCCAGCGGGTAAATCGCCGGATGATGATATTTTCACCGATGGCGACGATGGCCTCATTCAGATATTGCTGGATGGTCAGCTTGTCATTGCGGATATAGGGCTGCCGCAGGAGGACAACCTCGTCTTTGAATTTATCAAGCCGGCCTTCGGCGATGCGTTCGCTGACGTTTTCGGGTTTGCCTTCTTGCAGGGCGCGCTCTCTGGCAATCTCTCGTTCTTTGGAGAGAATCTCTTCCGGAATATCTTGCTCGGTGATCCAAAGGGGGGAGAGGGCGGCGATTTGCAGCGCGATCTCGTGGGCAAAATTACGGAAAGTCTCGGAGCGGGCAACGAAGTCGGTTTCGCAGTTGACTTCGACCATGACGCCCACCCGGCCATCGCCGTGGTTATAGAGTTCCAATATGCCTTCCGAGGCGACGCGGTCGGCGCGCTTTGCGGCTTTCGCCAGGCCTTTTTTACGCAGATACTCGACGGCTTTTTCGAAGTCGCCATTATTTTCTTCCAAAGCCTTTTTGCAGTCCATGAAGCCCGCGCTGGTCTTTTCGCGCAGTTCTTTGATTTCGTTGGTGGTGATGCTCATTCTCTATGTCTCATCATCTTCGGTGGTTTCTTCGTCGAATTTTACCTCTTCGAGGGGGGCTTCTGCTTCGTCGTCATCCTCGGCCTCAGCTTCGGCGGCCTCGGCCTTGGCTGCTTCCATTTTGGCCAGGGTTGCAGCGCCGAGCAGTTCCTCGTCGCTCAGTTCCGCAGTTTCTGCGTAGCGAACCTCGGGAACCTGGACTGGATATTCTTCTTCGTCCTTGCGCATGGCTTTCCCTTCCAACACCGCGTCGGCGATCTTCCCAACGATGAGTTTGATGGCGCGGATCGCATCGTCATTGGAGGGGATAATGTAATCAACATTGCTGGGATCGCAATTGGTATCCACCATGGCAACCACGGGGATATCGAGGATGTTAGCCTCATGGACGGCGGTCACTTCCCGGCTGACATCCACGACGAAGAGAACCTCTGGCACGCTTTCCATATTGCGAATGCCATTGAAAAGCAACTCCAGACGTTCGATCTTGCGGTGTAGACCCAAAGCCTCTTTCTTGATCAATGTATCGAACTCGCCGTGGTCGCGCATGCGTTCCAGGCGGTTCAACTCATTGACGCGCTGACGCATCGTGGTCCAGTTGGTCATGATGCCGCCTAACCAGCGGTGAGTGACCCAGGGCATTCCACATCGTTCGGCTTCCAGTTGGATGGTTTCTTGGGCTTGCCGCTTTGTGCCGACGAAAAGCACATTGCCGCCATTTGCCACGATATCGCGGACCAGGGCATAGGCATTTTCCAGCCCCTTGAGCGTCAATTCCAGATCGATAATATGGATATTATTGCGCTCGGTGAAGATGTAGGGCTTCATCTTGGGGTGCCAGCGATGGGTGCGATGCCCAAAGTGAACACCACTCTCTAAGAGTTCTTTCATGGAAACAACAGACATTTTTGACTCCTTGCGTTTTTTCCTCCGTCTCTTTCTATCCCGATGGGAACCACAGGTGGAGCTTCCCCGCTCGCGGCACGCGCCAGGGGGTCAAGAGACGTGTGTAGTTTTTTGGTTTGCGTACAGCATGCAAAACCGGGCGGAGTATATCATGGGGGAATTGATTCGTCTACAACGAGTTTTATCGAAATCAAGAATGCCAGGCCTCTTGGGACTGTCAGTCCTAAACTACATGCGATCTTCGATATCCTTCTGCATTCTTCCTATCAAGTCCTCGACGCGCAGCGCATCCAATCGTTCCTCCGAACGCAGCCGTGGCGCGACGACGTTGTTTTCGACCTCATGATCTCCCACGACCAGCATAAAGGGGATCTTCTGGTTTTGGGCGTCGCGGATTTTGGCGTTCATGCGGTCGCCGCGGGCATCCACTTCCACGCGCAAACCGGCGGCTTCCATCCTGGCGGCAACCTCTTCAGCGTAGGGAATATGCCTGTCGGCGATGGGGATGACAATAGCCTGAACAGGCGCCAGCCAGAGCGGGAACGCGCCTCCGTAATGTTCGATCAACACGCCCATGAAACGCTCCATCGAGCCGAGCAACGCGCGGTGAATCATGTAGGGTTGGCGCCGCTCGCCGTCCTCTCCGATATAAATCAATTCGAAGCGCTCCGGCAAATTGAAATCGAACTGTATCGTACTCAATTGCCACTCCCGGCCCAGGGCGTCTATCATCTTGAGATCAATTTTGGGGCCGTAGAAGGCCGCCCCGCCCTCATCCACCTCGTAATCCAGCCCGACCCGATCAAGGGCTGCCCGAAGCGCTTCGGTGGCGTCATCCCAGCGTTGAGTATCCCCCGCGGATTTCTGCGGATCGCGGGTCGAGAGATAGGCTTTGAACTCATTCATCCCAAAACCGCGCAAAAGGTGCAGGCAGAAATCGAGCACACGATCGATTTCCTCGGGCATTTGGTCTTCACGGCAGAAAAGGTGGGCGTCATCCTGCGTAAAGCCGCGCACCCGCATCAATCCATGCAGCACGCCGGATCGCTCGTAGCGGTACACTGTGCCCCACTCGGCGAAACGCATGGGCAGATCACGGTAGCTGCGCACCCTGCTTTTGAAAATCTCGATATGGAAGGGGCAGTTCATCGGCTTGAGGTAATATTCATTCCCCTCGATGTCGAGGGGCGAATACATATTCTCTTGGTACCATTTCAGGTGGCCGCTTTTCTCCCACAGTTGCCCCCGCCCGATATGCGGCGAGTAGACGAAATCGTAGCCGTTGGCTAAGTGCTCGTCTTTGCAGAACTCCTCCGCCAGATGGCGCACCAGGGCGCCCTTGGGATGCCACAGGATCAGGCCGCTGCCCACATCCGGGGATACGCTGAATAAATCCAACTCTTTGCCCAGGCGGCGGTGATCGCGCTTTTTGGCCTCTTCCAGCCTGCCGAGGTGGGCTTCGAGTTCGTCCTTGTTCTTCCAGGCCGTGCCGTAGATTCGCTGAAGCATGGGACGCTTCTCGTCGCCGCGCCAGTAGGCTCCGGCAATATGGAGCAGCTTGATCGCTGAAGGGTTGATCTTACCCGTATGCTCCACATGCGGGCCGCGGCATAGATCGGTAAACGCATCATGCGAGTAGAAAGAGATTTCGGGCTTCTCATCTAATGGCTCGCCATATTCGTCCACGCCGCCAGTTTCCAGGCCTTCGATCAATTCGATTTTGTAGGGCTGGTCAGCGAACATTGCTTTGGCCTCTTCGGCGCTGACCGCCTTTTTCTCGAATTTGTGCTGCCCGGCGATGATCTGTCTCATGCGCTTCTCGATGGCTACCAAATCCTCGGGCGTCAGCGGGCGGGGTAGATCGAAATCATAATAGAAGCCGTCCTCGATCGGCGGGCCGATGGCGATTTGGGCCTCGCCTGGTTCGAACATCTCCATCACTGCCTGGGCCATGATATGCGCCGCAGAATGCCGGATGCGGTAGAGTTCTGATTCCTCGTATTTTTCTTGTTGTTGGGAAGACATATTCTTGTTCCTTATTGACCGCAGACGAAAGGCCGCAGACCGCGGTCGGTTGCTTATGGTATGCCGCGGTCAGCCGTCTGTTGTCCGCAATCCATTAAAAAAAGCTCGCGCCCATTCCGGGGCGCGAGCTTCTTCACTCACACGGTTCCACCCGGATTTGCCCGAAGGCGCAACGAATTACGCACTTCAAGCATCTCCTTGCGACCGATAACGGGGTCAGCCGTTTTGCTTAGTCGGTGGATTGGTATATTGGTAGTTGGTAGCTTGGTTATTGTATCAATTTACCGATCTACAAATGCCCGAACTACCTTTCAGCTCAACGCTCGCGGGGGGTTTTCGTCGGTCGGTTTCTGGGGGAGACTCTCAGCCAGTGATCTCCTCTTTCTGTCAGGCCTGTATCGGTTACTCGTCCCGGTCAGCGCGTTTAAGTATGCTAGAGATGTTGGCGATATTATAGTTCGCTTTGCCGGGCTGTCAAGCGCGATGAGCAAGAGCGATAGCTCCCAGCACGCCCGCGCGCAGACCAAGACCAGGGGGAACGATGAAGTTATCCGTTTCCTCTAGGATTTCTGGCAACTGAAGATAGTTGTTGAGCAATTCTCGGGTTTTCGCGCGCGCCAGGGGGAATAGATGCTCTTGTTTCATCACGCCGCCGCCCAGGATGATGCGCTGCGGGGCTAATATGGTGATGTAGTTGACCAGCGCGTAGGCCAGATAGACGGCTTCCAATTCCCAGGCGGGATGCCCCTCGGGCAGGTCTTCGGCGCGCGCGCCCCAGCGTGATTCCATCGCCGGACCGGAGGCCAACCCCTCCAGGCAGTCGCCGTGAAAGGGGCAGATTCCCTCGAAGGGGTCCTGTTCCCGGTCGTGAGGGATGCGAATATGTCCCATCTCGGGGTGCATCATCCCGTGGAGCAGTTTCCCCTCGACCATCGCCCCGCCGCCGATGCCTGTGCCAATCGTCAGATAAATGAACGTATCCAATCCCTGCGCCGCGCCCCAGCGGTGTTCCCCCAACGCGGCCGCGTTGACATCGGTATCGAAGCCGATGGGTACATCGTAAGCCGCCCTCAGCGCGCCGAGGAAATCTGTGTACGCCCAGCCGGGTTTGGGGGTGGTGGTGATGTGGCCAAAGGTGGGAGAGTCTGGATTCGGGTCGAGCGGGCCGAAAGAACCAACGCCAATCGCCGATAACTTGCCATGCGCTTCGAAGAAGGCAATCGCCCGTCCGATGGTTTCGGCAGGCGTTGTGGTGGGAAAGCGCGCTTCAGCGCGTATGTCAGCGGGACCTGTCCCAACTGCGCAGACGAATTTGGCGCCGCCGGCCTCGATACCGCCGTAGAGCGCCATTTAGGGTCGCGTCCCCTCGATGGGATATCCAGCCGCGCTCCAGGCTTTCAGGCCGCCCGCCGCGCTGGTAACATCCTCGAAACCGGCTTCTAGCAAGATATCGCGTCCGACCTGGCTGCGGTTGCCTGAGCGGCAGATGACCACGATCTCTTGATCGCGTGGCACTTCGTCGAGCCGGCTGGGCAACTCGTCCAGGGGGATCAACGTAGTGTTGGTAGCGTGGTATTCAGCCCATTCTTCCTGGGTGCGCACATCGAGCACAAAAGCGCCCTCCTGATATTTTCGATAGGCCTCATCAATGGAAATCTCGCCTGGAATAGATTGGAATGAGGATTGGTTTGCTAAGGCAATGCCAGCCATGGCAATCAAGAGTACCCCAATAATGCCAATCCAGAGCCAGAGTTGTTGTTTTTGAGCGTTGCGTTTGTGGCGAGCAGATTTTACTTTTGCCATTCGATTGTCTCCTTCAGTTATGGGGGTGCAGGCTCATCGGCGCGGATGGTATAAGAATCGATCAATTCGCCTGTGAAGGCAAAAAGGTGTGCCAGACCCCATTCGAAATCATAGTAACGTTCATTCCCCAGCAATGTGAAGTAGTCGAAATAAGGTTGGGCGTTCTCAGTCATCCAATCGTGATTGCCGAGGGTGGGGAAAAAGCGGTTGGCTTTGCTGCCTGTTCCATAGCTTCCATACGTATGGAGTAACCACTCAGCCAAACGGGGAAGTTCCCGAAAAAAGGGTGTGCGAAGGGGGCGTAGCTCCCTTCGCACACCCTTTTTTCGGGCTAATCCGTTCGATGGCTGAGCAGTTACCGTATGGATAAATATATTGGTGATAATACTGGCCGATATTCTCATCGGAGGTTTCTCTTGAGCCATCGGGATAAGTATTGTCTCCAGTAGTGATGATGAAATCTGGTTGCCAGCTTTTTATCAGATTTGAAACGTCTTGGGCGGGTTGCCCTACCAGGCCGTAATCGCCGATGACTGCGAAGCGCACAAATAACGAGAGGGTGCTTGTGGGACCAGGCGAGTCGGTTGGGGGAAGATCTGTGGCGGTCGAGGGGATCGGCGTCTGGGTTGGCGTTGCTATCTGGGTTGGCGGAATCGAGGTGGGGATATTATTGCTTGGAAGTAGCAAACAGGCCAGAACAAGAAACGATCCTGTAATCGAAATCATGACCGAAAATTTGCGAGGCGATGTGCTCATAGTAGAGATTCAGTCATTACGACATTTGCGCTGCGTTCGAGTTGCTGTCGATCCAGGGTGATGAGTATGGTTTCTTCGTGTTCTACTAAGGCGCTGTATTTTCCTCTTTGATCACCCCTTCCACGATATCAGGCTCACCTTCTGGTTCCGGATCATGCCACCGACCAGGAATGGTTTTACGTAAAGCTTCACGGTGTTCCTCGACAATTTCGGGCGGGCAAAGCTCGACAAACAGATAGACACCCACCCCAATAACGACAGCATCGTCAATCGGCCCGGGAGCGATGTCAGGGAAGATGAAGTACACCAGCGAAGCAAATGGCAACAGCTTCAGCCACCAGCTCACCCGCGGGTCAGCCAACAATCGAAAGACCAGCTTGATCTCGTTGCTGAGGCTGTGAAAGAATCCCCCATCGATTTTGATCGGTTTTTTTTCGTTCTCGGTCATGGGTTCCTCCAGCGAGGATTATACAGGGCAAGTGGGCAAGTGAGCAAGTCGAAGAGCATTCCTGACTTTATGTACGCACTTCGCTGAAATTGGTTGTACAATACAGGAGTCCACTGTAAAAACTACGAGTAGAGGATTCGGCGCGGCATATATGGGGGTGCGTGCGCAGCACGCACCCCCATATATCCCGCCCCGCCCCCTCGTTCATGAGTTTGTTCAGTGAACTCATGCAGCGAATCACCAATAGATGAAAAGCCCATCCGCGGGCGACTCGAGACGCTATGATCCGAGGCTTGATTTTCGATTTCGATGGCTTGATCCTGGATACCGAAAGCACCGTCTATCGCTCCTGGTTAGAGTTGTACCAGGAGTATGGGCAGGACTTGCCTTTCGAGGAGTGGAGCCAAATCATTGGCATCTCCCCCAATGAGCATTTCGACCCTCTCGAACGTCTAGAAATCCTTTTGGGATGTAAACTCGACAGTCAGGAATTGCGGGAACAGCGGCGACAGCGGGAATTGGAACTGGTTGCTAATCAGCCTATACTCCCAGGGGTTGTAGAATATTTGTTAAAGGCGCGTGAAATGGATCTCAAGCTGGGGATCGCCTCCAGTTCAGCCAGGGATTGGGTGGGGTGGCATCTCGAACGTTTGGGCTTGTTGGAATATTTCGATGTGGTGCATACCAGCGATGATGTCCAGCGCGCCAAGCCTGACCCGGCGCTCTTTCGACTGACGTTGAACTCGCTGGGTCTGATATCTCAGGAAGTCTTCGCGCTGGAAGATTCCCCCAATGGAGTCACCGCAGCCCAAAGAGCAGGCCTTTTTTGCGTCGTCGTTCCCAACCCCATGACGCGCCTTCTTTCAGTTGATCACGCCGAACTTCGTCTGGATTCCCTGGCCGATATTTCCCTCGAAGCCATCATTGCCAAAGTCGAAACGATGAAGAGTGGCGATAATTATTAAGCTGGGCAGAGATAACCTGGTGTATACTATTTTCAACGCCTCTATTTTACCTTCCGAGTAACTGCTCAGGCATCGAACGGATTTACCCGAAAAAAGGGTGTGCGCAGGGGGCGTAGCCCCCTGCGCACACCCTTTTTTCGGGAATTTCTCCGTTTGGCTGAGTAGTTACCCCCTTTCGATATGTATGAGGAGGATAGACGATGAAAATTCTAGGCAAGACGCTCGCTTTCCTTTTTGTCGTGATCCTGGTGATCGCGCTGCCGTTGTCGATTCTGGTATACGATGCCGGGAGGGTGATCTTCGATCAACCCCATGTCAAAGAGATACTCATGGACGTGACCTCCGAGTCCGATTTGATCCCGGCGGCTTTGGCCTGGCTCTCCGAACAACGCGCTGAACAGGCCGTCAGCGCAGATGAAACATTGTCCCAAGCGGATCAGCCCGACCTGATGACATTGTTTACCTATGTAGAATTCGAAGATTGGGCTACCATCCGTCAAGAAGTAGTAGCCGACGACACTCTTCATCAATGGATCGCCATAACCGTGGATGGCTTCTATAACTGGCTCGATTCTGAAGAACGCTTGCCCAATATTGTGCTGGATTTCCAACCTCTTATCGAACGCGCCAATTCGGAGCATGGTCTGAAAGCAATCGAAATCGCCTACGCCGCATTGCCTGCTTGCACAGAAGATCAAATCGCAGATTTCAAAACCCGCCTGGCTGCCGCACAAGGAGATAAGATCGTCTACAACATCTGCCGCCTGCCTGATCCCTGGGATAGCGATCAAATCGCCAGTTATTTTGCCTCGCTCGGAGATATCATACAAAACATCCCCCCGAGTTTCGATATCGCAGAAGAATTGTTACGCGGCGAAGAAACACAAGCCGTTGGCTCCCAGATGATCAAAACTCAGTTGCAAACGATCCGCTCTCTGATGCGTTTGGCACCAATGGTTCCGGTGGTCTTGTTGTTGCTTGTTCTAGCCTTGGGGGTGCGTTCCTTGAAGGAGTTGGGTCAGTGGTGGGGCATCCCTCTGGTCATCGGCGGGGCTTTGCTGTTGCTTCTATCGCTGATGTACCGGACTCTGTTGATTGGCGCGCTGACCGTTGGACCGATGAGCGATGTCCCGACACTTGTGCGCGAGGAGGCCTTCTCGACAATCCTATCCCTTGTTGCTGAGGCCTTCCAGCCCCTGATAGCGCAGGCGATCGTTGTAATCGTGCTGGGTTTGATTTTGATCGTCGTTGGCGCGGCCATGAAACCCAGGCCTACCCCGGCGCCTGTACCGGTTGCCGAGTAACCATGGATTTTATCGAATAGAAGACCCCAGGCATGTTCTCATCCCTGGGGTTTCTAAGTACCCGAACAGGATGAACGGACTCCTTTATGGTTGATTCTGTCCCCATGGTTGATTCTGTCCCCCATGAGTTTCTCCTCGATCCAGAGATCATCTTTCTCAATCATGGCTCCTTTGGGGCCTGCCCTCGGCCTGTCTTCGAAGCATATCAGGAGTGGCAGCGCCGCCTCGAACGTCAGCCGGTGGAGTTTCTGGGGCGACAGGCCAGCGCGCTGATGGCTGAAGCCCGGGCTGCGTTGGCAGCCTACTTGAATTGCGCTCCTGAAGAGGTCGTCTATTTCCCCAACCCCACTACCGCCATCAACATGGTCGCCCGCAACCTGGATTTGAGTCCCGGCGACGAAATCCTGACCACCGATCACGAATATGGCGCTATGGATCGCACCTGGCGGTACGTGTGTGGGAAGGCAGGAGCGCGCTACGTGCAACAACCCATCCCCTTACCAGTGACCACCCCCGAAGAATTCGTGGAGTCTTTTTGGGCAGGCATCACCCCACGCACTCGCGCCGTATTCCTCAGCCACATCACCAGCCCCACAGCCCTGATCTTCCCTGTTGCAGAAATCTGCCAGAGGGCGCGCCAGGCAGGCCTGCTGTGCATCGTTGATGGCGCCCATACCCCTGGCCAGATTCCTGTCAATCTGGAAGCCATTGGCGCAGATCTGTATGTTGGGGCCTGCCATAAGTGGCTCATGGCCCCCAAGGGATCTGCCTTCTTGTATGCCCATCCCGGCGTGCAAAGCCGGCTCGATCCGCTGGTGATCAGTTGGGGCTATCAACCTGAAGAAGGATATGGTAGCGGGCATCAATTCATTGACTACCACGAGGGTCAGGGCACGCGCGATCTGGCTGCTTTCCTGGCTGTGCCTTCGGCCATCGAATTCCACCGCGAGCACGAATGGGCCGCGGTCGGCGATCGCTGTCACCGCCTGGCGTGCACCGCCCGCAGAGAAATCAACGCCCTGACAGGGCTGCCGCCCATCTGCCCGGAAACCTCCCAATGGTTCAAACAGATGTTCGCCGCCCGCCTGCCCGATAACACAGATGAGAAAGAACTCAAGCAGCGGTTGTATGATGAATTCCGTATCGAAGTTCCGCTCTATCGTTGGGGTGGGCAGCCTTTTATGAGAGTATCGGTGCAGGGATACAATACCCGGCAGGATATAGACAAGCTATTAGATGCGTTGGAGGTGCTGCTTTAAAGACCGTCTACTCAGGCATGTCACACCTTTTCCTTCACTTCGTTCAGGGTCAGGGCAAGCCCTGAGAGATCGCTCCCACGATCGCGCTGGCTGCAACCTCGGCCAAACCGGATGGTAACATAACGTCCCAACGAACCTTCTGTCTCGCCTTCCCTCAATGGGAGGCGGAAAATTATCCCAGGTTGTTCCAGCACGTGGCGATTGTGTCGGGACGCCCCTCGCGGATGTCCACATCGGGACGCACCTCGCGGATGTCCGCATGCGGATACCAACCGATGCCCAGAACAGGGGTGTTCTGGACAGGGTTATATTCTGGACAGGGGCAAGCCCTGTCCCTACGAGGTAATTTATAAAAATGGA
>Ga0194125_10000736_pt1 | contig 55592 bp, 40 predicted proteins | sample TA2KigC250mmetaG_FD_148626 | JGI IMG/M metagenome (GOLD analysis project Ga0194125, IMG submission 148626) | Freshwater microbial communities from Lake Tanganyika, Tanzania - TA2015034 Kigoma Deep Cast 250m | ecosystem: Environmental > Aquatic > Freshwater > Lake | place: Tanzania: Lake...
CGTTGTAGCATTCCCATCCCGCGCCTACAGCAAGGCCGGCGCCCCAGACCCAACCGAGCATGTTGGCCGACTCGTCCCAGCTCTGCAGCACCGCCCTCGTGCCGTTGGCGTACTCTGCTCTGAACTGCTCCGTGCGTGTTGCGCGCAGATCAGCCGCATTCAGCGAGATATTCGGCGTGGCATGGACTTGGAGACCGCGCCAGATCTGGCACTGGATGCGCGGGCCCAACCAGAGCTCGTAAGAGTCAGCCTGAGCGTCAAGGCTGACCTCGTTGACGGCAGACCACACCTCACGGCTCCTGACTTGGCGGCGCACGTCGTCTGGACGATTGTCGATAAGGGGACTCGGAATAACGGGAGGAGTGTCGAAAGGTCCGTCCTCAGTGCCTTCATGCCCGGCGCCCGGCATGTCGATGTCCCCCACGTCATAGACGTGCACAACCTCGTACCTTTCCTTGGTGTACCGCTCTTCGTAGGGTTGACAACGCAGGCTGGATTCGAGGCCCCAGATGGCCTGAATGCCGCTGGCCACGCCGATGTTGATGCGTCCCGCCTGCCAAAGCCCGCATCCGCCGGAAATGAATGCGCCATGCGTTGAGAGTCCTCTCGCGTCCGAATAAACCGGGTCGTTTCTGATCGTCTCAACACTCTGTTTGTAGCCCGTGTTGTGGAAGTGGAGTTCATCACCGTGCCGCTGACTCGAGCTGCGATAGCCCCAGTACCAGGTCATGCCATCGTTGTCGGTCCCCGGATCGGTGCGGACGTATCCGTCTTCGTAAGTCCGCTCGTCATATTCCTTCGTGTTGCCACCGCCATCCGGTCGATAGTCGTAGCTCTTGGCTGCGCGCAACCCTTCGGTTTGCACATGAGAGCTGCCGTTTATCTGTATGCGTCCGCCGGAGCGGCGGACTGGGCCGGCACTTATCCAGTAGTCAGGCTCAAGCGCACCGGCTCGGAAGGAAGTCAGAAGACAGGAAATGGCGAGAACGACCATGTCAACGGATCGGCTCCTCACAGCATACCTCCCCCATGTTCCAATAGCCAGGGAGCGCTCTCCGGCGGAATGCGAGATCGCATCAGTGCCACATCAGACCCAAGACCTGCCTCACGGCACTTCGACGATCTGGCGAGCGATCCTTCGGCCAGTATGACCGGTGGGACTGTATCAGCCACAGAGGGATGTGTGTCAACGGTTTTTCGCGCCTTTGTCGAGCCTTCTCTGGAGGTGCATCAAGCACGTTTTCGCTGCAAGGCAAAGGCCAAGGGCGCAGTTCCGCTGTTCGGGCGGATGGGTCCACCGCATGAACCCTTTATTGCAGGCCAGCGATTCCGATAACTGGCGCGGCGGCGCGATAGAGAAGCACGAAAGGAGGCTGGCGGGGCGCGAACCCGGGCCTGCGACGGTTGCCCGAGCGAACTAGGCCCCTTGACAACGATCCGGTTTGGGCGTAGTGGACGCAAAAAAGAAGGAGGGGCAATTATGAGTCGCTGTGACTTGACGCGCAGTTCGGCGGGCATTCGGAGCGTGAGGCGCGCGGGCGCGCCGTTAACTCTCGTCATTGTCGCCTGCTTTGCGTTTGTTCGCCCGTCCGAAGCCGATACGCACTACGTGTGGCTGTCGGGCGGGAACAACCCTCCCTATACGAACTGGGCGAATGCCGCCAGGAGCATTCAGGATGCCGTTGACCAAGCGTCGGGGGGAGATACCGTGCTCGTCACAAACGGGAGCTACTTTATTACCTCGACGATAACGTTCGATCAAGGGATCAGTCTGCGAAGCGTCAACGGCGCGTCCAATACGACCATAGACGCCGGCAACAACTGCGGCTGCATAGATGCCGGCAACAGCGGCACGGTCATCGACGGATTTACCATCACGCGGGGTTCGGCGGATAACGGCGGCGGCGCGAAAGTGTGGAACTATGCGACGGTCAGGAATTGTTTTGTCATCAGCAACTCCGCGGCGGGCGACGGGGGAGGAATTGAAGCCAGTGGTGACGGGTGCATCATCTCGAACTGCGTGATCCGCGGAAACACGAGTTACGACGGCGGTGGGCTGAGGACATGGAACACTCTGGTGGTCGGATGCACAGTAGCGGACAACTTTGCCGACAACGCAGGTGGAGGCATACATGCGAATGAATCTTCGATGATTATGCGTTGCGAGATTCGAGGGAACGCTTGTGGTCAGAATGCCGGCGGGGCCTATATGCAAGACTCCGCGGAGATGCAGGATTGCGAAGTGTACTACAATCAGAGCGCTGAGACTGCCGGGGGCGTGTTCTTGGAGGATGGCACAGCCATGCAGTATTGCCGTGTCTGGGGCAACCAAAGCGACCACAATGGCGGCGGCTGTTGGCTGGAGGGTAGCGCAAGAGCGACAGATTGCGATATATGGGCCAACGAGAGCACGGAGGGAGCAGGCGGCGTTTGCCTGGAAAATGGAGCTATGCTTCAAAACTGCCAGGTCAGTAACAACATAGCCGGCGGGTGCGGCGGCGGCGTCTGGGCGGAGGAGAACAGCATTGTCAGCAATTGTACGGTCGTTGGCAACAGCAGCGGCGAAGACGGAGGGGGGCTGGGAGTCGAGGCTGGATCCGTTGCCTGGGGCTGTATCGTCTCGAACAACTATGCCGATGGCGGGGGCGGCGGCATCTACTTGGAATGCGGAAGCCTTGTGTTGAACAGCGTCATTTCCGGCAACACGTCCGCTTCCGGCGCAGGCGGCGTCACCGCGTACGACGTGCCCATGAGCCAGTCCGAGGTCTGGAACTGCGTGATCGTCGGCAACAGGGGCAACGACGGCGGAGTCGCGGGCCTTCCGGTGTACAACAGCCTGATTGCCTACAACAGAGCCGACGAGAATGGCGGTGGTCTTTGCGCCGCAGCCGCCTATAACTGTACAATTGTGTCGAACAGTGCGGGAGGAGACGGCGGGGGCGCGTGGGGAAGCGTCCTCCACAATACGATTGTCTATTCCAATACCGCCGCCGGCAGCGGCAAAAACTTTCACAAGGTGGTACCGACGTACACCTGCACAACTCCGATGCCTTCGAATGGATATGGGAATATCGCCGACGACCCGAGATTTGTGAACCCGGGTGCGGGTGATTGGCGGCTCCAGGCCGATTCGCCGTGCGTCAATGCCGGTGCCAACGGACTCTGGATGACGAACGCCAAGGACCTGGACGGCGTCGCGCCGCGCATTCTGGACAGCGTTGTGGAAATGGGTGCGTACGAGCACGCCTCGGTGGTGCCCGGTCTGCGATGCTTTTTCTTCGCCGAACCGACGGATGGCGTTGCGCCGTTGATCAGCCGTCTCACGGCCTATGTGTCTGGCACAAACGTGAACATCACTTCGTATTCGTGGGACTTCGACAACGATGGGACGGCCGACGCGAAAGGGCCGAACCTCTCGACAACGAACCGCAGCTTCAGTTTGGGGCTGTACTCGGTCTCGTTGACGGTCAGCAACTCCTCCGGCCAGAAGGTGACCTTCGTCCAAACCAACTGCGTTGCCGCGCGCGCTGCCGCGCAGCCGGAAGTGTTCGCGGATGCGGCGTCCGCGAGCCCGGCGTTTCCCTACCTGACTTGGGGCACAGCGGCGCGGACGATGGAGGCTGCGATTCGCGCGGCGGGGAGCGGCACGGTTGTGCGCGTGCAGAACGGGACATACGAGTTGTCGAGGGAGATCGCGCTTGACCGCGGGATCACGGTGCAAAGCGAGAACGGGCCGGGCGCCGTGGCGGTGGACGGCATGGGATTGCATCGTTGTTTCCTGATGTCGGATCCGGGATCCATCCTGAAGGGATTGACGATCCGTGGTGGTCGCTGTGTCCCGGGGCCGGGCGGTGGGGTCTTTATGTCGAAGGGAATCGTGACAAACTGTACCCTGACGGCCAATCATTCCTTCTCCGGTCACGGCGGAGGAGGCATTTTCGTCGACACGGACGGCCTGGTCGTTGGCTGTCGTCTGTTTGCGAACGTCAGCAACTGGGGCGGCGGGGGCGGAATTCGAACGCATGAAGGCGGTACGGTTCGAGGGTGCAGGATTTGGGACAACACGGGAGCCTATGCGGGCGGAATCCGTGCCGCCGGCGGAGGAATGTACGAGAATTGCGTGGTGTTCAACAACCGGGCGGACACAAGGGGGGGCGGCGGTTCAATCGCCGGCGGTTCGGTGTTCAACACGCTCTTCTACGGCAATGTCTCCGGCAACTTTGGAGGGGGGCTACATCTCCGGGACAGCGGCGCTCAAGTCGTCAACTGCACCATCGTCGGCAACGCGGCAGTCAACTATGGCGGCGGAATAGTCGACACGGTTGATGCTGACGAGGAGTGTTCGATCCTCAACACGATCATTTATGACAACACATCCCCGACCGGAGCGAACTGGTGGGTCGCGGACGGTTCGCCGTTCGCGTGTTCTAACTGCTGCACGACGCCGATGCTCACCAACGGAACGGGCAACATCACGAATGCGCCGCTGCTGACGGCCCGCTGCCGCTTGCGGACTGAATCGCCGTGCATAGATGCGGGCGTGTCATCCGGCGCTCCCGCGTTGGACATGGATGGCGAGGGGCGCTGGGATCACCCCGGCCACTTAAACCTGTCTTCCATTGTGGATATCGGCGCTGACGAGTTCGTGGACAAGGACGGGGATGGTGTGGCGGACTACTGGGAAATGGAGGAAATCGGCAATACGAACGGCAACGCCGCCACGGATCATGACGGGGATGCCCTGGACATGCTGGGCGAATATGTCTGCAGCACGCGCCCAACCGACGCCGACACCGACGGCGATTTGATGCGTGACGGGTGGGAGGCCGGCTTTGGCCTCGATGCGCTTGCCGACGATGCTTCGGATGACCCGGACATGGACCGCTTCATCAACCTGTCGGAATACGTCGCGGACACGTGCCCGACCAACGGCAGTTCGCTTCTCTGCCTGACCGCGGTAGTGGTGACGGGCGGCAACGTGCGAGTGGAATGGAAAGGCGGGATCTGGGCAACTCAGTATGTCGAGTGCGCAGCGGCATTGACGTCAACCGGCGCAACGTGGCAGGCGATATTCACGAACAAGCCGCCGACGGGTGTTGCCACCGGCTGGCAGTATTCGGGAACCACGAACAAGGGCGCTTTCTACCGGATCAGGGCCGAACGGCCTTCGGGAAACTAGAGGCTGTTTACCAGGAATGGGTTGCGGGCGCGGATGGAACGGGTGCGAACGACTTCTTCGGCATCACTTCCATCAGCAACCTGGCGGGGGCCGTGGTGCTCACGTGTTTCTGGCGTATCGGGCCGCACGTACCGCGTGTGGGCAACCAATGCTTTGCCGACCGCGGCGGCGATGCGGCAATTGTGAGGCACGAGCGTCGTCATGGCGGCGGAGGTTCAGTTCCGGGATGTATCTCCGCCGCCGCGGCGCTTCTACAGACCGGACGTCTTGTGGCCGTAGCGGCCGGGAACGGAACCGAGGAAGGGGGATGAGGATGAACAGATTGGCGTTGGGGGTGATGGTCGGCATGTGCGTCTTGGATGCAAGCGCGGAACCCCTCAGAATCATCGGGTTCGAAACCGACTCTGGAATCACATTTGAGGGCGCCACTGTCAGCAATTACTACACACTTTAATTCGCGGCGTCGCCGTCGGGACCGTGGACCAACTGGGGATCGGTCACGGAACAATCCGTAACCGGTGCCGTGATGAGCGTCCCGTCGCCCTTCTTCTACAGGATCAAACAGACGGCCTCTTCTGCCTTCCCTCCGTATGCGCCCGTCGGACACACGCATTCAAACATCAGTTCAGCACGGTTGGCTCCAAACGCCGTGCAGACCAGTAACATCGCAGACGGCGCCGTCTCTCATGCGAAACTCTCCGTCTCAAGCGTGCTGGTGCCCAATCTCAATGCCGATTTGCTGGACGGTCTGGACGCGTGAGCGTTCGAAAGAACACGTCCCGAGAGGAATGTTCTGGTGTTCAACACTGCAGGCGGAGCCTCGGTCTGGGACAGCACTACTGGGTCTTGGATGGACCACTCCATAGGAGGCATAACGTTTATGGCTCGTGAATCGGCGGGCAACTTCGCCTTCATGAACACATCTAGTATGACCGCTGTCCGGGACGGTGGAACAAAGACATGGAACGACCATTCGGTCGGCGGGACCGCCGTCTATCTTGACGCAACGGAAGGCAACTTTGCCGCCATGAATACTTCCGGCAGAGTCGCCGTTTGGGACGGGGCCACGAAAGCATGGAGTGACCATGACATTGGCGAAACCATGCGTCAGTCGCGGGGATGCAACGGCGACTTCGCCGCCATGAACACCGCTGGCGATGTGGCAATCTGGAAGGCCGTCACAAAGACATGGAGCACCCATTCCGTCGGAGGAATCGGTTTCGGCGGCATAATCAGCTCTGAGGACGATGAATCTCCTACAAAATAGTCCATGCACAACCGAGCTATTTGGCAGGTCACGGGCGGCCCCTCCGGCGCGTGACACCTTCCTCCGCGGATCGGATTCTCCTTTCCCATGCCGGCGACGTGTGTCATCCTGCGGCCCCTATGGCGCGCGTTCTCGGCATTGACTACGGCGAGCGGCGGATCGGGGTGGCGTCCGGAGACACCGAGACCGGGGTGGCCGTCGCGGCGCGGACGATCGAGGGGGGCGACGACAAGTCGGTCTGCGACAGGCTGTCGCGTCTTTGCGAAGAGTACGGGACGGAGCGCGTGATCGTCGGGCTGCCCTTGAACATGAACGGCACCGAAGGGCCGATGGCGGCGCGCGCGCGGCGGTTCGCGGCGACCCTGGCCGAGCGCCTGGGGCGGCCGGTCGAGCTTTGCGACGAACGCCTGAGCAGCGCCCTGGCGGAGCGCGCCATGCTGGAGGGCGACCTGAGCCGCGCCATGCGGAAGAAGAAACGTGACAAGCTTGCCGCGCAGGTGATCCTGCAGGGGTATCTGGATCGAGGAATGACGCATGACGAAACACCCACATCCGAATGAAATCCGAATGCCGAATGCCGCAATGCGACTGGTGCGCTGTCTCACAGGCGCGCCAACGGCAGATTGCGCGGGTGCGTTTGGGCATTCGGGCTTGGTGATTCGGCATTCACTCGGACTTGGGTATTTCGTCATTCGTCATTTCACGCGGCGCGGAGATCTTGCGGCGGCATGACTCCGCACCGTTACCGCATCGACGTGGCCTACGACGGCACGGCCTACGCCGGATGGCAGATGCAGCCCGACGGCGTAACGGTCCAGGCGAAGCTGCAGGAAGCGCTGAGCGCTCTGACCGGCGAGAAGCCCAGGGTTCACGGCAGCGGCCGCACCGATCGCGGCGTCCACGCGCGGCGGCAGGTGGCGCATTTCGACCTGGCGGCCGCGCGGCCGACGGGGCCGCTGGCGCGCGGGCTCAACGCGCTGCTGCCGGCCGACATCCGCGTATCGCGCGCGGTCCGCGCGGCGCCGGACTTCCACGCCCGGCGGAGCGCCGTGCGCAAGGAGTACCGCTACTTCATCTGGAACGGCGAAGAAGTTCCGCCCTTCGTGCGCCTGTATCGCACGCGCGTCAGGACGCCGCTTGACGTGCGGGCCATGCGGGCCGCGGCGGCGCTTCTGGAGGGAAGGCACGATTTCGCCGCATTCACCGCGAATCCCAACCGGCCGGTGCCCGACACGGTGCGCACGCTGGAGTCGCTGCGGGTGTCAAGGCGCGGGCCGGAGATCGTCATCAGGGCGACGGCCGACGGTTTCCTCTACAAGATGGTGCGCGGCCTGGCGGGTTTGCTGATCAGGGTGGGGGAGGGGGCCGTATCGCTTGCGGAAACCGGCGAAATCCTCGCCTCGCGCCGGCGCACGGCCCGCGTCGAGACGGCGCCCCCCCAGGGCCTTTTTCTCTGGAATGTGACATACTGATCCGGCATACTGCCGCGCCATGCGTATTCTGGTGCTGCCTTCATTGCTGGCCGCCGACTTCGGAAACCTGGCGGAAGGCGCCCGCCGGGCCGAGGACTCGGGCGGGGACGCCCTGCACGTGGACATCATGGACGGGCATTTCGTGCCCAACCTGAGCATGGGGCCGGACGTCGTCGCCATGGCGCGGGCCGCCGTCAGTATCCCGCTGAGCGTGCACCTCATGATGACCAATCCGCACGAGTATCTGACCAGTTTCATCGAGGCGGGCGCGAATTCGCTGCTCATCCACATCGAGGCCGAATGCGACGTGCCCGCGGCTCTGGGCCGCATCCGCGAGCTGGGCGCGCGGCCGGGCATAACGCTGAATCCCGAGACCCCGGCCGAAATGGTGTTCGGCGTGCTGGAGCGGGTGGATGAAGTGCTCTGCATGACGGTGCATCCGGGCTACGGCGGACAGGCGTTCATGCCGGAGGTGCTGCCCAAGATCCGCGCGTTGCGCGCGCGGGCCGCGGCGAAGGGCAGGCATCTGGATATTCTCGTGGACGGGGGGATTGACGCGGATACGGCGGCGCAATGCGCGGCGCACGGCGCAAACGCGTTTGTGGCCGGAACGTCGCTGTATCGTTCCAGCGATATGGCGGCGCGCGTCGCCGAGCTGCGCGCGCGGGCCGCGGCGGCCTTCAGAGGCTGAGGCCGGATTGGCGACGGACATGCCGGAACTGAGCGACATACGCAATTTCTGCATCATCGCCCACATCGACCACGGGAAGTCCACGCTCGCCGACCGCCTTCTGCAGTTGACCGGCGCCGTTTCCGACCGGGAGTTCCGCGATCAGCTTCTGGACGATATGGACCTCGAGCGCGAGCGGGGCATAACCATCAAGTCGCATCCGGTAGTCATGCGCTACCGGGCCGCGGACGGCCGGACCTACTGGCTGAACCTGATCGACACCCCGGGCCACGTGGACTTCAGCTACGAGGTCACGCGCAGCATGGCGGCCTGCGAGGGCGCGTTGCTGCTGGTGGACGCGGCGCAGGGGGTCGAGGCCCAGACCGTCGCCAACGCGCACCTGGCCATGAATCGCGGGCTGGAGATCATCCCCGTCATCAACAAGATCGACCTTCCCAACGCCGATGTACCGGGGGTCGTCCGGCAGATCGAGGAGATTCTGGCGCTGGACCCCGAAGGCGCGCTGCGGATCAGCGCGAAGACCGGCGAGGGCACCGCCGCCGTGCTGGAGGCGGTGGTGGCGCGCGTGCCGCCGCCCGTGACGGGGCCCGGCCGGGAAACGCGCGCCCTGGTCTTCGACTCGATCTACGACATGTTCCGCGGCGTGGTCAGCTACGTGCGCATCGTGGACGGCGAGCTGGCTACCGGCGACCGTGTGCTGTTGATGGGCAGGGAAACGCGCACCGACCTGAAAGAAGTGGGCATTTTCTGCCCCAAGCCGACGCCGGTCGATCGGCTGGGGCCCGGCCAGGTCGGTTACCTGGTCGGAACCATGCGGTCGCCCTCGGAAATGCTCATCGGCGACACGATTACGCGGGCGGGGCGCCCCGCCGCCGCGCCCCTGGCCGGTTTCCGGGAAGTGCGCCCCATGGTCTTCTGCGGCCTTTACCCCGTGAACGCCGCCGAGTACGACAAGTTCCGGCAGGGCATTGAGAAGCTTGCCCTGAACGACTCCTCGTTCACGTACCACCCGGAAAATTCGGCGGCCCTGGGATTCGGGTTCCGGTGCGGGTTCCTGGGGCTGCTGCACATGGAAGTCGTGCAGGAACGTCTGCGGCGCGAGTTCGAGCTGGACATCATCGGCACGCATCCCGGGGTCGTGTACCGCGTGGTGCTGCGCAGCGGGACCGCCCTGAACGTGGATAATCCCGTCGACATGCCCGACCGCACGAAGATCGAGCGCATCGAAGAACCCATGATACGGGCCTTCATTATCTGCCGTAACGAGGACATCGGCGAACTCATGCGCATGGTCATGGACCGGCGCGGCGAGGTGCTCAAGACGGACTCGCTGGACGTCAAACGCGTGATGATGACCTGCTCGCTGCCGCTCAACGAGGTGCTCACCGATTTCCACGACAACCTCAAGAGCCTGAGCCGCGGGTACGCTTCCATGGACTACGAGCACGCGGGCTATCGCGCGGCCGATATCGTGAAGCTCGACATTCTGCTCAACGCGGAGGTCGTGGACGCCTTCTCGACGCTCGTGGAGCAATCGCGGGCGCAATACCGCGGCCGCCAGATCTGCGGCGCGCTGAAGGACGCGATTCCGCCGCACATGTTCCCAATCCCCGTCCAGGCGGCGGTTCACGGCAAAGTCATCGCCCGGGAGACCATTCGCGCGTTCCGCAAGGACGTGACGGCCAAGCTGTACGGGGGCGACGTCACGCGCAAGCGCAAGCTGCTTGAAAAGCAGAAGGCGGGCAAAAAGCGCATGAAGCAGTTCGGAACGGTGAACGTGCCCCAGGAGGCGTTCGTGTCGGTCCTGAAATCGGGGGCAAAATGAACATCCTGACCCGTCGCAGGCTGCGCAAGCGCGCGCGCGACACCTTGCGCTACGCGCAGCACGTCCGAAACATGCGTGAAGACCTGCTTGCGCCGTCCGACCTGGAGCAACTCTCGGCCCTGCGCGCGGCGCTGCGCGAGGCGGGCAGGGCAGGGGACCCGCGGGCGGTCGAGGCCGCCTGCGCCGCGCTGGAAGGCGCGCTGCAGCGGTTGATGCCGGCGCGCCCCCATCACGGTATTCGCGAGAACCTGGAGATCGTGGTGGTCGCGCTCGCCGTGGCCATGGCCTTCCGCACGTACTTCGTGCAACCGTTCAAGATTCCGACCGGGTCAATGGAGCCGACCCTTTACGGCATTCACGTGGAAGAAGGCGCGCGGCCCGGCGTTACGGACCGCATGCCTTTGAAGCCGGTCAAGTGGATCTTCACGGGGAGGTGGTACCGGGAGGTTCGCGTAACGGTGCCGGGCGAAATCCGGTACCGGCAGCCGGATTCGCCGGATGCCCTGACGAGGGCCTACGACATCGGGCCCCGCACGTACAAGCTGCCCAAGGCCGCGGAGCCGCGCTACGCGCCGGGCGAGTACGTCGGCGCGGGGGCAATTTTGTGGGCCGGGTACGTCACAACGGGCGATCACGTTTTTGTTGACAGAGTGAGGTGGAATTTCGCGCGCCCCCGGCGCGGGCAGATCGTGGTATTCGGCACCGACACCATTCAGGGGATTCCGCCGAATACGCACTACATCAAGCGGCTGGTCGGCTTGCCGGGTGAAACCATATCAATAGATCCTCCAACCGTCCTGGCGGACGGCGAACCCATCGTTGCGCCGAAGGCGATTGCCCGCATTGCCGCCCGGGCGCCGGGCTACCGCAGGGGGTATGTGCCGGCGTTGCCGCAGCCGGGTGACGAGGCCATTCTGGTGTCTCCACGCTCATCCCTGCCGCTGGGACCCCGGGAATATCTGGTGCTGGGCGACAATACCGGCAACAGCCGTGACAGTCGCTACTGGGGCGCCGTACCGGAGGACGAGTTTGTGGGCCCGGCTTTCATGGTTTACTGGCCGTTTTCGCGGCGCTGGGGCCACATGCGGTAACGAATCGCTCCGCAAAGCGCGCGGTGGCCGGATGCGCCGCGCGGCGCCATCTTCTACGTCGTCTTTGGCGTGATTTATCGGGCTGTATGGCTACGTCGCATAATATATCTTATGTCTACTCAGGTGTCCGCAAATCCACAATATGTGGCATATTCAGGCCTTCGGGTGCGCGCCCCGCTACGAAGATAAGAAGGCGGCTATCGAACCTCGTACATGAGCTGCTGCTGCTGTCCGTCGCGTTCGACGTCGAGAATGAAGGCGTTGGCCCGGTTGGCGACGAATTCCTTGATGAAATACTCGGCCCGCCGCCGGCTCGTCATCTGCATGGAGTTTACGCTGCGTACGATGTCGCCTTCGCGCAGACCGACGGCCGTGAAAAAGTCCGCCTCCCCCTCGATGCCGAGCTGGTAGCCCGTGATGCGCCGGTTTTCGTCGTACAGGGGCTTCATGGAGTCGAAAACCTGGACCAGACGCTCGGGCTCGTCTCGCAACTGCCCGTAGTAGTCCAGGACGGATTGTCGCTTGAAAGCCCACCGGTTCTCCCCGATGCGCTTGCCGCCGAAACGATCGGTTTCGCCCAGGGCCTCGACCCGGACCGGCGCGACGACGCCTTCCGCCCCGGCCGCCGCGGCGTCGGCGGGGCGCGAGAAGCTCAGCCAGAGCTGGTCCTCGGTCGCCCCTTCGCGCAGGATAACGCTGTCGTGGAAGATGCGCGCGACGGTTACGCCGTCGATGGCGTCGCCCTCGCTGACGATATGGTGTCCGGCCGCGCTGCCGGTCTTCTCAATAACGGCCTTGCGCGTGTTTTCCGCGCCGCCGAAGGCGAAGAAAGTGCCGGCCAGCCGGAAGCGGGCGGCCAGCGATCCGGCGCCCGTCACCGCCGCGCCGCTTGCGCTCCGGAAAACCTTCCAGCCTTCCGCCGGGATATTGACCGGCTCAGCCCATTCGGGAATTGGCGCTTCCGAAGCGGCCGGCAGCCAGGCGTCCGAGGGCAGACGCCGGAGCGCGAGACCGAAAGATGCGGCGGAGGCCAGGGCCGCGGCCAGCAACAACCATCCGATGCGAAGCGAAAGCTCAGCGCGTTGACCGACGGAGGTCATAAGCCGGATTCTGTCCCTCCGCGCAAAGCGGAGGTCGGTCATTCATCTGACGCGACCTACCCGGAACTGCTCCCGCCGCGCTTGCGCGCCGCGGAAATGAGGCGGGCTGCCTCCAGTTCCCTATTTGGTCTTGCTCCGGACGGGGTTTGCCGTGCGACGCGCCTTGCGGCGCCGTCCGGTGGTCTCTTACACCACCTTTTCACCCTTGCCCGTCTTCGCCGCACCGCTCTGACGCGACACGTCCCCGTTTTCCGGGGCCTGCCGCGCCCAACCCGGGCGCGAAGGCGGGCGGTATGTTTTCTGTGGCACTTTCCGTCCCCTTCGATCTGGCAAAGGGGCCCCCCGGTCCCGCCGAAACGGTTCCGGGAGCGTCCCGCCCTGCGGAGTCCGGACTTTCCTCCCCGGCGACGCAAGCGTCACCGGGGCGACCGATCGCCCCGTCGGTCAACGCGCCGGACGTCATGCCGGCCAATGCAGCAGACGTCCGCAGAAAACGCAAAAGACCATGCCGTCGGCCCGCCGCGCGTCGTGAAGAACGTACGGCGGCAGCTTCATGTGGCATCCGCCGCAAACGCCGTCCTCGATCGGCGCCAGCGCCGGCGTCTTGCGTCCCAATACTCTCTCGTAATTCCGCAGCAGGTCGGCCGGCACGCCCTGCGTCGCCTGTTCCCGCGCCGCCCGCACTCCCGCGATCTCGGTTTCAAGCGCGCGCATGCGTTCGTCCCACGCCGATACGTCTCTTGACACTTCGGCCTCTTCGGCCGCGAGCGTCCTGCTGCTCTCATCCGCTTCGAACTTGGCCGTTTCCAGATCGTCCATCAGGGTCAGTTCCCGGTCTTCGATGCCGGCGATGTCCCTTTCCACGGCCCGGATTTCGCCCTCCATGGCCTGGAATTCCTTGTTGGTTTTCAGCTCCAGTTGCTGCTGACGCAGTTTCACGATCTTCTCGCGCCGGCTGCCGGTCTCCACGTCCAGCTGCCTGATGGCCGCCTGGGCGTGCTTGATCTTGTCGCGCGCCGCTTCCAGCGCCTGCCGGTGCGCCGCCAACCGCGCCTGTTCCTCTTCCTTGCGCAGCGGGATGTCGCGCAGCTCCCGCTCCAGATCCCGCAGACGCAGATCGAGCTCCTGAACGGCAACCAGCCGGCCAATGCCCTGCGCCTCCTGCGTGCCCTGTGCCTCAACTGCCATGGCGATTCAAGATACGCCCGCGGCATGCCGGCTGTCAAAGAGAGATTGGCGAATTGATCGGGGCGCGTGAATGACCAGGATTCCGGCGCGCCGCGGCCCGGCGGCCGCCGCCGTCATCTGAACATGAGGCGCGCGCCGGCGCGGGCCTTGCGCCACAGCTCGGAGGCGCCGCGAACCCGCGACAGCCGGCGCAGGACGTAGCCCGGCCGGCCGTAGAAACGGCGGTAGAGCGCGCGCATGGCCGCGGTGAGCTCGTCGCGCGTGAGCGTCTCCGTCCACAAGGGGGGCGCGAAGTCCGGACGCGGATCGCGCGCGTACTCCCGCCAGCAGTCGTTCGCGTAGAGTCCGGTCTCCAGTCCGAGACGGTAGAGCTCGGTGCCCGGGAACGGCGTCGTCACCGCCACATGAATGTAGTCGCACGGAATGGAGAGCGCGTAATCCATGGTCTCGCGCACTTCGCGCGGGCCTTCGCCGGGAAAGCCGAACATGAAATAGGCCAGCGATTCGATGCCCAGGTCGCGGCACCACGCGAAGACCAGCCGGGCCTTGTCCAGGTCCACGCCCTTGCGGATGCGCCGCTGAATCCGCTCGCTGCCCGACTCAATGCCGAAATGAATGCGCGCGCAACCCGCCCGGCGCAACGCCGCCAGCATCTCCCGGTCCACGTTTGAGATCCGGGCCCGGATGTCCCACGCGGCCCGCAGCCCGCGGCCGCGAATCGCTTCGCAGATCGCGATCACCCGCTCCCGGTCGATGGTGAAGGTGTCGTCATAGAAGAAGAACTCGTCCACGCCGAACCGCGCGGCGCATTCGGTCATCTCGCGCGCCACGCTGCCGGCCGAGCGCGCCCGGAAGCGCTTGCCCAGGTGCGGCCGGTCGCAGAAGATGCAGCGGGCCGGACAGCCGCGGCTGGACATGATGGTGGTCAGGTAGCGGCCCTTGCCGAGCACCGAGGAATAGCGGGTGTTGTCGAGAAGATGGCGCGCCGGCATGGGCAGGGCGTCCAGGTCCTCGATGAGCGGATTCGGCGGCCCGGCCGGGACGCTTCCGTCGGCCTGGCGGCGGACAAGACCCGGAACCGCCGCCATGTCCGCCCGTCCTTCAAGCGCGTCCAGGAAAGGATTGATGTTCCCCTCCCCCTCCCCCAGCAGCACGTAGTCCACGCCAGGCATGGCGGCCGTTTCTTCGGGAAAAAGGTTGGCGTGCGGCCCGCCCACCACGACGCTGGCCGCCGGCGCCGCCCGGCGGGCCGCCTGCGCCGCGAGCCGGGCGTCGAGGATGGTGAAGGTGATCGCCTGGATGCCCACCACGTCCGGGCGCAGTTCGCGCAGGCGCGCCTCGAGCCGCGCCGCATCCAGCCTTTCGGCCACGGCGTCCACCACGCTGATTGCGTGCCGCCCGCCTCTCTCCGCCGCCCCCGCCACGTAGAGCAGGCCCAGCGGCGGATAGACGCCCGTGACCTCGTCAACCGCGGCCGGCACGTTGGTGCGGATCATGTGATCCGCGGGCGGATAGACGAAGCAGACCTTCATGACTTGTTGATCTCCCGCCGCAGCAGGGATATCTGGTCGGCGAGGAGACTGAAGCAGAAGAGGAGCACGCTGCTGATCAGGCACAGCAGTCCCAGGTCGCTCACGTTGTTGCGGTACCACAATTCCCAGCCTGTGACCGCCGCGCCGAGCGCGAACAGCAGGATCGTGGGCGGCATGAAAACCCGCAGCGGGTTGAAGGTGCCGATCGTGCGCAGAATGAGCATGAACGTGCCCAGTCCCGTCGTCACGCGCACGCGGCTTGCTCCGCCGCGGCGGCGCCGCGCCTCGACGGGAACGTACTTCACGGCCAGGCGGTCGCTCAGGAAGGCCAGCGTGATCGAGGTCGAAAAGGAGAACTGGTCCGAGCACAGGTGCATGTATTTCGCGATCTCGGCTTTCCTGGCGATGCGCAGGCCGGAATTGATGTCCGGAATGCGCGCGCCGACGAGGAGTTCGGAAACGGCCTTGAGCAGCAGCTTGCCCGGCAGGCGCCAGTGATGGGAGCCCTGCCCGCGCCGGGCGCCGATCACCATGTCGCATTCCTCGGCCTCTTTCAGCAGCGCGAGCAGGCTTTCGGGGGCATGCTGTCCGTCGGCGTCGGTGATCAGCACGTAGTCGTGGGCGGCGGCCCTCACGCCCGACTTGATGGCGGCCCCGTAGCCGCGGTTGGCGCGGTGGCGCACAAGGCGGTGCGGGACGGACGAGGCGGCGATGCGGGCGGGAGTGGCGTCGGTGGACCCGTCGTCCACCACGATCAGTTCGTGGCGGACCCCGGACGTGACAAACGTGCGCGAAACGTCCGCCATCACTTCCGCGATGGCGTCCTGTTCATTGAAGCACGGGATGATGACCGAGATCGGCGCGTTGAGCATGAGCGTGTCGGTTGCTGATCGCCGGTTGTTGAATGGCGGCGCGCCGGCGAGCGCAGGCCGACAGGCAACAACGTACAACTTGGCCTCCAAGCTCAGACTACCCGGTTCAGGACGCTCTGGACAGCTTTTTTCAGCCCGCCTACTATGCCCCCATGAGCCGTGCCGTCGGTGTGCGCGCGTTGCCGGCGCTGGCCGGCATTGCGCTGCTGGCCTTCTGCCTGCGGTCCTTCTCGGACAACAAGGCCGACGTGGACCTGTGGGGCAATCTCGGTTTCGTTGACGCGCCGGCCTGGGCGCCCGGCTTCCATTACACGAACACGTTCTCGTTCACCGACCCCGACCGGCCGTGGGTCAACCATGAATGGCTGGCCGAGTATCTTCTCAACGCCGCATACCGGGCCTTCGGCGCGCCCGGTCTCCTGGCGCTGAAGGTGCTGCTGGGATTGACGCTGGTCGGCATTATCCACGCCGGCGCGCGGAAAGAGGTCCTGTCCGGAGCGACGCTCTTTCTCCTTCTGCTCTTGTCCGTTTCGGTCATGAGCTACGGCTTCGGCACGCGGCCGCACCTGTTCACGTTCCTGTTGTACGCCCTCTTTCTCCGCGGCGCCGGCCGCGTCGCTCAGCTTGCCGCGGTCCGGCGCGTTCATTTCCTGGGCGCAACGGCGGCCGGCCTGGCGGCCGGGGCGCTGTGGGCCAACCTGCACGGGGCGTTCTTCGCGGGGCTGCTGCTCCTGCTGGTATTCGCGGCGGGATCGGCCGCGTCCGGGCGCGCGGGCGGTCCGCCCGCGGCGCGCAGGGCAGGCGTCTTCCTGCTCGCCGCCGCCGCTTTTGCCGCCGGGTCGCTCCTCAATCCCTACGGCGTGCGCCTGTGGGCGTTCGTCGCCGTGTCCGCGCGGATCCCCCGCGCGTACCTGAGCGAGTGGAGTCCGTTCAACTCGGTGGCGCACGCGGCCGCGCATGCCGATTTCGTGGTGCTGGCCGTTCTGACGCTGGCCGCCGTCCTGCTGTCCCGCCGGCCGCGGCGTCTCCCCGAGAGCATGGCGCTGGTGCTGGCGTTCGCGGCGGCCATCCTGCTGCGCCGCAACATCCCCCTTTTCGCGATCACGGCGGCGATGTTCGCCGCCGGCCACGCGGACGCCGCGGCCGGAACGCACGTCGACCGCCTGGCCGCCCGGCTTCCGGCCCGGCTGCGGTGCGGGCTGCTGGCCGGTTTCGCGGCGTTGTGTCTGGTCTACGCGGCGCGCTTCGGGAAGCGCGCCCCGCTGGCGATCGAGATCCCGCGCGGGCACTACCCGGTGGCAACGGTCCGGTTCATGCGGGCCAACGGACTGGCCGGCAACGCGCTGGTCTTCTTCGACTGGGCGGAGTACGTCATCTGGCACATGTATCCGGAGTGCCGCGTTTTTTTCGACGGGCGTTTCATTGACGCCTACGAGGCGCGCACGATCCGCGATTACCTGGCTTTTATCTACGACTGGCCCGGAGGCGAGCGCGCCCTGGCCCGCTACCCCACCGACATCGTTCTCATTCACAAAGACAACCCTGCCGCCGCGCGCATGCGCGCGCGGCGCGACTGGGCGCTGGTGCACGCGGAAGGGCCGGCCTTGCTGTTCCTGGCGCGCGAGAGGCACGCGTCTTTGATCGAGGCCTGCGCCGCCGGACGCGCGCAGCCGGCGGAGGTGACGGAAAACGACTTCCTGTTTCCGTAGAGAAAAGAACCGCGGCCTTGGAGAGCATGATTGAAGTGGAGCGCATGATTGAAGCCGAACCGTCACCCCCCCTCCCCCGCCTGTACGGTCATCGGCGGCATGGCGCTGTACACCGTGCTGCTCGGCTGGGCCTGCCAGGCGAAATACGCGCGGTTCGCCTACGCCGATTTTGACCTCGCCATCGACGCGCAGAGCATCTGGAACGTGCTGCACGGGTCGTGGCAGTCCTCGCTGCACGGCATTCCTTTCCTGGGCAACCACATGCGGCTGATCCTGTTGGTCGTCGCGCCGCTCTACGCGCTTCTGCCCGCGCCCTCGCTGCTGCTGCACCTGCAGACCGCCGCCCTGGCGCTTGGCGCATGGCCGGTTTACCTGCTGGCGGCCGACCGTCTTCCGTCCCGCTGGGCGGCCGGCATGGCGCTGGCCTACCTGGCCTACGCGCCGCTTATCGCCATGAACCTGTACGAATTCCATCCCGTGGCCTTTGCCTCCACGTTCCTGCTGGCCGCCATGCGCATGCATGCGCGGAATCGTTTCGCGTGGTTCTGCGCCTGGCTCGGCCTGGCGATGCTTTGCCAGGAGAACATCGGCCTGATCGCCGCCGGCATCGGCGTTCTCGGCCTGCTGCAGGGACGCCGCGGCCGATGGGTCTGGGCTCCGCTCGGCGGCGGCCTCGCCGTGTTCGCGCTCACGGTGCTGGTGATCATGCCGCGCCTCAACCCCGGCAAGGTCGGCTTCGTCACGCTGTACGGGCATCTCGGCGGGTCGCTGCCCGAAATCCTCTCCGCCCTCGTGACGCGCCCGCACGCGGCCCTGCGCGTCATGGCCACACCGGCCAAGACGGCCTTTGTGAACGCGTTGCTGGCCCCCGCCGGCTATCTGAGCCTGCTCGCGCCCGGGGGGCTCCTGCCGGCCGCGCCCGTGTTGCTGCAGCGTCTGCTGTCGGGGCGGGCCAGCGAGGCGAGCATCGCCTACCACTACCAGGCGGAGTTCATTCCCTTCATCTTCGTCGCGGCCGTGCACGGCGCGGCGCGGCTGTTCGGCGCCGCGGGCGCAAAAAGCCCCGCAGGAGAACCCCTTCCCGCCTCTTTTCGTTCCGGCGTCACGCGCCGCGGGCGCCTTCTCCTGGGCGCCTTGCTGGCGCTGTTCCCGCCGGTCGGGCTGTGGGCGACGCGCGTCCCGCAACAGCTCGTTGCCGCGATCGGCGGCGGGGATCGCGACCCGTTCATCACGGACGTCAAACGCGGGATCGTCCGGAGCGTGCCGCCGGAGGCGCGGGTCGTCGCAACCTTCGCTTTTCTTCCCCGGCTCGCGAACCGGCGCGAGCTGCACTCGCTGCACCACGTCTACACGGGCAGGCATACCCTGTCGGACGTTCCCTACCCCGCGCCGGACGCGGACGTCCTGATCATGGATACGCACGACCCCCTGACGTTTTCCGCCGGCGGCTTCTACGCGCCGGATAACTACCGCAACCTGCGGGCGCTGCTGGCGCGGCCGGGCTGGAAGCCGGTCCGGCACGTGGAAGGGCTGCTGGTGTTCCGCCGCGGCGGCGCCGGCGGAGCCGAGGTGCGCTTGGTCGAGATCGCCGGCGGGCAATGCGGCGGGGACGTGGCACAGGACGCCGCGGAACCGTTGCGCCTGACCGGCTTCGAGCTGGGGCCGCCCGACAAGGAGGGAGTCGCGGACCTGACGCTGTGCTGGCGGTGGTCCCCGGGCGCGCGGCCGCGGGATTGCGGCGCCGAACTGCAAATCAACGCCGGCAATCACGCGCTCTACCGCGGCGTCGTCTATCCCGGCAGCCGGATCCGGCCGCCGCAGAGCTGGCCCGAGGGGGTCTCGGTGCGCGACGCGCACCGCGTGCGGGTCAGCCCCGCGCCGGCGGAAGGCGCGCGCGCGAGCATCAGGGTCCGCCTTGTTCCCGCGGATTCCCCGGCCGCCCGCGGCGGCCGGCATTCCGGGCCGCGCGGCGGCCCGTGAAGCAGCCCGCGCTTCAGCGTCAACTCGCGTTCATGCGCATGTCGCCGTCGCAGGCGATGCCCTGTTCCGCGGCCTTGTCCATGATCCGCCGGACGAACTCCAGGGCCATGGAGACGATCTCATCGGGGTGCAGCGCGAGCATCACGTTCACGTACCAGTACCAGCCCACCTTGGTGAGCGCGTAGCTGTCGCCCGTGTCGGCGACAAGTCCGCGCTCAATCAGTTCCGCGAGGCGCGGCATGAGGTACGGCTCGAGCCGGCCGGCGTCGATCTTCGTCTTGGGCAGATAGCCGTTGTAGGGCAGGAACATGATCGGCGAGCGGCCCGCGGCGACGGCGGGCGAAACGGCCGCGGCCATGACCTCGTCCGCGCCCGCGTTCCACTGCTCGACGTACCTCTCGCGCAGCGGCTCGTTGGTGCTGATATAGCGGTACGTGTAGGAGTGCGATCCGCTTCCGAGGCCGACGGAGACGTCGTCGTGCAGCCCGTTCAGGATCGACGAGTAGAGGTAGTGCTCCGGCCCGGAGACCACGCGGCCCGGAACCAGGGCGGCCCCGCGGATGTAGCTGTGCCCGTTGCAGGGCCGGTAACCGGCGAGCTGCAGGTAGTCGTCGGCCAGGATGCGCATGGCGAACTTGTCGGCCGCCCGCACGGGCCGCATTCCGCGCTCGGCGTAGCGCTTGTGCAGGACGGGCTGGATGCGGAGGTTGTTGATCGGGAAGACGTTGATGTTCCGGATGCCGAGTCCCGCCGCCGCGCGCAGATCGTCGAGCAATTCCTGCATGCCCTGCCCGTGCAGGCCGTAGAGCATGTCGACGCCCACCGCGTCGGTGACGGTCCGCATGAGGTCCAGGGCGCGCCGGATCTCGTCCGGCGAGGGCGTCAGGTTGAAAAGCTCGCGGTACGCCGGGTTGAACGTCTGCACCCCGCAGGTGATGCGCGTCACGCCGATGCGCCGCAGCGCCTCCATTTTTTCCGGCGTGGTGCTCTTGACTTCGCACTCGAACGAAAACTCCTCGAGCCGGTCGAGGTCGAATCCTTCCCGCAGGGCCTCGTTGATGCGCTCGAGGTGCGCGGGGGTCAGCAGCGACGGCGTGCCCCCGCCGAAGTTGACCGCGCGGAAGTCGATGTTCTCGCCCGCCAGCGCCCGCGCTTTGGTCCGGATCTCGCGGATCAGCGCGTCGACATAGCGGTCCAGCGTTTCCGCGTTCTCGTAGCGGCCGCGCACGAAGGGGCAGAAGGTGCAGATCGTTTCGCAGAACGGAATGTGGACGTAGAGCGCCCCGCGCCGCGGGATGCCTGCCCGGAAGAACTCGCGCAGGCTTACCGGCGCCAGGTCTCTCCGCTCCGGCGGATAGTACTCGCGCGGTATGGGGTAGTACCAGTTGTAGATCGGAAAATGGATGTCGAACTTGATCAGCGGATCGTCGAGCAGCTTCATGGCAGCGGTCCTCCGGCCGCCGAAACTGTCACAGGCGCGCCGGAAGGGTCAAGCGGAATGGGAAGCTATCTCCCCCACCGCAAGGCGCCTAACACGTTGCAGTAGCGGTCGGTCCAGGGGCGGGGCACGCGCGCGCGCGGGTCGGGACGGCGCCAGCCCAGCTCGGACGCGAGGCGTTCGATCACGGCGCCGTCGCGCGACAGCGCGGCCCAGTAGGTGGCCTCCGCGTCGGGGTGCACGTCGCCCGCGTTGGTCTGGAAGAGGACGGACACCCCGGCGGCGGCGGCGTTGGCCGCGACGACCGGCTCCAGGTCGAGGGCCTTGTTGGAGATGTGCACGAGCAGGAGTCCGTCCGCGCCGAGAACGCGCAGGCACTCCCCCAGCGCCTCGACCGTCAGCAGGTGTACGGGAATGGAGCCGCTGTTGAAGGCGTCGATGATGAGGAGGTCGAAACGGCCGTCCGGCTGCGATTGGAGGCCGACGCGGCCGTCGCCGAAGACGAACGACAGCGCCGCGCCGCGCCGTTCGGCGATATTCAGGTATGTGAAATGGCGGCGCGCCAGCGGCAGGTTGTCGGGGTCGAGCTCAAAGACCGTGAACGTTTGTCCGCGGCCCGCGTAAGCGGCGAGCGCGCCCGTGCCCAGGCCGATCATGCCGATATCGCGGCGCCCGAAGGCGTCCGACCGCAGAACGCCGGCCGCGGGCGTCGTCGGGTGGAAATAGGCAAGCGGGGTATCGCGCTCGGGGCCGGCGAGATACTGGCGGCCGTGCTGGGTCGTTCCGTGCTGCAGGTAGCGCAGGCCGTCCTTGTCGAAAACGCGGTAGACGCCATAGAAGTTCCGGAGCCGGGCCACGGTGTGCACGCCGGAGGCGATGTCTTCCGTGCGCGTCAGGGCCAGCGTAGCCGCGGCCAGGGTCAGGACCGTCGCTGCCCGTGACCGCGCGGCGGCCCGGAGGATCAGGGCCAGCGGCAGGCCGCTGACCAGCAGCACAAGCCGCGGTTCGGCGCGTCCGCCCGCCAGGGTCGCGCACAGCCACGGCAGCAGCGTGAGCGACGCGGCGGCGACCAGCGCGGGCAGCGGAAGGAATGCCGGATGCCGGATGCCGGATGCCGATTGCGCGGCGCCGTGCCCGCTTCCGCCCCCCCCCGGCCCCGCGCCGCGCGATCCGCGATCGGCGACCGGCAATCGGAACTGCATGGCGCCGCACGCGAGGAGCAGCGACAGCGGATATTCGACAAGCGAACTGCTGACGGGCGGAATCATCCAGCCCACCAGCGCGCTGCCCGCCAGACCGCCCGCCGCGATGGCCACGTAGTAGGCCGTCAGTCGTTCGTCGAGGGCGGGGCGCAGGCGGACGAGGCCGGCGACGCAATTCATGCACACCACGAAAAGCACGGCCAGGTGCAGGCTCACGGACACGGCGACGGGCGGCGCGAGGCGGAGCTGGCTTGTGAGGTAAAGCAGGATGCCGAGGGGTACGACCCATCCCAGGCCCGCCGCCACCCAGCGCGGAAACCATGCCTGCCGCTTGAAACCGAGCACGAACGCGCCGAGGTAGACGCTGAGCGGCAGCACCCACAGGAAGGGGGCGGAGGCGATATCGAACGTGAGCACGTTGGTCACGGCCAGGAGCACGGCGCTGGCGGCGGCGCTGAGGAGGAAGCAGACAGCGAACGTGGAGCGCGGAACGCGGAGCGCGGAGCGCGATGCCTGCTCCGGGACCTGCCCGCTCTTGCCTTCCGCGTTCCGCGCTCCCCGTTCCGCGCTCGAATGCTTCCGCGGCCGGCAGAACGCGTGCAGGAGCGCCAGCAGCGCATAGCCTCCCCACCACGCGTAGCCCTGCGCGCGCAGATCGAGCAGCGGTTCCACGATCAAAGGGTACGTAAGCAGCGCCAGCATGGACCCCAGGTTCGATGCGCTGTAGAGAACGTACGGGTTGCGGGCCTGCGGCAGATCCGAGACGGCCAGCCATCTCTGCAGGACGAGGCTGGTCGTGGAGAGCGCAAAGAAAGGCAGTCCCACCGCGGCCAGAAGCAGGCGCAGCACGGCGGGAGTCAGCGCGCCGGAAGGCGTGGCGCCCGCGGCGACGGCGTCGAACCGGAACGGGAAACACAGCACGGGCGCGGCCAGAAGCAGCCAGTGCCATAGCGCGTAGCGCTTGACGCCCAGCCGGCGCTGCGCCGCGTGAGCGTACAGATAGCCCAGCAGCAACGCCGCCTGGAAGAACACCATGCAGACGCCCCAGACCAGGTAGCTGCCGCCGAAAAGCGGCAGCAGCCCCTTGGCGGCCATGGGTTGAACCTGGAAAAGGAGGAAGGCGCTCAGGAAAACGGCGCCGTAGTATGCGGCGAGGCGTGTCATGCCGGTGGTGAGAGTGTGCGGGTATGTAGGTGTGTGAGTATTTCCGCCCCCCGTGCCCTCCGCCTGCCGCGGACTCAGATCTTCAGGATCCGGTTCTCCTCCATGTCCGATCCCTCGGGGGCCCCGAGATACTGCATGGTCTGATACTCGCGGACGGCGTTGAGCTTGTGGAGTATCGCGCCCAGGGAACGGGCCGCGGAGATGCTGGCCGTCACCAGATCCACGGTGGCCGGATCGGTTTCGGCCAGTCTCTTCTGGATGATGCCCAGGTTGGCGAGAAGCACGGTGGCCGGCTGGCCCAGGTGATGGCACGCGGCGCCGAGGCTTTCGAGCATGACGCGCTGCCGCTCGCTCTCGCGTTCGGCTGACTCGGCGCGCTTGCGGTCGTTGATGTTCACGAGCGAGAGCACGATGCCTACCGGCTCGCCGTCCGAGTTGCGGTTGCAGGCGGCGGATACCTGCACGTGAAATTCGCCGCCGTCGTTCCGCCGGGCCACGCATTCGCCCATCCAGGCATGGTCGGTATCCCGCACCGCGGCGACCATGGCGTCGGAGACGGCGCGGTCGGCGAACAGGATGTGCACGTCCGCGCCCAGCATGTCGTCCGGCCGGGCGTAGCCCCACATGGCGGCGACCGCGGGGTTGACGTATTCCAGCAGCGCCTCGTCGTTGGCCACCGCGATGCCGTTGCCGGCGTTCTGGATGGCGTTGTGCTCGGTGCGCAGCATTTCCTCCGCCTGCCGGCGGACCGTGATGTCGCGCACGAAAAACCCCAGCCGCACCTCTCCCAGGCGCAGCTTGTTTACGGCGATCTCGGACGGGAAGTATGTGCCGTCCTTGCGGACGCAATGGGCCTGGATCAGTGTGAAACGCTCCTCTTCCAGGTTTTCCCAGAGGGTCCGGATCAGGGATTCGTCCGAGCCGGAGATGACGTCGAAGATCGTCAGGTCGCGCATCTCGTCGCGGGTGTAGCGCAGGAATTCGATGGCGCGGGCGTTGGCGTCCATGATGTGCCCGCTCAGGTCGGTAATGAGGGCGCCGTCGTAGACGCTCTGGAAAAGCTCCTCGTAGCGGGAGCTTTCCTCGCCCGCGCCCGCCGGTTCCTTCCGCTGCGCCGGCGCCGCCGGCTTGGCCACGACGACGCGTCTTTTCGTTCCCGCGACGGGCTGTTTCGGCGCGTCAGGGATCAGATCGATCCGCATCGTGCGGGAGAATCTGTCGCGGTCCGGCAAGTCCCACCCCCACCCTCTCGTCCTCTACTTCTGCCAGGCCGAAATCCCGATAAGGTCACTGCCGCCTTCGGAATCCGGGTACTTGACGACGGTTCGCTCGTACACCACTACATCCGAATTGCCTCCCTTGTCGACATTTCGCTTAATCACGAGCTGTCCCCTGACGGTTCCGTTTGCCGTTTGACTGTAGTCGCCCGTTGCCGTGTAGATCAACCCCCTGGTTGTGCCGCTGGACGTATAGACGATATTCCCATAGGCGCTGGCAAGCGCAATTCCGTACTCGCCGGCCGTGATATCGGCTTGTCCGCTTATATGCATGTTGCCGTTGGCGATGATCGTGCCGTTGAAGACGCTGTGGGATGAGATATGCACGGTGCCGGTGGCGTACAGGACGCCGCCGTTCGGCGTGTACGAACCGCCGCTCATGGAGAAATTGCCCTTGACCTCGCCGTGCTGGTTGGCCCAGTTGAAGAAGTCCGTGAGATGCATATCCTGGGCGTCCGGGATGGACTGCTCCGGCACCGGCCCCACGGTCTTGGTCCCCGTGACCGTCACTTTGCCCGCCTTGTAGGTCAGTATCGGGGCCTCCACGCTCCCGTTGACGGTAATGTTGTTTCCGATGGCGATTTCCGTCGAGGAATCGATGTCCAGGCCCATCCCGCAGTTCCCGCGGATGTCCAGCTTCTTATTGGAGTGCAGTTTCGCGGTTCCGTTGGAGCTGGTGATGCTGCCGCATCCCCGGAAATAGAACGTCCCCTCGCAGAGAATCGCGTAGTTCGGCATTTCGATTTCGCCGCCGCCCCCGCCCCCGCCGTAGTTCCTGGCGTCGACAATCACCGTCTCCACCGCGCGGCCGCACATGCCGGTGCTGATGATGAGGGAGACATCGTCGTTGACGTTCGAAATCCTGACGTCATACGCGCCATCGAAAAAGGGCGTGTAGGGGAAGGCAAGCGCGTTGGTGCGGGCGCTGAAGTTCGTCGCCAGCACGCTGTACGCCTGACTCGCTCCGGCCTCGGCGTGAGCGATGGCCTTGGCGCGTTCCACCAGCTTGTGGGCCATGAAAGCCCGCTGCATGCTCGATGCCACGACCGTTCCCATCACGATGCTGGCGATGATGATGACGACCAGCACCGCGAAAACCGCCGAACCGTCGCGTCTCCCGCGCATTCCCGTGTTTCTCATGGCACTGCTCCTTCGAGGCGGCGGGCGCCGACCGGACGTCCGCCTGTCCTCTTTCCTTTCGCGTCGCGCGCCCGGCGCCTACTTGCCGGAATTGCGCGGCGTCACTTCCGCGACCAGCGACGAAGTGAGAGTCTGATCGCCCCTGTAGCCCAGGGCCTGGTCGAATATCTCCAGATAGACCGTCAGGGCCCGCGTCAGCTCCATGCCGTCGATCGTCAACTTGAACTTGCCGTAATTGGGCCCCTTCGTGAACACGCCCCCGATATCCATTACGCGGGTTTCCCCGGCCCAGCGGACCGTCACGTCTTTGAGCTTGGGCGTCTCCAGCCCGTACGCGTCACTGAGGAGCAGGGCGCCGAACTGCACGTACGGCCGCGCGCCGGGACTGATCGCGCCCGGAGCCGTCATCGGACCGAACCATGCGCCCGCACCGGACATGTCTTCACTGTTGCCCGTGCGCACGTACATCCGCACGTCCGTTCCGCTCGGTTTGACGGCGTTCCAGCTCATGTCCGAATACACGGGCGCATCGAGCGCCGTGTTGAAAACACCCGAGAGATAGAATGCGTCGGCGGGATAGGTCGTGGCGAGCATTTCCACGCCCGGAACGCGGTTGGTCGCCAGAACGGCGGCGTTCGTGCTCCACGTGGCGCTCTGGCACACGGCGGCGTCGGGGGCGGCGGAACGTGGGATGACATAGGCGCCGACGGCGGACGGGGCCGTGACTTCAAGCCATTCCCGCGCGTTGCCGGATGTGCCGTCGTCCCGCACGCGGTAGGTGACGAGGTAACTCTTCGTCTCGTCGATCGCGAAAGCCGCCGGATCCGTCCACTTGAAAGTGCCGGCCGGAATCGCCGCCGCGCCGGCGCCACTGAAGAGCAGGCGGGTGAACGTGCCGGCTTTGGCGTCAGGCGAGTTGGTGTCGCTGCTGGCGCATTCCGCGATGAAGGCGTCTTCGATCTTCAGGGAGTCCGACACCGCCCCGCACGAGCGGAAGCCCACCGTGCAGTATCGCCCGTCGTACTGCAGCCATCCGCCGTCCGGCATCTCCCCTCCGCGGACAATCACCCGCACCGCGCAGCCGCGGTATACATCCGGAACGCAGGGCACGCCGTTGCTGCCGCCCGTCTGCGCCGACGCGGTCCAGTTCGTGCCCCGGCCCTCGATCTGCACCACGAAGTCGTTGGGGGTAAGAGTCTGATCGAACACGACCGTCGTATTGCTGTGCGTTCCACCCTCGTTGAAATTCGTTTCTTCCCACCGGTCGTTCTCGAGCGTCAATGTGAAGAAATTATTGTTGGTTACCGCAAAGAAACGCAGATGATAGTTGCCGCTCCATGAGCCCTGCATATACGTCCTGGCCGCGCTCGCTCCCGACTCGGCCGCCACCGGCAATTGCCATTCCCCTTCCCGCCGGCCGTGCAAAGGCGGCGTCCCGGAGACGTACGAGGAGGGCGACATGAAGAGGTAGTCCACGCCGACGCGGAAACCCGTGCTGCTCGGATTCCGGCCGACCACCGTGAACGTGAAGCTGTGTGATCCGCCGGTCAGGGGAAAGCTGCCGAGACGGTGGTAGAAGGGAAAAGGATCGCCGCCGTCGTAGCCGTCGAACGTGCCGGCGTCTCCCGGCGAGCTGACGCTCCACTTGAAAAGATTCGCGAACACGACGCGGGTGTCGGCGTTGGCGCCGTTATGCGTGCCCGCGCCGTTCCCGTTCGCAACCACGTGGTCGAGCTGCTCCTGGCGTTCGGTCGGCGACAAATCGCTGCGCGGATCGAAAACCGTCATGCGCAACTCGTTCGGCACTCCGCTCCAGACATGGTAAATGACCTGCCTGTCCCATATGATCGAGCCGTTTGCATCCACCTCGACCGCGCCGTCGTCGTCGTCGTCGCGCGCCATCGGGAAGCTCAGTGCCGTATAAGGGCCGTTCCCGGCCGGGTAGTAGGTTATTTCGTCGATACTGGACAGTCGCAGATGTTGCTTCAGGCTCTCCATGGCCGTCTGGACCTCGATGTCGAGCTCGGCCTGCACCGTGCTGAGGCGCGTGCTGCGCACAACGTAGACGAAGCCGGCGAGCGCCACGGTCAGGGCGATCACCAGTATGGACGAGGCCACGGTGACTTCCGTGAGCGTGAATCCCGATTGCCGATTTCCTGTTCTTGCCATGGCTACCGCGCCAAATCGCGCGCCACGTAGGTGTTGTTGCTCTCGGCTTCGCCCGAGAACGCGAGCGTCCGCCTGTTCCGTATGCCCACGATCACGGACATGCGAACAAGATTCGTGCTGACCGTGGCAACCAGAGTGCTGCGGCGGAAGTTGCCGTTCCCGGAGTACGATCCGTCCTCATTCACGTCGCGCGGAACACTCTCCCTGAAATCGCCGATCCGCTCGAAGTCGTAAGCGCGGGCCAGCTCGATGCGGTTCTTGGCGATGTTGATGGCCGTGTAATGATCGCGCGCCTTGTTGCTCAGTTCGCGACCGGTGAGGACAAGCGACGTAAGTCCGGCGACGCAAATGCCGAAAACCAGCAGCGCCACGACCGTCTCAACCAGTGTCATGCCGGCGCGCAGAGAACGTTTTCTCGCCGGTCCGCCGGCTATCGGCCGTTCGCAATACACATCCCACCTCCCATTGCCCTGCTCGCACACCAGGATTCCAGCACGTTTCATGCCTTCTCCCACCCCCTGGCCACACATGCAGTTACAAGGCTCCTGGATCGCCGATTCTCACCGCTGCGAAATTTCCGTGTCATTCATGACATACGTGTGCACGGCGGGTGGAACCAAGTGAACGTTTTCGGCATGCCGCAACTCCGGCCACCGAACCGCGGCGCGCCCCCGCTGTCCCCGCTTGACGCACGCGACGCCCCCTTGATAGCATGAAAGTGACGTGTGTCAAGCGCGGTGGTGGTATGTTTCGTGCTTTGCGATGCAGACCCCATGAAAACGACCGGAGACAGCACCTTCAGCCCCTTGCGAAAGGCCGGCCGCGCCGGATTCACGCTCATCGAGTTGATGATCGTTATCGTGTGTATCGGCCTGCTGACTTCGATTGCCGTGCCCGTGTACAGCAAGGCGCGCAACTCGTCGCGCATCAGGCAGGCCGAGGCGGACCTTCAGATCATATCGGCGGGCATTCTTCAGCTTGCCTATGACACCGGCCTTTGGCCCGGACGCCTGGCGCGCAACTCGACCCACAACCCCGAACTGTGGGATCTGTCCGTCGCCCGGGCCGGGCTTATCGCCACGGACGGTTTGTTCCCGAACTGGCAGGGCCCCTACGTCCCTTCCATTCCGCGGGACCCCTGGGGCGCGAACTACTTCTTCGACCCGGACTATACGGCGGGATCTCGCGTGCGCGTCGTCGTCGGCTCTTTCGGCCCCAACGGGAACGGGCGGAATATCTACGATTCCGACAATATCTTTGTGCTTTTGGACAGGTGATTTTTTGCTCTTGTCCGCCGGCCGGGTTTCGCTACTATCCCGCCAACAGAGGGACTACGGGGACGATGTTCAAGCTGAAGCAGATCGGCGAACTGGTGCGCCGCACGCCGGTTGATGTGGTCGGCATTGACCTCGGTTCTTCGGGCGTCAAGGTCGTTCGCGCGCGCAAGACGGACGAAGGCCCCGTTGTCCTCGGCACGGGCGTGTTTCCCCGGCCATCCGCCGACGGGGGCGCCGACGCGCGCGTCGCGCCTATCGCGCTTACGTCCAGGTTGCGCTCGCGCTACGCCTCGCTTGCCGTTTCCGGCGCGCGCGCGTCCGTGAAACTCCTCTCTTTTCACGGGGCGTTCGACTCGTCCGGCGCGGAGAAGATCGCCGAGGCCCTGGCGATTGCCAAGCCCGACGAATACAGAATCGGCTACCAGGTTCTTGCCGAGAGCCGCGCCGAAACCCGCATCCTGGCCGTCGGCCTTCCGGAGGAAGACGCGCAGGCGGCGCTCGCTCTCGTTCCGGCCGGCGTGCCGGCGCCGTTTTCGATCGAAGTCTCCGGGCTGGCCGCCCTGACCGCCTTCGTCAAGGCCCAGGAACGCATGGGACGGACGGCGGCCACGGGACTGCTCGACTTCGGCGCGGCGTCAACCACGCTGGCCCTGTTCAGCGCCGGCGCCCTGGCGTTCGTGCGCCGTTTCGACACCGGAACGGATCCCATTCTCGCCCGCATCCGCGACAGCCTCGGCGTCGATGACGAAACGGCGCGCGGCATTATCGCCGACGGCGCCTTTGACGTCTCGCAGTCGGTCGCGGAAGTGATGGACGAGATAACCAAGCAGCTTGTCGTCTCGCGCGACTTCGTGGAACGCCGCGAGAACTGTCACGTCGGCAGCCTGTTTGTCTCCGGAAACAAGTCCGTGCTGCAGCACGCCGTCGGCGACATGGCGTCCGCCGTCGGGGTTGAAGTGTCTTTCTGGGACCCGTTTGAAGGCCTGAAGATCGCCGACGGCGCGATGTCGCCGGAGATGACGGATCAGAAATGGCGCCTCTCCGCCGCGCTTGGCGCCTGCCTGGCGACCCTGGAGGGATGATGAATCTGCGCGTTGACCTTATTCTCGAGTCCGAACAGCGCAGCGGAAGCGTCCTGAGCCCCAAGTCGCTGATGCGCATAGGCAGCGTGGTCGGCCCCGTCGCCCTGGCCTTTCTCGTGGCCGCCTTTGTGTTCCAGCTGTGGCTGCTGGGAGGGAAGCTCTCCTCGCTCGAAGGGCAGTGGGCTGCCCTGGAGCCGCGCGCAAAGAAGGCCGACGAGCTCAGGGCGCAGCTCGCGGCCAGCCGCAAGATTCTCGGCGAGATCGAGGGTTGGCGCAAGGCGCACATGGACTGGCACGCGGAGCTTCAGGGCCTGATAGATATTGTGCCGGAGAACATCCAGTTGAAGCAGATGCGCATCAGCCAGGCTTTCGAGGTCTCAGCCAAGAAGGTGCCGGCGCGCGCCTTCGTTGCCGTGGTGGACGGCCGCGCCGTCGGCGACGGCGCCGAGGATGCCGTGCGGACGCTGCGCATGCGTCTCACGTCCGAGATGCCGTTCGCCACGAACGTCGCCCCGGACGGCGTGTCGGTCGTCGCGTACGGCGCTGACCCCACCCCCGGAGCGGGGAAGAACGATCGCGTGTTCAGCGTACAGTGCCGCTACAGGCCGAGGGAGTTCCGTGTTGAAGCTGCCGGAAAGTAGGAGCGATCGCATCAAGGTTCTGGCCTTCATCGGCCTGGGAACCCTGGGAATCCTCTATGCCGCCATGGAATTCGGCATCAGGCCGGCGCTCGGGCTGCGCAACAGTCGCAGGGACCGGATCGCCGAACTGACCGCGCAAATCGCGACCGCGGAGAGCAAGGCGGACCAGGTCAAGGTCCTGAGGGTTCAGAACAGGGCGGCCCTGGGCGAGATTCTGGATATCTCGGAACGCTACGTGCTGCGGCGCCGCCTGGGCAACCTGCAGCTTGAGGCGTCGGAAATCCTTGACGGTTTGGCCGCCGACGCCGGCGTCCAGACACGGCCGCTGCGCGAGCTGGGCGTGACCGAAATCCCGCTGGCCGCCGACAAGCGCAAACGGGGCGCCAACGGGGCGGGTCCCGCGCCGAGCACCTTCAAGATATACGCGGCGCAGGTCGACGTGGTCGGCGGCCTTCACGACACCGTTCGCCTGTTGCGCGCGCTGGAAACCGCCAACCCCTACCTCTGCGTTACGGCCATTTCCATCGAGTCGCAGCCGGCCTCGCCCGCCGTCCACAAGATCGCGCTGGAAATGCAGTGGCCGATCTGGTCGGACCCGGCCGCGATGGACGAACTCGCCGTTCAACTGGAAGCCCTGCAGGAGACCGGGGCTGCGGCATCCGCGGCCGAAACCGCGGAGAAAGCCGCACACGTGGCGTCCGCTCCGCCGCCGGTCCCGGAAGCGACGCCGGCCGGCGGCGCGGAAGATGCGGAGGCGTCCGCGGATGCGGCGGAGACGGACATGTCCGCCGACAACCAGGGAATGAGCGATGAATAGGCCCCTCCTCAGGTCACGCGACGGTTTGAACGCCCTCCACCGCGCGCTGTTCGGATTGCCGCGCGTTGGTCTCGATCCCCGGCGGCCGGCATGCGCGGTTCGCCGGGCGTTTCCCGGCGCGGCGGCGGCCCTCCTGTGCCTCTCCGTGTGCGCCCCGGCGCAGGATTCTCCGTTTGCCGGCCTGGAGGAACAGCGCGATGCCTCCCCAGGGGCCGCGGAACAGGCCGTCCCGGCCGCCGAAGAGCCCGTCGCCGGAAGCGCTCCCGCCGCGGAACCCGAGGCGGAAGCGCCGACCGGCAACGGCCCGCCGCCGGGCGCTGCCGCTCACGGTTCCCGCGATCCTTTCTGGCCCGTCGGATGGTCGCCCCCGGTCTTCGGCCCGCCGAAGGCCGAGACGCCTATGCGAAAAACCAGCTTGATTAAATGGGACGAAGCGGCGAAACAGTTGAGGGTGACGGGCGTGTTTCGGAAGGGGGACAAGCACCTGGCGGTGGTGAAGGGCGTGGGGGTTGTCGAAACGGGCGACGTCGTGGCCGTGCAGTACGGAGACCTGACCTATCGATGGGTGGTCAAGTCCATTGACGCGCGCGGCATCGTGCCGGCAAGACTCGATGTTTTTCCGACGAACCAGCCGCGTTAGCGGCGAGGACGCATGAACCGCGAAAGGCTCGATCGCGAGGGCAACGGGATTCCTTCGCGCGCCACGCATCGTTCGCGGCGGAAGATTCCGGCGAGGCCGGCAGAAAACGGGAGGTGCCAATGAAAGCCGCATTCCGGGCGCATCGAATGGCCGTGCTGATCGCAACGCTTGTCCTGGCAGGGGGCGGCCTGCTGTACGTCGCCTGCGAGAAGGAGGAAGAGGACGAAATCGACAGGTTCTTCAGCCAGAACCCGTATCGCTCCCGCAGCCACGACGCCGGCGACGAGACGGAAGCCCTGACCATGGATCCCGAGAACGCCACGGTCACGTTTCTCGGCGAGGAAATCCATTTCCGCGTGGAAGGCGGGGAAGAGCCGTTCGACTGGAGCGTCGCCGACGATGGCGCCGGCAACGTGGACGAGCAAGGCGAACGGGATGCCATCTACAAGGCCGACACGCTGGATCCCAACACGGTTGTCGCCGTCGACCGGGACGGCAAAACGGCCGTCGGCAAGATCAACCAGACCACGGCGCCGCTCCAGATCATACCTTCCGGGACGCAAACCATTCTAGCCGGCGATACCGTCAACTATGAGGCCACCGGCGGGTCCGCCCCCTACGACTGGAGTCAGTTCAGGCCCAGCTTCGCCACGCTTACCATGGGCGGGGCCGACAACGAGGAGCTTCAGTATGACTCGAACGTCGGCCAGACCGGAACGAACATTGTCGTCGTCACCGACAGAGTAGGAGATTCGGCGCAGGTGTCGGTCATACAGGAGTGAGCGCCGGAAAGCGCCGCGCCTCTGCGCCGGCGTAGGCGGCGCCCTCTCGCAATGGAGGGGTAGATGAAGAAGACAACCGGATTCTTTCCGCTCGCCGTTCTGGCGGCTCTCGTATTGATTGGCGTCGCCGGGGCCCGCGCGCGGAACGAGGCATCCGCGGTCGTCCCCGTCGCTGCCCCGGAGGAGGCGGCTGTCGCCGCTCCCGGCGGCGCGGCTCCCGCCGCGCCGACGCTGGAGGAGACCGCCGCCCCCGCCGCCGAACGGAGCGAGGAGATACTGGTGCCCGTGGAGGGCGGCCCGGAAGACGTGGACGCGGCCGTCGGCGGGAAGATGGCGGGGGAAGAAGGCAGGCCGGGGAAGGAGCTCATAAGCATCGCCCTGGACGATGTTCCGCTGGAAGACGTGGTGCGCATGTTCACGCGCATCACCGACGCGAATATCATCGCCGTGGCCAGCAACCTGGAAGGTTCCGTAACGGTCAACCTGACCGACGTCGAATGGCAGCCCGCACTGCGTTCCATCCTGGAAATGCACAACCTTTCCCTGGTCGAGCGCACCCCCGGCTCGGGCGTGTACAGCGTGGTGCCCAGGCCGGCGGACGCGCCCGAGCCCATGATCGTGGAGACGGTTTTCCTGCGTTACGCGACCGTGAGCGACGTGGCCCCCGTGCTGCGCGGCATGCTGGTGACCAACGGCATGGTGTCGGTTTTTCCGTCGCGCAACGCGATGGTGATCAAGACGACCGAACGCAACCTGGGCGAGATGAAGCAGATCATCGCCGAACTGGACATGCCGGCCAAGCAGGTCTGCATCGAGACCAAGTTTATGGAGCTCAACGACATGGCCAGCGAGAAGCTGGGCCTGCGCTGGGATTCGCTTGACCAGTTCGGCGCCCAGATCGGGCTGGGCCCGTTCACGCGCAAGGAGGACACCACCTCCACGCGCGACAAGCAGAACACCCTCCGGCGCTGGGACCGCCGCCAGAGCGTGGACACGCTGGATGAGCGCTATGACATGGACAACGTGGAATACGAGGAATCCACCACGACGTACGTGGAGGGGCCGCCCGGCACGTACGTTCCGCAAACGGTCCAGACGCCCGCGCGCACGGTGACGGATACGATCGACACCGGCGAGGAGCGCGAGTCGGAGATCGTCAATACGTTCGCCACGGCCATCGCCGAGCAGCAGGCCGCCATTCTCACACTCGACAGTTTCAACCTCGTGCTCAGCGCCCTGAAGCGCATGGATGGCGTCACGATCGTATCCAATCCCAAGATCATCGTGGAAAGCGGTTCGACCAACGCCTCGTTCTCCGTGGGCGAGCGCGAGCCGATCATCCGCAAGGACATCCAGCGCGGCACGCAGGACAGCCCCGGCGATATCGTGACCGCGCAGCTCGATACGCAGATCAATACCGACCGCATCAAGCAGGGCTACCTGGCCACGGGCATCGATCTGCGCGTCTTTCCCGTGGTCAAGACCGACGACATGATCGAAGCCGATATCCGCCCCTCCCTGAAACGCAAGACCGGCGACAAGGAGGTGGAGGGCAACACCTGGCCGATTATCTCGGTGAAGGAAATCCATACGAAGTTCACGTTGCGCAGCGGGCAGACCGTGGCTATCGGGGGACTCACGGATACGCAGGACGGCAAACGATCGGCGAAGGTGCCGCTGCTGGGCGACATACCCCTCGTCGGCAAGTATATTTTCTCACACCTCGACGACTCGGTGCGCCAGGTGGAGACGATCATCTTCGTGACCCTTTCGCTTGCGGATCCCGCGGGATTGCGGCGCGATACCGGCATCCCGGGCGACGCCGAACTCGTACACAAGCAGTTGCTCGAAACCGAGGCCCGCAAGCAGAAGTTTCAGGCTCAGATGGAGGCGCTCCGCGAGGTGGGCAACGCGGAGAAGGAGGACAAGGCCGATCGCGCCAAGTCGCGGCTTCTGCGCAGAAGGAAGTGATCCGATGAGGTTGCTTCCGAGAGAGGCGTGGGCCTACGCCGTTCTTCTGGTCATCCTGTGCGCCATCGGCGCTCTGGCGGCCTGGCAGACGATCGCCTTCGCCGAGGACCATATCTACCCCCGGGACCAGATTCCGATCGTGGCTTTCCTGGTCTGGGCCCTCACCCTGGGATTCATGCTCATCGCCGGCGCGTTCGGCCTGTGGGCCTCGCGTTTCGCGGCCGAGGCCGAGAGCCGCCGCCGCGTGGCGCGGTTTGTCGATTCCATGGACTACCTGAGCGACGGCCTGCTCGTTCTCGACCGCCGCGCCAGGATCACGGGCGCCAATCCCGCCGCCGAAAAGCTTGCCGTATCCGGTTCCGGGAAGCCCCGCATGCTGCGCGAGGCGTTCCCCTGCCTGTCCGATGACGATGTGCGCGCGCTCGTCGACCGCCGCGCGACCAACGAGCTTGAGCGCTTCGCCGGCTACGGTGACGCGCCGTTGACGCTGCGTTTCCGCGCCTATCCGACCGAAGACGTCACCCTCCTGCTTATCAGCGACGTCAGCGCCATGATGGCCCGCCGCACGCACAGCCGTCAAGTCGCCCGCCTCCAGCTCATCGGGCACATTGCGCGCGGCGTGGCGCGCGATTTCAACAATCTTCTGTGCGGCATATCGGGCCACGCCTCCCTGCTCGGCCGCCTGCGCCCCGGATCCCCCGAGATGAACGACTCGATCGCCGCCATCTCGCGCGGGGCCGACAAGGGCATCGCCCTGGCCGGACATCTTCTGGAGCTGTCGCGCTCGCGGTTCACCGGCATGCCGGCCGAGCTCGTGGAGCAGAATGTCCGGTTGGCCGTCGAAACCATCCGCTACGGCCTGGTCCCGGAATGGAACGTCGAGTACGCCGTCGACGAGGGACTCCCGGCGGTCGCGCTGTCCCGCATGCAGATGGAGCAGGTAATTGTCAACCTCGGCCTGCTGGCCGCGGACGCGCTGCGCGAACCCGGCAGGCTGCGCGTCGAAATCCGCCGCGCGCCGTCCGAGGGCCCGCTCGCCGCGTATGCCGCCCTGGCGCTGGTGTCGGCGAGCGGCGCGCGGCCGCCCGTGTCCGGGGCCGGCCAAACGGCCAAACGTCCGGAAGACGATTCCGGCGTGATCGAGTCCGTGATCGCCTCCCTGATCGAGGAAGCGGGAGGCACGCTGGAGTGCCTGACCGCCGAGGACGGGTCCCCGATCTATCGCATCGCCCTGCCCCGCGGCGTCCGGCTTCCGGACGACGAGGAAAACAAGGAGCTTGCGGACGAGCTGAAGGCGTGCTTTTCGGGATGGTCGGTGCTGATCGCGGCGCCCGCGAAGACGTACGCGGAACTCGACGGCAGCCTCTATGAAGCCGGGGCGCGAGCCTTCCGCGTCGACAACGTCATGGAAGCCCTGGCGCGCGTGGAGGAGATGCACGGCCTGGATGCCATGGTGCTCGACGGCCGCCTGCTTGGCCTGCAGTCACGCGCTCTGCTCAAGGCCATTCTCAAGCTCAGGCCGGAAGCCGCGGTGGTCGTGCTCTCGGACGAGGCCCCGACGACGGTCGCCTCGCTGCAGGGCGAAGTGGTCGTGGAGTCTCCCGCGGCCGCGCCCGCCCGCATCATGGCGGCGCTTGTGGAATCCAAGTCGCTGGCGGCGAAGCGGCGCGCTTAGTCCTCAGTCGTGTCGCCGTGGCAAGGAATCGTCGGACGGCACGGAGGCCGTCCCTCCGGGGTTACCCCCCCTACCAGCGCGTTGTCGATCAGCCGCGCCGGTCCGACGCGCACGGCCAACGCGAACAGCGTGGGCCGCTCGACGCGCGCCACCGGGGCGAGGGTTTCCCAGTCAACGGCCGCGACATACTCGATCGTCACCGGCGGTTCTCCCTTCGCGATCGATTCCCGCATGCGGCCCAGGATGGCCGCCGTGTCCCTCTCGCCCGCCGCGTGGAGCTTCGCGGCCAGCCGCAGCGAACGGCTGAGGCACGCGGCCCGCTTGCGCTCGGCCGGGCCGAGATAAGCGTTGCGCGAGCTCATGGCCAGCCCGTCGGGCTCGCGCACGGTGGGCGCGATTACGACGCGCACGGGAAAATCAAGGTCGCGGACCATCCGCTGCACAAGCCGCGCCTGCTGCGCGTCCTTCTGCCCGAAGACCGCCACGTCCGGCTGCACGATGTTGAAAAGCTTCGCCACAACCGTGAGCACGCCGCGGAAATGTCCGGGACGGAAAGCGCCGCACAGTCCGGCGGAAAGGGCCGTCTCCGCAACGGCCACGCTGCGGTCCGGCGCGTACATCTCCGCCACGGCCGGCATGAACAGGCAGTCCACACCCTCGCCGCGGCACAGCGCGAGGTCCCGCGCGGCATCGGAAGGATACCGCGTGTAGTCCTCGTCCGGTCCGAACTGGGCGGGATTGACAAAGATGCTGGCGGCGACAAAATCCGCGGCCTGCCGCGCGATTCGCAGCAGGGAGCAATGCCCCGCGTGCAGCGCGCCCATCGTGGGCACGAACCCGATGCGCTTTCCGTCCCGCCGCGCCCCGGCGCTGACGCCGCGCATCGCGGCCACCGTCCCGACGATCTTCATTCCTCGAGTCGGCTCCTGACGGCTTCAACCAGCTCGTCGTTCCCGACAGGCTTCGGCAGCAGGTGATGACGGCGGCTCTGCGCCACCACCCGGCGTATCGCCTCCGGGGGCGCATATCCGGAACAGAACACGACCGCCGGCATCTCCCAGTTGCGCTCGCGGCAGAGGTTCTCGATCGCCACGAAAGCCTGCCGCCCGTCCATCACCGGCATCCTGAGGTCCATGAGCAGCAGGGCATGATGAAAAGAACTGAAGGCTCTCACGGCCTCGGCCCCGTCCGTTGCCGTGTCAATCGTCACGTCCGGAATTTCCGAGAGAATGATCACGCGGAACACGTCAAGCAGCATGCGTTCGTCGTCCACGAGCAGCACGCGCCGGCGGCGGCAGGGGGCGAGAGCCGGCGCGGGCCCTCCGGCGCCCGCCCCCGCTTCCCGGAAACCGGCGTCGGTCGCGCTCAACTCCGCCTCCCACATGGCCTACACCCCCGGGAAGCTTACTCAGACTTGGTCTTCGGCAGGCCCGTGGCCCGGTCGCCTTTCTTCCACTTGCCGCGCGACCGGAGAAGGTCGACGCGCTCAAAGCGCTTCAGAACGTTGCGCTTCTCCGCGATCCGGCTGGCGGCCTTCAGACTGGAGTGCTGGGACATTCTTTCGCTCCGCACGGCCACGTGCCCGGCGCAAACCGCGCCCCGATACCCGGCCGCGGGCCGCTTTGCGGTCGGTACCACCGAAGACGGCGGCAGATGGTGCCACAAAACCGCGCGAAGTCAAACCCGTATTCCCGCGTTGATTCGGCTTGATTAGACTGGACAGGGCGCTCCCGTCTGTGGGAATGTCAGCCGCCATGCCGGCGCCCCGCCATTTCATTGAACTTCAACGCCCCCTGGCGGTTTTCGACATCGAGTCCACGGGCACCAGCCCGCGCGCCGACCGCATCGTGGAGATGGCCTTGGTCATGCTGCTTCCCGACGGCGCCTCCGCCACCCACGTGTACCGCTTCTGCCCCTGCATTCCGATTCCGCCCGAAGCCACACGCGTGCACGGCATAACCGACGCCGACGTCGCCGGCTGTCCGACCTTCGCCGAGCGCGCCGCCGAAATCGCCGCGCTTCTGCGGGACGCGGACATCGGCGGCTACAACGTCTTGCGCTTTGACATCCCCATGCTCATGGAGGAGTTCCGGCGGGCAGGCGTTGCCTTCGACCTCGAAGGGCGCCGGATCGTCGACGCGCAGCGCATCTATCACCGCCGCGAACCGCGCGATCTCAGCGCGGCGCTGCGGTTCTACTGCGGCGACGACCACGCGGACGCGCACGGCGCCCTCGGCGACGCCCTGGCCACGGTGCGGGTGCTCGACGGCCAGTTCGCCCGGTACCCCGATCTCCCCCGGGACATCAACGAACTGCACGCCTACTGCAATCCGCGCAACCCGGAATGGGCCGACGGCACCGGCAAGCTCAAGTGGCGCGACGGCGAGATCGTTCTGAACTTCGGCCAGCGCAAGGGAACACCGCTGCGCGAGCTGATCGCGAAAGACCCGCGCTACGTGCGTTGGATGCTGGCCAGCGACTTCCCGGCCGACACGCGCGACATCATCAGCGAGGCCATCGAAGGCCGCTGGCCGCCGCGGCAGGAAAGCCAGAGCCCGGAGTAGAGGCGGCGCGCGCAAGCCCGGGATTCGCCTTTCAGGTTTCGTTTCCCCTGTAGACCCGCTCCACCTTGTCGGCGATGTCCCGGTAGCCGATGTCGACCTGGTAAATCTGCTTGTAGTAGGAGGCGGCCTCCGCGCGGTTGCCCGTCGCTTCGGCTATGCTCCCCAGTTCGTATATGATCTCCTTCTTCGTCTCGTCCATCACGGCCAGTTCCGATGCCGCCCGCTTGAGCTGTTCCGAGGCCAGGTCATACTGCCCCTTGCGCTTGAAGCACACGGCAAGGTAGTAATACGAGCGCACGCGGAAGCGCGGGTTGCGCTGCGACATCTGGAACTGCTGGATCGCCTCGTTCAGGCGGCCCTGGTTAAGGAGCATGACGCCCCACTCGTAGCGCAGGCGCAGGTCGTTGGGATAGCGCTCCACGCGTTCGCGCAAGTCTTCCTCCAGGAACCGCCGCCGCTCGGCCTCGAGCGCCTCGGCCGCCGCCGCGTCTCCCGCCTCCCGCAGGGCCGCAATGTCATGATCCATCTGCTGCACGCGGACCGCGCTGACCGCGGCGTCCAGCTCCGGATCGCCCGGACTCAATTCCGAGGCCCGCCGCAGGATCTCCAGCGCTTCCCCGTAGGACCTCTTCTGGGCGTAAAGCCGACCCAGGGCGCGGTGGTAGTTAAGGTTCATGGGCTCCGCCGCGACCTTCTTCTTGAATTCCTCGATCAGGGATTCCGTGTCCGTCTCGCTGCGCACGGCCTTGCTTTCCTGTTCGAGGACCTCGGCCTCCCGCGTGTCGCGGATCATGTCGCGGTAGGTCTCGGCCTGCTCCCAGCCGTCCGACGACATGCTGTCCAGCGCCATGGCGTCTTTCAGCGCCTTGAGCGCCATGGGGTCGTTGGGGGTGATCTCGCAGAGCCTCTCGAAGCACTCGCGGGCGGAACGCGTGCGCCCCACTTTCTGGTAAAGCGATCCCAGCCAGCTTACGATGCGAACGTCGTTCGGGTAGTGATCCCTCGCGATTTCCAGGGTCTGGATGGCCGCCTCCGGCAGGTTCGCCGCGGCCGCGGCCTGCGTGAAGACCTTGATGAACTCGATGTTGAGCGGATCCCGGTAAAGCAGCTTCTCCGCAAGCTCCAGCGCGCCCCCCCCTTTTGCGACCTTGGCCCTCGCTTTCGCGTAGGTGGGAAGGCACGCCAGGAAGGCCATGGCGTGCGTGAGGAAGTTTACCGGCTTCTCCTTGAAACGGCGCACCTCGGCCGCCCGCAGAAACCGGCGGGCCTGCACCAGCCGCGGCTCCGTCGCGACGCACTGCGCAAGCAGGTGGATCGCATAATCCAGATTCCCGCGCTCGAACGCCGAAAAACCCTTGTTGAACAGGTCGCGCGCGCTCTGGGATACCTCGGAAAGCGATATGTCAGGCATACTGGCCTCCTTCTATAGCACGCCACGGCGCGGCGTCAAGAGTTGAACCCGGCGCGGCGTCCTGCTATTAAGGAAGGAATGGCCCGTCCCGAGGCACTCGTCACCGTCCTTTGCGGATCGCTTCTGGCCGCGCCCGGCGCGCGCCCTCCCGCGGCGGCCGACCCCGTGGCCATGGCCGACCTGGCCGCGCGCCACGGACTGACCGCGCGTGGCGACGCCTCCCGCCTCACCCTGGCCGGCCGCGGCCGCACGCTCGTATTCGAAGCCGGCAGCCGCCGGGTGAGCGTGGACGGCCGCGCGGTCTGGATGAATGCGCCGGCCGCGGGCGACGCCGCCGGCTGGTCGCTGCGCCTTTGCGACGCGCGCGCCGTGATCGAGCCGCTGCTGAACGCGGCTTCCGTCGCGCGGCCCGCGCCGCCCGTAACGGTTGTCCTCGATCCCGGGCACGGCGGGCGGCAGGCCGGCGCGCGCCGCGGCGCGGACCTCACCGAGAAGCGGCTCGTTCTGGACATCGCCAAGCGGGTCCGGCGCCGCCTGACGGCGGACGGCTACACGGTGCATCTCACGCGGGCGCGCGACACCGACCTGCCGCTGGCCGATCGCGCGGCCGCCTGCCGCGCGCAAAACGGCGAAGTCTTCGTCAGCATACACCTCAACTTCGCCGTCAACGCCCAGGCGCAGGGGATTGAAACCTACGCCCTGCCCGCCGCGGGCTTCCCTTCCACCGCCGGCGGAGCCGACGACGGCCGGCAATGCCGGGGCAATCTCCACGACGCGTCCAACACCGCCCTGGCCTTTGCCGTGCACAGCCGGCTGCTGGCCGCCACGGGCGCGGACGATCGCGGCCTGCGCCGGGCAAGGTTCGACGTGCTGCGCGACATCCCCTGCCCCGCCATCCTCGTCGAGTGCGGCTTCCTGTCCAACGCCGCCGAGGCCGGCCGGCTGGCGCTGGCGGACTACCGCCAAACCGTCGCCGCCGCCATCGCGCAGGGCATCGCCGACTTCAGCGCAGGGGAGTCCGCCGCCGCGCGCTGACGCGGCGCCCGTCGCGCCCCGCTCAAGCCTCTGCGATCAGCGCGCGGAAGCGCGCGAAGAGATGCCGCGGATCGTGCGGCCCCGGACCGGCCTCGGGGTGATACTGCACGCAGAACATGGGCGCGCGCTTGTGGCGCAGGCCCTCGACGGTGCGGTCGTTGAGGTTGATGTGACTGACCTCCACTTCGGGCGGCAGCAAGTCCGGCGCCACGGCAAAGTTGTGATTCTGGGACGTAATCTCAACCCTGCCCGTCGCCAGGTCCATGACCGGATGATTGCAGCCGTGATGCCCGAACTTCAGCCGGTAGGTGCGGCCGCCCAGGGCCAGCCCCAGAATCTGGTGCCCCAGGCAGATACCCATGACGGGCGTTCTGCCGATCAGCGCGCGCGCGGTCGCCACCGCGTAGGTCAGCGCGGCAGGATCGGCCGGGCCGTTGGACAGGAACACGCCGTCCGGGCGCATGGCCAGCACCTCGGCCGCCGACGCGCCGGCCGGCACCACGGTGACGTCCATGCCGCAGCGCCGCAGATCGCGCAGGATGTTCCACTTGACGCCGAAGTCGAAGGCCACGACCTTCATGTCCGCCGGCGGCAGCTCCGCCTCCGCGCCGAAGGTGCGGGTCAGCTCGCCCCGCGGGTCCCAGCCGTACGGCGCGTCGCAGGTCACGCGTGAGGCGTAGTCCTGGCCGTCCAGTCCGGCCCAGTCCCGCGCGCGGGCGGCGGCCTCCGCCTCGCCCACGGCCCTGCCTTCCTCCTCCGCCACGACCAGGCAACCGCGCTGCGTGCCCCGCTCGCGCAACAGCGTCGTCAACGCCCGCGTGTCCACGCCCGCCAGCGCCGGGATGCCCGCCCGGGCCAGCCAGTCGGAAAGGGACACGGTCGCGCGCCAGTTGCTGGGCGGATTGAGCGCGTGCACGATCAGGCCGCCGGCGAATGCGCCGCGCGATTCCATGTCGGCCGGGTTGATCCCCGTGTTGCCGATTTCCGGCATGGTCATGGTCACGAACTGGCCGCCGTAGGAAGGATCCGTCAGGATCTCCTGGTAGCCCGTCATGCCCGTGTTGAAAACCACCTCGCCCAGCGCGTTGCGGGGGGCGCCCGCGGACCAGCCGCGAAAAACGGTTCCGTCCTGCAGCGCCAGAAAGGCCTGTTTTTCGCGCTGCGCTTTCCAGTTCCAGCTCATGATCGCGCCAGGTCCCCCGCGCGCGTTCTCGTTTTCGGCGAACGGCGGTGATACTCCTGCAGGCTGCAGACCTCCATGCGACCCATCGCGCGAAACGTCTTCAGCCCGTTGATCGCCGCGCGCAGGCCGTCAATGGTCGTCGTTATGGGAATACCCCTGATCACGGCATGCGCCCGCATGCGGACTTCGTCGGCCCGCGGCGCCGCCCCGGTGGCCGGCGTGTTGATGACCCATCCGATCTCCTTGTCCTCGATCAGGTCAAGCACGTGCGGCCGGCCCTCGGAAAGGCGGAAGACGCCGCGGCTCCGGATGCCGTTGTCGCGCAGCGCCGTGCTTGTGCCGGCGGTGGCGAAGATCGCGAACCCGAGATCCGCCAGCTCGCGCGCCAGGGCCACGGCGCGCGGCTTGTCCTCGTCGCGCACGCTCAGGAACACGCCGCCGCCCGAGGGAATGCGGTTGCCGGCCGCGAGCTGGCTCTTCAGGAAGGCCATGCCCGCCGTGAGGTCCACGCCCATGACCTCGCCGGTGGACCGCATCTCCGGCTTGAGCGTCACGTCCACGCCCGGAAAACGCGCGAAGGGAAAGACCGCTTCCTTCACGGACATGTGCCGCGGCCGGAATTCCGCCGTGAAACCCAGGTCCTTGAGCTTGAATCCCGCCATGCACAGCGCCGCAAGCTTGGCCAGGGGCACCCCGACGGCCTTGCTCACGAAGGGCACGGTGCGCGAGGCGCGCGGATTGACTTCCAGCACGAAGACCTCGTCGCCCTGCACCGCGTACTGGACGTTCATCAGGCCGCAGACCTCCAGCCCGCGGCACAGCGCGTGCGTGTAGTTCCGGATACGCTCCAGGACGCCCGCGCCGAGCGTCGGGGCCGGCAGCGCGCAGGCGCTGTCCCCCGAGTGGATTCCCGCCAGCTCGACGTGTTCCATGATGCCCCCGATGACCGCGGTCTCGCCGTCCGAGAGGCAGTCCACGTCCACTTCAACGGCGTTGTCCAGGTAGCGATCGATCAGCACGGGCCGGCTTTCCGACGCCTCGACGGCCTCGGCCATGTACCGGCGCAGCGCATCCGGGTCGTAGACGATGGCCATGGCGCGTCCGCCGAGCACGAACGACGGCCGCATCAGCACGGGGTAGCCGATCCGCTCCGCGACGGCGGCCGCTTCGTCCGCGTTGGCGGCCATGCCGCCCGGCGGCTGCGGGATGCCGAGCCGCGCGGCGAGCTCGCTGAAGAACTTGCGGTCCTCGGCCGCCTCGATCTTCTCCGGCCGGGTGCCGATCACGTTCACGCCGCCGGCTTCCAGTCCCCGCGCCAGATTGAGGGGGGTCTGCCCGCCGAACTGCACGATGGCGCCCCAGCAGCCCTCATGGTGATAGACGTGCAGCACGTCCTCCAGCGTCAGGGGCTCGAAGTACAGGCGGTCGCTGGTGTCGTAGTCGGTGCTGACGGTCTCCGGATTGCTGTTGACCATGACCGTCTCGAACCCGGCCTCGCGCAGGGCGAACGACGCGTGCACGCAGCAGTAGTCGAACTCGATGCCCTGCCCTATCCGGTTGGGGCCGCCGCCGAGGATCATGATTTTGCGGCGCGCGCCGGGGCGGCTCTCGTTCCGTCCGCCGTAGGTCGAGTAGAAATACGGCGTGCGCGCCGCGAACTCGGCCGCGCAGGTGTCGACCGACCCGTACACGGGAAGCAGTCCGCAGGCGTGGCGCGCCTCGCGCACGGCGCCCTCCGTGGTCTTGAGGATGGCCGCGATCTGCCGGTCGGAATAGCCCATCTCCTTGGCCTGCGCGAAGAGGGCCCGATCGCGCCCCAGCCCCTCGAGCGAACCCGCCGCGCGGATCTCGTCCTCGTACGCCGCCAGCTCGGCGATCTGCCGCAGAAACCAGGGGTCGATCGCCGTGAGGCCGTGGACGCGGTCCACGTCCCACCCGCGCCGGAAGGCCGCGCGCACCGCGAAAATGCGCGCCGCGTTACCCCGGGCCAGCCGGGCGGCCAGGGCGTCGTCGCCAAGCCCCTCGAACGGCCCGTCCCTGCCGTCGGCGCCCAGCCCGAAGCGGCCCGTTTCCAGGCCGCGCAGCGCTTTCTGCAGCGACTGTTTGAAGGTCCGGCCGATGCTCATGGTTTCGCCCACCGACTTCATCTGCGTCCCGAGCCGGTCGTCCGCGCCGGGGAATTTCTCGAACGCGAAGCGCGGAATCTTGGTCACGACGTAGTCGATCGCGGGCTCGAAGCAGGCCGGCGTTTCGCGCGTGATGTCGTTGGGGATCTCGTCCAGCGTGTAGCCCACGGCGAGCTTGGCCGCAATCCGCGCGATGGGAAAGCCCGTGGCCTTGGACGCCAGCGCGCTGGACCGCGACACGCGCGGGTTCATTTCGATGATCACCATCCGGCCGTCCCGCGGATTCACGGCGAACTGCACGTTGGAGCCGCCCGTGTCCACGCCGATCTCGCGCATCACCGCGATCGCCGCGTCGCGCATGCGCTGGTATTCCCGGTCGGTAAGCGTCTGCGCCGGCGCCACGGTTATGCTGTCGCCGGTGTGGATGCCCATGGGGTCGACGTTCTCGATGGAACAGACGATCACGCAGTTGTCCTTGCGGTCGCGCATGACCTCCAGCTCGAACTCCTTCCAGCCCAGCACGGACTCCTCCACCAGCACCTCGGAGATCGGGCTGCAGTACAGGCCGCGCCCCACGATCGCGTCGAACTCGGCGTCGTCCGCGGCGATGCCGCCGCCCGTGCCGCCGAGGGTGAAGCCGGGGCGGATCACGACGGGATAGGCCCCCAGCTCGTCGCGCACGGCGCGCGCCTCCTCGAGGGTGTGGGCCGACCCGCTGCGCGGAAGGTCCAGCCCGATGCGCCGCATGCTCTGCTTGAACGCGTCGCGGTCCTCGGCCTTGCGGATGGCCTCGGCCCGCGCGCCGATCATTTCCACGGCGTAGCGCTCGAGCGCGCCGTTGCGGGTCAGCTCCATGGCCAGGTTCAGGGCCGTCTGCCCGCCCAGCGTCGGCAGCAGCGCGTCCGGCCGCTCGCGCCGCAGGATCTCGCCCAGCGTGGCGGCGTCCAGCGGCTCGATGTAGGTGCGGTCCGCGAATTCCGGGTCGGTCATGATCGTGGCCGGGTTGCTGTTCACCAGCACGATGCGGTAGCCCTCTTCGCGCAGGGCCTTGCAGGCCTGCACGCCCGCGTAGTCGAACTCGCAGGCCTGGCCGATGACGATCGGCCCCGATCCGATCAGCATGATCGTCTGGATGTCGGTGCGCTTGGGCATGGTCAGCGGGCGCGTTGCCGGTCTTGGGAGTCGGACGCATCGGACTCGTCGGACACGTCCGACGGCCCTGACCGTTCAGGAAGCCTTGCCGCCTTCTTTGCCGCGGCCTTCACGAACTCCCGGAACAGCGGATGGGCCTGGAGCGGCGTGGACTGGAACTCCGGGTGGAACTGGCAGGCCACGAACCAGGGATGGTCGCGCAACTCCACGATCTCCACCAGGTCGCCCTCGGGCCACAGGCCGGAAAAGACCATGCCCGCGGCGGCCATTTTCCCGCGGAAAACGTTGTTGAACTCGTAGCGGTGCCGGTGGCGCTCGGTAGTCTCGAGCGCACCGTAGGCGGCGGCCGCGCGCGTGTCCGGGGCGATCCGGCAGCGGCAGGCGCCCAGCCGCATCGTGCCGCCCAGGTTGCGGACTTTCTTCTGCTCTTCCATGAGGTCGATGACCGGGAAGGGCGTGTCCGGCCGGAATTCACGGCTGTCGGCCCCCTGCATGCCGCAAACGCCGCGCGCGAACTCGATGACGGCGCATTGCATGCCGAGGCAGATGCCGAAAAACGGCAGCCCGTTCTCGCGGGCATGGCGCACGGCCGCGATCTTCCCCGCGATGCCGCGGTCGCCGAAGCCTCCCGGGACCAGAACGCCGTCCACGCCGTCGAGCAGCGGCGCCGCGCCGCGCTTCTCCACGTCCTCGGACTCGACCATGCGTATCTCGATTCCCACCCCGTTGGCGACGCCGCCGTGCGTAAGCGCCTCGTAGATGCTCTTGTACGCGTCACGCAGCCGGATGTACTTGCCCACCACCGCGATCTCCACCTTTCCGCCGGGCGGGTCGACCAGCGTCTGGACCATGCGCTTCCAGTCCGCAAGATCCAGCGTGGAGACGTGCATTCCGAGCTTCTCCAGCATGTAGACGTCCACGTCCTGCGCGGCCAGCTCCAGCGGCACCTCGTAGATCGAGTGGGCCACGTCCCGCTCCTCGATCACGAGCTCCTCGTCGACGTTGCAGAACAGGGCAAGCTTTTCCTTGTGCTCCCGGGCCAGCGGACGCTCGCAGCGGCAGATGAGGATGTCGGGGATGATGCCGATCGTGCGCAGGATGCCGACCGACTGCTGCGAAGGCTTGGTCTTCAGCTCCCCGGCCGCCTTGATGTAGGGCACCAGCGTGATGTGTATGAACAGCGCGTTCCGGCGCCCGACGTCCTGGCGGAACTGGCGGATGGCCTCCAGAAAGGGCAGCGACTCGATGTCTCCGGCCGTGCCGCCGATTTCCGTGATCGCGATGTCCACCCCGTCGCCGTCCAGCGACCGGATGGCCTGCTTGATCTCGTCGGTGACGTGCGGGATCACCTGCACGGTCTTGCCGAGGTAATGCCCCTCGCGCTCCCGCGCGATGACGCTGCTGTAGATCCGCCCCGTCGTGTAGTTGCTTTCGCGCGAGCACGGGATGCCGGTGAAACGCTCGTAGTGCCCCAGGTCGAGGTCCGTCTCCGCTCCGTCGGCGGTCACGTACACTTCCCCGTGCTGGAAGGGCGACATGGTGCCGGGGTCCACGTTGAGGTAGGGGTCCAGCTTCTGCATCCGGACGCGGTAACCGCGCTGCTTCAGGAGCAGGGCCAGTGAGGCGGCCGTCAGCCCCTTGCCGAGCGATGAAACGACCCCGCCGGTCACAAAAACGTGTTTGGTCACGCGCACCTCCCTGACGGCGTCCGCGGCTGTCACGGGCCATGAGGCGGCGATGCTATCCGCCGCGCGGCCCGCGCACAAGCCCAAACTCGGCAGCCCGAACCCGGCGCAACGCCCCGGCTACGCCGTGGCCGGGCGGCCCGCGCTCTCCCGCGCGCTGCCCGGCCCCAAGCCGTCCCCGAAAGGCAGCAGCGGGGTCACGGTCTCCAGCGCCAGCTTGTCTCCCGCCCCTTCGGGGTCAACCGGGTAGCTCCCGTTGAAGCACGCCCGGCAGAAATCGCCCCGGTTCGCGAACGGCGCCAGAAGACCCTCCTCGCTGAGATAGCCGAGGCTGTCGGCGCCGAGGAATTCGCGGATCGTCTCCACGTCGTGCCTCCCGGCGATGAGCTCCTCCCTGGTCGGGAAATCTATTCCGTAGAAACAGGGGTGGGACGTGGGCGGGCAGGAGACGCGCATGTGAATCGCGCGCGCGCCGGCTTCGCGCAGCGCGCTCACGCGCCGCCGCGCCGTCGTGCCGCGCACGATCGAATCGTCCACCACCACCACGCGCTTGCCCCGCACCACTTCGGGCACGACCGCCAGCTTGATGTCCACGCCGGCGGACCGCGCGTCCTGCTCGGGCATGATAAACGTCCGGCCGACGTAGTGGTTGCGGATGAAGCCGTAGTCCAGGGGAATCCCGCTGCGCCGCGCGAAGCCCAGCGCCGCGGAGTTGCCGCTGTCGGGCACCGCGATGACGATGTCGGCCTCGGCCGGGTGCTCCTCGGCCAGGCGGGCGCCGTACTGCATGCGAACGCGATGCACGTTGTACCCGAAGACCGTGCTGTCCGGCCGCGCAAAGTACACCAGTTCGAAAACGCACTGCGCCAGCCCGGCCGCCGGCGGCTCGGCAAAGGCGTGGCTGTGCAATCCGGCGCTGCCGGCGGTCACCAGTTCGCCCGGCGACAGGTCGCGCACGAATTCCGCGCCGACCTGGGCCAGGCCGCAGGTCTCGCTGGCGAACACCCATGCATCGCCGCGCCGCCCCAGCGAAAGAGGGCGGAAGCCGTGCGGATCGCGCGCGGCCATGACGCAGTCCCGGGTCATGACCAGGAACGCGAAGGCGCCCCGCAGCTCGGCCAGGGCCCGCGAGACCCGCTTCGGCCGCGCGCGGTACATGGGGTCGGCCAGAAGATGCACCAGGACCTCGCTGTCGGTGCTGGTCTGGAAGATCGCGCCGGCCTGCTGGTACATGCGGCGCAGCCGCGCGGCGTTGACGAGGTTCCCGTTGTGAGCCACGGCCCAGATGCCGTCCACGCACTCCGCCACCAGCGGCTGCACGTTGTGGATGCGCGTGGAACCCGTGGTGGAATAGCGCACGTGACCGATCCCCATGCGGCCCGGCAGCGCGCCCGGCGACTTGCCGGCAAAGACTTCCGCCAGCAGCCCCAGCCCTTTCACGGAGCGCACTTCCCGTCCGTCCGAAACCACGATGCCGGCCCCCTCCTGCCCCCTGTGCTGCAGGGCGAACAGGCCGCGATGAATCAGCGCCGCCGCGCCGTCCGCGCCGTAGACCCCGAACAGACCGCATTCTTCCCTCGGACCGGCGTCTCTCATGCCTCCTCCCGTCGCCCGCGCCCCAGGTACGCCAGGATGCCCGCCGCCGCTTCGCGCCCGTCAGCCATGGCGCGCACGACGAGCGACTGGCCCAGGGTCATGTCGCCCGCCGTGAAAACCCCCGGCAAGCTGGTCATGTGATCGGGACCGGCCTTCACGGCGCCGTTGTCGTCCACGGCCAGCCCCAGTTCTTCGACCAGCCGATTCCGTGCCGGACCGCTGAAGCCCATGGCCAGCAGGACGATCTGCGCCTGCTCCTCGAAGTCGGTGCCGGGAAGCTCCCTGAACGAAAGCGGCCGCCCCCGGTCGTCCGCGGACCATTCCACCTCGACGCATCGCACTCCCCGCACTTGCCCGCCCGTCCCGAGGAACTCCTTCGCGCTCACGCCCCAGCGGCGCTCCCCGCCCTCCTCGTGGCTCGAGGAAGAGCGCAGAATGGCGGGCCACGTGGGCCACGGCATGTTCTCGGTCCGCGCCGGAGGGGGCTTGGGCATGATCTCGAGCTGCACCACGGCCGACGCCCCCTGGCGCAGGGCCGTCCCCACGCAGTCGGCCCCCGTGTCGCCTCCGCCGATGATCACGGCCCGTTTGCCCCCGGCCGTAATCGGTTCCTCGCCCGCAAGATCCTCCCCCGCCAGCCGCCGGTTCTGCTGAACCAGAAGATCCATGGCGAAATGGATGCCCCCCAGCTCGCGGCCGGGAAGCGTAAGGTCCCGCGGCCGCCTCGATCCGCCGGCGAGACAGACGGCGTCGAAACGATCCTTCAGGTAGCGGTATGAGACGTCGTCCCCCACCGAAACGCCCAGCTCGAAGGCGACGCCCTCCTCCTGCATCAGCCGCAGACGGCGCTCGACCACGCCCTTGGCCAGCTTGAAGTCCGGTATCCCGTAGCGCAGTATGCCGCCCGCGTGCCGCGCCTTGTCGTAGACGGTGACGTCGCACCCGTGGCTGTTGAGGACCGCGGCGACGGACAATCCGGCGGGACCCGAGCCGATGACGGCCACCTTGCGCCCTATGCGGCGCGCGGGGGGGCGCGGGCGGACGTAGCCCTTCTCGAAACCGTTCTCGATGATCGCCAGTTCGATCTGCCGGATGCTGACCGGCGCGTCGTTGATGTCCAGAACGCATGATTTCTCGCACGGCGCCGGACAGACCCGGGCCGTGAACTCCGGAAACGGATTCGTCGCCAGGAGCAGGTCGAGGGCCTCCCTCCAGCGACCGCGGTAGACCATGTCGTTGAACTCGGGAATGATGTTCCGGAGCGGACAGCCGGCGCCGAGGCAGAACGGGGTTCCGCAGTCCATGCAGCGCGCGGCCTGCGCGCGGATCTCCGCCTCCGGGAGACGGACCTCGACGGGCTCATAGTCGCGCAGCCGCCTGGCCACCGGCCGGTACTCGGGCTCCTTCCGCCGGAAGTCAAGAAATCCGCCGGGCTTACCCATTCCGCGTTTCCTTTCCGCCGGCCGAAGGCCGGATGCCCGGCGCCGGACGGCCGGGGCGCCCTCCGCGGCCCCCCGCGGCCGCAAGCGGGCCTGACCGCGAACGGCGCGCCTCATGCATTGACGGGCTCCTCGCGCTCAATCGCCTCGTCCTCTCTGCTCATGCGTCCCAGGACGCGGCGGTACTCCATGGGAAAGACCTTCACGAAAAGGGGCCGCGCGGCGTCCCAGTTCGCGATGAGGCCGCGGGCCAGATCGCTCCCGGTATACTCCACGTGCCGGACGATGAGCGTCCGCAGCTCGCGCTCGTCCTCCTCGTCCTCCACGAGCTCCAGGTCGACCATGCCGAGATTGCAGCGTCCGTCGAACGAGTTGGCGGGGTCATAGACATAGGCGATGCCCCCGCTCATGCCGGCGGCGAAATTCACGCCCGTCTCGCCCAGAACGACCACCCGGCCCGCGGTCATGTATTCGCAGCCGTGATCGCCTACGCCCTCGACGACGGCGTTCGCGCCGCTGTTGCGCACCGCGAAGCGTTCGCCGACGCGCCCGCGGATGTAGGCCTCGCCCGACGTCGCGCCGTAGAGCAGAACGTTGCCGCAGATCGTGTTGCGGGACGGATCGTAGGCCACGCAGGCCGGCGGCCTGACCACGATGCGCCCGCCGGAAAGCCCCTTGCCGAGATAGTCGTTCGCCTCCCCTTCCAGCACCAGCGTCAGGCCGCGCGCGGCAAAGGCCCCGAAGCTCTGCCCGGCCGCTCCCTCAAAGCGGCAGCAAATCGTGTCGTCCGGCAGGCCGGCATGGCCGTGGCGCCTGGCGATCCGGCCGGAAAGCATCGTTCCCACGGCGCGGTTGACGTTGCGTATGGGCCGGCGGATCTCGACGCGCCGCCCGTGTTCCAGGGCCGGCGCCGCTTCCCGGATGAGGTCGCGGTCCATCACGTCGTCAATCGCGTGCTTCCCCGGAGACGTGCGGCGCCGCGCCGCCCCGCCCCCCCGGGGCGCGGCGAGAATCGCCGATACATCGAGGCCCCGCGTCTTCCAGAACGAAACGGCCGCGTTCATCTCCAGGCGCTCGCAGCGGCCGATCATCTCGTCCATGGTGCGGAATCCCAGCGCCGCCATGTGGCCGCGCGCTTCCTCGGCCACCATGCGGAAGAAATTCACGACGTGCTCGGGTTTGCCGGTAAAGCGCCGGCGCAGCTCCGGATCCTGCGTGGCCACGCCCACCGGGCACGTGTTCTCGTGGCACTTCCGCATCATCACGCAGCCGCAAACCACCAGGGGCGCGGTTGCGAAGCCGAATTCCTCGGCGCCCAGCAGGGCCGCGACCACGACGTCCCGGCCGGTCTTGAGCTGCCCGTCCACCTGCACGCGGATCCTGTCCCGCAGCCCGTTGCGGATCAGCGTCTGCTGGGTTTCGGCCAGGCCGAGCTCCCAGGGAATTCCGGCGTGCTTGATCGACGAGAGCGGCGCCGCGCCGGTGCCGCCGTCGTGCCCGCTGATCAGCACCATGTCCGCGTGGGCCTTGGCGACGCCGGCGGCGATCGTCCCCACCCCCAGTTCGGCCACGAGTTTCACGGACACGCGGGCCTCGGGGTTCACGTTCTTCAGATCGAAGATCAACTGCTTGATGTCCTCGATGGAATAGATGTCGTGGTGCGGCGGAGGGGAGATCAGCGTCACGCCCGGCGTGGAGTGCCGCACGCGCGCGATCTCCGCGTTGACCTTGTGTCCCGGAAGCTGTCCGCCCTCGCCCGGCTTGGCCCCCTGCGCCATCTTGATCTGAAGCTCGCGCGCGTTGACAAGGTATTCGGTCGTAACGCCGAAGCGCCCGCTGGCCACCTGCTTGACGGCGCTGCAGCGGCTGTCGCCGTTGGCCAGGGGCCGATAGCGCGCGGGATCCTCGCCGCCCTCGCCGCTGTTGCTCATGGCGCCGATCCGGTTCATCGCGACCGCCAGGGTTTCGTGGGCCTCGCGGCTGATGGACCCGAACGACATGGCGCCGGTCACGAACCGCTTCATGATCTCCGACGCCGGCTCCACTTCCTCCAGCGGCACGGCCTCCGCCCCGCGGAAGCGGAACAGGCCGCGCAGCGTGCTCTGCTTCCGGGCCTGGTCGTTGATGAGGGCGGCGTATTCGCGGTACAGCGCGCCGTCGCCGCGCCGCGCGGACCACTGCAGCAGCCGGATCGCGTCCGGCGTCCAGAGGTGGCGTTCCCCGTCGGTCCGGAAACGGTAATGCCCCCCGCCCGGCAGCAGGCGCCCCTGCTCCGGCGGCGGCGCCAGAGCCGACGCGTGCCGGGACTGGGCCTCGGCGCAGATCTGCCCCAGGTCCATGCCGCCGATCCGCGACGCGGTGCCCCTGAAGAAGCGGTCCACCACGTCCCGATGGAGCCCCACCGCTTCAAACACCTGCGCCCCGCGGTAGCTGCGCAGGGTCGAAATGCCCATCTTCGACATGATCTTGCGGAGCCCGGCGCACAGCGCCGCGATGTAGTTCTCCAGCGCGGCCGTCACGCCGACCGGCGCCTCCAGGGCGCCGCGCTCGACGAGGTCGGCCACCGTCTCGAACGCCAGGTACGGATTCACGGCCGTGGCGCCGTAGCCCAGGAGCAGGGCCGCGTGGTGGACTTCGCGCGCCTCCCCGGTCTGAATGATGATGCTGGAACCCGTGCGCGTGCCGCGGCGCAGGAGCCGCTGGTTCACCGCCGAGACGGCCAGCAGGGAGGGGATGGGGGCCTCGTGATCCGGCAGATCGCGGTCGCTGAGCACGATCAAGGCCCTCCGGCTCAGCGCGGCCCTTTCCGCGCGGTCGCAGAGACGCTCCAGGCTCTCTTCCAGCGCGTACTCGCCCCCCCTGGCCGGAAAACCGATCGGGATCGTGGCGGACGAGAAATGCCTCAGGTTGAGCGACTGGAGCCGCTCGAGGTCCTCGTTGGAGAGAATCGGATGAGGCAGCTTGATCAGCCGCGCGTTCCGCGGGCCGTCCGCCAGGATGTTGGCCGCGTTTCCCATGAACGTCATGAGCGACATCACGAGCTCTTCCCGGATCGGATCGATGGGCGGGTTGGTGACCTGCGCGAACAGCTGCCGGAAATACGCGAACAGCAGCTGCGGTCTTTCGCTGAGCACGGCCAGCGGAGCGTCGTTGCCCATGGAGCCCACGGGTTCGTGGCCGGTCGCGGCCATGGGGCCGACGATCAGCTGCAAGTCTTCGCGCGTGTAGCCGAAGATCCGCTGCCGGTGGAGCAGCCGCGCGCGATCGGGCGCGACCGGCGCCACGTCGTTGAACAGGCCGTGCAGGACGATCTTGTTCTCCTCCACCCAGCGCCGGTACGGCAGCCGGCGCGCGCGCGTCGATTTGATCTCGCCGTCCTTCAGCAGCCGCCGCTTCTCAAGGTCCGCCAGGATCATCTGCCCCGGGCGCAGGGCGCCCTTCTCGACCACCTCCGCCTGCGGCAGATCCAGAACGCCGGTCTCCGAGGCCAGCACGATGAAGCCGTCCCGCATGACCGTGTAGCGCGCCGGACGCAGCCCGTTCCGGTCGAGCAGCGCCCCCACCCTGACGCCGTCGGTGAAGGCCACGGCCGCCGGCCCGTCCCACGGCTCCATCAGGCCCGCGCTGTACTCGAAGAAACCGCGCAGCTCCGGCCCGAGCGGATACTTCGCGCCCCAGGCCTGCGGCACCAGCATCATCATGGCGAGCGCCACGTCGCGCCCCGCGCGCTCCAGCAGCTCCAGGGCGTTGTCGAGGCAGGCCGAATCGCTGGCCGTCTCGTCCAGCACCGGCAGGACCTTCCTTATGTCGCGGCCGAAGAGCTCCGAGGCCAGCGACGCCTCGCGCGCCCGCATCTGGTTGAGGTTGCCGCGCAGGGTGTTGATTTCGCCGTTGTGCGCCATGAGGCGGAACGGCTGCGCCAGCCGCCACGAGGGAAACGTGTTCGTGCTGTACCGCTGGTGGATCACCGCCAGCGCGCTGACGAAGTCCGGCGCGCCAAGGTCGGTGTAGAACCGCCCCAGCTGCGCCCCCATCATCATCCCCTTGTACACGACCGTCCGGCAGGACAGGCTCGCGACGTAGAGGCTGTCCGCCGGCAGGCCGGCGTCCGCCGCGCGGGACTCGATCTGGCGCCGGGCAAGGAACAGGCGCCGTTCCAGGCCGTCGGGCTCAAGGCCGCCGCCGTCGACAAAGCACTGCGCGATGCCCGGCTGCCGCGC
>Ga0194125_10000737_pt1 | contig 55554 bp, 48 predicted proteins | sample TA2KigC250mmetaG_FD_148626 | JGI IMG/M metagenome (GOLD analysis project Ga0194125, IMG submission 148626) | Freshwater microbial communities from Lake Tanganyika, Tanzania - TA2015034 Kigoma Deep Cast 250m | ecosystem: Environmental > Aquatic > Freshwater > Lake | place: Tanzania: Lake...
CTCAAACCCGGAACCTCTAGGTAATGGCTCTAGTTCTAAGAAAACGTGCCCATACTGCCCGTGGCCACCTGTTTGTTTCTTGTGTTTGTACTCCGCTTCCACTGGCACAGCAATTGTCTCCTTGTAAGGCACCTTTGGTGTACCAAGGATAACTTCCACCCCGAACTTATGCACTAGTCTATCTGCAGCTACATCGAGATGAGTCCCACCCATGCCTTTTAACAGCATCTCGCCAAGGTCCGGGTCGCGTTCTATTCTGAGTGTTGGGTCCTCCTCGCAAATCTTGGGCAATGCCGTGCTCATCTTGTCTAGGTCGGCCCTGGACTTAGGGTAAATAGCCCTGCTCAGAACCGACTCCGGGAATCCGATAGGGGCAAGCTTAAATTGGCGCTCGCGCAGGCTAAGGGTGTCACCAGTGGACGTTGACGTGAGCTTGGCAACAGCTCCGATGTCACCGGCAGCCATTTCCGAGACAGGTTCTTGTGTCTTGCCCCGCAAAACAAAAAGCTGGCCAATTCGTTCAGCAGCATTCTTGTTGGTATTCCACGCTTGAGAATTGCTGGAAATCGTTCCTGAATATACTCTAAAGCAGCTAAGCCTGCCGGCGCGGGGGTCAGTGCTTGTCTTAAATACCAGTGCACATAGCGGTGACTCTGGGGCCGGCTCTACAGTTTCTTCTGCTCCAGTAGCGGCGTTGATGACTTTCACCGGGCCTTTATCTTGAGGCGAAGGCAAGTAACTGCAAATCGCCTCCATTAGGGGCGTAATAGCAGTGTTGGTAATGGCGCAGCCAACAAGTACAGGTACAACTTTACCAAGCAGAGTGGCTTGTCTCAGGCTACGGTATATTTCGTCATCGCTAATCGCTTCGCCTTCCAGATATCTGGAAAGAAGCTCATCGTCAACCTCGACTACTGCTTCAACAAGTTTTTCGCGATACGAATCTACATCGCCCATGAGAGCGGATGGCACCTCGATTTCCTTGTTAGTAGTGCCGCCGTATCCTTTTTTGCTTACCAAATCCACCACGCCTTTGAAATCCTTTTGGGAGCCTATGGGTAATTGAATTGGCAAGCACTTTGACCCTAGCTTCGCCTGAATGTCCTTGAGTACCGTAAGGAAATTGGCGTTTTCACGATCCATCTTGTTAACAAAGATGATACGGGGCACTTCGGCCTCATCTGCATATTCCCAAATCTGTTCGGTGCCAACTTCTATGCCTGATGCGGCACAGACCACTACTACTGCGCTTTCGGTGACGCTAAGCCCTGCCTTGACCTCGCCCACGAAATCGGGATATCCAGGCGTGTCAATTAAATTTATCTTCGTGTCTTTCCATTGGTATGGAAGCAAGGATAGATTAATGCTGATATATCGCTTTATCTCGTCGGCATCATAATCTGAGGTTGTGGTTCCATCCGCGGTCTTACCTAGCCTTGTGATTGCTCCCGAATTGAATAATATTGCTTCAGCTAGTGATGTTTTTCCGGCACCTGAATGTGATAGCAAGACGACATTGCGTATTTTGTCAGATTTGAAATGGTGCACTTGTTATACCCCTGTATTGGTTGTAGTCTTCCTGAGAGAGGAAGCAAACGGCATTGTAGCAATGTGAAGTTCCGAACGTCAAGTTCAGCGAAATTCTCCTCCAGGCCAATGTTTGCCAAATCAGGACGATGCGAGGCTGTAGAAGACTTGACTTATCTAGCCCAAGGCCTATCATTAAGAAGTGACAAATGCAGCTATGAGCGAATCATTGAGGGAAGATGCGCTTAAGATAATAAACCAGGCTATTCGTGCGGTTTATCCCGAGGACGCTGTTAAGAAAGCCCTGAGCGCAATTTTCGCCACAGATACTGGCAAAAGTGGCTCGCAAGGATTCGTTGAAGGCAGCTCGCAGGGATTTGTTTCTGGAAAAAAAATTTTTGTCCTCGCTATCGGCAAAGCAGCATGGCGAATGGCCAAAGCAGCCAATGAGGGCCTTAAGGGACAAATTTGCGGGGGGCTGGTAATAACAAAGTACGGCTATTCAATGGGCGTGATAGATGGTTTTGAGGTCTGGGAGGCTGGCCACCCTATACCAGATGAGAATAGCATCAAGGCCACTGAGCGAGCATTGGAAATGGTGGAAGATCTTAGGGAAAAGGATAACTATCTGCTTCTTCTGGTGTCAGGTGGGGGTTCGTCGCTTTTTGAATTACCTACTGTGGGGGTTAGCCTGAGCGACATTGTTGATGTAACCAATCAACTTCTTAAATCTGGTGCGTCTATTCAGGAGATAAACGCGGTGCGTAAGCACATGTCTAAGGTTAAAGGTGGGCGATTTGCCCAAATTGCAACGCCACTCCGGGTTTTCAGCTTGGTGTTATCTGATGTCCTGGGGGATAAACTGGATACCATTGCCTCTGGCCCCGCTTATCCAGATTGCACAACCTCGGAGGATGCAATCAGGGTTATGAAAAAATATAGCATTAGCTCGCCTCCTGGGGTATTGGATGCATTAAAACTGGAGACGCCAAAGTCGTTGGATAATGTCGAGACAAGGATAATTGGCAGCCTTTCTGTCGCCTGTGCATCAGCCAAGCAAGCTGCGGAGGAGTTGGGCTACAACGCAAGTATACTCACTACGGTGTTAGATTGCCAGGCACGCGAGGCGGGTGCATTCCTGAGCGCTGTTGCCTGTGAGGTTGTACTAAGGAACCAGCCTATTAGAAAACCATGTGTCATAATTGCAGGTGGAGAGACTGTTGTCGAGGTACGAGGTGATGGCTTGGGTGGTAGGAATCAGGAATTAGCGTTGTCTGCTGCTCGCGGTATAGCAGGGCTGAAAAATGTTGTGATTGCCTCTGTGGCTACTGATGGTACGGATGGTCCTACCGATGCTGCCGGTGGGATGATTGACGGGAGTACGACGGCACGCTTGGAGGAGCACGGGATTGCTGCAGAGGAAGTGTTGCTCAATAATGATTCCTATCATGCCCTAAAAGCAGTTGGCGACCTGATAGTTACCGGGCCAACAGGGACAAATGTCAACGACTTGATGTTGGTGTTGTGTAAGTAGGCGATGGCGAAAGTAAGCCTATTTTGCGATTAGTGTTTTCTACAATCTTGACAGGGAACGGGGTTGTGATTAACATGACCTTATTCTGAATGCGATACCAGGGGCTGAGAAGCGGGCCACTCGGATTTTGAAACCAAAAGGAGACAGATATGTGTGATACCCTCGTAGCTTTAGGAAATTCCACACATGACGGTTCGGTAATTTTTGGGAAGAACAGCGATAGGCCACCAAATGAAGCGCAGGTGATTCGGCGGTTTCCTAGAACAAAACATCATAAAGGTTCCATGGTGAAATGCACCTATATCGAGATCCCACAGGCATCGGAGACCTTTGAGGTTCTTTTGTCGTGTCCCTTTTGGATGTGGGGGGCAGAGATGGGTGTTAATGAGCATGGCGTAGCCATCGGCAATGAGGCTGTATGGTCTAAAGAAAGTTACGCAGACAGTGGGTTACTTGGCATGGACTTGCTTAGACTGGGTCTGGAACGTGGCGCTACTGCCAAAGAAGCGCTCGGAGCGATAACAGAACTGTTAACGGAATATGGTCAGGGTGGAGATTGTTTTTTTGGCACACCTATGAAATATCACAATTCTTATATTATTGCTGACGCTAACGAGGCCTGGGTTCTGGAAACTGCTGATAAATACTGGGTGGCAGAGTATGTCAAAGATATCCGCTCAATTTCAAACGGATATACCATAGGCAAGCACTGGGATATGGCTTCACCAAATTTGGTCAATCACGCTGTGGAGAAAGGGTGGTGTCAATCCGAGCAAGACTTCGATTTTGCCCAGTGCTATGGCGATGCTGGAATGAGGGAGATCGTGCATTGTGTTGAACGCGCTAATCGCAGCACTAGACTTATGATGGATAACCGGGGTAAGGTAACAGTGCGCAGCATGATGGATTACCTCAAGGACCATGATGGCTACAGTATGCTTGAGTGGAATCCGGACAAACAGCTAAACACCATCTGCATGCATGCAGGCCCTGAGGTTATCAGCCAATCGACAGCGAGCTACGTGGGGCACTTATCAAAAAAGTTTCTTACACACTGGTTTACTGGAGGTTCAAGCCCTTGTATTAGCGTTTACGTTCCGTTCTACGTGGGTTTTGAAATTCCCGCCTTGTTCTCTCGAGGCAAAGAGAAATTTGGAACGGCTTCGCATTGGTGGATTCATGAGAGACTGGTTCGGAGTGTGCAACAAGACTATCCATCGCGAGCCGGCTTTTTGGCAAGCGAAATTAAGAAACTGCAGTCTGATTTTCTAGCGGAAGCCGAGCAAGTAGCTAACAGAGTGGATGGCCTCTCTGCTGCGGCCAAGGCCCGATTGCTGCAGGGCTTTACCAACAGGTGCGCTAAGACTATGACCGCAAAAAACAGCGAGTGGCTGAAAGCGTTGGGAAAAACGAAGCTCGATTCGCATACTAAGAGCAACTATCTGGATTTTTTGAACAGCATAAACAAGTCGGCGGGAATAACGTTCTGAGGTTGCGAGTGGCATTAGCACCAAGGGAAATGCAGTGATATGTTAGCTGAAGGTATTAACATCGGTAAGGCGTTTGGTATCCCTTTGAGGATACATTACTCTTGGTTTATTGTTTTTGTCCTGGTTACCTGGTCGTTGGCTATTGGCTATTTTCCTCAAGCCTATCTCCACTGGAATCTGGCTACATCGATTCTCGCTGGCGTCATAACCAGTTTGTTGTTCTTTGCCTCTGTCCTGGTACATGAGCTTATGCACAGTCTAATTGCACGCTCTGCTGGTATTCCTATCGTGTCGATAACTCTGTTTATCTTTGGTGGTGTGTCTCAAATGGGCGAGGAGCCGCGGCAGCCACAAGTTGAGTTTCGTATGGCTTTTGCCGGGCCGCTAGCCAGTCTGGTGCTGGGGGGCATATTCCTAGCAGGTTGGATTTGGCTACGCTCCATCCCACAATTCGAATTCGCAGCGGCCATCTGCCGTTGGCTTGGGCCAATCAATATATTTTTGGCTGCTTTCAACCTTATCCCGGGTTTTCCGTTGGATGGTGGGCGTGTGCTAAGGTCGCTTTTGTGGTGGCGCAGTGGAAATCTCAATAGTGCTACTAAGATAGCATCCAACGCAGGACGTGGTATTGGCTATCTTCTTATCCTCGGAGGCGTTTTCATAGTCTTTCGAGGTGACCTTATTAGCGGATTGTGGCTTGCCTTCATCGGTTGGTTTTTGGAGAACGCTGCTGCCAACAGCTATCGTCAATTGGCGCTTCAAGACATGCTTAGAGGACACAGGGTCAGCGAGCTTATGACGCATGATTGTCCTGTTGTGTCGCCGGATATGGTAGTTATGCAACTAGTTAACGAGCAGATACTGACTTCTGGCCGGCGTTGCTTCCCTGTGGTACGGAATGACCGTGTTCTTGGATTGGTGACTTTGCATGACATAAAGGCAGTACCTCGCGAACGCTGGGATGTTAAGACAGTCGGTGAGGTTATGACTCCTTTCAGCAATCTTAAGTCGGTTGGGCCGGATGAAGACCTTACCACGGCCTTGAAGATGTTGACCGAGCAAAATATCAATCAACTCCCCGTGGTCAAAAATGGCAAAATCGTGGGGATGATCGCACGTGATAACTTGCTTTCATTTATTAGCGTGCGGGGTGAGTTGGGTGCCAAGTAATCGTAATCCAAATTATTGCGCTCGGTTGCAGTCTGCCCTGCATTTTGTTATCTCTCAGTTTGCGTTCCGGCAGAAGCGACCTTCTGATTTGACACTTATTGTGTTCGGATGTAGTATTAGCACGGTGATTTTTCTCGAAGGTTTTTACTGCTGATTTCGGCAGCAGGATTTTGAAGCTTAACTGGCGTGATACAGTCAAGAAATATACCCTGAGGCTAAGGCGATTGGGCTTGCTTTGAAGCCTATTTGTTCTTCGGCTGATGGTGCAGCGGCTGCTTCAGCATAGTAATGACCTTGTAAGCTGTAGAGCATAGTGAAGCAGGTTGGAGAGTATGCCACGCGTCCACTTGGTCTCGTAGTTTGACGTGTGTAAAACTTTAAGATAAGGAGTGCGCTAATGATTTCGTTTAGTCCTACCGAAGAGCAACAGATGATTGTAAACATGGTAAGGCAGTTTGCTGAGGATGAAATGAGGAAGGTGTACCGGGAGTGCGATGAAAGCGGGGAGATACCGGACCGTATCGTCAGTACCGCGTGGAATTTAGGTCTTGTATCCACTAGTATTCCCGAAGTGTATGGGGGGGGAGGTGGTGAGCGTTCAAGCATCACAGGCTGTCTCATTGCCGAGGAACTGGCTTGGGGTGACCTATCAATTGCCATGCATGTCCTGTGTCCTGGGCTGCTGGCTCTGCCTGTTTTAGAAATGGGCACTGCCGAGCAAAAGAAAAAATATTTACCGGGCTTCTGTGGCGTCAAATATATGCCAGCTAGTGCCGCCCTCATTGAACCTCGCTTCAATTTTGATCCCTGCGCTCTCTCTGCTGCAGCAAAGCTTGATAAAGAGGGGTATGTGCTGAACGGACAGAAATGCTATGTGCCGCTGGCAGCGGAGGCGGAAGCATTGATTGTCTATGCTAATGAGAAAGGTACCGGTCAAGCTTTTATAGTGGAAAATGGTACCCCCGGACTGGTGGTCGGCGAGCGAGAGAAAAACATGGGAATAAAGGGCTTGGCTACGTACGAGCTTACCTTGAAGGATTGCCGAGTGCCCAGAGAAAACCGCTTAGGTGGCGCCAACGGTTGTGATTTCAGCAGGTTACTCAACTGCTCACGCGTGGCTTTGTCTGCGATGGCAACGGGGGTTGCCAGAGCTGCCTTCATGTATTCCAGGGACTATGCCAAAGAGCGCGTTGCTTTTGGTGAGCCTATTGCCGCAAGGCAAGCGATTGCATTTATGTTGGCTGAAATGGCTATTGAGATCGACTCGACACGTCTGATGGCATGGGAGGCTGCTTGGAGGTTGGACAAGAAGGATGAAGCGACTAAAGAAGCTTCGTTGGTCAAGATGTATGCTGATGATATGGTGCTGATGGTTACTGACAGAGCTGTGCAAATACTGGGCGGGCATGGTTACATACGGGAACATCCGGTAGAGCTATGGCTTAGAAACGGGCGTGGGTTTGTCACATTCGACGGAATGGCTATTGTATAAAAGGAGACTAAAATGATCGATTTTGAACCTACACAAGAGCAGAAGGATGCTATAAAGCGAGCTCATCAAATCGCTGAGGAGATGTTCCGCCCCATAAGCCGTTACTACGATGAAAAGGAACACGAAAGCCCCAAGGAGTTGATTGATACCTTATGGTCCAGAAGGCAGGACGGAACGCTCTTTGGGGGTCTGGATTTAACCGCTGCACTCACGGTGGAAGAAGTCTGCTGGGGAGACGCAGGTTTCTACTTGGTTGCACCTGGTCCATGCCTTGGTGGTGCTGCTGTGTTTGCCGCTGGCACCAAGGAGCAAATGGAGCGCTTTCTGAAACGTTTTAACGAAGGCGGGCCGAAATGGGGTGCCATGGCCATGACGGAGGCCGGTTGTGGCTCAGATACTTCTGCCATTTCTACCACGGCTGTTAGAGATGGTGACGAATGGGTTATTAACGGTGAAAAGATATTCGTCACCTGGGGGAAAAGAGGACTGGGGGAGTCTGATGGCTTTGTGGTGGTCTGGGCCAGCATAGACAAGTCGGCAGGGCGTGCTGGAATGAAGTCCTTTGTGGTAGAGGCGGGAACGCCTGGTGTTCGAGTGGAGAAGCTGGAGAAAAAGCTAGGAATTAAAGTCAGCGATACCGCTACTCTCGTTTTTGATAATTGTCGTGTACCATTTGACAATATACTTGGCAGTCCAGAGGTTAAGAAGGCAGCCGAAGGGAAAGCCGCTGGCTTCAAAGGAGCCATGGCTACCTTCGATGTTACCAGGCCTATTGTAGGTGCTATGGCTTTAGGGGTTGCTCGTGCCGCTCTTGATTTTGTCAAAGATGTCCTGCGCGAAGAGGGTATAGAGATACGCTATGGCTCTCCGCGTAAGAACTTGACCACGGTTGAGAGAGACGTGATGGAGATGGAGGCCAACTATAAGGCAGCCAAAATGCTGATACTCAGGTCACTGTGGATGATGGGGCAATTGCAGCCGAATAACCTTGAGTCCTCGATGGCAAAGGCCAAAGCCGGGCTAGCTGCCACCAAAATCACGCAGAAAGCGATAGAGATTATGGGGCCACTTGGTTACTCCAGGAAGTATCTGCTGGAAAAGTGGATGCGCGACGCCAAAATCAACGATATCTTTGAGGGCACCGGGCAGATCAATATGCTCATCGTGGCTCGGAGGATACTTAATTACTCCAGAGATGAGCTAAAGTAGGATTTTCTGGCTGCTCTTAAGTGGCAGTAGTAACTATTCTAGCCGGTATGCCTGGCATGCTAGATGCCAGGTGAAAATATTGACTTTAGGGCGTCTCCTAATTCTCTTAGAAGGTAGGAGAGCTCACCTACAGTGAAAGCGCAGTGGGCATATCCCCAATAGCTTTCGTTGCCGGCGCCATCGACTGCCTTTACACGCCAGTAATAAGTACCAGGCTCAATCTTTGCGGTGTAGCTGGTTTCTAGCAGCCCCGCACGCTGTGCTCCACCACCGAACTGGTCGAAGTTGACATTTTGCGATATTTCTAGAGTATAGGTGACACCGCTAGAATCGGTGACGCTGTTCCAACCAAAGGTTACCTCTTTGGCTCCCCATAGTCCAAAGCTGTGTCCCATGGGCGCAATTGGCATTGGCTCGCGTGGTGGATGGCGGTCCTCTACTGGGACAAGAGTGTACCCTGCTTCAGAACTGGTCTTGGTTTCCGAGCTTGGCGTAGAAGGTGTTTCTTGAGATGGTGCAGGTTTGACTGCAGGCAAGATTTGGATTGTTGCTATCCCGGACTTAGCGTATACCATCGGGATGTCTACAAAAAGTTTGTATTCGCCAGGCGGTGCAGTTGGAACTGTAAAACGTGTCTCAAAGCTTCCAGCCTCATTGGTGTTTACACGGGTGCCAGTAGCATCGCCGGCGAGGAGGAGCGTCCCACTATCGTTCGATGGGAATCCTGTGCCATTGACGATTAGTACAGTGCCAGGCTGGGCAGATGTTGGCTGAACTTTAAGGCTGGGCTCAACGTTAAATTGAAAGTTGACAGGGTCGACGCCTGCCACTGGTGCAAACTGAACATAATGGACGCCGTACCTAGCTTCAGGGACAGCGAACGTAGCCACTACGGTATAGCCACCTTTGGGTACGTTGCCTTTTGTAAGGACAACAGTCCTGTTTTCGTCGAAAGTAACTGTGGGGCTCCAGCGGATCCTGTAGTCTCCCTCTAGCGAAAAGTTGGAACTGATAATGCTGAGAGTTACCCTTGTGCCGACTCTTCCTGAATTAGGCGTCAAACTGACGCCGCAATCACCACCTCCTCAGCTCGCACCTTCTGCTACTGGTGGTAGGGCTACCAGACCCAGCACAAAAGCCAGGGTTAGGAGGCATATTAACTTGGGCATATACCTTATCGTATCTACAGCACATATTATAATACCCTTGTCAAGATAGCTTGACTAGCGAATTAGGGCGCTGCTAAAATGCGGTCTGCGTGGGCGGTTAGCTCAGTGGTTAGAGCGCTGCGTTGACATCGCAGAGGTCACTGGTTCAAGTCCAGTACTGCCCACCATTCCTATGGATCGGCGACCGCCGAATCTTATACACCATCGATGACAGCGATGGTGCAGTCACTATCATTGCAGTTGCTACAAGTGTTTGCGATATGGAATATCGCAGTGTCATTTGAGGTAAGCATTAGCTGTTTGTGGATTTGTGCCAAAGTAGGTTGAGCAGAGAATTGGAATCTGTGTGGCAGGTTGAACTCTACCATCCTTAAGGAGCTAGCCAGTTTTCGGCAGTGATGCCTGGGACTCTGCGGAAGTGATGGATATTCCCGGTAATCACCGTTAGATTCCGGGCTAGAGCGATGGCGGAGATAGGATATCTGCATCTCCAATGAGTATCCCCTGGCGCTCCAAATCAGCCCTCATTTTGCCATATTTAATGACGGCCTCAGTGTCAAAAGGGATAGATCATATTAAAGCTCGTGGCAGTGGTGTTTTGATGTTCCTGCAATGTTTATGCTTTACGATTGACAAATAACATCTTAAGGAAATAAACTAAGGGGCGTTCGCTGGTGAAGGTTCGTTCTCTTAGTGTCGGAATAGGTCTGAGATGGCCCTCGCTCTAAGTAGCGTGGGGTTTTTGTTTGATGTAGAAGAGGAATAGCATGTCTGTTGCAGAACAAGAGGCAAGGCAGGAGAAGATGCGGCATTCTGCCGCACACATAATGGCCGAAGCAGTACAATCGCTGTTTCCCGAAGCCAAGTTCGGAATCGGGCCAGCGATAGAGGATGGCTTCTACTATGATTTTGAGTTGCCCAGAGCGCTAGTCCCCGACGACCTGCCCAGGATAGAAGCTAGAATGAAGGAGATTGTAGCTTCCGGCCTTCCTTTTGTCAGGGAAGAACTGGACAAGCCGAAGGCGCTTAAGCTGTTTTCCTCCCAGCCTTACAAAGCAGAGCTAATCCAGGAACTTGCCGACGACAAAGTGAGCATATATCGGCAGGGTTCTTTCGTTGATTTGTGTCGTGGGCCTCACGTGGATTCAACCGACGAGGTGAAGGCATTCAAACTGACCAGTATCGCAGGCGCTTACTGGCGTGGCGACGAGAAACGGCCAATGCTGCAAAGAGTCTATGGCGTTGCCTTTGATACCGAAACCGAGTTAGAGAGCTATCTGGCGCGTCTGGAGGAGGCAGTCAAGCGAGACCATCGAAAGCTGGGCAAGGAGCTTGACCTTTTTAGCCTTCATGAGGAGGCTGGGCCGGGTCTAGTGCACTGGCATCCCAAGGGCGGAACTGTGCGCCAACTAATTGAGGACTTCTGGCGAGAGGAACACAGGAAGCGTGGCTATGACATCGTGTTCACACCGCACATCTCCAAGGTGGACCTGTGGAAAGCTAGTGGCCATTGGGATTTCTACCGTGACAGCATGTACTCACCGATGCAGATTGACGAAGTGGAATATGTGGTGAAACCGATGAATTGCATCGGGCATATACTGATGTATAAGACTCAATTGCGCAGCTACCGTAATTTGCCAATGCGCTTTGCTGAACTGGGCACGGTTTATCGCTATGAGAGGTCGGGGGTGTTGCATGGTCTAGCAAGGGTCAGGGGTTTTACTCAGGATGATGCTCATATTTTCTGTCGGCCTGACCAGATTGTGTATGAGGTAACGCAGGCCGTTAAGCTGTCGCGCTTCATGCTCAGAACCTTCGGCTTTGACGAGTACCAGATTATGCTGTCGACGCGGCCCGAGAAATATGCAGGTACGTTGGAGGTATGGGAGATGGCGACGGTAGCGCTGCGCAAGGTGCTTGAAGACCTCCATGTAGACTACGAAATCGACCCGGGGGAGGGCGTCTTCTATGGACCTAAGATAGATGTGAAGCTCAAGGATGCGCTTGGACGGTTATGGCAGGGGCCTACGATCCAGGTTGATTTCAATCTGCCTCAAAGATTTGATGTGAATTATATTGGTGATGATGGAGCAGAGCATCAGGTGGTAATGGTGCACCGGACGGTGCTGGGAAGTATGGAGCGATTTATGGCGTGCCTGGTGGAACACTATGCTGGCGCTTTCCCCGTGTGGTTGTCTCCGGTTCAGGTGGTGGTAATCCCTATCGCTGACCGGCACCTGGACTATGTGAATCAAGTGGCAAATCAACTGCGGGAAAGTGGGATGCGGGTACAGGTTGATGAACGCTCAGAGAGGATGAATTTGAAGATAAGAGAGGCGCAACTGAACAAGATTCCGTATATGCTGGTTATTGGTGATAAGGAGATGAGTTCGTCTTCGGTTTCCCTCAGGTTGAGAAATGGCGAAGATATGGGAGCCTTATCGGTTGCCGAGTTCATCAGCAGGGCAAAATCGGTAATTGAAACCAAAGCTACGGACAAGCTTTGATTTATTCGTGCTAATATGATATAGTTGCGGCCGACTGCCTGTAGCATGGAGGTAGAAGAAAAACATAACTAAAGAGCTACGTGTAAACCGAGAGATCCGGGTTAGGCAAGTAAGGCTCATCGGCGAAGCAGGGGAGCAGTTGGGTGTGATTCCGACAGAGATAGCGCTTCAGATTGCCGATGAGAAGAATCTTGACTTGGTGGAAGTCTCTCCGACAGCGACTCCGCCTGTCTGCCGGTTACTAGACTATGGTAAGTTTAGATACGAGCAGACAAAGAAGGAGCGAAGAGCGAAAAAAGGCCAGAAAACTGGTCTGCTCAAAGAAATCAGAATTAGACCTCGCGTAAAGGAGCATGACCTCGAGACCAAGATCAAAATTGCCAGGAAGTTACTGGAGGAGGGTGGCAAGGTAAGGGTTTTCGTAGTTTTTCGGGGTCGTGAAGTGACCCATCCAGAACTCGGCATAAGAGCTTTGAGGAAAGTAGCGGAAGATTTAAAAGACGTAGCGAGTTTTGATGGCTCTGCCTCTGCAGAAAGTCTGTCCCTGGTAGAAGGCCGGGTTATGAATATGGTGCTCACTCCTATTTCGGCAAAACAGGCTCAGGCCAAGGAGCTAAAGGTTAAGGAAGAAGTATAAATGCCAAAACTAAAAACTCATAAAGGCGCTAAGAGCCGTTTTCATATTACAGGGAGCGGCAAAATTATGCGAGTCAAGGGCGGCAAGAGCCATCTGCGGCGGAAGAAGCCAGCCAGGACTCGGGGGCTTTTTGACGAGACGATCGAAGTCCAGCGGCCAGACAGGCCAAGGCTCCGGAAGTTGATGCCCTACGGCTTAAAGTAATCCAGGAGGAATGAATTGCCACGAGCTAAAGGCGGCGTACTTACACGCCGACGACATAAGAAAGTTCTAAAGCTGACCAAGGGGCATAGAGCCACCAGGCACAAGCTTTACAGGCGCGCACATGAGTCGATGTTGCATGCCTTGCACTATGCCTATTGTCATCGCCGTGAGCGCAAAGGCGACATGAGGCGGTTATGGATAACGCGCATAAACGCTGCCGCCAGAGCTGGCGGACTTTCCTACAATCAATTTATTGACGGTCTATCGAAGGCTAACATCGAGATAAACCGCAAGGAACTGGCGGAGATGGCAGTCAACGACCCGACCAGTTTTTCCAAACTGCTGTCGCTAGCCCAGGATAAAGTAAAGAACTAGTTCCCTCAGAATCGCGATAATGGTGCTGAATCAGCTTGAAGAGCTTGCCTCGAAAGCTTCTGAGGATCTGGGCAAAATCAATGACTCCAAAGATCTCGAGGCCTGGCGAGTTCGTTTTCTCGGCAGAAAGAGCAGCCTCACTCAAATTCTACGTTTGCTGGCAAGTCTGCCACTGGAAGAGAGGCGCGCTGTTGGCGCACGAGCCAACGAAATTAAGCTTACTCTGGAAACTCGTCTTGAAGAAAAGAAACGAGAACTTGAAGTTGGCTCTGTCGTTTCTGTAGGGCTGAAAAGCCTTGATGTTACCCTGCCGGGCAAGCCGCTCAATATTGGCCGCATGCACCTAACTACCCAGATACTTGAGGAGATTTGCGATATTCTAGGCGGGATGGGGTTTCAGGTTGCTGAGGGGCCGGATGTGGAGTGGGACTACTACAATTTTGAAGCTCTCAATATGCCTACCGACCATCCCGCTCGCGACATGTTTGCCACTTTGTGGATAGATTATGAAAAAGAAGGCGACATTCGCCCAATGCTGCTAAGGACCCATACTTCCCCAGTGCAGATTAGAGTGATGGAGAAGTCGAAACCGCCAATAAGGATAATTGCACCAGGGCGTGTGTATCGATATGAAGCTACCGATGCAACGCACGAGTGGATGTTTCACCAAGTCGAGGGATTGGCTGTGGACAAGAATATAACCATGGCTGATTTGAAGGGAACTCTGTTTGAGTTCGCCCGATGCCTCTTCGGCAAAGACAGGAAGTGCCGCTTTCGCTGTGATTATTTCCCCTTTGTGGAGCCGGGAGTAGAGGTGGCGATAGATTGTTTTGAATGTGGTGGTACCGGCTGCCGACTTTGTGGTAACAGCGGTTGGATAGAGATTCTGGGGGCAGGCATGGTGCATCCTGAAGTTCTACGACGCGTGAACATAGACCCGGATGTCTATTCCGGGTTTGCTTTTGGCATAGGTGTGGAGCGAATTCCCTTGTTGCGCTACGGGATAGATGATATTCGCCTTTTTTACGCCAACGACCTCAGATTTTTGAGTCAGTTCTGAATCTGACTGGTTTGTTTTGGAGCTTGTAGATGAAGGTTTCGCTTAAATGGCTTAGCGACTATGTAGATGTCCCCCTCCCTCTGGAGAAAGTGGCTGAGAGGCTGACTCTGGCTGGGTTAGAGGTTGGAAGCATTGAGTTTGTTGGCGAGAATTGGGAGCATGTGTTTGTTGCCGAGGTTGTAGAAGTCAACCCTCATCCCAATGCCGACCGTTTGCGGCTGGTGGCTGTTGATTTGGGAAACCAGCGAACGACGGTGGTATGTGGGGCACCTAATGTTGCAGCCGGTCAAAAAGTAGCTTTTGCCAGGTCTGGTGCTCGTCTCATTGATGGACATAGCGGTAAGGTCGTGGAATTGAAACCTGCGAAGATAAGAGGTGTTGTCTCTGATGGTATGGTATGCTCTGAGAGTGAGCTGGGGATTTCGGATAGTCACGAAGGAATTATGGTTTTGCCTCCAGATGCCCCTGTGGGCAAGGCTTTGGCCGAATATCTTGGCGACACCATTTTGGATTTAGATGTAACTCCAAACCGTCCAGATTGCCTGTCTGTGATTGGCATTGCCAGGGAGGTGGCGGCTCTTGTTGGGAATAAACTTCGCCTTCCCGAAGTTCGTTATCAGGAAGCTGGAGAGCCTATAGGTTCCAGGGTCTCGATTGCGGTCGTTGAGCCGGCACTATGTCCCCGGTATTGTGCCAGCTTGATTACGGGCGTGAAGGTTGGTTCTTCTCCACAATGGATGCAGCAACGCCTGCTAAATAGTGGCATGCGTCCGATAAATAACATCGTGGATGTCACCAACTATGTGATGCTGGAGTATGGACAGCCTTTACATGCCTTCGATTACAGCCGTCTCCGCGGTCGTAAAATCGTCGTACGCAGGGCAAATAATGGCGAGGTTATCATTTCGTTGGATGGGGTAGAGCGAATGCTGAGTCCGGAGATTCTGGTTATCGCCGATGGCGAACGGCCTGTGGCTGTTGCTGGTATCATGGGCGGTCTGGATACAGAGGTGACTGCCGAGACCACCGATGTTCTCATCGAGTCGGCTAACTTCAACCAGGGTACTATCCATCGTGGCAGCCTCAGCCTGAAGCTGGGCAGCGAGGCTTCGCTACGTTTTGAAAAAGGACTGAGCCGGGAACTGCCGATAGTGGCGCTGAGGCGTGCTACCCAATTGATGGCGGAATTGGCTGGCGGTTGTGTGGCCAAGGGCATTGCTGATGCCTATCCAGGCAAACAGAAGGAAAAGCCTGTCTCCTTTGCTGTATCTGAAGTGGAGCGGCTTTTGGGTGTGAATGTAGGGGTTGACGAAGTTGTAAAGGCGTTGGAATCGCTGGGGTTTGATTGTGGGCGCACTGAAACCCCATCACGTTTTAATATTGGTGTCCCCTGGTGGCGAACTGATGTGACTTGTGCTGCTGACCTGGTGGAAGAGGTAGCCCGCATTGTGGGCTACGATAATATACCGACTACCATGCTGAGCGCAGCCGTTCCCGAGCGTGGTCCAAACCTAGTGCTGGATTTAAGGCGAATGCTGCGAAACGTCTTGGTGAGCTGTGGCTTTCAGGAGGTGCTTACCTATTCATTGACAAACCAGGAGATGCTGCGCAAACTCACACTGAAGCGTAATCTTTCAGAGCCGAGTCTGGTTCGTGTGGCTAATCCAATGAGCAATGATTATGAGTATCTTCGCTCCAGTTTGCGGGCTAATGTGCTGTCTACTCTAGCTCGCAATCAGAGGTATCAGGAAGGGGGAATAAGAATTTTTGAAGTCGGGAAGGTTTTTTCGCCCAGGGCAGATGAGCTACCTTACGAGAAAGAGATGCTTTGCGGTGTGCTCAGTGGCTTGGACCGCGGGCTATTCTGGCAAGGAAAGGCGGAGGCCATTGATTTCTTTACAGCCAAGGGCGTAGTAGAGGCTATTCTGTTAAGGCTACGGGTGGCTGCTGACTTTCAGACAGGTGATGATGAGAGCCTGCGTCCCGGGATAGCTGCCGATATATATGCTGGCAGGGAAAAATTGGGTGTTGTTGGCGAACTGCATCCCAGGATTTGCCAGAATTTCGACCTTTCTGATACTGCTTTTCTGTTCGAGATTGATGTGGATAAATTGCTTTCCCTGACGGGGAAGCCCATGAAGTACAAATCTGCCCCACGCTATCCGAGCACTACCAGAGACATTGCCTTGTTAGTGGACGAACCGATGACGTACCAGCAGATATATTCGGCTATAGAGGGTTTTTCTCTGGTCAGCCAGGTGATGCCTGTAGACCTTTATACTGGAGAACAGGTGCCGTCTGGCAAGAAATCCATAGCTGTCAGGATTGTGTACCAGTCGTCCACCCATACGCTGACAGATGAGGAAGTGGACAAAGTCCAACAGCAAATACTTGACAGGTTGGCACACAACTTAGGAGCCTCTCTAAGGGCATAGTTTTCTTTGTGGTTTTTTGCGATTTGCCACGGCATATGACTTGAGGTGATAACGCGTGTCTAGTCCACATTTCCTGGATATTTTCTTTTATCCAACGAGCGTGGCTGTTGTGGGTGCTTCCAGGAATCCGGAGAGCATTAATTACAGGCTGGTTGATAATCTGGTCAAGCTCGGATTCAAGGGCAAAATTTTTCCAGTCAATCCTAATACTGATGAGATTGTAGGGCTGAAGGCTTATGCAAGCCTTAGAGATATTGAGGCAGAAGTTGATTTGGTTGTTTCTGCTGTCCCTGCCCGCATGACTCTGGATGTTATGAAAGAATGCGTGGATAAGGGTGGGAAGGGCGTTGTAGTTGTCGCAGGTGGATTCTCGGATGCTGGCGAGCTAGGCAGAAGGGAACAGTTCGAGATGGGGCAGCTGCTGAAGGGCAATGGCATCAGGGCTGTGGGACCTAATGCGCTTAGTCCTATAAACTCTGCGAATAACTTGGTGATAAGTTTCATGCCCACTCGGAAGATAATTGCTGGAGGCGTCTCTCTTGTCTTCCAATCTGGCTTCTACGACCCCAGGCTGAACTGGATTTTTTGTGATTTCCATCTTGGTGTCAACAAGCTCCTTGACTTGGGCAACAAGATGGACATAAACGAGGTGGATGCTCTGGAATATTTGGCTACTGATGACAGCACGAAGGCGATAGCAATTCATATTGAGACTGTGAAGGGGGATGGAAAGCAGTTTATCCAGATTTTGAAGGATTCTACACGGCTTAAACCTGTGGTGGTTCTTAAATCGGGACGAACTGATGCTGGAGCTAAAGCTGCTGCTTCTCATACTGGTTCTATAGCTAGAGAGAGCGATATTGTGTTCGACGCTTTGCTGAAGCAATGTGGAGCCATTCGGGCGCATACCGTGGAGGAATTCTTTGATTTTGCCAAAGCTATTGGTTTTCTGGCTCCGCCTAAAGGTAACAAAATGGTAATAGCCTCTTTGTCTGGTGGAGAGGGTGTCTTAGCCGTTGATGCTGGTCAGCAGCACGGCTTTTCAATGGCTAAGCCCGGCAGCGATGCTCGTGCCAAGATGAAGGCCATTTTCCCGCCATGGGAAATACCTTTGAACCCATTTGACCTGGGGGTGTGTTCCTAATTTCACGGATGGGAGGGGGTATACCCCACCTTTTTTGAATCTATGAGTCAAGATACAGGTGTGGATTGCATTGTGATTGGCTTACCTCCTTTTGGGCTTGTGTCCAAGCCGGAAGATGCTTGCAAGCCTTTCCTTCTGAGCAAAGACGCGGGTATCCCAGTAGCAGTATGGAGGCCTGCACCGCACGAGTCTCTTGATGCCTTTATTGAAGCGCTGGAGGCAAATGGTGTTCCTGTTTATCCGTCTGCGGAGAGAGCCATTAAGGCGTTGTCCGTGGTCTACAGGTATTACAGCTGGCGACGTGCTGCTGGTTAGCGTTGCTGCCTTTTGATTTGGAGGCTGTGTTAGCCGTGGAATCAACGCGGTGGTTGGTTCAGCAGGTCTTTTATTCTGGAAGTTGTTTTACCTACTGGTAAAAGCTGTGCCTGCTTTTGGTTACGCCATTTCACCTCTATGCTTTGATGTTGGAGAGTGCGAGGGCTGACGGTCAAACGCAGAGGGATACCCAGGAGGTCGGCATCGTTGAATTTAACCCCTGGAGATTCCGCACGGTCATCGAAAAGCACCTCAAGGTTCTCTTGGATAAGGTCGTTGTACACTTTCTCTGCGGTATCGTTCACTTCGGCATTATCTGTTTGCAGTGAACAAAGGTAGATGTGATAGGGGGCGATAGACAGTGGCCAGATTATGCCCTTTTCGTCGTGGTTTTGCTCCACAGCGGCAGCCAGGAGTCTGCCTAAACCGATGCCGTAGCAGCCCATGATGATGGGGCGTGCAGTCCCATTTTGGTCCAGGAAGTTGGCGCCTAATTTTTCGCTGAGGAAGGTGCCAAGCTTGAATACATGGCCTACCTCGATGCCGTGTTGGGAGACTAGCTTTGCCTGGCACCTGGGACAGCTATCGCCAGGGTGAACAATGGCGATATCAGCCATCAGGTCAACCTGAAAGTCTCGAGGATAATTCATATTTTTGAGATGAGTATCTGGCTTGTTAGCTCCAGCGACGAAGTTAGTCCCCATAGTTATCGAGTCATCTGCGATGACTTTGATTTCTTTTATGCCTATCGGCGATGCCGAGCCAGCCACTAGTCCGGCTGCTTTGACTTCTATATCTGTGGCTAAGCGCAGGTCGATAGCTCTTAGAAGGTTCTTAAGTTTTACCTCATTAATGTCCAAATCTCCTCTTATGGCGGCAAATACCACCTGGCCATCTGCATAATAAAACACTGCTTTGAGTGTTTGGCTGGCGGGAATACCGACGTATTTGGCTACCTCTTCAATGGTCTTAATATTCGGGGTTGCTATCTCCTCGAGAGGTAGTGGCGTTGTGGATTCTGCTTTTGGCTTGGTCATTTGGGCCTTTTCCACATTGGCAGCATACCCACATTTTGGACAGCGGATTATTTCGTCCTCGCCGGTTTCGGCAACCAGCATAAATTCGTGTGATTCTTTGCCGCCTATGGCACCGCTATCTGCCTCCACGACTACTGATGGCAATCCGCACCTGTTATAAACATTGGTATATGCTTGCAGCATATCCTGATATGTTTGGTCCAGGCTGGCCTCATCAGCGTGAAAACTATACAGGTCTTTCATGAAGAACTCACGGACGCGCAGTAAACCTCCACGCGAGCGTGGCTCGTCGCGGAACTTGTTTTGTATTTGATAGAGTAGTAGTGGCAGGTCACGGTAGCTTTGCACGAAGCGACGGACGAGGTCGGTAATAACCTCCTCATGCGTGGGGCCCAAGACCAGCACGTGTTCCTTGCGGTCTGTAACGGTGAACAATGTCTTGCCGAAGGAGGGGTATCTTTCTGATTGTTCCCAAAGTTCGAATGGCTGAAGGGTAGGCATCATCAATTCCTGTCCACCAGCCTTGTCCATTTCTTCCCTGATAATTTGCTCGATCTTCTTGAGGATGCGCCATCCCAGAGGCAAGTAGGAATATACCCCGGCAGCTACTTGTTGTACCATGCCTGCTCTGAGTAGTAACTGGTGGCTTATGCTATCAGCTTCTGACGGTTTCTCTTTCAGTGTCTTTCCGAAAAGCCTAGAAAAACGCATGTTCCTAACCTCTATTATCTATTATGTTCTATCTGGTAACTCTGTTGCTAAAGGCGTTCTATTTCAGCCATTAAGGCTGACAGGAAGTTATCTTCGCCTGTTACCGTACCCACAACATTGCCTTTTCTAAAGAGGGCAGCTTTGCTTTTGCTGCAGGCAATGCCCACGTCGGCATCCTTAGCCTCGCCTGGGCCGTTGACTACACAGCCCATAACTGCAACTTTTATTGTCCTTTGAATACCTTTCATCTCTCGTTCTACGGATTCGGCCAGGCCAATGATGTCTATTTCTGAGCGACCACATCCTGGGCAACTTACCAGAATAGGGCCATGTTGGCGAATGTTCAGGCATTTTAGAATCTCGAAGGCTGCATCTATCTCTTCATTGGGATTAGCACTAAGGGAAACACGTATGGTGTCGCCTATTCCCTCGTATAGGAGTATGCCAATGCCTATAGCGCTGCGGACTATGCCAGTTCTGGGAAGGCCGGCCTCGGTTATGCCGAGGTGCATGGGGTAAGGGATTTTTGAGGCCATTGACCTATAAGCCTGGATGGTAGCAGGTACATCGAAAGCCTTAAGTGAGATTTTTATCAAATTGAAGTCTAGACTTTCTAACAGCTTGATTTGTTCAAGCGCTGCATCTACCATGTGGTCAGCCACGGAATTGTATTTTTTCTGAGCGAGTGGTAGGCTGCCGGCATTTATTCCGATGCGTATTGGCACCTGTCTCTCCTTGGCGGCTTTGACTACTTGAGCAATTTGCTTCTGGTTGCGTATGTTGCCAGGATTTAAGCGTAGCCCGTCAGTTCCAGATTTGAGTGCTGCTATGGCGAGGCGGTAATCAAAATGGATGTCGGCTATGATCGGGATGGGGCTCTCTTTTTTTATGGCAGCAAGGGCGCTTGCAGCTTCTGCGTCTGGGATGGCTATTCTGATAATCTCGCAACCGCAGTTAGCCAACTCCTTGATTTGTGTAGTTGTGGCATGTATGTCTCTCGTGTCAGTCTTGGTCATAGACTGGACCACGATGGGGGCATTACCACCTACTGTGACGCTCCCGATTCTAATGGGTTTTGAATAACGGCGAACTATCAAGGTACCAAGTTTTCCCCCTGAATGATGCGCATTATGTCGAAATAGCTTATAGCCACAATCAGGAGAATCAACGTGATTAAGCCAATCAGGTGCACGAGACCCTCTTTCTTTGGTGATATCCTTTTTCCGTGTCTGATCCATTCTATGAATAGGAAAACGAGTCTGCCTCCGTCTAGTCCGGGGAAGGGGAATAGGTTGATTACCGCCAAATTTATGCTGATGAGAGCAGCGAATGCCAATAGCGGACTGATACCACCTTTTGCTACTTCTCCGGTGATAGTAGCAATCCCTACTGGCCCAGTCAATTGAGGAGCCGTCTGTCTGACGAACCAGCTTGTCACTTCATTCCGGAAGAGAACAAGGATCTCCCAGCAATGGCGTATGCCCAGCGGGAGTGCTTCCCAAGCTGGATAGGACTCCCTGATTTTGGTGCTTTCCATCCCAGTGATGGCGATGCCAATAGCTCCTTGGCCTGCTGGTGGATTCCATCGTGGTTTTACTGCTATTACTTTTAAGCTCTGGTCTTGTTTTTGGATTAATATATTTACTTCTGAGCCGAGATTTAGATGGATGAGATAGCTGACGTCGGCTCGGTTGATAACCTTGCGGTTGTTTATCTTGAGAACAGTATCTCCCGGCTCGATCCCTGCAATTTGCGCCGGTGAGCCGGTGGCTACGTCTTTTATTAGTACTTTTTCTTGCATAATATCGTGAGGGATCAGATAGCTCATGGTGAGCAGGAATATCGGCAGGATGATGTTCATGAGAGAACCTGCGGTAAGGACGAGGAATCTCACGGGAATGCTTTTGCTGGCCAAGCTGCCTGGTGTCGAGGGGTCTTCTTCACCCACAAGCTTGGTGAAGCCACCTAAAGGAATTGCATTAAGAGAATACACGGTCTCACCCCTCTTGAAGCTGAAGAGTTTTGGGGGGAAACCGATGCCAAATTCTTCCACCTTCACACGGGCCATCTTAGCTGTTATAAAGTGACCGAACTCGTGCGCAAACACGAGCGCCAGCAGTATGCCTAGGAAACTTACTATGGATATAATTGCTGTTATCAACATGTGATGTTCCTTTTGGCTATATCTTTCGCGGTTTGTCTTGCCCAAGCGTCGGCTGCTAGTATTTCCTCCAAAGATGGATTGGCAACAGGATGGTGCAGGGCAATGGTCTGGGCAATTACTTCAGCAATGTCTGTAAACCTTGCTTTTCCTGCGAGGAAGAGATGTACGGCAACCTCGTCAGCGGCTGATAGTACAGCAGGGTAGGTGCCACCATCTTTACCGGCTTGCAGTGCTAGTTTCAGACAGGGGAATTGGCCTGGGTCAGCAGGCTCGAAGGTGAGGGCTTTTACTTTAGTTAGGTCAAGGTGTGGCAGGTGTGGGTTTGGCAGTCGCTCAGGATAGGACAAGGCATATTGGATTGGCAGCCGCATGTCAGGGAGGCTCAGTTGGGCCTTGGTTGAACCATCGGTAAATTCTACAAAAGAGTGGACAATGCTCTGCCTGTGGATTATGATTTCTATGTGGTCAAATGGAATTGAGAAAAGCCAGTGCGCTTCTATGGCCTCAAGTCCTTTGTTCATAAGTGTTGCTGAATCTATGGTTACCTTCTTTCCCATCTTCCACGTGGGGTGACTCAGTGCTTCTTCTGGAATTACTTTTGTTAGTTGCTCTGGTGGTTGGCCATAGAAAGGTCCGCCTGAGGCAGTGAGTATTATCCTGGCAGGTTGCGATTGTTCACCGTGTAGGCATTGCCAAATGGCACTGTGTTCGCTATCTATGGGCAGAATTTGAGCTCCATATTGTTTAGCTTCAGAGGTAATAATTTCCCCTGCTAATACTAGCACCTCTTTGTTGGCTAGAGCAATTCGTTTACCTGCCCTGATGGCTGCCAGTGTTGGCTTTAGTCCCGCTTTGCCCGATGTAGCTATTACAACCAGGTCGATATCAGGATGTGCGGCGATTTCCTCCATAGATATTGATTCTGCTGGGCTGTGGGTGTCAAGGGCTTTGGCGGAATAAACCATTTTTGGTTGGAACTGTGCTACCTGCTTGGCCAAGAGGTCGGAATTGTCTCCACCTGCCACTGCAGCTATTCTGAATCTGTCAGGGAACGCACCTATAACGTCAAGCGTCTGCTGACCTATGGAGCCTGTGGAGCCCAGTATGGCTATTCTTTTCATGTTGTCGCCAGAAGTTGGTTGAGAAGTATGTGATAATAGATGATAATGCCTGTGAATATCATGCTATCTGCACGGTCGAGGATACCGCCATGTCCCGGCAGTATTTTGCTGGCATCTTTGGTTCCGATGTTGCGTTTGAGCAATGACCCGACTAAGTCTCCAAGCTGTGCTACTATGCTTAATATGATACTTAGCAGGATTATTTGCCAGAGGCTACTCGGTATACCGAATAGGATGCCAAGAAACCATGCAGCGATGACAGAGCCTGCGAGACCGCCTATTGCACCCTCCCATGTTTTCGCTGGGCTTATTGCTGGAGCTAAAGTGTGCTTGCCCCATGTTTTGCCAACGATGTAGGCGGCAGTATCATTGGCAAAGGTAACAAGCATGCCCCAGAAAACCCATTCCCTGCCGAATTCCAGACCTCTGATATGTATCCAGTAGCTCAGCATCCAACCGATGTAGAAGACACCCGCTAATGTCCATGCCCAACTGTTGAAGGCTTGTTCGCGGGGTGACCGGAATATCAACCAAATCAGGGAGATGGCTATGCCGAGGGTGATTATGGAGGGGATTGCTAATTCATATGTGCAGTGGGAACAAATTAGGATAAGCACTATCCAGACCAGGCCGAAATAGATAAGGGGTCGCGTATTTATGTTTGATGCCATTCGGTAGAATTCGAAGCCTCCGAGTACGGCGACGGCAATCATGAAAAGGGTGAACCACAATCCGCCGAACCATATTGCTGCTATGATGATGGGTAGGCCAACGGCAGCAGTGAAAAGCCTTTGCCTGAGCATGCTTATTCCTCAGGCTCCGCGTATGGAGCATTGAGTATTAAAATCGGATGAATTGTGTTGTGGCAAGGTCTCTTGCATTTAGGAGTGTCAATGCGTTGGATGCGGTTAATTGTACTTGTCTTGGACAGGTAATGATGTTGGAGGAGTTATTAGACTTCCATTACCTCCTTTTCTTTGTCCTGGCCGACTTTGTTTGCCTTTTCTATGTAGCTGTCTGTAATTTTTTGCATCTGCTCAGAGGCACGGGTATACTGGTCTTGAGAAAGCTCCTTATTCTTCTCTGCTTGCCTTAGTTTCTCAATGCCATCTCTCCTGATGTTGCGCAATGCGACCCTAGCTTCTTCTAACCTCTTGTTGACTACCTTTATTAGTTCCTTGCGTCTTTCTTCGGTTAAGGGTGGAATTACTATGCGCACGACATTGCCATCACTGGTGGGATTGAGACCAAGGTCGGATTTAAGTATTGCCTTCTCGACATTGCGAGATATAGTGCGGTCCCAGGGTTGGATCAAAAGCATCTTGGCCTCGGGCACCGAAATAGAGGCTACTTGATTAAGCGGTGTTGGCACTCCATGGTAGTCGACTCTGATGTGTTCCACTAAAGCTGGTGTGGCGCGTGCCGTACGAATCGCTGCCAAGTCACGTGCTAAGGCTTCGATTGCCTTCTTCATTCTACTCTCTTCGTCCCTCAGTATTTGCTCAATCATGCTTCTCCTTCGCTGGTAACGATTGTGCCTACTTTTTCTCCGCAGATGACACGCTCAATGCTTTGTTGTTCTTGAAGGTCGAAGATAATAACGGGTAGTTCATTTTGTTCACATAGAGAGAAGGCGGTGGCGTCCATTACTTTGAGGCGTAGATTGAGTGCCTCTTTGTGTGACAGATGGTCAAATTTCTTTGCTCGTGGGTTCTTTAGTGGGTCGGCATCATAGACACCATCAACCTTGTTTTTGGCTACTAGTAGGACCTCTGCGCCGATCTCCACAGCTCGTAACGCTGCTGCGGTGTCGGTAGTCATATAAGGGTTGCCAGTGCCCGCGGCAAATAGAACAACACGTTTTTTCTCGAGGTGGCGAATTGCCCGGCGGCGTATATAGGGTTCAGCTACAGCCTGGATAGTCAGGGCTGATTGGGCTCTGGTAATTACCCCTTGACTTTCCAGCGCATCCTGCAATGCCAGGGCGTTGATTATTGTGGCTAACATACCAGCATAGTCAGCTGTGGCTCTGTCCATTCCCTTCGCTTCTCTGCCGGTGCCACGCCAAAAATTGCCTCCACCGACCACGATGGCTATCTCTACCCCCCATTCGATTGCCTGTTTTATCTGCTTGGATACACGCTCCAGAACCGAATGGTCAATGCCAAAGCTTCTCCTACCCATAAGCGCCTCGCCGCTTAGCTTTAGCAGAACGCGCTTATACTTGGGTTTCTTTGTTACCACCTCTAATAACCCAGTTCAAATCTGCAGAATCTGCGTATTTTGATATTTTCGCCGACCTTAGCTATGGTTTCTGTGATAAGGTCTTGGATGGTTTTAGTGGGGTCTTTGATGAATGGCTGTAGAAGCAGGCAGGCAGCCTGTGTGTCTGTATCTGTATCTGTTCCTGTTTCTTCCGTAACTTCATCAGGGCCTATGTATTGAGGTGACAGCGCAGCGATTTGAAGTGCTATATCGTGTGCCAAGTTTTTGAACTCGTTAGTGCGAGCGACAAAGTCGGTCTCGCAGTTGACTTCTACCATTACTCCGATCTGTCCACCCTGGTGGACATAACATTCGATTAGACCCTGGTTAGCGACGCGTTCAGCTTTTTTCTTGGCTAGAGCTAGACCACGTTCCTTTAACGTCTCGGCTGCTTTTTGCATGTTGCCGCCCGCTTCCTCCAGGGCCTTCTTGCAATCCATGACACCAGCGCCGGTTTTTTCTCTAAGTTCTTTTACAATGTCGGCTGAAATTTGCAAAGCCTGACCTCCTTATTGACCAGGGCAGAGCCAAATGCTTGCTTAGGATGCTTCATCAGGTGCGAATGTATGCGATTCCATGAGATCGGCAGTCTTGCTTTCGGCGGAAGAGAGCTGTGCCATTCCTGATTCTCCAGCCTCTCTGAGCATTTTGCCCTCTAAGACGGCATCAGCTATCTTGCCGCACATCAACTTGATTGCCTTGATAGCGTCATCGTTGGCTGCAATGACATAGTCAATGCCGTTGGGATTACAATTTGTGTCGACGATGGCGATTACAGGTATGCCTACCTTCTTGGCTTCTGCAAGGGCTATTTTTTCTTTAGTTGGGTCAATGAGGAATAAGGCCCCGGGCAGAGTGGTCATTTCTTTGAAACCACCCAAAAGTCTGTTAAGTCGTGCTATTCCCTTTTCGACCTTCAACCTCTCTTTTTTAGGCAGGTAGTCAAGTTCGCCTCGCGAATTCTTGTCTTCGAGACGAACCAGATAGTCTATTCTGGATTGGATAGTGGCGAAATTAGTGAGCATTCCTCCCAGCCATCTCTGATTGACATAATACATACCACAGCGTTTGGCTTCCTCTTCGATTACTTCCTGGGCTTGCTTCTTGGTACCTACGAAGAGGAATGCCTCGCCCCTGGAGACTAGCTCTTTCACAAAGTTGCAGGCCTTCTCCACTTGGGTCACTGTCTGTTCCAAGTCTATGATATGTATACCATTGCGCTGAGTGAAGATATAATTCTTCATCCGGGGGTGCCAGTGTCCAGTGAGGTGGCCAAAATGAGCTCCAGCCTCTAGGAGCTGTTTAACTGAGATAGGTTCTGACAAGTTCAAACCTCCTGATTCTAAACGCCTCACACTGCGAAAGTCGCACATCAGTATAGCATAGTGAAGCTATACTGGCAATTTGTTGTATGTATTATAATATCATTATCGACGTTATGCTAAAATATGCGGGGCATTTGGGATGGAAGAACAAATCCAGTCTTTTCTCACCTATCTGATGAATGAGAAAAGATACTCCGCAAACACTTTGGCATCGTATAGTAGCGACCTACGGCAGCTCTGTGCGTATGCAGCGTCACAGAGCAAAGCTAGAGGCGATACTGCTTCTGTCGGAGCCGAGCTTAATACTGAGACCCTAGCAGGATATATGCGCAACCTTAGAGAGCGAAGGTACACCCTATCTACAGTAGCACGTAAGGTGGCTGCAGCCAAATCATTTCTCAGGTTCCTGGCAGAGACGGGCAAGTTAAGCAATGACTTGAGTTCGCAATTGGCTTCACCACATGTTAACAAATCGGCGCCTAGGCCATTATCTATCTCAGAGGTGCGCCGTCTGCTGGCAGAACCGGGCAAGGCCAATGCATTCGAGAGTAAAAGAGACAAAGCTATGCTAGAACTGCTCTATGCTACTGGTCTCAGGGCCAGCGAGATGGTTGGATTGAATGTGAAGGATGTCGATGTGCGAAGTAGTAAAGTACTCTGTTTCAATCGCAACGCTAAGGCGCGCGTTATCCCTCTTGAGCAGCGTATTGTTCAGTTATTAAGAGAATACATTGCTGGGGCTCGCCCCCAATTGGTAAAAAGTGAGGAAGAGGATGCCTTATTCGTCAATCACAGAGGCGAACGGTTAACGCGTCAGGGTTTCTGGAAGATCATTCAGGGTTATGCTGACAAGATTGGACTCAAGAATGCTGTCACGCCACGTACACTGCGCCACAGTTTTGCGGTACACAGGCTAAAAGGCGGTACAGATTTACAGTCTGTACAGCAATTGCTGGGGCATGCGCACATCTCAACTACACGTGTTTATAAGCAGGCATAAATACGGTTCTGAATAATGGGTATTCTAACTGTAGGCTGGAGTTAAGAAATGTCAAAGAAATCCAAGCGAGCCAGAGCTAGACAAAGGCACCTTGATCGACGGTTGCCACCGAGTACCGGTTTGACAACGGCGCATACTTCTACAACTACCATGCAGGACTCTAAAGCATTGACATCATCTGAGGAATCACCATACGTTGCATTATCTTCTCGATACCGGTATGTATTACCCGAGCTAAGGATCATTGGAATCATCAGTGGCGTTCTATTTTTCATCCTGATCATATTGTCTTTCGTCTTGAGATAAAATCTCATAGGTGACACGTGCGTGGGTTTGGAGTTGACTCGAGCCAGGCTGCTGGAGTACCTGAGCCGCGAAATAAGCGACAAGCGTGTCCTTCAAGCGATGGCTCGTGTGCCGCGTGAGCTTTTCGTGCTCCCTGATTATTACCACTCTGCCTACGAAGACATCCCGTTAAGCATTGGCTTTGGCCAGACTATTTCGCAGCCGTTTATTGTTGCCCTGATGACTCAGGCTCTAAAGATTAGAGGCAATGAGAAGGTTTTAGAGGTAGGCACCGGGAGTGGCTATCAAACTGCAATACTGGCAGAACTGGCTAGGTGGGTGGTAAGTGTGGAGCGCATTCCTCAATTAGCAGAGTCAGCTAGGGCAGTTCTGGAGAAATTGGGCTACAATAATGTAGAAATTCACCTGGCAGGGACAACCTTGGGATGGCCGAGTGAAGCTCCCTACAACGCTATACTGGTTACTGCTGCCAGTCCTCGTGTCCCCGATAGCTTGTTGAGGCAACTAGCTATTGGTGGCAGGCTGGTTGTGCCAGTAGGGTCGCGATGGGAGCAAGAGCTTTACCGAGTTACGAAGAGAAAAGGCGGAAATTCCGTTGACAGATTAGGCGGTTGCCGCTTCGTACCCTTGATTGGTGACGAGGCATGGGAAGAGTGAATCTGAATTCTAGGTTAACTCGTAATTGACTAAACAACCTTCTTTGGCATCGATTTCTATTTTGAACAAATACTTGTTCGCGGTCTTATCTATGATGAATCTGTCGAATACGCCGTGAGACTGCGTGTTCATCTCTCCATGCAATTCGTATACCTGGGCGTTGTTCCTGGTAATCAGGCGGTTGTCTAGAAAGCGAATCTTGGAGTTGAAGTACTTATCTTGCAGGAAAGCTTGTGCGACATTCAGTGCTTCGTCCTCAGTTAACATAGTGTTTCCCCTCAATAAGTGATTTTTGTCTTCCGCCAGAGATTCGGACTCATTGTTTTTTAGAAACTTCCCAATCGTTGGCCAAACTTAGTTGTTGGCGAAGTAGTCATTATTTACTGTGTGATGCTGTGATATAAGCACTCTCTATAGGTACACCTGTTTTTGGTACCAAGGCGCCCACCGGGCAGATTGCCACGCAGGCAAGGCATGAGTTGCACCCTGCTTCTGCCAATGGGATATCAGATATGGTAGTGACGATAGTGCTGATACCCCTAAAGGCGAAATCAAGAATTCCAGTGCCTTGCTCGTGGCATATCCAAACGCATTTCCCGCATAGGACGCATTTGTTTCGATCATATATGATTAAGGGATGGCTGGAGTCTATGGGCAATCGCTGGGGAATCTTCTTGAGCCTTTTGGGTTTCAACTTAAGGCCGAGGCGGCTGGCGATACGCTGCAATTCGCAGTTTTTGTTCTTGGCACAGTTTTTGCAGTCGAGATGGTGGTGGCTCATGAGCAATTCAAATGCAGTGCTCCGCAATCTCTGCACCTTTGGGGTGTTTAGACGTACCCTCATGCCATCTTTGGCTATTTCTGTGCAGGAAGTAGCTGGGCTTGGTCTGCCATCGATTTCGACGAAGCATAAGCGGCAAGATGCAAGCTGTGGATTCACATCTCGTATGGCACATAAGTTTGGAATATAAAAGCCGTTATCAAGGGTTGTCCACAGTAGATTGCTACCAGCCTTTGCCTTCACCTCAGCGCCATCGATAGTCAGGTTGATCATGCTTGCATTTCGCAGTTGTGGGAATATGCGGGGTTGTTTCCTACATTCATCTCAGCTTATGCCTTTTTTATAAGATATGTCTATGATTTCAATCGCTTGCCTGTAATCGGCGTTTGAAGTCATGGCTATCAGGGTGTTAATTATCATTTCCTGGTTGGTGGCATTGAGCTTACGAGGGACGCTGTTTACATAAACGCTGATGCGTTTATTCCCAGACTTTATAAGATTGCTTTCGACAAAGTCGGTTAAGCTTTCGATGTCATCGATTTGGAATTGCCTGACACTGCTTTGTAGAGGCTCATCGGTAACTACAGCTACAAGATTTTTGAGACCACACAAAGGTGCTCCTATCTGCTTGCGGTGAACCTCTATCTTAGGTGCATCGCATTGCTTGAAACCCTCAGCGATCACGATGTCATAGTCCTCATTAAAGAGACGTGTTATCTCTTCAAGGGGAGGGTCGTATGTTGTGGGCTTGACTAACACTATACCGTCTGGGGAACTGGTGGCGGTAGCTTCGCTTCCTGCTTGGATATGCCGCCAGCTGTCCTTGCCTGGCTTGTCGGCGAATTCCCTATGTGTAGTATGCTTCACGGTTGCCACTCTGTAACCTCTTGACTTCAGCGCTGAAACTAGCTTTTCTATGAGAGTGGTCTTGCCTGATTTTGACTTTCCTACTATTGATAGTGTTAGTGGCATTTTTCTGTTGATCTGTTAGTGTCTTACTGTGCTGGGAATCTGAAGGCAGGATTGTCGTATTTTGAATTTCAATAGTTTACAGTATTCGGCTAGGTGATTCAAAATAGCTTGATATCTTGCAAGTTCGGAACACTGTAATGGTTTTGTGGGCTTATACCTTTATTAAAGACTATAGGCTTGAATGTGGAATTATACACACACTATAATCAGGCTTGAGTAAAGTTTCGGGGGTGAAATGAAAAAAACAGCAATCTTGTTAGCCGAAGACCATATAGTTGTTCGTGAGGGCACTAAGAAGTTGTTGGAATCACAAGCGGATTTTGAGATAGTTGGCGAAGCCAACAACGGCGAGGAGGCTGTGGAACTGACTAAAAAACTTCGTCCTGATGTGGTAGTGATGGATATAGCTATGCCTAAGTTGAGCGGGATCGAAGCAACAAAGCAAATCAAAGCGCTGTATCCAAGCACGGCTATCTTAGTGCTCACAGGTTATGACTATGATGAGTATGTCTTTGCTCTGATAGAAGCAGGGGCTGCTGGATATCTGCTGAAGGAAGCTAGTGGTGATGAGCTAATAAATGCCATCAGGCTGGTGGTTGCGGGTGAGCCGGTGCTGCATCCAAGGATTATCCGTAAGATACTGAATAGGCTTAGAGCTCCTGTCGAAGAAACTCCGGAAACGACTACGTTGGAACCCCTAACAGGGCGTGAGATGGAGGTGTTAGAGCTTGCATCCAGGGGTATGAGCAACGCTGAAATTGCGGATACACTCTGTCTCAGCGTGCGTACCGTTCAAGCACATCTGAGGAGTATCTTTAATAAATTGGGTGTTGGTTCACGTTCAGAGGCTATAGTCTATGCTTTGAAGAAGGGATGGCTCAGTTTGGACCAATTGCCTTAGACGTGAAAGCACTTTTTACTCTGAGACATATTGAAAAAGCATGAGGTATGGAACTTCAGATACCAGGGGGGAGGGTAAGAGGCTGGTTTGGCGCAACTATCATTTTTGGTTGGTTATCTTGCTTTTTTTGATCGGCGTGGCAGTGGAATACGCAGACGTTTCTGGCTTGCTTCCCAAAATGTCAGTTGACTCTTCATTAGGCAAAAGCTTGTACACTGCTGGACGCTTGTTGTTCCTTCTGACTATTCTGTATGCTACATTCATTTTTAGATTAAATGGTGGACTGATAGCTTTATTTTTCGCTTTGCTTGCCATGCTGCCTCAAGCTATCCTTTTTGATCAAAATAGGTTTAGTGCAGTTTTGGAAGTGACGCTTGTTGCCTTAATTGGTTCAGTCGTGTGTGCTTGGTCAGGTGTGAGAGAGCACGAAAGGCTACGATACCGCCTGCTTGCCGCAAACCTGGCAGCTACACAGGAGAAACTGAAGGATAACGTGATGGAAGCTAGCCTTAATGCTAGGAGGCTGGCCACTATCAATTCCATCTCTACGGCGCTTAGCCGATCACTCGACCCCAAAAAGATTTTGGATACCGCTGTAGGATTGCTGGTGGGAATTATGGAGATAGATATGATACTTGTTTATTCCTGCTATGAGAAAGCTGGAAGGCTTGTACTTATGGTCTATGATGGCATTTCTGAGGAAGCGGCACAGAAGCTTGATGGCATCAGCATTGGAGAGGGTTTTAATGGACACGTAGCTGAAACCGGTGAGGCAATGATAGTGGATTTTGCTTCCGAGGATGCACAATCAGCTCCCGATGCTATAAAAGGCATGGGTATAGTGTCTCAGGTTATCGTGCCTATGAAATCCAAGGGGCGTGTCATCGGTACTATTTGTGTAGGGATGCGCACTCCTCGTCAATTTCTGTCAGAAGAAGTCGACTTGCTGAGTACAATAGCAGGACAAATAGCATCAGCTCTGGAAAACGCATACCTCTATGATGAAGCACGGAGGATAGCTGACAAGCTTTACAAATCGGAAAGGGATTACAGAAGCTTGTTTGAAAATGCGCACGACGCTATATGGTTTCACAATTTTGATGGAATTATGCTGGCTGCGAATACGGCAACACAAAAATTGACTGGCTATGATGTTGAGTTTTTGATTGGTATGAATGTGTCACATTTCCTTTCTAATGACAAGTTACAGCTAGCCAGGAAGGTACGCCAGAAGTTGTTAGCCAGTGAGGTAATTGAGCAACCATACGAACAGGAGTTGATGCGCAAAGACGGAACTGTAGCCACTGTAATGCTGACCTCGAGTCTAATAACCTTCGATGGCCAGCCTGTGGGGTTCCAGCATATTGCTCGCGATATTACCGACGAGATGAGAATGCAGGATAACCTGCGATTTTATTTGCAGCAGATTACGCAGGCTCAAGAGGAAGAGCGGAAACGGATTGCACGCGAATTACATGATGATACTGCCCAGTCATTGTTCGCTATTTCGCGGCAGATAGATAACTTTATGCGTTCTGACAGCGCATTGGATAGGCAGCAACTATCTTTTTTGCAAGAGATGCGCCATCGCATTTGCGATGCGTTGCAGGACGTGAAGCGTTTCAGCCAGGACTTGCGTCCACCAATCATAGACGATTTAGGGCTGCTTCCAGCAATTCAGTGGCTGCTCAAGCAAATTCAAGATGAGCATGGTGTGAAGAGCAAGCTGACTGTGTTAGGTCAGGAACGACGTTTTACGCCAGAAGTGGAATTGATACTTTTCAGAATTACCCAGGAAGCTCTGAGTAATGCTTACAGGCATGCCCGTGCATCCAAAGTGGATGTAATCTTCGAGTTCAGTGAGTCCTCTATTTGTATTGTGGTTAGTGACAATGGGAGGGGTTTTAAAGTTCCGGATAATTTTGGTGACTTATCGCGGAGCGGTAAGCTCGGCTTGTTAGGTATGCAAGAGCGCGTATCGCTGCTGAACGGGAATATCGATGTCAAATCTGAACCCAAGAAAGGAACAATCGTGACCGTTAGGGCTTCCGTATAGTGCCATTGATTCGATTAGTGGGAAGGGCGTTAGCTAGTGACTTTAATATATAATTTGTAAAGAGTCTGAGTCCCCTCCTTGTAGCATTCAGTGCACTGTCCGCACTCTTCTGGCTTTACTTCTTGGAGGTAGATCACGACTCCTAGCTCTTTATACGTATCGAGCATTCTTTCCAAATGGCCACCTGTGCTGATTGACGCTAGTTTCCAGCCCTCAGCTTTTAGTTGTGCTTCTGTTTTTGTGTTCATAGTCAAAATCAATTCTGTGCGATTGGTCTATGTGTGCCGTGGAGTAGTATATGTTCATCATGGTTTGGGGTCAACGTCGGGTAATTGCCTTTTCTCGAATATGAGTTTCTAAGGTGTCAGAATGTTGAAACTCAGCAATTGCATCGTGAGGATCGGATATTGACAGCTGTTGAGATGCATGATATAAGACTAGCTTGTTGTGGTCAATTTTGTCCTGGTTATTATCTTCGGCCAGCTTGATTAACCCTTAATTCGAACATGCGTATGGACAGGAAACACTTACGTTCTTTTATTGACAAGAAATTTAACATACCCGTCATTGAAGGTGAAAGCAAGGTCTGTTCTTTGGCGGAGGCCATGAGGAAGAATGTACGGGAGGGGATGTCTATCCACGCGGCGGGACGGACTGGTGCTTTGAACTACCAGTTGGTGAGAGAATTTTGGGGGAAGAAACCCGGTTTTACCTTTATAAGCTATGCCGTGTCTGGCACACTGCTCTCGCTGATACAGGGACGACTGATAAAGAAAGCGATAACCAGCTTCGCTGGCAACGGGTATCCTAGTCCTGCTCCTAATCCTTTAGTTCAACAAGCTTACATCTCTAAGGCCGTGGAGTTTGAGAATTGGACCATGCTCACTATCCCTCTTAGACTTTTAGCTGGTGCTATGGGATGGGATGCCATTCCCACAAGATCGATTTTAGGAAGCTCGATGGAGAAGGAGAACAGGGAATCGTTTCTAGCTGTGCCGTCCCCGTTTGTTAACGGTGGTACGATAGGCCTGATGAAAGCGTTGAAGCCGGACGTGACTTTGCTTCATGGTGCTGTGGCCGACCCCTGTGGAAATACGATAATGACTTATCCTTTGGGAAACGACGTGTTTGGTGCCTGGGCTGCAAAGGAGGGGGTAGTAGTAAGTGTAGATAAGATTGTCACCACCGAGTATATCCGCAAGTATGCACACCTGGTTAGAATTCCATCGTATATGGTTTTAGCGGTTTGTGAGGCTCCTTATGGGGCACATCCAACAGGTGTAACGTGCAACGGGTTGCCTGAGTTTGAGGCTTATGCTGATGACTATGATTTTTTTTACGATGTCACCATGGCTTCAAACGATGAAGGGAAGTTTGCAGAATGGATACAATATTGGATATTGGATTGTAAAGGTCACGACGAGTATATAGAGAAGCTTGGGAAAAGCAGGCTCAATTATTTGAAAGGCAGAGCCAAACCTGGCGTCTGGGAAGACGAACTGAGCTCTATAACCCCCGGTATTGACACAGTGAAACCGGCGAATCCTCTTGAGAGGATGGTCATCACTGCTGCTAGGGTGGTAGCTGATAGGTCTATGGCCTGTGGTCATAAGACCATCATGGCTGGTTTGGGGAATTCAAATCTGGCGGCCTGGTTGGCTACATATATGCTTAAGGAACGGGGGTATGATGTTGATTTGATGGCTGAGATTGGAATGTATGGCTACCTACCAAGGGCATCAGACCCGTTTATATTTAGCTTTCACAATATGCCAACGGCTAAGATTTTGACCAATGTTGAGATGGCTCTCGGTGTTTTTGCTGGTGGCTCAGCAAATCGATGCATAGGAGTTCTGGGGGCGGCTCAAATTGACAGATTCGGGAATGCCAACCTTACCAAAATTCCCGACAAATTTTATCTAGTTGGCTCTGGTGGTGCCAACGATATAGCCAGTACCAACAGTGAAACGGTTGTTGTGGTGGCATCAGGGAAGGAAAGATTGGTAAATGAGGTGCCATATATAACTTATACCGGCGATAATGTACGGGTAGTGGTATCAGACGTTGGTATTTTTGAGAAAGCCAGCGATAGCAAAACTCTCATCTTGACTGGGTATGTTCCCTTTGACCCAAACCAAAAAGAGGCAGAGGCAATTGCTGACATAAGAGGCAGGGTAGGGTGGGAACTCAATATTGCGACAAATCTGAAGCGAATTCCTTTGCCTACGGAGGAAGAACTTACCCTGCTCAGGCTCTTTGACCCCAGAGGGTATTTTGTAGGTATGTGATTCTGACATAATGTAAAGGAGGGTTAACATGGCTGTAAATAGAGTCTATCCTGACTTCGGTTCAGCAGTAGCTGATATCCCCGACGGAGCAGTCATTATGATTGGTCATTTTGCTGGCCCTGGCGGGACACCTTACTATCTTATTCAAGCATTGCGGAGGCAAGGTGCTAAAGACCTAACCATCATTGCGAATACTGCTGGGGGCATAGGACTCACCCTGGACTACGATGACCATCGCATTCTTTTTGAGAACAGGCAGGTGAAAAAGGTGATCGCCAGCTTTCCGTTTTCTACATCGGCATCGCGTCCTAGCCCTGCAGAGAAGCAGATTCTGGCTGGTGAAGTAGAGTTGGAAATTGTGCCGCAGGGTACTCTAGCCGAACGAATACGGTGTGGGGCTGCTGGCATCCCTGCTTTCTACACACCTACCGGCTATAATACGGTTGTGGCTGAGGGCAAGGAGATGCGGTCTTTCAATGGCAGGCCGTGCATTCTGGAACATGCATTGAAGGCTGATTATGCCCTTATCAGGGCTTATAAAGCTGATAAAAAGGGAAACTTAGTTTATAGAGGTACCATGAGGCAATTCAACCCTATAATGGCCATGAATGCCAGAGTTACTATTGTTGAAGCTGATGAAATAGTAGAAGCAGGCGACATCGATCCTGAGGCAGTGGTGACTCCAGGGATTTTTGTCCACCGTATTGTCCAAATCAAGGAAAATCCTGGGTTTCCTAGGCATCCAGAGCGTAACTTCTGTGTCAAGAGTGTTAATTGATGGGCTATTGCGAAGCATAGGAGGACAGCAATGAAGGAGCGACTAACTCGTGAAGTCATAGCAATGAGAGCAGCCAGAGAATTGTTCGATGGCGCGGTAGTCAATCTGGGCATAGGTATTCCTACGTTGGTGTCAAGCTTTGTTCCGGAAGGGATAGAGGTCACTTATCATACTGAGAATGGTGCTCTCGGATTTGGCCCTGTGGTCACGGCCGAGGAGTTTGCTGAAAAGGCTGATGTTGACCTGGTTAATGCTGGTGGGCAATATATTACGCCTTTGCCGGGCATGTGCTTCTTCCACCACGCCGATTCGTTTCTCATGGTGAGAGGCGGGCATATTGATATTACAATGCTAGGAGTTATTGAGGTTTCGGAAAAGGGTGACTTGGCCAATTGGATGTTTCCGGGCAGGGGTGTAGGTAATATAGGTGGAGGAATGGACCTTGCCTTCAATGCCAAAAGGGTGATCTGCCTCACGGAGCATACCACCAAAGACGGCAAGCCCAAAGTAGTCAAGCAATGCTCAATTCCATTGACTGCACCTGAATGTGTTGATCTGATAATTACTGACGTAGCTGTGCTTGAAGTAACCAGAGAAGGGCTTGTGCTGCGAGAGATTGCTCCAGGCTGGACACTTGGCGATGTGCAGGCTATTACTGAACCGCAGCTCAAGGTTGCTCCTGATTTGAAAGAGATCGAGCTCTGACCAGTGTGAAACGTCCTGTGTTTTTCGCAGAAAGACTCTGTTTTGAGCTCTTGTCCAAGGGGGTTTTTCTATGATAGGGATTATTGCTTGTGGCGCTTATATTCCCTTATGGCGACTTCCCAGAGATGCCATAGCAGCAGCATGGGGGCGGCAATCTTTGGGAGGCGAGCGAAGCGTGGCTAACAATGATGAAGACACCGTGACCATGGCTGTAGAGGCTGTATTTGATTGTTTGGCAGGTGTAAGCCGAGATACCGTTGATGGCTTATATTTTGCTTCCACCACTTCGCCTTTTCGCGAAAAGCAGTGTGCAGCATTGGCTGCTGCCGCTGCCGACTTAAAGACAGAAATTATTACCGCTGATTATAGTAATAGTCTACGCTCTAGTACTAATGCATTGAGAGCGGCTTTAGATGCGGTTAGCAGTGGCTCGGCTCGTAGTATGCTTGTTGTTGCCTCCGACTGTCGTCTGGCATACCCACGCTCTGATTATGAGCAAGGCTTTGGTGATGCTGCAGCAGCCTTTCTTATTGGAAACACCAGCACACCGATAGCTACTTTCGAGGCGCATTACTCTATTTCCAATGAGATGTACGATGTTTGGAGACTGGATAAGGATACCTATGTTCAATCTTGGGAGGACCGTTTCGTTGTTGAAAAGGGATATATCGAAAATATGCAAAAAGCTGTCTCCAGCTTGTTAAAGAAGGAAAAACTCTCGCCGGGGTCTATTAACAAGGCAATATTTTACGCACCAAATCCTCGAGTTCAACACCAACTTGCCAGGGCTTTGGGGTTTGATGTGCAGAAACAAATCCAGGATTTACTGTTCGACAGGATGGGAGTCTGTGGCTGTGCTCATGCTATGCTGATGCTAGCAGTGGCTCTAGAGGAGGCAAAGGCAGACGATATATTACTATTGGCGAGCTACGGAGATGGTAGCGATGCTTTCCTGCTGAAAGTTACCGGGGCGGCGAAATCCAAAGGCAATAAGCATGGGGTAATGGGTTACTTGTCCTCGAAAAAGCTGTTGCCTAGCTATGAAAAGTACCTCAGCTACCGGGGACTTCTAGAACCACAGCCTGGGGAGCCTTTCCGTCTTTTCCCGTCTGCTAGTGCTAGTTGGCGGGAGCGTAACTCCTCAATTCGACTTCATGGTAGCAAGTGCAAAAATTGTGGTTTGGTCACATTCCCCATACAAAGAGTATGCTACGGGTGCCAGTCTAAAGACAACTACTCGGAGGTTAGGTTGTCGGATAGGCGAGGCGCAATTTTCACGTTTTCTCTAGACAACCTAGCTGGTAGAAGCGACGACCCAGTCATACCGCAGATAGTCATTGAATCCGAAATGGACAATACCAGAATCTATTGTATGATGACAGATTGCGCCCCGAATGAAATAAAGATAGGCATGCCTGTAGAGATGACTTTCAGGAGGATATATGAAGGGGCAAGCATGTACAACTATTTTTGGAAATGCCGGCCCCCAAGGTAAGGAGCCAAGCAAATGGAAGGTATAAAAGACAGGGTTGCCATAGTCGGGATGGGCTGCACCAAGTTCGGGGAGCGCTGGGATGTTGGCCTTGATGATCTGGCGATAGAAGCCGCTTATGAGGCTTACGAGGATGCTGGTATTGATCCCAAGGATGTCCAGGCATGTTGGTTCGGTACAGTTACTGCGCCTGCCATCGGTATCGGTGGGACACATGCCGCGAACCCGCTAAAACTTGACCGTGTCCCTGTCACTCGAGTAGAGAATTGGTGCGCCACCGGCCATGAAGCTCTTCGAAATGCCTGCTTTGCTGTTGCTTCAGGCATGTATAATGTAGTGCTAGCTCTTGGTATGGAGAAGCTAAAGGATACAGGGTTTCCAGGGCTTGGTACCGGCCGAGGTATGGGGCCCGTGCTTGAAGCTAGACGAACATCACCGGGCTCGTTTGCCCTTATTGCCACAAGGTATTTTCACACTTATGGACTAAGTCCAGAGGAAGGCAAGGCAGTCATAGGCAAGATCGCAGTCAAGAATCACTATAATGGCAGCCTGTCTCCAAAAGCGCATTTTCACAACAAGATAACACTAGAGCAGGTTCTCAAAGCTCCCATTATTGCCTGGCCTTTGGGCCTCTTTGATTGTTGTGGCAATAGCGATGGCGCGGCTGCAGCCATCCTGGTGCCAGCAAAACAGGCCAAGAAGTTCAGACATGATCCAGTTTACATAAAGGGCATAGGGATGTCATTCGATTCATTGCTTCCACACACACGCCCGAAGTTCGATTGGCTCACATGGAATAGCCTGGTTGATTCTTCTCAACAGGCTTATGAGCAAGCATGTATACGCAAGCCACGTGAGGATATTGACATTGCCGTGGTTCATGATTGCTTTACCATAACCGAGCTTATTATTTATGAGAACTTCGGTTTCAGCGCTAGGGGCAGAGCTAAGGAAGATATCGAAGCAGGCTTTTTTGAGCTTGGTGGAGGTTTGCCAGTGAATACTGATGGCGGCTTGAAATGCTTTGGTCATCCAATAGGGGCGAGTGGTTTGAGGATGACCTACGAAGTATATAAGCAGATACAAGGCAAGGCGCAGTCGCCTGAGCGACAGTTGAAAGATGTGAAGCTAGGTTTATCACATACTTTTGGGGGTCCGCCTCAGGTAAGTGCTGTGGCTATATTAGGGAGAGAAACAGGGTAGTCTATTCTTGTTTGCTCTGCCGGGTCGCGATTAGAAATTCAGAAAGCGGCTGTCGACAGGGAATTTGCTTTATGAGGTGACCATGCCTAAGTATTGGGAAGACTATCAACTTGGAGAGAAATTCACCACGCCGGGAAGAACTGTGAGCGAGGGCATGATAAACATAATGGTTGGCCTTGCTGGTTTTACCTTACCGTTGTTTTGGGACGAAGAAGCAGCAGGTAAGACTGCCTTTGGGATGAGGATTGCGCCGGGGAGACTTACCCTTCTTTTCATGGGTGGGCTTGAGGAGCAATGCGGCTTCTGGGAAGAGGAGACAATGATTGCCCTGGTCGGAATAGATAAGGTGAGGATAACTAGTCCTCTAAGACCTGGAGATACGCTGAGGGTTTACGGTGAGGTTATTGAGAAACGGGAGACCAAAAATCCTCAGAGAGGCATTATCGTTCATCGCAGCACCTGCAAGAATCAAAAGGGCGAAACTGTGGCTGAAACCGAATCAGCACATCTGGTGAAAAGGAGGGGAGGTCTTTAATTCAAGCAGGATGGCGGCAACGTTGGTAGACTATGTCTCTATTTTTCTTCCGTCCTTGTCATACTCATAAAATCCGCGGCCTGTTTTTCTCCCTAACTCCCCGGCTTTGACTTTCATGACTAGGCAGCGTGGAGGCCTGAATTGCTCTCGCATCAGCTCTCGATAGTGGGTGGTTGTGCTGGCCAGAGCCACATCCATCCCCACCATATCGCGTAGCTCGAAAGGCCCCATTCTGAATCCATAGGCCACTTTCAGTGCGGTATCTATGTCTTTTGGTTGAGCTATGCCTTCGTCGAACATGTTCAGGCTTTCGTTATACCATATCTGGAGTAGCCTATTGACAATGAACCCCGGCGAATCTTTGCATATGCCGGGTTCTTTGTTCAGCTTCTTACACAAAGCGAGCATGGTATTTAAGGTCTCTTGAGATGTTTTGTCAGTAACGATTATCTCTATGCCTCGCATAAGCTGCGGCGGGTTGAACCAATGCATCCCGATAAATCTGTCAGGGCGCTTAGTTGCCATGGCCATTTCGGTTATGCTCTGCGCCGAGGTGTTTGAAGCGAAAATAGTTTGCTCGGGACATAGTTGCTCCAGTTCTTTAAATACGTCCTTCTTTATAGCGATGTCCTCGATGATGGCTTCTATGACCAGATCGGTATCCTTGATTGTTTCAGGTAAGTCAACTGTCGTCTTGATGCGGCTGAGGATGTTACTTGCTTCATCCTGGGCCATTTTCTTGCGTTCCACACTCTCGACCAGGAATTTCCTTATCTTGTTGATGCCTGACTCTACAAGTTCAGGCTTGACATCGTGTAAATTCACCTGGTATCCGGCCTGGGCACAAACCTGGGCAATGCCATGCCCCATGGTACCAGCTCCTAACACGCCAATTGTTTTGATGTTCATTTGACCTCCGAATGTGCTACTTACCTTTGAATCGCGGCTCGCGTTTTTCCAGGAAAGCCGTTATTCCTTCCATGTGATCCTCTGTAGCAAAGCAAAGGCTGAAAGTGCTTTTTTCATAGCTTAAGCCGTCAGGCAGGTTACTATATATACCTTTGTTGATGGTCTTTTTCAATAATTTAATGACCACGGGGCTTTTGCTAGCTATCGTTCTCGCTAATTCCATTACTGTAGTCTCCAGCTTGCCAGGAGGGACTACCCTGTCTACTAGGCCGATGCGCTCAGCTTCGGCAGCATCGACTATTCTGCCCGTGTAGAGCAGTTCTTTTGCTTTCCCCCAGCCCACAAGTCGAGGCAACCTTTGTGTACCACCTCCGCCTGGGAAAATGCCTATGTTGATCTCCGGCTGTCCGAGTTTGGCGGTCTCGGAGGCGATTCGTATGTCACAGCACATGGCTATTTCGCAGCCGCCGCCGAGACAGAATCCGTTTATCATGGCTATCACTGGAACCTTGAGGTTTTCCAAATCAGTGTACAGCTGTTGACCAAGGGTGGATGCTCTAGACTCGCAGGCAATGGGGCTCATCTCTTTAAGCTCTGTTATGTCCGCCCCACCGATGAATGCTTTGTCACCAGCGCCTGTGATGATGGCCACCCTGATGGTATCATCGCTATCTATCTCGTTGAGTGCTTGACGTAGCTCTGTTCTTACCCCCTGGTTCAAGGCATTTCTCTTCTCTGGCCTGCTCACAATTATCTTGGCTATTCCATTTTCTATTGAATACAGGATGCTCTCAAAGTTCATGTCTACCTCCTGAGGGGGTGGCTAACTGTAAACGTAGAATCCTCTTCCTGTTTTCTTACCTAGCCACCCAGCGCTTACCATTTTTTGGAGAAGAAAACAGGGCATATATTCTGGCCCAAGCTTTTCGGACATAGCTTCCAGGATTTCCACTACCTTATCCACTCCAATGGTGTCGGCGAATTCAAATGGCCCCATAGGCCAGTTCACGCATGACCTCATCATTCTGTCAATATCTTCCATGGATGCCAGTTTTGTGGAAAACATCAAGGCAGCCTCGTTTACGATTGAGGCGACTACTCTATCTAGTATTAGGCCAGGGTTCTCTTCTACTGGCACAGCAGCTAGGCTAGCCTGTTTCATCAAATCCTCTAGGGATTGCATGGTCTCTTGTGAAGTCTGCAGGCCCCTGACGATTTGAACTAGGTACTTTTCCTCATGCGGGTTTTTAGTTAAGTGGAGACCTGCAACTTTCCATGGTCTGCTGATAGTCGCTGCTATTTGGGTAACCCAGGGATTTGGTGTGACGATGGCCAGTATAGCTTTTTCATGGCATTCGACATCGTATTTTCGGGCTAACTCGGTCTTTACAGTAATGTCTTCTGTGGCGGCTTCCAAAATTAGGTCTGCTTTGGCAACTTGCTTGTCGAAACTTTTACCAGGCTCAACAGTGATGACTTTGATGCTTGCCCTAGCTACAAGTTCCGCTAGTTTTGTGTCAATTTCTCCTTTACCAACTATGCAAACAATTTGTGTCTCCATGTTTAACCTCCAGACGCAGGCCATTGATATCAGGCGGCAAATACGAAAATGCTTACTGCAAAATCAGCCGGAACAGCATTTGATGGCAGATTTTGCGATCCTGGTTCTGCTTTGATGCACTCTCATAAAATATAACTGTGTGTGACCATCTGTCAAGTTGTTCGAGATGCAGAGACTTGGTATACTAAAACGATTGTATGGCCAAGCTGTGGAGAAAGCCGTTAGATCATGTTGAGAAGGCATCTGCTGCCGGTCATGTGTTTATTGACAAGCAGCGGTGCAAGGGATGTGGTTACTGTGTAGAGTTCTGCCCCCGAAAAGTCTTGCAAATGAGCAACGAGCTTAATCCGAAGGGATATTTGCTGGCAGCTGTGTTTGATGAAAGCAAGTGTTTAGCTTGTGGCTTCTGCGAGGTAATCTGCCCGGAATTTGCTATAAAAGTTACCCAAGACAGCAGGCCATCAGATTAACTGGGCGTCTAGGTTGCATGAGTGATAGTCAAGCGCTAATTGGAGAATTCTTCATTAATGGGGACGTGGCTTGTGCCGAAGGAGCCATCAGCGCTGGCTGTCGCTTTTTCGCTGGTTACCCTATCACTCCAGCTACTGAGATTGCCGAGAGGATGAGTCTGCGACTTCCTCAGGCGGATGGGACCTACATCCAGATGGAAGATGAGATTGCTTCTATTTGTGCTGTGTTGGGTGCCTCGTGGGCAGGAGTCAAGACTATGACTTCAACATCAGGCCCGGGATTTAGCCTGATGATGGAGAATATTGGATTAGGGGTGATGCTGGAGACACCATGCGTTGTAGTTGATATTCAGCGGGCGGGGCCATCCACTGGCTTGCCCACACTTGTGGGACAGCAAGATATGATGCAGGCCCGTTGGGGCTCACACGGCAGCTATGAAATAATCGCCCTGTCGCCAAGCTCTCCTCAGCATATGTTCGACCTCACAATTGAAGCCTTTAACCTCTCTGAGAAATACAGGGTTCCTGTGCTTATCATGTCGGATGAGGTCGTGGGTCATATGAGTGAGAAGGTGGTGATTCCGTATATAGACCCCAGTTTTCTTGTTGAACGGCGACGGCCAAGTGTGAGTCCAGACGAGTATCTTCCCTACCAAACGGGTGATAGCCTTGTACCTCCAATGGCTATTGCTGGCGAGGGTTATCATTTCCATGTTACTGGCCTCACACATGATGAGAGGGGATACCCCGTCATGACAGCCGATGCCCAGGATAAGCTGATTCGTCGCCTGGTGGATAAGATACGCCTCAACAAGAACGATATAATCAAGTATCGGGAGTTTCAATTGGAGGATGCCGATATCGTCGTCTGTGCCTATGGAATCACCAGCCGTATTGCCCAGTTCGCTGTGGAAATGGCCCGAAATAAAGGGATTCGGGCTGGCATGTTACAGCTAATTACAATCTGGCCTTTTGCTGATGACCGCATCAGAGAGCTTTCACAACAGGCCAAATCATTCATAGTGCCCGAGATAAACGCTGGGCAAATTGTCTTTGAGGTGGAGCGTTGCGCTGCTGACCGTGCTAAAACAGTGCTTGTACCTTGCATGGGTGGCAGTGTGCATTCTCCAGAGAGTATTCTCACAGCGATACGAGAGGCAGCACGTTGATTACAAATATAGCAGTGGACGACAAATCCATCGAGAAATATCTTCGACAAGACAGGTTACCGCATATCTGGTGTCCTGGTTGTGGCATCGGGCCGGTCATGGGCTGTTTTCTGAGGGCAATCGACCGAGCGGGGTTGGATGCGGATTCTATTTGTGTAGTCTCTGGCATAGGTTGCTCTGGTAGGGTAGCTGGCTATGTCAAGCTTGACTCTTTTCATACTACCCATGGTCGTCCTATTCCTTTTGCCAGCGGATTGAAGCTAGCAAATCCAAAGCTGAACGTGATTGTATTTTCGGGAGATGGCGATTTGGTTGCGATAGGTGGTAATCACCTGATTCATGCTGCCCGAAGAAACATAGATATGACTGTGATTTGTGTAAATAATTTCAACTACGGTATGACTGGGGGACAGGTTGGTCCTACAGCTCCTTTCGACGCCCGTACTACGACCACACCTTACGGTAATTTTGAGTCGCCGTTCAATTTGCCTTATCTATTGGCGGCTAGCGGAGCCTCTTATGTGGCTCGATGGACAGTCCTGCATTTGAGGCAACTAGAAAAAGCGATTGCTGAGGCCATGATTAAACCCGGATTTAGCTTCATAGAGGCCATTGGCCCATGCCCTGTGATCTACGGACGCATGAACAAGGAACCAGAGGGGTTGGATTCACTGCGTTATTACCAGCAGAAAAGTGTGATACGTAACGGCGCGGACCCAAGAGATGCAGGGATAGATCTGAACGGCCCAATTGTGGTTGGTAAATTTGTGGATGTGGAACGCCCTACCCTAGGGGAGTGTCTTAGCCGGGTGAATGTCAAGGCCAAGCAAAAATCGAAGATCATGACTGATACATAGGGTATAGACCAATATGTGCTTAAACACACGTCTGAAAGAGCAATGCGCAGGAAAGAGATTAGAATAGCGGGTTTCGGTGGCCAGGGCATTGTGTTGTCTGGCTCGATAGTAGGCAAGGCTGCCTCTATATATGATGGTAAGTTCGCGGTGCTCACGCAAAGCTACGGCCCGGAGTCGCGTGGTGGTGCATGTCGCGCTGAGGTTGTAATAAGCGAGTCCCCAATAGATTATCCCTATGTGATTGACCCTCAAGTGCAGGTGATATTGTCCCAGGAGGCGTACAGAGAATATGGTCAAGTCGGGCAGCCTGACACATTGGTAATGGTTGATTCCGACCTGGTTAACTTTGATCGCTTTGTCAATCCAATGCCACTTCGCATACCAGCTAGCAGAATGGCTCAGGAGCTAGGGCGGCCTGTTGTAGCCAATATCATCGTCCTCGGATTTCTGGCAGCTAAGAGCGACATCGTGTCCTATAAAGCGCTGAGGAAAGCCATATTGGATTCGATACCTCGGGGGACCGAGGACCTTAATATGAAGGCCTTCGAAATGGGATATAAGTATGACAGCGAGCATACAAATGGCAGTTGACGCTGTTGTTTTCCCCAGTGCTGCTATCGTTGGCAACAATATCTTTGCTGTACAGACAGCGCTCAGCCTGGCCCAAATGGGGATTGATGTCAAGCTGGTTACGGACTCACTTTCCTTTGGCTGCAATGATGCCACTGCAGAAACATCAGTTGAGTTACCTCCGGATCAGCGCTATTTTTGGCCACTTCTGCTGAGGACCGTGAGCCATCCGCTGGTGACATTGTATACTGGCGCGCAAGTTGAATCCGTGAAGAAAAATGACAATGGTTTTACACTGGATGTTTTGCAGCGTCCCAGATTTGTGCAAGCTGACTTATGCACTGGCTGTGGTCGTTGCCAGGCTGAGTGTTCAGTCAGATTGACTACACTGGTAAACGGCCAGAAGATCAAACATGGAGCTATCCACAAGCCTCTCCTGGCACCAAAGGCTGTCCCCTCGGCCTATGTTATCGATAAGAACGGCATGGCCCCTTGCCGTGTGGAATGTCCGCTAGGCATCAATGTCCAGGGTTTCATCTCCCTGCTAGCAAATGACAAGACGGAGAGGGCGGCTGAGTTAATCGCTGAAGCGGCGCCACTTGGCGGCATACTGGGACGGGTTTGCAGGCACCCATGTGAGGCAAACTGCAGCCGCGGCAAACTAGATACGCCCGTGTCGATACGTGCACTTCATCGCTATGCAGCTGATGCGGCTACAGCGATTCCTGGGTGGAGAAGCGCTACTCAAGAAGCCATACGCGAGGGGCGAATAGCTATTATAGGTAGCGGTCCCGCTGGTCTGACAGCAGCATGGGAGTTGAAACGCCGTGGCTATTCACCTGTAGTATTTGAATCTCACAGTGTCGTCGGTGGTATGCTAGCTACGGGTATTCCCCGTTTTCGTCTCCCTCGAGAGGTACGTGAGAAGGAAATCGAGGCCATTAGAAGTCTAGGCATAGATATCAGAGCTGGCATAACAGTAGGACGTGATATTACATTTACCTATCTTAGGGAACGTGGCTTCAAGGCCTTTTTTCTGGCTATCGGCGCGCTGCGGAACAATAGGCTCAATATACCAGGAGAAGAGCTTGACGGTGTCGTGGACTGTATGTCGCTGCTGTTGACCTTGAATTTGAAGGTTGATACCTTCGTAGGTGCTAATGTTGTCATCATCGGCGACGGCAACAGTGCTATTGATTCAGCGCGAGCTGTTATCAGGTGGAATAAAGCCGCAGTCAAGATACTAAGTTGGACAGTCCCCGAAGAATTGACTGCTGCTGAGGAAGAAGTAGAAGAGGCCATTATGGAGGGGGTAACCATAGAGTATCAAGCTATGCCGGTAGAGATTTTGGGTGAGGGTGGAAGGGTTACAGGTGTGCGCTGCCGGAAGACAGAGTTGACCAACGAGATTATGCCCAATGGCAGGCATAGGCCAAGGCCGATACCTGAGACTGACTTCGTCATAGAGGCTGACCATGTTGTTGTAGCTATCGGCCAGTCTCCAGATGCCTCCCAGCTAGGCATAGATGGCCTATCGCTCAGGAAAGGCACTGGGGTTATCAAGGTTAACCCCTTGACGCTTGAGACAAGTATCCCTGGTGTTTTTGCCGGTGGTGACTGCGTGACAGGACCTAATAATGTTGTAGAGGCTATGGCGGCAGGACTGAGGGCAGCAGAATCTATAGACAGGTATCTGCAAAAACGCGACCTTGCTATCGGACGTACCCTCGAGCCCGAAGCAGTTGCCGAGGTCGATATTGAATCCATCGAGGCTATACCTCATGTGCGGGCAACGATGCCTGCCATTTCACTCCAGGACAGGGTCAGCGGTTTTGAGGAGACTACGACTGGCTTATCGGCGGAAGCGGCTCTTCAGGAGGCACAGCGTTGCCTCAATTGTGCCATGTGCAGCCAGTGCTTGGAATGTGTAGCAGCGTGTCAGTTGGATGCCGTTTCCCATGACGATGTTGCTAAATGCACGGAGATCGGAGCGCAGACGGTAATCAGATTCATCGATGATAACCCAGCACAGGCTGCTCAAGCGACGAAATGCGCCTGGAGCACCACGCAAGATGGTATTACTATAGTTCATCCTCAGCCCGAGCAGGAGATAACTGCCCAGCTTAATAGATCAACTGCCGTGGCTGTGAGAACTGCTCTGAAAATCAAGCCCAAACTGGCCACTATGACTGAGCCAAAAGAGGCCGATGCTAGACTTCTTTCCCCTGACGTAGCCTTGTCTTCTAGTGTTACTGGTGATGCAGTCATAGGTGTCTTTTTGTGTTGTTGTGGTGATAGTATTAGTTCCGTGATCGATTTTTCAGAGATTGCCAAGCATCTGGCATCTTTGCCTTCTGTTGCCTTTATTATGGAGATGCCACAGGCTTGCACCGCCGAGGGAGCCTCTTTTATAGCTCAAAAAGCTGTTGATGCATCATTGACTGGCCTGGTTGTTGCAAGCTGTAGATGTTGCAATCTTGGGCAGGTATGCTATAGCTGCACCGATAGGCGAGCAATGTGTCTGCGGAATCTGAGGGAATTCTTTGCAGTGGATAGCAATGTACAATTGGAGTTTGTCAATATACGGGAGCAGTGTGCCTGGGTGCACAGCGATGACCGGAATGGCGCTACACAAAAGGCTTTGCGTATGGTCTCTGCTGCTGTCAGCACAGCAGCGTGTGCTTTGCCGGCTAGTCGTAGCAGGAATGACATATTGCCTAGTGCCCTCATAATTGGTGGCGGAGTTACCAACATTGTTGCGGCGAAGGCGCTCGTATCTCAGGGTTATGGAGTAGAGGTTTTGACGCGGCAGCCATCGAGGCTACAGAGGCAGGGTTCTTTGTTGCTGGCTTCTCTTGGGCTTTCAGAGCTTACAAAAGCAGATATTGCAGCCCGACCCTGGCCCAGCAGCCTGGCACTGCGTGGTGTACCGGGAAAGTATGAGGCTTTGCTTGGAGGTAATCAACCTGGTGACAAAGTGACTGTGGGCGCAGTGATGATCGATATTGAAGGATTAAATAAGAAGCCATCCTGCATGGTTAATTCAAACTCCGGAGAGTTGCTCAGCCGCCTCATGTCGCGGTTGCGTAAAATGGACATTTCTGCTGGTGTCCGTAGTGACCTTTTGCGAGAAGTTACGCTTAGGGAAACGGCTGGACTGTTCTTGTTGTCGCTTGACGCGGATAGTTCGCTTGAGGGACAGGTGATGCGTGGACTTACCGCTGCCGCGCGTGTTTCTTCGTATTTAAGCCAGGGCAGTGTCACCTCGCGAGCAATGGCGGTCGATATCGATGCCAAAAACTGTCGTGGCTGTGGGGATTGTGCAGTAATATGTCCTTACATCGAAATGAGAGCGCGGGAAAGTGGAGTCCCTTATGCCTTTGTGGATAAAGCTTTGTGTTACGGTTGTGGGATGTGTGTTAGCAGCTGCGACACAGGCGCCATAATTCAACAATCTCAAAGTGATAAGCATATTGAACTTGTTCTAAGGTCGCTGCTTTCTAGGGAACAGGCATCCGATATGTTGGGAACAAAGAAGTTAGCCCCTGATGTGCTGGTATTTGCTTGCAATTGGGATGGGTGGAGCTGTTTGGAGGCAGCATCTTACATGGAGCTGTCCTATCCTGCTTCAGTAAAAGTTGTCCGAATACGTTGTCTTTCCCGTCTTCACGCCGGGCTGATACTCAAGGCCTTTGAGCTGGGTGCGGAGGGGGTAATGCTTCTGGGGTGTGGGCCAGGAAAGTGCCACTTTGAGAGCGATAGTGGTTGCGTGCTTGCTGAGTATGAAAAAGCCCAGCAGATGCTGGAGCTGTTCGGGATGCCAAAAGAGCGGTTGACTCTGAGTCAATTACCGGCTTTTGATGGCTATGGATTTGTAGAGCAGGTTGCTAAACTAGTTCGGGGACTTAGAAAACATTCTGTCAAAAGAGCTGCTGTGGCTGCAAGCTCTCGGTCACGCCGTGTTGCCGCAGTCAATACTAAACAGTAGCCGCATCTTGCATATTGCATTTGCTTAGATGATTGATTTGCCAAAGGTCATTAAAGAAACGGGGATACGTCTCTGCCTAGATTGTGGGAAGTGCACCGTAGTTTGCCCTGTAGCCAAGTATGACCATGATTTTAATCCTCGTCTCATCGTGCAGGGGGCTTTGAGGCGTAACGGGTTGGGTCCTGTTGATGCTGCAGTATGGTCTTGCCTGAGTTGCAATATGTGTATGGAGCGGTGTAACTACAATGTGAAGTACACAGATTTCATAAGGTCATTGCGATACAAGGCTGTTGAGGAAGGGGCTGAGCTTCAGTATACCCACGGTGGCATAATGCAGACGGCCATGCACATCACTGGTGACAGAAATACCAAGGCAAAGCACCTAGGTTGGCTTCCCGAAGATATAAAGGTCGACAAGCAGAGCGATACTGCCTTTTTTGTAGGGTGCACTCCATATTTTGATGTTGTGTTCAGTGACCTGGGTGCGAATACGATTGAGGGGACAAAGGGAGCGTTGATGCTGTTGAACCGTGCCCAGATACCGTTCAGGTTGTTGGATAGTGAACGCTGCTGTGGCCGTGACCTGTTGCTGATAGGCGACCTGAAAGGTTTCCTGGCTCTGGCAAATGCCAACGCACATGAGTTCAGCAGTAAAGGAATAAAAAGAATAGTCACAAGTTGCCCAGAGTGCTATTACACACTGAAGGTTGATTATCCTAAGTTTGTGGAGAACTGGAATATGCAGGTGGTTCACATGACTGAGACAATAGCTACTCCAGTGGCAGATGGACGTTTAGCCACCGGCAAGCTGATTGAAACAGTAACATATCATGACCCTTGTACCTTGGGGAGGTATTCGCGAATATTTGACCAGCCACGAGCTCTGTTATTATCGATAGAAGGATTGAAACTCGTGGAAATGGCGGATAACCGAGAAAAAGCACTATGTTGTGGTGCCAGTCCCTGGGCGTATTGTGGTTCCGTTAATAAGCAAATACAAACAGAGCGGCTGAAGCAAGCAAAAGCTACTGGTGCGGAAGTGCTGGTTACTGCCTGCCCTAAGTGCCAGATACATCTTAGCTGTGCCCAGAAAGATGCCAGCGGTGGTAGTGTCGCTAAGGTCAAGATTAAGAACATTTTTAGCCTTATTGCAGAGTCATTATTAGCATGAGAGAGGAGTCATTTGTCTGAAGAGGAAATCAGAATTGGGGTTTTTATCTGCGAGTGTGGTCTTAACATAGCAGGCTCTGTGGATTGTGAGGAGGTGCGGCGAGCTGCCGAAGCGCTTCCTGGAGTAGTTGCTGCGGTCAGAAATAAGTACACCTGCTCTGAGCCGGGGCAGGCAGAAGTAAAAAAATATATCCTGGAAAATCGCCTCAACCGCGTGGTGGTAGCCTCCTGTACTCCCAGAATGCATGAACCTACTTTCCGCAGTTGCATCACTGAAGCGGGCCTTAATCCGTATCTCTTAGAAATGGCCAATATCAGAGAGCAATGCAGTTGGGTTCATTTGCATGATAGAGAGGCGGCAACCGCTAAGGCTAGAGACATTGTTAAAGTAGCTGTGGCCAAGGCCCGGCTGCTGCAACCGCACGAAGATACAATGATACCGGTGACAGATGCTGCATTGGTAATCGGTGGTGGGGTCGCTGGCATCCAGGCAGCACTTGACCTGGCTGATTCTGGGCACCAGGTATATTTAGTCGAGAAGCAGCCATCCATCGGCGGGATTATGGCTCAATTGGACAAGACTTTTCCTACGATGGACTGCTCTATATGTGTGCTCGGGCCTAAGATGATGGATGCTGGACGACATCCGCGGATAAAGCTCATGGCTTATAGCGAGGTGGAATCGATTTCAGGCTATGTGGGCAATTTCAAAGTCCGTGCACGAAAGAAGGCCCGCCACGTTAATGAGGTCGAATGCAATTCGTGTGGCAAGTGCGCTGAAGTATGCCCGGTAATTATGCCCGATGCCTTTCAGCAGGGTTTTTCCTCGCGGAAGGCAGCACATATCCCCTTCCCTCAGGCAGTCCCGTCTTCTTATATTATCGACATGGAAAACTGTTTAGGTAACAACCCGGTAACCTGTGGTAAATGTGTTGACGTCTGTGAAAAGCAGTGTATTGACTTGAACATGAAGGACGAGGCGGTAGAGCTTAACGTCGGTGTTATTATCGTGGCTACAGGTATGGACATCTATGACCCTACAATCCTGGATGAGTATGGCTATACCCGCTTTGAAAATGTCATTACCACCATGGAGTTCGAGAGGTTGATATGTGGCGGTGGCCCCACCGAAGGTAAGTTGGTTCGCCCTTCTGACCTTCAAACACCAAAACGCATCGGTTTCATCCAATGTGTTGGGTCGAGAACTGACAACAGGGGTAACCCCTATTGCTCCAGTGTCTGCTGCATGAACACAATTAAAGACAGTCTGCTTATAGATGAACACTACCCTGATGCTGAAATTTATGTTTTCTACATGGACATACGTGCTTATGGAAAGGGGTTTGAAGACCTTTTCCGCCGTTCCAAGGAAGTAGGTGTTCGTTACATCCGTGGCCTGCCAGGTGTGGTAGCCGAAGACGCGGTTACCAAGAACCTCAAAGTTAGGGTGGAGAATACTACTACTTCCAAAGTGGAAGAACACGAGCTCGATATGTTGGTGCTATCGGTGGGATTGCATCCAAGTGATGATTTGAAGCAGCTAACAGGTGTTTTGAACATTTCGCAGACTGCCGATGGCTTTGCCATGGAGGCGCATCCCAAGCTAAGGCCGGTGGATGCTCCTACGCCAGGTATTTTCTTTGCTGGCTCTGTTGAAGCACCGAAGGATGTAAAGGACTGCGTTACGCAGGCTGGTGCGGCGGTAGCTAGAAGCTCTATCCTACTGAATGCCGGCACAGTGTGCGGTGACGCGATTAAGGCGGTGGTTGACCTTGAGAAATGCACTTCATGCGGCGTGTGTAACCACGTCTGTCCATATGGGGCTATTGAAGTGGATGTCAAGGCCAAGACGGGAGCACATATCACTGCGGCTGCCTGTGCCGGCTGTGGTGCCTGTGCTGCAGAATGTCGCTTTGGCGCTATTCAGATCCAGCACTTCGAGGACGAGTACATATTAGCTCAAATTAGAGCAGCGCTGGCAGAAGAGCCTGAGAAAAAGATAATAACCTTCTTATGCAATTGGTGCAGCTATGCTGCAGGGGATTTAGCAGGCACATCAAGAATGCAGTATCCCACTAATAACCGCTTCATCAGGGTTATGTGCAGCGCGCGTGTCAGCGAGAACTTCATTTTGTATGCCTTCGAACTTGGCGCCCCTGTCGTGCTGCTCTCGGGATGCCACATAGGCGACTGCCATTACATCAATGCCAATCACTGGACGATGAAGCGCGTGGATAAGATATGGGATCGTCTGGAAAAGCTTGGCCTCAGGCCAGAGCGGTTTCAGCTTGAGTGGATCAGCGCTGCCGAAGGCCCCAGGTTTGCTCAGATTATGCACGAGCTAGAGGATTTGCGCCAGAAGGTGAGTTCTGAGGAGATGGAGCGCACCAAGAAGACGCTCAAGGAAGAAAGGCAGAAGCAAAGCGAGAAGAGCCCCAAGGCAGCGCGTGCAAGGAGGTCTTCGTAAAAATGGAGGAATCCTTCAAATGTCTTCGCTGTGGTTATGAATATTCCATGCCAGAGAGCACCAAACAGGAGGTGAGGGAGAGGGTGTGTCCCAGGTGCAGGTCCAATAGCGTGCGCAAGATTTCCCCAAAGTAACGCTTAATCTCTGTGGGTCATGTGAATTGGGTGTGGGGTTTGTATTATCTGGTAGCCCGAGTTGTTTAATATATAGAACTTTTAGAGCGAGCTTTGCGTTTGCCTAACTTATTTCGCATTAGCTAACATAGCCAGCTTAAGCCCCCAGCATCTCCTTCTTACGCAGCACCTTCTCCACGTCCTTCCTGGCGCCGACCTTCTGGAAGATGGCAAGGGCTTCATCCATGTCTTCGTGTGCCTTCTCCCGGTCTGCCTTGCGGCCGCGGGCCAGGTACATCAGGCCACGCTCATAAAGGGTCCTGGCTTCATCCCAGGGAAGCTGGTACTGCCTGTTGATTTGAATGGACTTATCGAAGGACTCGGCTGCTGTACCCCAGTCTTTCCGTGCTGCGGCCAGCATGCCTTTGGCCAGATAGATGGGTGCGGGCAGACCATACCAGTTCTGGTCGGGTTTCATAAGCTCGAAGCCCCTGTCCACGTATTCCGCCGCCTTGTCAAGCTGGCCCATCTTGAGGTAAAGCTCGGCCAGCACCGGAAGCACCCATAGCTCGAAGATGACGTTGCCACCATTCTGGCATATTTCCAGGCTCCTCAAAAGAAGCTCCTCTGCCTTGAGATAGTTGCCCTGCTCCAGGTTGAGGCTGCCCAGGGCGAAGGAACAGCCGTTGATAGCAGCATGGTTATGACTGCCTTCGTGAGCTGACAGAGCCGCCTGTAGAACCTCATTGGCTTTGTCCCATTCTCCCAGTCGGAAGTGGAGAAGTCCCAGGCTGGCTGATTCCTGCCAAGTGCCTCCGATAGCAGTTTCAGACCCCTCAACCATGTGAAATGTCTCCGTCGCCTTGTGAGTTTTTCCAGATAGCACACAGGTCAACATCAGCGCCCAATTTACATAGGTTACAGCGCCCGGCATGGCTAATCTGGTTATTTCTGGCACGACTATTTTTTCCCATTTTAGCGCCACTGGGATATTGCGCGCCAAGGTGTGAGACAGAATAATGCTCAACCCACAGATAGCTATAGCGATCGCATTGCCGCCCCGAACAGTCGGCTCCCAGTTGTTTTCCTGGTATTCAATCCCCCTGTCCAGCTCACCTGCCCACGCCCGGGCAGTACCAAGAGAGGTACCCATGAATATACCCAGCTTCTCGAATATGCCAATGGCCTTCTCAGCCCAAAGCACAGAGGTGGCAGGCTTGTCTTGATAGAGGTGTAGAGCTGCGAGCAGCTGATATGTTAATCCCTTCTGTGGTGTATCAGGCCCTGGCTCGAGAATAGTGAGCGCGGCCTGAGCATGTTTCATCGCCTTCGCCTCATCGGCCAAACCTGGATATGACATGCAGAATATCCTGCCCAGCCATAGATGCACCGTGGCCACATTATCAAGGTCTCCAAGCTTTTGGTACAGTTCTAGGGCTTCCTGAAAATGCTTGAGGCTGGCACTAAAGTCTCCGCAAAGCCAATCAGTCCCCGCAAGTTTGGTCAGTACCTCCGCCCTGTTCTTAAGCTCCTCTTGCGTCATTGCCCTACCTATTTGAAAGTAGCGGCCTAAGCCCTCAACATCTCTTTCTTCCGCAACACCTTCTCCACGTCCTTTTTGGCGCCGACCTTCTGGAAGATGGCGAGTGCTTCATCCAGGTCTTCATGCGCTTTCTCCCGGTCTGACTTACGGCCGCGGGCCAGGTACATCA
>Ga0194125_10000741_pt1 | contig 55433 bp, 36 predicted proteins | sample TA2KigC250mmetaG_FD_148626 | JGI IMG/M metagenome (GOLD analysis project Ga0194125, IMG submission 148626) | Freshwater microbial communities from Lake Tanganyika, Tanzania - TA2015034 Kigoma Deep Cast 250m | ecosystem: Environmental > Aquatic > Freshwater > Lake | place: Tanzania: Lake...
GAGGCGGAGACCAGGATCTCCCCGGACTTCGCCCCGGCCCACCTCAACCTCGCGATCACCCACAGGTTCCACACGACAGACCCCAACCGCGCGACCTACCACTACCGTCGATACCTCGCCCTGGGGGGAGAGCCGATCCCGTCGATGGAGGAGTATGTCCGCGGGGTGGGTGCCGGGCTGGACTGACCCGAGAAACGCGGTTGACAGGCTCCCGCCGCCGGTGCTATACTCTTGCCCGAGTCGGGAAATAGGCGAAGGCGCCCCTGCGCACTCGTCCATCGCCGCCGTGCAAGATCACTTGGTTTTGCGGACGGTGTGGTGCGTTTTCTGGCGGTGTGGTGATCATTGGCAACGTGCTGGGAAGCTGGGATTGCGCTTGAAGTGCTGGCTCATGCTGTTCCACTAGGCCGCGTGGGCCGGTCGGTCGCGCTGACTGCTCCCGCAGAGGCGGGCCGGCGGCCGCGCATTCTGGACTGGCGATGAGCAGGATCACACGAGTGAGGGGGGACTGAAGACATGCGGAGAACAGCCTTGGCCTTGCTGGCGGTTGGCACGCTGCTGGCCCTGTGCGCGTCGGGAGCCCTCGCGGGCCCCAATATGCTCAAGGTGAGCCCTGTGCCTCTGCCGGACAGCTTCTTCCCGGCCGCCCGGGAGTTCGAGCACGAGCGGGCGGACACCATCTGGTTCTTCGTGGCCGACTTCAACAACACCACGGGCGACAACGCCTGGTGGTCGGTGGACGTCAGCGGCCAGGTTGCCGAGACGAACTACTGGCACCTGGACACGATCCGGACGAACTGGATCGTCAACAGTGTGGACGTCCTCGGCGACTGGGCGTGGTGGTGCGGCAAGTACGACGTCTGCTGGCTGCAGCCGCGCGGCTACGGCAACCTGTGGACACAGTATCTGTGGCGCGACTTCACGCCGCAGATGGTGGGCGTGAGCAACGGCGCCCTCATCCAGCTCACGTTCAACCAGCGCTACGCCCTCGAGAGGGCCTACGACTACGGCTACGTGGACGTGGGCACGATCGTGGGAGGCGTCGCGGACTGGGACACGACGGTCGCGTTCTACACGAATCCGGGCTTCGCGGGCAAGCCGGGCACGTCGCAGAACTGGGCGGCGAACGGCGAGAAGGTCATTGACCTGAGCTCGTACTACAGCCCGAACCTCGCGGTCCGGTTCAGGATGCAGTCGAGCTACCAGAACTCCTCGCAGGACCAGTACAACAACCCGCCGCAGAACTCGTATAAGGACGGCGCGTGGCAGCTGGACAACTTCAAGTTCAAGGTGAACGGCGCCACGATCTGGTCGGACAACTGCGAGAGCGGCGAGGGTACCTGGCAGCATCCGAACATCGAGGCCGAGGGCCAGACCGGCGTCGTGTTCTGGCGCGGCATCTACGGGACGGACTTCTGGACGAACAGGGACTTCACCTGCGGCGCGGGCACCGGCTGGATGTGGGCCGCGGTCGAGCCCGTCGAGTCCAGGATGGTCGACGACCAGTGGACGTATCTGGTCAGCCCGCCGATCAATACCGCGGGCGTGACCAAGATCGCGAGCCGGTGGACGATGTGGGTTGACCTGCCGTACGAGTCGGGCGACCGCTTCGACCTCAACCTGGCTGCGGACGATCAGCCCGACTGTGTCCAGAGGATGGATGCGTTCCAGGACGAGTCGCCCGGCGGATGGTACGGCGGTCCGTTCTGGGGCACCTGGAACGACAACTGGGACGCCTTCTCGGGCCACAACTACCTGGCGATCCGCTGGGAGCTCGCGAACGACAGCACCCCGACCGTGCCTCACATGGGCGGCATCTTCCTCGCCAAGCAGAAGGTCGGCGAGCCGACCGGCGCGGTCGTAACCACGTACAACCGCGACACCTGGTACAGCTTCAACGACTGGTGCAACGACCAGCTGTCGCAGGCGCTGCTCGACTCGTCGCGCATCGAGGTGAAGGACCCGGACGGCATCCTGTCCGTGCGGCTCATCGCCTCGAACAACGGCGGGCAGACGTGGCAGACGTTCACCATGAACCGCGAGACGCCCGAGGGGAACTGGTGGGGCATCAAGGCCCCCGCGTCCATCACGGTCCCTGGCGCGAACATCCGCTACTACTACTCGGCCACGGACGGCGTGGGGACGGTCTCGAAGCTGCCGTCGACCGCGCCCGACAGCTACTACACCTACAAGCTCCTGCCCAGCAGGCTGCCGGCCACGTACAACGACATCCTCCTGGTCGACAAGCACGGCCGCAGGGTGCCGGGTGAGTACCGCCGCCGCTACTACCGCACCTCCGAGTACTACTACCGCGAGGCGCTGGGGATCCTCGGGTACGAGTACGACGTGTACGACGTCGAGGTGCCGTCGGGCACGACGGTGCAGTCGAACGGTCCCGACTCGTCCATGTACAAGTACTACAACACGCAGATCTGGTGGTTCGCGGACTTCGACGCGTTCACCATCAAGCGTGTGGACCAGAAGCGGCTGATCGACTGGCTGAGCGTCGCGAGCCCGACGAAGGACAGGAACCTGCTCATCTCCGGCAACGACGTGGGCATGGAGCTCATGGCGACCGGCAAGGAGACCCTGGGCTTCTACGAGACGTGGCTTGCCAGCGACTACGTGCAGGACTTCATCGGTCCGGTGAACGTGGACAGCGTGCCCGGCCTCATTGATAAGGCGGGCGGCTGGAACTTCATGACGGTGGACCCGGTGCTGGGGACGGACGGCCAGGCGATCCTCGCCGGCGCGTGCCCGATCCTGCACTACTTCGACGTGGTTGACGCCATGCCCGGCGTGGCGGGCGCAGAGGTCGTCGCGGACTACATCAAGGCCGACTGCACGACGCGTCTGCCGTCGGGTTGCGCGTACACGCACCCGACGCTCGGGTACCAGACAGTCAACCTCGGCTTCGACATCTGCTACGTGATGGACGGCCAGGTGTGCGGCGGTTCGAACTACACCCCGGCCGGTCACTTCAAGACCGGCATCAGGGACCGCGCGAACCTGATCAAGAACATCATGCTCTACTTCCAGAAGAACCCGACGCAGAACCCGACGGGAGTGGAGGGTGGTCTGAGGAACGAGCTGTCGCAGGCGTACCCGAACCCGTTCAACCCGGTGACGAAGATCGCGTACAGCATCCGTGAGGCCGGTCCGGTGAGGATCGAGATCTACAACATCGCCGGCAGGGTCGTGCGGACGCTTCTGGACACCGAGGTGGCGGCAGGGACGCAGGACTTCGTGGTGTGGGACGGCACGGACGACGTCGGTGCGAAGTGCGCGAGCGGCGTGTACTTCTACCGCTTGAACGCGCCGGGCTACACCCAGACCGAGAAGATGGTCATGCTGAAGTAGGTTGTACCGGGACAGAGTCCCAAGGGGAGGGGGCCCTCGGAGGCCCCCTCTCTCTCTTTCAGGCCAGGAAGTAGCCGGCCTCGGTCGGCGACCGCGTGGGGGCCCGGCGGCATCCACGGAGGGGCGGAGGAGCGTGGACAGCCCCAGCGGCTGGGCTGAGTGGCACGGGCGACGAGCCAAGTGAGCACAAGTCGGGTTGTCGCCCTCGTTCCGGCCCGAATCCTGCTACGGCATACCGCTCGTGTCGGCGTGGCTGGCCCCGTGGGCTGCGGGGCCGCGCCAAGCAGCTCTTGACAAACCACGCAAGACGGTTGTATACTCTCTCTTGGTTGGGGAGCTGGGCCGTGGTGTTCCCCGGCAACACAGAGATGAGGGTGTTGGCAGCAGCGGCGATAGGTGCAACCCAGGGGAGGGGTGCCTATGTAGCACGGTAGCGCCGGCCCTCCGGATCGCGCGAGTGCGCGGGCGCGGGGTCAGGCGCGGGGCCGCGGTGAAGACCGCGGCGAAGGTGAGACCTGCAGGTGTGATCAAGGCGCAGTACCTCTCGAGGGAGGAAAGCGATGAAGAGGCTTCTGATTGGCTTGGTCGTCCTGGCACTGGCGGCCGGCGTCGCCGGCGCGAAGCGCCCGGCCGAGGATGTGCAGTACTTCGGCCGCAACGACGCGCCGCCGCCGGCGGAGTGGTCCCCGAGCCGCGATGTGATCCCCAAGACGTTCTTCTTTGATGATGTCGAGAGCGGCGTGAACGGCTGGACGCACGGCGACTGGACGGCGGTGGGTGGCGGCCCGAAGTGGCACGTCGACACCTACATGGCGTTCGCCGGCTCGAGCTGGTGGTGCGGCACGTTCGCCTACGACGCGGACGGCGGCTACGGCAACAACTGGTTCGAGTTCCTGACCGTGCCGGCGACGGCGATCCCCGGTGGGGCGTACGGCGTGTGGACGTTCTGCTACCGCTACGACACGGAGCCGGGCTACGACTACTTCAACGTGCAGGCGAAGAAGGGCGGCAGCTACGTCACGCTCGAGGCGTTCGACGGTTACGGCGCGTGGGTGGACATCGGCCTCTACGGCTACGAGATCAACAACCCGCTGGATCCGCTCGACCTGCCGTTCCAGGGGCGCTTCCTGTTCACGTCTGACGGCGCGTGGTCGGATGCCGACGGTCTGTGGCTGACGGTCGGCGGCGCGTGCGCGGTGGACAACATCAAGGTGTTCGACTTCTACGGCAGCGATGTGTACTTCTACGACGACGTCGAGAGCGGTGGTCTGTGCGTCCCCGGCCAGGCAGGCGCGGCCGGCGACTACTGGCACATCCGCTACGACCTCTGCTCGTCCTGGAGCCGTCCGCACTCCTGGCAGTGCGTGAACTCGGCGGACACGACCTTCCTGCCGCCGCTCATGCAGAACTGGCTCGACTCGCCGTGGATCGACGTCTCGTACGCCGTGGAGGCGAAGTTCTCGGCCAAGGGCCACTTCGAGATCCCCGGCTACTACGGCGACTACTGGTACGTGTGGGCGACCTTCAACGGCATCGACTACTACACCCTGTGGGCGAACTACGGCGACTTCGGCGCATGCTCCGGCTGGTCCACCAGCTACAACAACGGCAAGACGCTGCACACGCTCGCGGGCTGGCCCGCCAACCCGGAGGGCCGCCAGGTCCAGATCGAGATCGCGATGTACACGGATGCGGCCGGCACGGACATCCCGTCGGTCGGCGGCACGATCGGGATCTGCTTCGACGACCTCACGGTGAGCGGCACCTGGGAAGAGCCGCCGAACCCTGTGAGCGAGCAGAGCTGGGGCAGGATCAAGGCGCAGTACAGGTAGTGTCGAGTTCTTCTGGCACTACACCTCTCCCCATGAAGGGGCCCGCCGGAGCATCGGCGGGCCCCTTGCCTTGTGGGCGCGCGGTGCCCGCGGAGCCGTCGGGCTTGACACGCGCGGCGGGGCGGGCGCAGGCTGGGCCTGGACGGGGTCGTCGGAGGGCGGGACGCTCGGGGCCCCGGGAGGTGCGCATGCGACGGAGTGCTCTCGTGGTTGCGGCGCTGGCGCTGGCGGCGGGGGCGACATGGGCGGCGGTTCGACCCATCGAAGAGATGGAGTGGTTCGGACGCGGGGAGGAGCCGCCTCGTGCGGAGCTTTGCGCGACGGACAGCCGACCGCCGTATGTGGTGTTCTTCTTCGACGACGTTGAGAGCGGCGTGAACGGCTGGACGCACGGGGACTGGACCGCCGGTGGCAGCGGTCCACGGTTCCATCTGGACACGTACATGGCATGCGGAGGCACGGGCCTGAGCTGGTGGTGCGGCACATTCGACTACGACGCCGACGGGGGCTACGGCAACAACTGGCTCGAGTATCTGGAGCTTCCCCCCGTCATCGTGTCGTCCACGGGCGTTTCGGGCGCAGGAGGACCGCCTCGGAGCGACTGCCCGGTCTGGACGTTCTGTCTCCGCCACGACACCGAGCCGGGGTACGACTTCGTGCACATCCAGGCGGAGAGCCTGGGGGAGTGGACAACGCTCGACTCGTTCGACGGTACTGCGGCGTGGTACGACCTGGGCGACTACGGCTACCTGATCGGAGCTTACGACAACCCGTTCCGGGGGCGCTTCCTGTTCATATCGGACGGCGCGTGGTCGGACGGGGACGGGCTCTGGAACACCGTCGGCGGCGCCTGCGCGGTGGACAACATCAAGCTGTACGACCTCTACTCCGGGAGCGTGTTCTTCTACGACGACGGCGAGGGCGGCGGGCTGTGCACGCCCGGCCAACCGGAGCCCGCGGGCGACCACTGGCACATCGCGTACGATCTCTGCTCGTCCTGGAGCACGCCGCACTCGTGGCAGTGCGTGGACGAGGCCGACACGACCAGGCTTCCTCCGCTCATGCAGAACTGGCTCGACTCGCCGTGGATTGGTGTCTACTACGGGCCCTTCTCATGGGAAGGGGTCAAGTGGTCCTGCAAGGCGCACTTCGAGGTCGCAGGGTATGACGGCGACTACTGGTACGTCTGGGCGACCTTCGACGGGGTGAACTACTACACGCTGAAGGCGAACTACGGCGACTTCGGCGGCTGCTCCGGCTGGTCCGGCAGCTACAACAGCGGCGTTCGTCTTGACACGCTCCCCGGATGGCAGCCGGACGTCCAGCGCGTTCAGATCCGCCACGCCATGTTCACCGACTCCAACGGCACGCAGCCGACCATCGGAGGCTGCTGCGGGATCGTGTTCGACGACATCCTGGTCATTGGCTTCCTCCACACGCCGGTCGAGCGGAGCAGCTGGGGCAGGATCAAGGCGCAGTTCCAGTAGCGTGGAGGTCTCATGGGTGCCAAGGTCCCGTTCGCCGTGCTGCTGTTCGCGCTCGGTTGGTTCGCGCTCGTGTCCGCGCTGAGGCTCCTTGGCGGGAGCGGCCGGGGCCGCCTGGGACCCGACGCTCTCAGAGTGATCCACAGGATCGCGGGCTACGCGTTCGCGCTCTGTCTGGTCGTTCTTGTGGTCGCCGGCGCGCACCGCCTCGCCGTCGCCGGTGACCAGATCTCCGTCCGCGCCGTCTTTCACATCGTGCTTGCGCTCGGCGGCGCGGCCCTCCTCGCGGTCAAGGTCCTCATTGCCCGATCCCATCGGCAGCTCCTCAAGTACGCGCCCGCGCTCGGGCTCGTCGTCTTCGCGCTCGCGTTCGTCACCGTCGCCATCTCGGCCGGGCTCGAAGCCCTCGTGCGCCGCTGACCGGACCGCTCGGAAGCCCCACAGGATGGGCCTGCGCGGCGCTGGCGCGCGGGAAAGCCCTTGACGGTGGGCGTTCGGGGTGGTAGCGTCGCATCTCACGGAAGCAACCGGGCCCGTTCGACCCCGCCTCTCCCGATCCCATGGAGGACACATGCCGGTGAGGAATGCTGCACTGCGTCGGGCGCTCGCGCCCGCTGTGGCGGTTGTGCTCGTCGCCGTACTGGCGACCGCGGCCGGGGCGCTCTGCCCGCGGGTCAAGTTCGTGGACATGGGGTACAAGCAGTTCTCCATCGGCTGGACCATGGGCGTTGACGAGCGCGACATTCCGAACTTCGGCGGATACCGCGTGTGGGTGCGAGAGGTCTGGATGGAGCGGTGGACCCTCCACCGCTCCTACGTGTGGGGCGAGACCAACCCGGAGGCCACCGGCTACTGGAGTTTCCAGCCCTTCTACATCGACAGCGTCCGTGTGTACACGTCGGCGGAGGTCCTGAACGCGTTCCCGTACCAGTTCTCCGTGACGGCGTTCAAGAGGACCGACCCGGACACGGCGGCCGAGTATGCGTGCCGGCGGGCCAACACGACGGACATCGTCTATCCGCTCCACGGGCAGTCCGAGGACCTCGCGCGGATCAGGGTCATCCCGAACCCGTACCGGTCGAGCGCCGACTGGGAGCACGGCGGCGAGCGACGGGTCGTGTTCATCGGCCTTCCCCCAGTCGGCCCCCCCCCACAGCTCGCCAAGGCGACCATCAGGATCTACACGACGGCGGGCACGCTCGTCAGGACGCTCGTGCACGACGACCCCGACAGCGATCAGAAGTCCTGGGATCTCAAGAACTCCAGCGGCGAGGAGGTTGCCCCGGGGCTGTACATCTGGGACGTTGACGCGGGCGAGCTGGGCGACGTCGAGGGGAAGATCATCGTCATCAAGTAGCACGCCCCCTCACTCGTCGTGCACCCTGCGGCGCTCGCCGAGCAGCAGCACGTCGCGGAGCGCCTGCTCGCCGCGCGCCCGCATCCAGCGCTTCTCGAAGTCGCGGCCCTGCACGACCTGGGCGATCGCCGACAGCGCGCGCAGGTGCATGTTGCGCTGGTCGAGCGTTCCGACGAGCACGAAGGCCGCGTGGACCGGCGCGCCCGCGCCGGGGAAGGCGACGCCCGCGCGCGACCTCGCCATGAGAAGCTCGAAGGTCCCCGCGCCCGGGATGACGACGTGCGGGATCGCGAGCCCCGGGGCAAGCACGGTGCTGGTCTCCCGCTCGCGCGCGAGCAGCAGCTCGCGGAGCTCGCCAGGCTCGACGCCGACGCGAGGCCCGAGCCGCTCCGCGGCCAGCGCGAAGAAGTCCCCGTGGGACATCGCGCCTTCCATGTCCACGACGGGGCCGCGCTTCACGAGCCCGTCGAAGAGGTCCTCGCGGACCCCGTCGCGCTCGTGGATGATCTCCTTGAGCTCTTCCTCGAGCGTCCCCGTGACCAGTTCCTTCGCCGTGACCCTCTCCACGAGATGCAGGAGCGCGGACTCGCTGGCCGAGCGCGCCCTGCCGTAGAGCCAGTACACGAGGAACCCCAGCAGCGCAAGCGTCGCGACCGTCAGGAACGCCCCGCCCCCCATCTCGACGATCACGAAGAGGATCCCCACGATTCCCGCGATCTGGACCCACGGGTAGAGCGGCGCCCGGAACTTCGGCCGGTAGTTCTGCAGGCGGCTCTCTCTCAGGATGATCACCGCGAGGTTGGCGAGGACGTACGTCGACATGAACACCGCGGAGGCCGCCCCGACGAGGACCTCCAGTCTCACGAAGAGCGCGGCGAGCACGAGCGCCCCGGTCACAAGCAGGGCGACGTGCGGCGTGCGGAACCTCTGTCCGATCCGGCCGAACGGCTCCGGGATGAGTCCGTCGCGGCTCAGAGCGAGAAGGTACCGCGAGGCCGCCATGATGCCGCCGTTCGCCGTCGTGAGGAACGCCAGGATGGCCGCGACGCTGAGGGCGATCATCCCCGGCCGCCCCATGATCGCCTCGGCGCCGAGCGAGATCGGCATCGTGGAGCGGTCGAGCACGTGCGCGTCCAGCACGCCGCTCGTGACGAACACGATGAGCACGTACATGAGGCATGCGACGACCCACGAGAGGACCATCCCGAGCGGCAGCAGCCGCCCGGGCTCGCGCACCTCCTCCGAGATGCTGGCGACCTTGAGGAGCCCGCCGTACGACACGAAGACGAGGCCGGCCGTCGCGAAGACCGCGCGCGCCCCGTGCGGCGCGAACGGTTCGAAGCGTTGCACGTCCACCATCGGAAGGCCGCGCACGATGTAGAGGGCCATGAGCGCGAGCAGCGCCGCCACGAGGACCACCTGAAGGCGCGCGGCCTCCTTGACGCCGATCACGTTGAGGCCGACGAAGAACAGGCAGAACGCGACGCCCACGAGGTGCGGGTCCGCGGGCAGCACGAGCTGCGCGAACACCGTCATGCCGACGAGCGCGAACGCGACCTTGAGTGAGAGCGCGAACCAGGTGAGGATGCCCGCGACCGTCCCGGCCGCCGGCCCCATCCCGCGCGAGACGAAGAAGTAGTCGCCGCCCGCCTTGGGCATGGCCGTCGTGAGCTCGGCGACGCTCAAGAGGCCGGTGGAGGCGAAGAGACCCGCGATGAGGTACGAGAGGGCGACCGCGGGGCCGGCGCGCGCGTGGGCGAGCCCGGGCAGCACGAAGATGCCGGAGCTGATCATGGCCCCGGTCGCGATGCTGAACACGTCGGAGAGCCCGAGGCGCCTCCTGAGCTTCATCGGCAGAGCCTCCCGCACGCGGGGCAGTCGCGGTCCCTCTCCAGCGTCACGACATCGAAGCGCGGCTCGAGCGCCTCGACGATCAGCAGGCGCCCGGCGAGCGGCTCGCCGACGCCGACGATGAACTTGATGGCCTCTGCCGCCTCGAGCGCGCCCACGAGGCCCGGCGTGACGCCGGGAACGGCCGGCTCGACCGGCGGCGGCGCGGGAGGGAAGAAGCACTCGAGGCACGGCGTGGCCGGCGGGTGCAGGAGCGCCACGTGGCCGGTGAACTCCGAGACCGCCGCGTGCACCATCGGCACGCCCGAGGCGATGGAGCAGCGGTTGAGCACGAAGCGCGTCTCGAGGTTGTCGAGGCAGTCGAGGAGCAGCGTGGCGCCGCCGGTGAGGTCGCGCGCCGTCCGCTCGTTGATCTCGGCGACGACCGGCTCGACCTCGATCGAGGGGTTCATCGCGCGGAGCCGCTCCGCGGCGGCGGTCGCCTTCTCGCTGCCGACGTCCGCCGGCGTGTAGAGGAACTGCCTGTTCAGGTTGGAGGGCTCGATCCGGTCGGCGTCGCAGACCGTGAGCCGCCCGACGCCTGCCGCGGCGAGGTACACCGCCGCGGAGCACCCGAGCCCGCCGGCCCCCGCGACGAACACGCACGCGGCCGCGAGGCGCCGCTGGCCCTCCGCGCCCCAGCCGGGTACGCCGAGCTGACGCGAGTAGCGTTCCTCGATGCCGTTCCCGAGAGCTGGCATGGGCCGCCCCAGATGCGCGGTCGCCCTTCTCACCCGCCGGCGACTGGCGGTTGCAGCGTGATGGTCTCGCCGTCGGCCGGTCTGTAGTCGAGCCTGCGCACGGTGCCCTGGGAGTAGCCGAAGGCCACGAGCGCGCGGGGGATGCGCAGGGTGTCGAGGATCTCGCGGAGCGTGGGGGCGCCCTCCACCTCGACGCGGCGGGTGTACTGGTCCACGTCGGGCTGGAGCCGCTCCCGCAGTCTCCCACCGGATCGAAGATAGACGACCATCACATCGCCTTCGGCTTGAGCTTCTGTCCGCGCACCTTCGGGATGCCGCCCGGGATTGGCTTTCCGAGGAGCCCCAGCTTCTCGAGCCTGTCCGCGATGCGCGGCAGGCCGAGCGTCTCGAGCACCTCGCGCGTCGGGTTGCCCTCCGCGTCCCAGCCGCGGTTGGCGTAGTAGTCGTTCAGCATGTACTCGAAGTTCTCGGTGCCGACCTTCCTGCCCTCGGCCGGCCCGGTGGGGATCCTCTCCTCGAGCTGGCGGAGCGGCGCGACGTCGTGCTTCCGCCCGGGGCCGCCGTTCCGCTCGAGGTAGTGCGCGCGCGTGAGGTTCCAGATCCTCTCCGAGGTGAGCATGCACTCCTCGATGGTGATGTCCCACCCCGTGAGGTGCCGCACCGCGTCCACGTGCTCCTCGGGGGTCACGTCGAGCTCTCCCCAGAAGAGCCGGCAGCAGCACCAGGTGTCGAAGAGCGGCCTGATGTGCTGGAGGTAGATGACGACCGGGGCCTTGCCGACCGGCGTGTCCTGCCCGAGCTCGATGTCGGCCGTGATGGCCCAGCTCCGGTTGTGGTGCGCGCCGATGTCGGCGGTGCAGTAGGAGAGGAGCTGCGCGGAGTACCAGCGCGTGTCGTAGCCCGAGAACTCCATGCCCTTCGCCTGCTCCGCGAACTCGATCGTGCCGCGCCCGAGCTTCTGCGCGGCGGCGCGCGTCCCGTGCGAGAAGAGCTCGCCGATCCCGCGGCGCGCGGCGATCATGCCGACGAAGTGCTCGAAGTCGTCGATGTTGCCCCAGCGGAGCTCGTGGCCCTCGAGGTCGTCCTTCGTGATGATGCCGCGCTCGTAGCACTCCATCGCGAAGCCCGTCACGTTCCCGCCGCTCATCGTGTCGAGGCCGAGGTTGTCGCACAGGTAGTTGGCGTAGGCGACGTGGTGGATGTCGGTCATGCCGCAGCTTCCGCCGCAGAGCGCGATGGTCTCGTACTCGGGCCCCTCGAGGTAGGTGTCGGGCTTGCCGGGGATGCGCGCGCGCGAGTACTTGCCGCAGTTCATCCAGCAGCCGAAGCACGCCTTGTGCGTGACGAGGACCTCCTCGGCGAGCTTCTCGCCGCTGATGCCCTCCCACCCCTCGTGGTAGGTCGTCTGGAAGTTGCGGCTGGGGAAGCAGCCGTGCTCGTTGGCCCAGCTCACGAAGAGCGCCGTGCCGTACTTCTGCCACGGCTCCATGTTCGGGTGGGGCTTCGTGCGCTGGATGATGTCGTAGGTGTGCTTCGTAAGGCCCGGCAGGTCGTGCACCGCGAGCGACTTCGTCCCGCGAACCGCGATGGCCTTCAAGCGCTTCGAGCCCATGACGGCGCCCACGCCGCACCGGCCGGCCTGCCGCCCGAAGTCGTGCGTGATGCACGCGAACCCGACGCCGTTCTCGCCGGCGGGCCCGATGGTCGCGATCTGGAAGTCCTCGCCGAGGTCCTTCTTCATGCGGGCCTCGAGGTCGAGCGAGCCCATGCCCCAGTACTGCTCGGCGGGTCGGAGCTCGACCGCGTCGTCGTCGATGAAGAGGTACACGGGCTTCGGCGAGATGCGCTCGAGGACGATCATGTCGTAGCCGGCGTACTTGATCTCGGGGCCGAGGTGGCCGCCCATGTTCGAATCGGCGTGTCCGTTCGTGAGCGGCGAGACGCAACCGAAGCCGAGCTTGGAGCCGCACGGGGCGAAGGAGCCCGTGAGAACTCCCGGCGCCACGATGAAGAGGTTCTCCGGACCGAGCGGGTCGGCGTTGCGCGGGACCTCGTCGTAGATGGTCTTTGCGACGAAGCCGCGTGCGCCGAGCCACTCGCGGGCGAACGACTCCGGCGTCGGCGACCGCCTGATCTCGCCGGTCTCAAGGTTGATGCGCAGAACAGTCCCGCCGAATCCGTACATCGCGTCGCTCCGTTCCGTGCCTGAGAGGGTTCGCTCAGCGCGCCGGCCCGCGCGCGAGCATCCGCGCGCCGCTAGCGCGAGGTCGGCCGCGGCGAGTCCACCACCGTGAGCGCCCCGGTGTTGCAGACCTCGGTGCACTTGAGACACAGGTCGCACTTGACGGGCGTCGGGGCCGCCGCGTGCGTGTACATCACGCCGATCGGGCAGGTCTCGACGCAGACGCCGCAGTTCGTGCACTTCGAGGTATCAAGGACGAACGCGTCGGCGCTCCCCGTGCGCTCGATGGCGCCCTCGGGGCATGCGCGCGCGCACGCGCCGCACTGCACGCAGAGCCGCGGCGTGAACACGCCGGGCTCCGGGAACTCCGCCCCGATGCGGATGGCCGCCTTCTTCGGGTTGATCTCGCCGTAGTGCTCGATGGTGCAGATCTGCTGGCAGAGCTTGCAGCCCGTGCACCGTGACGTGTCGACCTTGATGCGCATCAACTCCTCCGCCTTCGGCACCGGAGCTCGATGGCGTCCCCGCCCTCGACGTTCTGGAGCGCCGAGCTCATCCCAAGGACGCCCGACGCGAGGATGTCCTGCACGAACGCGTTCAGCGGCACCTCGCGGCCGTCCACCGTAAGCGAGGTCATCCAGCGGTCGCCGCCCTGGGCGGCCGCCGCGGTCGCCTCGATGAGGTCGCACAGGCGACCGGTCTCGTCGGCCCGGAACGCGGGTCCGTCGAACCCGTCCGGTCGCTCGCCGACGACGCCGATGACGCCGTCGAGCGACGCGACGTCGAGCCCGCCTCCCGTCACGACGATCTTGCTTCCGGGCGACCCCTTGAACCCCTCGGCAAGCACGATCTCGCCGGGGAGGGAGTCTCGCAGGGCGACGCGCTCGAGCGACTCGCCGCCCGGCGCGCGGAACACGACCGTGGAGCCCGCCCCCGCGAGGACCGCCGCCGAGGCGCCGGCGCGACGCGCGCGCGCGGTGTCGGTGTCCTCGCCGTCGAGCGTCGGCCCGTCTTCGTGCGTGTGCTTGATGTAGCACACCCGGCGCCCGCGGCGGACCAGCTCGCGCGTGATGTCCTCGGCGAGGGAGGTCTTGCCCGTCTTCTTCGCTCCGACGATCTGGATCCAGAATCCTGCCATGTCGTCTCCGCGCGGGCACTAGTAGCGCAGCGCGACCGCCGTCGCGACGGCGGCGATCCCGGAACCGACGGCGGCTGCGCGGTAGGCGACCCAGACAGCCCTGCTCCACGTGGCGCGCGACTCCGAGAGCCGCGCGCCGAGGGCGAGGCCGGCCCACGCCGCCGGGGCGGCGAGGAGCGTGGCGACGGGCCCCTGGACGAACTGGTAGTCGAGCAGCTTGTCTGCCGCCATCCAGTAGGGATTGAGCAGAACGTACCTGGCGAAGTACCCGAACACGACGAACGACACGAAGGTGAGCGCCATCGAGAGGGCGACCGGCGCCCAGACGTCTCGCGCGGCCGACGGAGCGGTCGCGCCAGACGATGCGGCGCCGCGCGCGAGCGGGACCGCGGACCACGCGGTCCTGCCTGCGCGCCTCTCGTACAGCGTGAAGCCTGCCTCGAAGATCGCTCCCACGACGACCACCGCCGCGAGCTTGCATCCCCACACGGGGTGCTGCAGGACCTTGTACGCCGACGCCACGGCCGCGAGCGCGAGCGTGCTTCCGGGGACGCTCCACAGGGAGCGCGCGAGGACCATGAAGAGGACGCCGAACGCCGTGAGGATGGGCGCTCTCGGCACGTCGTTCACCCAGGCGAGCTCCCCGATGCCGAGCTCGACGAGGCCCCAGAGCGAGCCGAAGAGCAGCACCGAGAGGACGACGAAACGCCGCGAGTTCATGGGTATCTCCTGTGTTCCGAACGTCGCGGCGATGCTATCAGAACCCCCGCGGCGAGTAAAGCCGGCCGCACTGCCAAGGAGCCGTCGCCCATCCGCGAGCTTCAGCGGTTCGTGAAGCTCCCGGGGATGATCTCGCTCGGGGGGGGCTACCCCAACCCCGACACGTTCGTGTTCGATCGGATCGACGTCCGGTTCGAGGATGGGACCGCCGCGGCGCTCGAGGGCGGCAACCCAACCGCGGCCTCGCAGTACGGGCCCTCCGACGCGCACACGGGCCTTGCGTGTCGAGCGCGGCGCGACGGTCAGCGCCACAGGGCTTTGATCCGCCCCCAGGACATCGGTTCCACCGCGGACGCGCAGTCCCCGCACCCGGCGCCGAGCGCGCCGACGCGCTCGCCCCAGGCGTTGTTGCCCGGCAGGCACGGCGAGTTCGCGCAGAGCGTGTAGTCGGCGGCGAGCATGCCGCAGAGGAGCGGGTCGGTGACGAGGTTGTCGGTCGCGTTCCCGCAGAGCGTGTTGCCCCCGGCGTTACCGAACACGACCGAGCGGGTCGTCACGGGGGACGCGCCGTTCTCGCACTTCATGGGGGGCCCGGCCGCGCTGAACGCGACGACGCACGCGCGGAAGGTCGGCGCGGGGCTGCCGACGCAGTAGAGGGTTCCTGGGGCTCCGGCCCCTCCGTTCCGGGCGAACGTGCAGTTCCTCACGACGACGGCCGATAAGAGGAAGGTGGCGCCGCTTCCGTACGTGGCCGTGTTCCCCGTGAAGACGCAGTTCCTGACCTTCGCCGAGGACGACGCGAAGAACGCGCCGGCGCCGGAGGTCGCCGAGTTCGCGACGAACCAGCAGCCGTCAATGAGCGGCGAGGCGCCGGTGCAGTTGATCCCGCCGCCCTGCGCGGCGTAGCCGCGCGTGATGGTGAACCCGCGGACGACCGCGGTCGTGTCCTCGCCGGAGCTGAACGTGAACCCGCGCGCCGCCGACTCACAGTCGATGGTCGTGGACTCGGGCCCAGCGGGCGCGATGAGCAGCACGCGCCGCCCGCCGAAGTTGAGCGAGCGGTTCCCGGCGCCTGAGTATGTCCCCGGAGCCACCGACACCGTGTCGCCGCCGAGCGCGGCGCTAAGTCCCTCCTGGATCGTCATGAAGTCGCCGCTTCCGTCGGCGGCGACGCGGTAGGTGTGACCCGGCGCCGGAGCTGCGGCCGCAGCAAGCGCGACAGCCATCAGAATGACGATGCGCGACATGGCGCGGACTCCTCAGATTATCTCATGCGAACATCTCAAGTGTAGCCGTGTCGGTTCCCCTGCGTCAAGCGAGCCCATGACCGCCCGCTGTCGTTGACGCTGCACGCGGACTCGGTTAACCTCGGCTTCCGTCCCATGAGGAAACGCGCCGGCCGGGGAGCACTCGAGTCGGCCTCGTCTCACACGCGAAGCACGGAGGGGGATGCCGTCGCCTCATGTCGTTCTCCCCGGTCCGCGCTCTGGTCCTCGCGCTCTGCGTCGCGGCCGCCGGATGCGGCGGCCCGCGGCATCTCCCATCGAATCCCGGATGGCTGCGCTACGCGTTTCGACCGGCGGCGCCCATGAGTTACACGCCGGTCGTCGTCTTCGCCACCGACTTCGACGGCGACGGTGTGGACGAGGAGCTGCGGTTCGTCCGCGGGCTCGACCACTCGAGCTACTGGGACATCGGCGCACCGGCCGAGCACGGGAGCTACAACCTCCACACGACCCGGCCGCGCGGGGCAGGCACCATCTGCGGCGTGACCGATCTCACAGGCGACGGCGTACCCGAGGTCGTGTGGTACGAGCAGCAGGTGGGTGTGCGCGCGGCGTCGGTCGTCGTGACCGAGGTCGTGCGCTGCGACAGCACCGCCGTGGTGCGCGATCTGGCGAGGATCGCCTTCGAGTACGACGAGCCCGTGTCGCCCAGGGGAGACTGGGTGACGGATGTCTTCCTGCTCGGGGCCTTCGACCTGGATGGGAACGGCACGCGGGAGGCCCTCGCGTGCGCGATGGTCACGGGAGCGGCGCGGTCGCCCCGAGGCGTCTGGCTCGTGAACTGGGAGACCGGCGAGATCCCGTGGCGTCGCCCGGCGGCCGGGACGCCCACGGGCGGGCGGGCCATCGCGGACGTAGACGGCGACGGGACGCCCGAGATCGTCACCGGTGTCGGAACGCACTCCAAACAAAGGCCGGAGCTCGTCCGGCTGTCGGTCTGGCGCGCCGCCGACGGCGAGCCGCTCGCTATCGAGGTCCCGCCGCTTCGCGCACGGCCCGAGGACGTCGCGGCCATCGCGCTCCACTTCGCGCGGACGATCGGGAGGGAGATGGGGCGCGGCCAGATGGGCGTCTCGCAGGCGGCGCTCGACGCGCTCGGGCTCGACCCGGAGAGGTTCCGGAGCTGACGCGGCGCTCCGAGCGCGCAGCACTCGCGCCCCGCTTGCCCAGTTGCCCACCCGGTGGTATAATGAAGCTGTGACCATCAACGCGACCCGGCGGCCCAGGCCGCCCTGGGAGGTTTGCATGATCCGCACCTTCAGGAGAGCTCCGGGCGCCGCAGTCCTGACCCTGGTCCTCGGGCTCGCCTTGGGCGCCGTGGAAGTGGCCCAGTCGGCAGACGCGACGCCGTCGCCTCACAGGCTCTGGGTGTTCCTCGCGGACAAGGGTCTGACCCGGGCCGATGAGGGCGTGGCCGTCGCACGGGCCGCGGCCACGCTTTCGCCCCGCGCGCTCGCGCGCCGCGCGAAGGTGGGCATGCCCGTCACCGTGCGGGACGTCCCCGTCGCGCCGGAACACGTCGGCGCGGTCGAGGCGACGGGCGCAAGGGTGGTCGTTCGGAGCCGCTGGCTGAACGCGGTCTCGGTGGAGGCCGACGCGTCGCAGGCGGCGGCGATCGCCGCGCTGCCGTTCGTGCGCGAGGTTCGGCCCGTGGCCCGCGCGAGGAAGGAGCTGCCGCAGCTCGTCCCGACGGCCCCGGCGACGCCCCGCGGCGGGCGGTCGCTCGACTACGGCCCGGCGCTCGGGCAGCTCGATCAGATCCAGGTGCCCGACCTTCACGACCAGGGGTTCGACGGGTCGGGCGTCCTCATCGCCATGTTCGACACGGGCTTCGACACCGACCACCAGGCGTACCGCCACCTCGACGTCGTCGCGGAGCGCGACTTCATCAACAACGACGCCGTCACGGCCGACCAACCCGGCGACCCGCCCGGTCAGGACTCGCACGGGACGGCGACGCTCTCGTGCGTCGGCGGGGCGTACGCGGGGCAGCTGTACGGCGGCTCGTACCGCGGGAGCTTCGCGCTCGCGAAGACCGAGCGCGTGGACACCGAGATCCAGGCGGAGGAGGACCACTGGGTCGCCGCCGCGGAGTGGGCCGACAGCCTCGGCGCGGACGTCATCTCGAGCTCGCTCGGCTACCTCGACTGGTACACGTACGAGGACATGGACGGGAACACCGCCGTGACGACGATCGCGGCCGACATGGCGGCGGCGCGCGGTGTCGTCGTCGTCAACTCGATGGGGAACGAGGGCGGGAGCGCGTGGCGCTACATGATCGCGCCGGCGGACGGCGACAGCGTCGTGGCGGTCGGCGCCGTGAACAGCGACGGCATCAGAGTGTCGTTCAGCTCGGTCGGGCCGACGTACGACGGGCGCATCAAGCCCGACGTGATGGCGCAAGGCCGGCACGTCTACGTCGCCACGACGAGCGACACCGCGTCGTACGCGACCGCGAGCGGCACCTCGTTCTCGTGTCCTCTCACCGCGGGCGCGGTCGGGCTGCTGCTCCAGGCGCATCCGCACTGGACGCCGTCCATGGTCATCGAGGCACTGCGCGAGACGGCCACGCAGAGCGCGAGCCCCGACACGCTCATGGGCTGGGGCATCGTGCAGGCGGCGGACGCGATGGTCCACCAGCCGTCGGGTGTGCCCGGGGACGAGGGTGGAGGGTCGCGGCGGCCGGTCGTTTCCGCATCGCGCAGCCCGTTCGACGCGGGCACGGCTTTGAGCTACTTCGTGCCCGGCGACGGCCGCGCGCGGGTCGCGGTGTACGACGTCGCCGGACGCCTCGTGCGCGTGCTCGCCGACGGGCGCCGCCCCGCGGGGTGGCACGCGGCGGCCTGGGACGGCGCGGACGCCGCGGGCGCCCCGGTCGCGAGCGGCGTGTACTTCGCCAGGGTCATCGCGGCGGGCCGAAGCGCGGTCGCGAAGCTGGTGGTGGTGAGGTAGGCGGGCCCTCCCCCGGTCCAGAGCTCCTTTCCCTGCAGAGAGCCGCCATTGCCGGTTCCCACGGCCCCTGCCGAGGAGCTCCCGCGCCACGGGGGCGTCTGCTCACGCGCCCCGCAGACCCCGCACGCATCACACCAAGGCTTGGCCAACCGCAATTCTTGACACTGAGCGGAACTTCTGGTATGCTTGCCATCAAGTCGTGTTGAGCATGTGGCCTTTGGAGAAATGCAAGCGGAGCGGGCAACCGAGGACAGGAGGAGGGCGTCATGAAGCGAGCGGCAGTGCTTCTCGTGCTCGTCGCACTCATGTTGTGCGCGAGCGTCTCTGCTGCCTTGGCCCAGGTTGATGTCACGGCCACGGGCGGCACGCCGTCGGCGAGCTACACGACGTTGAAGGGCGCGTTCGACGCCATCAACGCCGGCACGCACACCGGCGACATCACGATCGGCCTCAGCGGCAACACCACGGAGGGCACGACGCCGGCGACACTGAACAGCGCCGGCGCCGGCTCCGCCAGCTACACGTCGGTGCTCATCAGGCCGACGGCGGACGGTGTCTCGATCTCCGGCAATCCCGCGCAGGGGTTCGGCGTCATCCAGTTGAACGGCGTGGACAACGTCACGATCAACGGTGACAACCCGAACACGAGCGGGACGAACCGGGATCTCACGATCAACAACACGGCGGCGAGCACCGTGACGTACGGCTCGGTCGTCCGCATCGCCACGTCGGGCACGGCCCCGTACAGCACGAACGACAACATCGCGATCAGGAACTGCAACCTCAACGGCAACGTGACGGGCGGGAACAGCAGCTCCATCACGGGCACGACGACCAGCTCGAACGCGTCGTTCGGCGTCATTGTGGGCCCGAACGGCGGCGCGAGCGTCACGGCGGTCACGAGTGTCACGGGCGCAATGGCCTCCGGTGTCACCGTGAACGGCCTCGTCGTTGACAACAACGCGGTGAATCAGTGCGCCCGCGGCATCGTGTTCCTCGGGGCGAACTCCTCTTCCTCGACGGGCATCACGATCTACAGCAACGTCGTCGGGGCGGCCGGGACCCTGGCGGGCGATCCTCCCTACACGTCGCCCGCGACCACGGTGTACACGAAGGGCATCTACGTGACCGGCACGAACGCCGTGGCGATCGCAGGGAACACGGTGCGGAACATCCTGTCGTACGTCGCGACCACGATGAGCGCCATCGAGCTCACCACCGGCATCGGCTCCGGTACGATCATGCTCAACAACAACGTCGTCAACGGCGTGGTCAACAACGGAACCAGCAGCGGCGCGCGGGGCATAGACGCCTCGAGCGCATCGGGCACGGCGTTCGGCATCAACGGGAACACGGTCACCAACGTCCAGTGCATGGGCAGCGTGTCGATCATGGGCGTGAACGTGTCCACGAGCGTCACCGGCGGCCTGATCGAGAAGAACAAGGTGACCCAGGTCTACAGCCGCGGGACCGGTACCTACGGCTCCTATGGCATCAGCGTCGCCGGCGGCAGCAACCTGACGATCCAGAACAACTTCGTCAGCGACATCCATCACAACATGAGCGGCGGCGGAGCGTTCTCCACGAGCTTCGGCGTGTTCGGACTGAGGATCGCCGGCGGGACGGGCCACAAGGTCTATCACAACTCGGTGAACCTCTACGGTCCCCATCTGGGCACGGCCGCGTCGTCGCTGCTTTCGGCGGCGTTCGCGATCGGCGGCACCGGCCAGACGGGCCTTGACGTGCGGAACAACCTCTTCGTGAACACGATTCCGAGCGGCACGACGAGCGTCGCCCACGTCTCCATCTGGCTGCCGTCCGCGGGCACGAGCGCGATGAACCTGACGCTGAACAACAACGCGTACTTTAGCGGCACGGACGCGGCGCGACAGGGCATCGGGCAGGTCGGGACGACGGCCGGCACGGGGTTCTACCTTGCGTCCAACTTCGATCCCGGCGCCACGACGCCGGCGACCAACATGCGGGCGTACACGAGCACGCTGTCGGCCGCGGGCACGAACGACAACGCGTCGTTCGGAACCACGGCGGGGGCGCCCTTCACGACCCCGACGGACCTGCACATCGTCGCCGGGACGATGACCCTGCTCGAGTCCGGCGGCGCGGCCGGCACGGGCGTGGCCGTTGACATCGACAACGAGGCGCGGCCCGGTCCTCCTGGGTCGATCTACGGCGGTGGCACGGCGAACGACATCGGCGCGGACGAGTTCGATGGCACGCCGGTCTCCTCCAACGACATCGCCGCGACGGCGTTCGTGGATCCGACGAACGGCGGGGCGAAGGTCGTCGGCGTGGCCTTCGATCCGAAGGCGTCGTTCACGAACCTCGGCACGGCCACGCAGACGGACGTGCCGGTTCGCTACCGGATCGTCGGTCCTTCGCCGTCCACGGACGAGGTGTACAACGAGACGGCGTCGATCGCCTCGATCTCGAGCATGGGCACCGTGACGGTGACCTTCCCGAGCGCGACCCTGGCCGACGGCGGCGTCTATGCGATCTACGCGTCGTCGGAGCTGGTTGGTGACCAGGTGCCTGGGAACGACCAGATCGTCGGCTCGTGCAGAGGCATCGCGCCGCTGTCCGGCACGTACCTCGTCGGCGTCTCGGAGTTCAACCGCGCGACCGGGCTGGACCTGACCTTCGAGCGGCAGGTGACAACGGTCACGAGGGAGAGCCTGGAGCCGGTGGACGAGACGGAGAAGTCCGGCGCGGCGGCCGATCGGCTCGTGTGGAAGACGGTCACACACGAGGTCGAGCAGGTGAGCTGGACGCCGGTGACGGGCGGCCGCGCGTATGAAGGGTCGCTGTACGCCGAGCAGGCGAGGGGGACGCGCGGCGTCTACGCGACGATCACCGCGGCCGTGGCCGACCTCAACGCCGCCGGCGTGGCCGGGCCGGTGGAGTTCCTGCTGACCGACGCGACCTATCCGAGCGAGACGTTCCCGATCACGGTGAACGTGACCATGAACGTTCCGGACGCCACCAACACCGTGACGTTCAAGCCCTACACCGGCGTGACGGCGACGATCGCCGGGCCGAGCGCGGGCGGCTCGCTCTTCAGGGTCTTCAAGACGAACTACATCACGATCGACGGCTCGAACTCGGACGGCGGGACGACCCGCGACCTCACGCTCGAGAACACGAGCGCCACGAGCCCGATGGTCGTCTGGTTCGGCTCGAGCGGCACGACGCCGATCACGAACGTGGCGCTCAAGAACTGCGTCGTCCGGAACGGCGTCAACACGAACACGCCTGTCGTCATCAGCGACGGGACGACCGCGGGCAACGCCGGGTACTTCTCGAACATCGAGGTCCGGAACAACAGGATCGAGAAGGCGTACATCGGCGTCTACTGCAACGCCGCCGTGGCGGCGCTGAACGGCTCCGGCCTGACGATCGTCGGGAACGACCTCAACACCAGCGGCGCGAATGCCATCAGGTACGTCGGTCTGTACCTGCAGGGCGTTGACGGCGGCGTTGTCGCGGGCAACGACATCGGCAACTTCGAGACGGCAACGAGCGAGACCGACCGCGGGATCTGGCTTGCGACAAGCACGGTCAACACGATCGTGAACGCCAACCGGATCCACGACCTCCGCTACACCGGAACGTTGGGCTACGGAGCGAAGGGCATCGGCATCTCGACGGGGGCCGCCGCGGCCGGCGTGGTCGTCTCCAACAACATGATCTTCAACATCACCGGTGACGGCGACAGCTACACCACGTTCGGGTGCACCTACACCCCGGTTGGCATCTACGCGTGGGGCACCGGGCAGGGTGGCGTGGGCATCTACGCCAACTCGATCTACCTCTACGGCAACACGATCAACTACAGCGCCGCTGCCTACTCCGTCGGCATCGGACTCGACGACGGCAGCGCCGCGGATGTCACGGGCAACTGCGTCGTGAACAACCTCGGCCGGCTTGCCTTGACGGGGGCGGGCTCGGTGGCGCTGGCGCTCGAGATCGGCGCCTCGCAGCTGACCGGCGGCGACTACAACGACCTCTTCTGCAACGCGACGGGCGGCGGCCTGAACCTCGTCGGGAAGATTGCTGCGGCGAACTACGCCGACCTGCCCACCTGGCGGACGGCGTCGGGCCGGGACGCGAACAGCATCTCGGCCGACCCGCAGTACGTCGGCACCACCGACCTCCACATCAGGCAGGACCTCATCTCGCCGGTGGGCGATGCCGGGACGACCATCACCGGGATCGCGTACGACTTCGACGGCGACCCGCGCGGCGCCAACCCGGACATCGGTGCGGACGAGTTCACGATCTACTTCCTGGCGACCTCGGTCGTGGGGAACGGCAGCATCCAGGTTGTGCCGAGCCAGGCAGCCTACGCACCCGGCACGCCTGTGACGCTGACGGCGATTCCGGGCGGGGAGTGCTACGAGTTCGTCGGCTGGTCGGGTGATGCGGGCGGGAACACGAACCCGCTCCAGATCGTGATGGATGCGAACAAGGACATCACGGCGACGTTCGCGCTGAAGACCTTCACGATCGCGGCGTCGGCGGGCGAGGGCGGCACGATCGAGCCCGAGGGCGACGTGGTGGTGGACTGCGGTGGCGATGCCACGTTCACGATCACGCCTGACGTGTGCTACGACATCCTCGACGTGGTGGTGGACGGCGAGTCGGTGGGCGCGGTGGAGAGCTACCTGTTCGAGGACGTGGTGGCGAACCACACGATCCACGCGACGTTCGCGCTGAAGACCTTCACGATCGCGGCGTCGGCGGGCGAGGGCGGCACGATCGAGCCCGAGGGCGACGTGGTGGTGGACTGCGGTGGCGATGCCGCGTTCACGATCACGCCTGACGTGTGCTACGACATCCTCGACGTGGTGGTGGACGGCGAGTCGGTGGGCGCGGTGGAGAGCTACCTGTTCGAGGACGTGGTGGCGAACCACACGATCCACGCGACGTTCGCGCTGAAGACCTTCACGCTGACCACGGAAGTCGTGGGCAACGGCTCGCTGCTGATCGTCCCCGATCTCCCGACCTACGAGTGCGGCGCCGAGGTCGAGATCACGGCCATCCCGGATCCCAACTGGGAGTTCGACCATTGGGAGGGGGACGCGACCGGCACGGACAACCCGGTGATCGTGGTCATGGACGGCGACAAGACCGTCACGGGCGTGTTCATCGAGATCCCGTCCCCGGTCGAGGTCGCGTTCTACGCCACGATCGTCGAGGAGCAGGCGGTCGTCCTCCGCTGGGCGATCTCCGGCCACAGCGCGGGCTCCGGCCTCCTGATCTACCGCTCGCTGGCCGCTGAGGGTCCGTTCGAGTGCATCACGCCCGCTCCGCTGACGGACGTTACGGGCGGGACGTTCGTGGACCGCAACGCATGGCCTGGCGGGACGTTCTGGTACGAACTGAGGGTGGTGCTGCCGACCGGTGAGGAGATCGTGGCGGGCGGGCATCCGTCGGTGACGGTGCCCGGCGTGCTCGCGTTCGGGATCCGCTCGGTGGCGCCGAACCCGACGACGGCGGGGGCGAGCATCGCGTACTCGGTCCCGGTGGGCGCGCGCACTGCTCGCCTGTCGGTGTACGATGTCGCGGGCCGTGTCGTCCGGCATCTCACGCCGGAGGCTGACTCGCGCGGCGGGTACGCCACGGTGGAGTGGGACGGGCTCGACAACATGGGCGCGCGCCTGGTCTCCGGGGTGTACTTCGTGCGGCTCGAGGTTGACGGTGCGGTCGCGTCGCAGAAGCTGACGCTGCTGCGGTAACACGGAGTGACCCAGGGTCTGGGGCTCCGTTCCCTTCAGGCGGCCACCCTTCGGGGTGGCCGCCTGCCTTGCCGGGCATGGTCGTTGTTCCTGCGCCGCCCCGGCGGCAATGATGTTGCGTTCGGGCCCCGGAGTTGGTATTCGTTCTACCGACCCGGGGCCCTCGCGCGTCCGGCGGAACCGGCGCGCGGGGGCGCTTGTCGAGGCGGACGGACCCAGGCGCGAACGGAAGCGCGGGCGGAAGGAGCGAGGCGGGGATGAAGGTACCTCTTCTGGATCTCAAGCGGCAGTACGCGACCATCCGGCAGGAGATCGACGGCGCCATCCGGGAGGTCGTCGAGTCGCAGGTGTTCATCAAGGGGCCGAAGGTCGCGGAGCTCGAGGCCAAGGTCGCCGAGTACTGCGGGACGAAGCGGGCCGTCGGCGTGGCGTCGGGCACCGACGCGCTCCTGCTCTCGCTCATGGCGTACGGGATCGGGCGGGGCGACGAGGTCATCACGACCCCCTACACGTTCTTCGCGACGGCGGGGTCGGTCGCGCGGCTCGGCGCGGTCCCGGTCTTCGTGGACGTCGAGCGCGCCACCTACAACCTCGACCCGGCGCTCGTCGAGGCCGCCGTCACGCCCCGCACGAAGGCGATCATCCCGGTCCACCTGTACGGCCAGTGCGTGGACATGGACCCGCTCATGGAGATCGCCGCGAAGCACGGGCTCGTCGTCATCGAGGACGCGTGTCAGTCCATCGGATCCGAGTACAAGGGGAAGCGCGCGGGCGCGATCGGTCACGTCGGGTGCTTCAGCTTCTTCCCGAGCAAGAACCTCGGCGCGTACGGCGACGGCGGCATGGTGACGACGAACGACCCGGCGATCGCCGACAAGCTCGTGAGCCTGAGGGAGCACGGGCAGACGGAGAAGTACTTCTACTGGACGGTCGGCGCCAACAGCAGGTTGGACTCGCTGCAGGCGGCGATCCTCCTCGTGAAGCTGCGCCACCTCGACGCGTGGAGCGACGGCCGCTCGCGGAACGCGGAGCGCTACAACGCGCGCTTCGCCGGGACCGCCGTCGGGACGCCGCACCGCGAGCCGCACTGTCGCCACATCTACAACCAGTACATGGTCCGCGTCCGGGAGCGCGACGCCCTCGAGGCGCACCTCAAGGCCAACGGCATCGGCTGCGCGCTCTACTACCCGATGCCGCTGCACCTCCAGACCTGCTTCAAGGACCTCGGGTACAAGGAAGGCGACCTCCCCGAGTCCGAGGCGGCCGCGCGGGAGACGCTCTCCATCCCCGTGTTCACCGAACTCACGACGGAGGAGCTGGACTACGTGGCGGACACCGTTCTCGCGTTCCGCGGGCGCGCGTAGCGCGGGCGGCCGCGGGGGCCGCGACGCGCTCGAGGGGCGGCACGTTGACCTCTCCTCGCCGCGCGGCTACTACCTCGACCACTCCGCGTGCGTGAACGGCAGCGACCCGACCGACGCGCTCGGCCTGCCGATGCTCATCGGCGACGGCGGCGCGCGCGCGTACTCCCAGTCGCTGCTCGCGTGATTCGCGTTCGGCAACCTCGAGCTCTACCTGACCACGGGAAGCGAACGGCGTCGCCGCCTCTTCGAGGCGGCGGCCGCCGTGCTCATGCGGACCGCGGAGGAGGTGCCGGGAAGCTACATCGGGTGGCCGATGCCGACCGCGCCGCGCGCCCTCGCGGAGAAGCTCGGGAGCGGCTGGTTCTCGGGCGCGGCGCACGGCGAGTGCGTCTCGCTCCTCGTGCGCGCCGGGACGCTCTTCCGCGTCGAGGGCACGCTCGAGTGCGCGTCGCGCGCGATGGGCGGGTTCCACCTCACGGTCGAGGACGGCGGGATGCTCCGCGAGGTCGGGACGCCGGGTCAGGAGGGCGGGCTCGAGTCGCTCGCGTTCATCGAGGAGTACCCCATGCTCGATCGCGCGTCGCTCGTGCTCTCCGGCCACGTCCACGCGATGTGGGGCATCTACGACCACTGGAAGGCCACCGGCGACCACGCCTCCGAGGTGCTCTTCGACCGCTGCCTCCGCGGCCTCCGGTTCCTGCTCGACCGGTACGATCTGGGCTACTGGACGCGGTGCGATCTCGACGCCTCGTGGCGCGGCGTACGGCCCGCCAACCCGGCGCGCCAGCGGCTCCACGCGGCGCAGATGATGACGCTCCACCGCATGACCGGCGACGAGCAGCTCCTCGACGCCGCGCGCCGCTGGGAGTCGTACGCCGCCCGCTGGTCGTGCCGGGCGCGCGCCCGCCTGAACCGTGTGCGGTTCGCGCTGAGGAACCGCGGCGCGGAGGTCATCTAGCCGTCCGTCGGCCCCGTGACGGTAGGCGCCCGCCGCTCGCGAGCACCCTGCCGCCTGTCGCTGCGCCGGGAGCCCGGCGCCAGTCGCGCGATTGCCTCCGCTTCCCGCCGATGCTATCTTAGAGTGTCCCGCACGGTACCCGCCAGCGGTCGCGGTGAGTGCCGGCGCTGTCAACCAAGGAGGCGGGCATGGCCACGAAGCACGTGTACTTCTTCGGCGGGGGCGAGGCCGAGGGGCGAGGCGACATGAAGAGCCTCCTCGGCGGCAAGGGTGCGAACCTCGCCGAGATGACCAACATCGGGATCCCCGTGCCCGCCGGGTTCACCATCTCGACCGAGGTCTGCACGCACTACTACGAGCGGGGGAAGGAGTTTCCCGAGGGGCTTCGGGAGGAGGTGGGGGCGGCCATCCACAAGGTCGAGGCGGTGATGGGGGCGACGTTCGGCGACGCCGCGAACCCGCTCCTCTTCTCGGTCCGCTCGGGCGCGCGCGCCTCGATGCCGGGCATGATGGACACCGTGCTCAACATCGGCCTCAACGACGCGACGGCCGCGGGCCTCATCGCGAAGACCGGCGACGACCGCTTCGTGTACGACAGCTACCGCCGCCTCATCGAGATGTACGCGGACGTCGTGATGGGCCTCGACATCAAGGAGTTCCACGCGCTCCTCGACGCCAAGAAGAAGGAGAAGGGGGTCTGGCACGACGTGGACCTCGCGGCCGCCGACCTCAAGGCCCTCGCGGCCGACTACAAGAGGAAGGTCCGCGAGATCTCCGGGCGCGACTTCCCCGACGACCCGCACGAGCAGCTCTGGGGCGCCGTCCGCGCCGTGTTCGAGTCGTGGAACGTGCCCCGCGCGGTGAGCTACCGGCGGTTGTACGACATCCCCGACGACTGGGGCACCGCCGTCAACGTGCAGGCGATGGTCTTCGGGAACATGGGCGAGGGCTGCGCGACCGGCGTCGCCTTCACGCGCGACCCGGCCACCGGCGAGCGCGTGTTCTACGGCGAGTACCTCGAGAACGCGCAGGGCGAGGACGTCGTCTCCGGCGTGCGGACGCCGCACCCGATCAACCTCGCGCAGAAGAAGCCCGGCGACGAGCCCTCCCTCGAGGAGACGATGCCGGAGATCTACCACGAGCTCGAGGCCATCCGCGAGCGGCTCGAGCGCCACTACACCGACACGCAGGACATCGAGTTCACCGTCCAGCGCGGCAGGCTCTGGATGCTCCAGACGCGGACCGGGAAGCGGACCGCCCAGGCGGCGGTGCGCATCGCCGTCGAGATGGAGCAGGAGGGCCTCATCGACCGCAAGACGGCCGTGCTGCGCGTGGACCCCGAGCAGCTCGAGCAGCTGCTGCACAAGCGGCTCGATCCCGCCGCGAAGTACGAGGCGCTCACGAAGGGGCTCCCGGCGTCGCCCGGCGCTGCGGTCGGGCGCGTCGTGTTCACGGCACAGGACGCCGTGCGGTGGGCCGAGGCGGAGGCCGCGGCGGACCCGAAGGAGCAGGAAGACCACCGGACGATCCTCGTGCGTGAGGAGACGTCGCCCGAGGACATCGACGGCATGAACGCGGCGCAGGGGTTCCTCACGGCGCGCGGAGGCATGACCTCGCACGCCGCCGTCGTCGCGCGCGGCATGGGCAAGTGCTGCATCGCCGGCGCGAGCGACGTGAAGATCGACTACGCCTCGCGGACATTCTCCGTCGGGAAGACGGTCGTGAAGGAAGGCGACTGGGTCACGCTGAACGGGTCCACCGGCGAGGTCGTGGTGGGGAAGGTGCCGACCGTCGAACCCGAGATGTCGGGTCACTTCGCGACGCTCATGGGGTGGGCCGACGAGTTCCGTCAGCTCGCCGTCCGCACGAACGCCGATACGCCCGCCGACGCCGCGCTCGCGAGGCAGCTCGGGGCCGAGGGCATCGGCCTGTGCCGCACCGAGCACATGTTCTTCGGCAAGGAGCGCGTCAAGCACATCCGCGCGATGATCATGGCGGCGAACGAGACCGAGCGCCGCGAGTCGCTCGCGAAGCTCCTGCCGTTCCAGCGCAAGGACTTCGAGGGCATCCTCGAGGCGATGCAGGGTCTCACCGTCACCATCAGGCTCCTCGACCCGCCCCTCCACGAGTTCGTGCCGCACACCGACCGGGAGATCGAGGACCTCGCGCGCGAGCTGGGGCGCGACCCGGCGGCGCTCAAGGCGAAGGCGGCGAGCCTGCGCGAGGCCAACCCGATGCTCGGGCACCGCGGGTGCCGCCTGGGCGTGACCTACCCCGAGATCTACGAGATGCAGGTCCGGGCGATCTACGAGGCCGCGTGCGCGCTCGCCAATCGCGGCGTGGACGTGAGGCCGGAGGTCATGATCCCGCTCGTCGGCGAGCCCAAGGAGCTCTCCATCCTGCGCGAGCTCGCCGAGAGGGTGGGGAACGAGATCACCGACCGCGAGGGCGTCGAGCTGCCCGTCGTCGTCGGCACGATGATCGAGGTCCCGCGCGCCGCGCTCGTCGCGGACGAGATCGCCGAGCACGCCGAGTTCTTCTCGTTCGGCACGAACGACCTCACGCAGATGACCTACGGGTACAGCCGCGACGACACCCGGATGTTCATGAAGGACTATCTGAAGAAGGGCATCCTGAGGAAGGACCCGTTCCAGTCGCTCGACCGCCGCGGCGTGGGATCGCTCATCAAGACGGCGGTGGACAAGGGGCGGCTCGTGAACGCCGACCTCCACGTGGGGATCTGCGGCGAGCACGGAGGCGACCCGGCCTCGATCCAGTTCTGCCACCACTCGGGGCTGGACTACGTGAGCTGCTCGCCGTACCGCGTGCCGGTCGCAAGGCTGGCCGCGGCCCACGCGGTGCTCAAGGCGAGGATGAAGGCGAGCCTGTAGGCCGCGACCCGGCGGGCGCGCGCGCCGCGCGCCGCCGCCCCAGCGCCCGGCGCGTGGGCCTTGTCGCTTGACCGCGCCGGGAGCGCGGGCATAGACTCGCTCCACTGCCCGAAGCCGCTTCTCCCGAGGATCCCGCCACGGGGCGGGCGATCGGACGGTGCCGCTGTGAAGAAGGTGACGTTCTCGATCTTCCTTGCGCTCTTCGCGCTGCTCACCGTCATCGGGCTCCGCGAGATGCAGTTCAGCGAGACGGAGAGCAACGGCTCCATCATCTGCATCTCCTGCATCGGCGTCGGGTGACGCCGGCCGGCGGGTGACGGGAGGCACGGTGTTCAAGGGTGCTCGCCACCACGGTGTCCGTCGGGCCATTCAGTCGGCGTTCCTCCTCATCACGAACTCGTACTACGCCGCCATCCCCGCGGCATCGTTCTACCAGGGGCCGCTCAAGGGCGCGTGCGTCCCCGCGCTCCACTGCTACGCCTGCCCGCTCGCGTGGGGCTCCTGTCCGATCGGGTCGCTCCAGCACTTCGTCATCGTGCGGCAGTTCCCGTTCTACGTGCTGGGGATTGTCGGGATCGTCGGCGTGTTCCTCGGCCGCTTCGCCTGCGGGTGGTTCTGCCCCTTCGGCTGGTTCCAGGAGCTCGTCCACAAGATCAGGCTTCCGAAGTTCTCGGCGCCGGACTGGGTGCGGCACCTCAAGTTCGTGTGGCTCGGCGCCGTCGTGCTGGGCGTGGCGTGGTGGCTGCAGGAGCCGTGGTTCTGCAAGCTGTGCCCTGCGGGGACGCTGGGCGCAGGGCTCCCGTGGCTCGCGTGGGCGGCCCGCGGCTCGGCCTACGCCGAGGGCATGGACTTCCTGCAGTGGATGTTCCCGTTCAAGGTCGCGCTTCTCGCCGGCCTCGTCGCGCTCATGGCCATGATGAAGCGGCCGTTCTGCCGCTTCGTGTGCCCGCTCGGCGCGCTGTTCGGGCTCACGAACAAGGTGAGCCTCGTGCGCCTGAACGTGGACCGCGGGACCTGCACCGACTGCGGGGCCTGCGCGCGCGTCTGCCCCATGGACCTCACGCCGCAGCGGGACGTCGGAAGCGTGGACTGCATCAGGTGCTACGCGTGCACGGGGTGCGACTCCATCACGGTGGGCACCGTGTTCGGGGAGGAGAGGTCACTGGGAGAGAGGGCATGACGGAAGGCACCGCGGAGATCACGCAGGAGCTCGTCGACCGGCTCGCCGACGCGTCGAGCCTCGCGGTGTTCACGGGCTCGGGCATCTCCGCGGAGAGCGGGATTCCCACGTACCGCGGCAACATCGCGCTGTGGGCCGGGTTCCGGGCGGAGGACCTCTCGTCGGTGGAGGCCTTCGAGCGGGACCCCGAGCAGGTGTGGCAGTGGTACGAGGCGCGGCGCCGGCAGATCGCCGAGGCCAGGCCGAACCCCGGACACGCGGCGATCGCGACGCTCGAACGGGCGCTTGGGCGCTTCCGCCTCGTCACGCAGAACATCGACGGGCTGCATCAGCGCGCCGGCAGCGTCGATCCCATCGAGCTGCACGGGAGCATCTGGCGGGCGCGCTGCACGAGGGAACACATCATCGTGGACCTCAGCGAGTGCCCGCTTGCGAGTCTGCCGCCGGTCTGCGGGCGCTGCGGCGCCATCCTGAGGCCCGACGTCGTCTGGTTCGGCGAGCCGCTCCCGCACGGGCCGTTCGAGGCGGCGCAGGACGCCGCCGCGTTCTGCGGCGCGATGCTCGTCGTCGGCACGTCCGCGCAGGTCATGCCCGCGGCCTCGCTCCCGCTGGTCGCCAAGCAGAACGGCGCGTTCGTCGTCGAGGTCAACACGGAGCCCACGGCGATCTCCGCGCTTGTGGACGCGACGATCGTCGGTCCAGCGGGCGGCGTCCTCCCCGAGCTCGCAGACAGGGTGGTCGAGCGCGCGGCGTCCGGAGGAGCCCCGCGGTAGGAGAGACCGCCCTCACCAGCGCGGGCAAGCCCCCAGGGCGCCCACCTTGACGCGCTCAGGCACGCCTGCTATGTTCGCGGTATCGGGGGATCACCCATGCGCAAACGGCTCCTTCTTGTGACGGCGCTCGGCCTTCTCCTGCCCTGGGCGGCGGCTGCCAAGACCTACAACAGCCCGTACGTCAACGGCCACGTCACCGTCGCGCCCAACGACTGGGACGCCGACGAACGGGCCGTCGCCGACCCGGCGAACGACTGCCGCTACTACCCGTCCGACGGCGACCTCGTGGACCTGTACGTCACGTGGGACGCCGACAGCCTCTACGTCGGCATCACGACGACGAACGGACCGGGCAGCTTCGGCAACGGCTATCTCCTCTTCATTGATACGGACGCCCAGAACGGCATCACCGGGGCGACCGACTTCACGAGCGCGAACTTCTATCCACGGAAGGTCCGGTTCCCCACGATGGGCGCGGACGTCGTGATGGGAGGGTGGAACCTCCCCGTCACCTTCGACGTCCGTCGGTGCACCAACCCCGCGCAGACGACGCCGCTTCCCGAGGCCTACACGCAGTGCAACCCGGGCTGGCGTCACGTCGAGGCGCGGTTCTCCTGGAACGGGCTCTTCGGGCTGGGGCCGGGCGTCGTGCCGGCGGGTACGACGCTCCGGTTCATCGCGGCGGTCGTGGGCGGCGACGGCTCGGGCGCGTACGACGCGATGCCGACCTCGAGCACGGGCGTCGAGTCCAACCCGGCGACCCCCTGGAACGCGTACACGGACCTCGACCGGTATCACGAGGTCGTGGTCGACGGGAACGGCGACGGCGCACCGGACCAGGGCTACCCGCCCGGCGGCTCCATCTCCGGCACGGTGACGCTCGACGACCCCGGCGACACGCAGACGGTCGCGACCGTGACCGCGTGGCTCGGCTCCACGGCCGTGAAGAGCGCGCAGACCCCGGCCGGCGGCGGGGCGTACAGCATCCAGCTTCTGCAGGACGGCGCGTACACCGTGAGGGCGACGGCGGTCTCGTACCTGCCGCAGGCCGTGCCCGTTCAGATCGTCGGCGAGAACGACGTCACCGGCGTGGCCTTCCTCCTCGAGCGCGTCGACGGCAAGATCCGCGGCAGCGTCGCGCTCACGGGCGGCCCGCCCGTGAACGTCACGGTCACGGCGTACGACGCCGCGACGGGCGCGGTGGGCGGCGACGGCCCGCAGGTCGTCGCCGGCGGGACGGGCAGCTTCGAGATCGTGACCGTCGTGGACGGCACGTACCGCGTGGAGGCGAGGGCGCTCGGCTACGTCGAGCAGGTCGCGCTCGCCGAGGTCGTGAACGAGAACACCGTGGACGTCGGGACCCTCACGCTCCCGGCGGTCGTCGGCACGCGGTACGCGTTCACGGACGCGGCCGGCCACCCCGTGCTCGGCGTCAACACGACCGTGAGCATGCCGGCCGACAGCCTGTTCTACTTCGCGCGGGCGTGGCTCGAGCCGAGGGACGACGGAGGCCGCATCGCGGTGTGGGACGCCGGCGCGCAGACGGCGGTCCAGCTCGCGGCGACCGCGCTCGACCCCGCCTACCCGCCGGCCGGACAGGTGGTCTTTGCGGGCGCCGACAGCGTGCCGCTGCCGCAGTCCGTCGTCACGGCGGACATGTTCGACACGGGACGCGCGCCGGTGCTCATCGCCGGCACGGCCATCGAGGTCGTGCGCGTCTACGCCTCGTCCGGGCCGCTCGACGGCCTGCTCGAGGTCGGGATCCGCGCGGCCGCTCCCTCGCGGCTCGCGCTGACCTCGGACGCGAGCGTGATCGAGGCCGGAACCGGACGCGCCCGCATCACCGGCCAGCTTCTCGACGCGAGCGGGAATCCCGCGCGCGTCGCCGGCGTGGGGGCCGACATGAGCGCGGGCGGCGTCGGCGGGAGCTTCAGCGTCCCGACGCCGCAGACGGACGCGAACGGCTGGTTCGAACTCGACTTCTACGGGACGGTCGCCGGGACGGCCACGGTCACGGCGGTGGTGGACCCCGGCTCGGGGTTGGGCGGGCTCGCGGTGGACACGGTGCCCATCGTCATCGAGCCGGGACCGGCCGTCGCCGCTGATCTGTCCGCGTCACCGGCGTCCCTCCGGGCGGGCGGCGCCGCGACGGTCCGCGCGCGCGTCCGCGACGCGTGGGGCAACACGGTGCCGGTCGCCGGCATCTCGGTGGCACTCACCGCGTCGCCGGCGTCGCTCGTGACGTCGCTCGACTCGCCGATCGTCACCGACGACACCGGCGTTGCGAGCGGTGAGCTCACCGCCGCGGCGGCCTACGGGCTCATCGAGCTCTCGGGAAGCGCGGGCGCGCTGACCGTCGAGCCCATCTACATCGCCGTGGACGCGACCATCGTCGCGGTGGACGAGACCGCCCCCGAGTCTGACCCAGCGCACAACAGCGACCCCGGAGTTGACCTCACCGTGATGCGTGCGGTGGTGCGCGCGGTCGCCAGGAACGACACGCTCGTCGTGACGCTCGACTTCGCATCCAACTGGGACGGCGTCCATCTCGCGCTCCTCATGGAGACCGCCGGCGACGCGGCGGGAGGCTCGACCGACCCGTTCGAGTTCCCGGTCAACTACGGCCACTCGCAGAGGCCCGACTACGCCTTCACGTACAAGTACGCGGCCCAGGACTACGCCGATCTCAGGCGGTTCCAGGGCGGGCAGTGGCAGCACTACGACTTCGTGAACCGCGAGTGGCGGATCGGCTGGGCCGAGGGCGTGAACGCGGTCCAGCACGGCGGTGTCGTGAGGACCGACACCGAGGTCCGCTTCCGCGTGCCGCTCGTGGTCATCTCGCCGGTGCCGGCCGACACGCTCGGCCCGGGCGACACGGTGCTGCTTCAGGCGTACCTGATGCAGGAGACCGACGGCCAGAAGCGCACCGCCCTCGACTCGACGCCGCACGACGCGACCCACGACATGCTGCCGGCCTCCGGCAACTGGTGGGACAACGCGACGACCCCCGTCACGCTCTCGCAGTACGCCGGGTACGAGATCCCCGCGCAGGGTTCCGCGCCGACGCTCTCGAACGGCGCGGCGAGTCCGTCCGTCGCCCAGCCGGGCGACGTCGTGACCTACACGGTCCGCGTGACCGACGCCGGCGGCGGCATCGGGGACGTGTTCCTCGATCTCACCGAGCTCGGCGGCTCGCGGTTCACGCGCATGCGCGACGACGGCGCGGGGGCCGACCAGGCGGCGGGCGACGGCGTGTTCACGGCGGCGGCGATGCTGCCCGCGGCGGTGTCGGACGGCGCGCACGCCGCCGTGGTGACGGCGAATGACGCGGCGAACGTGTGGGCGTCGCGGCTTGCCATCGCCGTCACGGTGGACAACCCCGCGACGGCGCTCCGGTCGTTCACCGACGACGAGGGCGACGATCACGGTCCGTCGCAGACGAGCGACGGCACGCCGACGGGGACGCCGGTCCCGGGTCTCTACTACCGCTACCCGACGAACCAGGTCTTCCTCCCCGGCTCCTTCGACATCACGGGGCTCGAGATCTTCCGAGACGGCGACTGGCTCGTGTTCCGCACGCGCGTGAGAGACCTCGTCTATCATCTCGACCCCGGCGCGGCCAACTGGGGCGCGCCGCAACCGACGCCGCAGACGTGCGACGACCCGCACCGCACGGACCTCAACCTCCAGAAGATCGACATCTACATCGACGCGCAGGAGGGCAAGGGGGCGACGAGCGGGTTCCCGAACCGCTTCGTGGACGTCGCGGCGGTGGACGCGTGGGACTACGGCATCGCGGTCGAGGGGTGGGGGAAGTGGTTCGTCATCTCGAACGACGCGAACTCGCAGGCGAGCTGGACGCTGCGCAAGTCCGACGGCGACATCCGGATGTGCAACAACCACGTCGAGAACTGGATTGACGTGCGGGTTCGCGCCGCGCTCTTCGGGGGCGACCTCGAGACCATCGAGAACTGGGACCTGATCGTGTGCCTCTCGTCGCACGACGGCAACACCGACGACACGAACCTCGGCGGCGTCCGCTGGGTGAACCAGAACGTGCAGGAGTGGCAGTTCGGCGGCGGGCGCGACAACGAGAGCGGACGGGAGCGCGACGCGAACGTGATCGACGTGGCGACCTCCCCCGGCGCGAACCACGAGGCCGGCCGCACGCAGCAGGAGATGCTGGACTACACGACGGCGGACGCGCGGGCCAGGTTTGCCGGCGACAAGGTCGCCGTCGTGCTCGAAGCGAGCTTCGCCGAGGACCTCTCGCCGCCGACCATCGCGCCGTTGCCCGACGATCCCGAGGTCGAGCACACGCCGTGGCTCGCGCTCGACGCGGCGCCGGCCGTGGTCTGGACGACCATCACGGACTTCTCCGGCCTGGATCGCGCGGCGTTCTACTGGCGCACGCTCGGCGACACGACGCGCCGGGTTGTCGAGATGGTGAACCTCGTCGGCGACGTCTGGGCGGCCGACATCGCGCGCGAGGAGATCGTCGCGGCGACGAACGTCGTCCGGCTCAACAAGACCGGGGACGCGCGCGTGATCGTGGGCAGGTTCTACGCCCGCGACGCGTCGCGGAACCAGAACGAGATCTGGGCCGGGCCCTACACCATCGCGGTGCCTGAGCCGTGGGCGGGCACGCAGACGGTGGCTGCCGTGGACGGGCTCGTCACCGGGGACGCGCCGCTCATGCTCGTGTTCCAGGACGGCACGGTCGTGACGCTCGAGGAGAGCGACCTCCCCGCGGTGGATTGCGTGATGGACCTCGTGCTCTCGACGGTCACGGGGGCCGTGGACACCGACATCCGCGACGACATGGAGTACGTCGGCGTGGCGCGCGACCTGAGCCTGGCGTGCGGCGGAGGGACGATCGACATCGTCGGCAGCGTGCGGCTCACGCTCCACTACCCCGAGTACGCCGCGGGCACGCTCGACCAGCGCGCGTTCGGCCTGTTCGAGTGGTATCCGGAGACGGCGCGCTGGCTGACCATCGGCGGGAACGCGCGGCCCGACGGCAACGTCGTCGGCGCGGACGTGTCGCGGCTCGGCCGCTACGGGCTTTTCTTCTGGGACGACCTCGGCGGGGCCGGGCGCGGGCTGTCGGGCGTGCTCGTCGAGCCGAACCCGTTCTCGCCCAACGGCGACGGGCTGTACGACGAGACGAGAGTGATCTTCACGCTCGGCCGCGCGGCGGACCACGTGAACATCGAGTTCTACGACCTCTCCGGGCGCCTCGCGCGGCGGCTCGTCTTCCACGCGCCGGCCGACTACGTCGGCGGGACGCCGGTTGAGGTCATCTGGGACGGCACGGACGAGACCGGGCGCGTCGTTCCCTACGGGCTCTACGTGATGCGCGTCGAGGCGAAGTTCAAGACCTCGCCGATCTTCGAGCGCGTGAACGCCGCCGTGGCGGTGGTGAAGTAGGAGTGTCCATGCGCACGCTCACGCTTGCAGTCATCGCGGCCGCTCTGGCCTTCGCGCTCGCCGCGCCGGCCGCGGCCAACTTCGTCGAGGTGGAGACCGGGGCGCGCGCCATGGGCATGGGCGGCGCGTTCGTCGCGGTGGCCGACGACGTCACCGCGCTCCACTGGAACCCCGCCGGGCTCTCGACGCTCGACCGGATCCACGTGTTCGGGATGAGGACGAGCGTCTACGGCGTGGACGACCTCGTCGAGGACTCCGCGATCGCCGGGTGGGGGACCGGGCGGCGCGGGTTTGCGCTCGGCTGGGCGCGCACCGGCGCGCAGGACCTCTACCACGAGGACACGATCGTCCTCGCGGCCGGGGCGGCCACGCCCGTTGACGGGCTCTCCGCCGGGCTGGCCGTGAAGCGGCTGTCGGTGGACGCGCCGGGATACGACTACTACAACGACCCGAACTTCAGCGCGGACGGCGACGCGGGACTCGCGGCGGACGTCGGGTGCCTCTACCGCCGCGCGACCTGGAGCGCCGGCGCGGTCATGCGCAACGTCGGGGAGCCCGCGCTCCAGCTCATCTCGACGACCGAGGACCCCGACCCCGTCTACGCCGAGCTCCGCGTGGGCGGCACGTACCTCTTCCGCGAGGTCATGCTGATGAGCGCCGAGTGGCGCGTGCCGCGCGAGGCGCCGTCGTACCACGAAGAGAAGTCGAGCGTGAACCTCGGGACGGAGATCTGGTTCTACGACGCCTTCGCGCTTCGGGCCGGCATGAACCGCGACAGGATCACGGCGGGCCTCGGCCTGAAGAGCACGAACCTCCACGTTGACGTCGCGCTCCTCTCAGAGAGGCGGATCGGGAGTCTCTACCGCCTCTCCGCGAGCTTCCTGTGGTAGGAGGACCTGACATGCGGAGCGCCCTGGCGTTCCTGGTCGCCGTCTCGGTCCTCGCGCTCGCCCCCGGCGGGGCGGGCGCGGTGACGAGCCTCGAGGGCTACTCCTCCTTCATGACCGAGCTCCGGAGCAGCGGAGGCGGCGACCCAAGCTGGCAGCTCGGCAACCCGGAGTTCGAGGCGGAGCTTCGGCTCAAGATGAGCCCGTGGAGGAACGTCTCGAGCTACCTCAAGTTCACGGGATGGTCGAGCCGCTGGGAGGAGCATCGGAAGGCCACGCAGTTCTTCTTCCGCGAGGCGCACCTGCAGTTCCGCGGCTCGAACGCCGAGGCGTACCTCTTCGGCGGGCAGAACCGGTTCTGGCTGAACGAGCCGCTCCTCGAGATCGTGAACCAGGACAACGTCAAGCAGGACGAATGGGGCCCGCGCGCGCAGGGCATCCGCGTGGACTTCTGGGACGTGAAGGGGTTCACCGGCGCGGCGTTCCTGAGCGAGAAGAGCGACTACTTCGCCAGAGCCGTGAGCCAGCTCCCCTCGGGACAGCAGGACTACTACCCGGGCACGACGCCCGCCGACACGATCACGAGCAGCACCGACGACTTCCGGGCGTTCCGCCTGAACCGGAAGCTCGCCGGCGACCGCGTGCTCCTCGGCTCGACGTACGCGCGGAAGGACTACGTCCTCTACAGCGACGGCATCTTCCACGGGCGCACGCAGGACTTCGACGAGGCCGTCGCGGTCGACGCCGAGCTCGCGCTCGGCGAGATCGTCCCCGCGCTGTCGCGGTTCGGCCGCGTGACGTGGGTGAGCGAGTACGGGAGGAACACGTCCGGCTGGCTGTGGGACCTCGAGACGCCGCGACCGCACGCGTTCAAGACCGAGGTGCGCGACGTGCGGACGGGCCCGCTGCGCTTCCTCGGCTCGTGGGAGTCGTACGGCCTCAACTTCTACTCGCCGGGGCTCGCGAGCTGGAGCCGGCAGGACATGAACGACCACACCCGGTACTACCTCGAGGCGCACTACCGCGTCCCGACGAAGGCCATCAACCTCAAGGGTTGGACGTGGCGCGCCGAGCCCTCGCACCCCGAGCTCACGGACAAGCGCGAGCAGCGGGAGTGGGGGACCGAGGCGTACGTCGAGTTCGTCCACGGGTTCACGGGGAAGGCCGAGTACAAGGTCTACGAGAACAAGGACGGCGTCTGGCCGAACCTCCTCTGCGAGGTGACCGGCGAGAATCGCCTCGTGAAGCTCAGGACGCAGTTCCGCATCCGCGACATCGACAGCGACTACGAGCTCACCGCGTACGCGTTCGAGGCCAATGTGAACCTGTCGGACGCGTGGAAGTTCTACGCGCGCGTGATGAACGTGGACGAGAAGACCGAATCCAGGCAGACCGCGTTCGCGCAGCTCCGCTACCTGGGCTGGCAGGGCGCGGAGTTCTTCGTCGAGTTCGGCAACCCGGACCAGAGCAACGACATGGTCAACGACGGCGACTTCGTCAGCCACGACTCGGGCGCGACGACGGACAAGGTGTTCAAGGCGTTCGTGAGGATCTACTACTAGGGCCTCTCACGCGGAGACGAGCATGACGGGACGCACACTGCCGCCGCTTCTGGCCGCCGCGCTCCTGCTGGCGGCGCAGGCCTCGCCCGCCGCGGTGAACGCGGTCGAGGGCGGGATCGAGTTCAGCTACGCCGACCCCTACGCGGCGAGCGTGAGCCTGGCGGGCATCTTCAACAACTGGAGCACCAACGCGACGCCGCTCTCGCTGGGCGGGGACGGCGTGTGGCGGGTGGTGGTGCCGCTCGGGGCCGGGAAGCACGAGTACAAGTTCGTCGTGAACGGGACGCAGTGGGTCGCGGACCCGGACAACCCGAGGGTGGTGGGGGCGTACGGCAACTCGGAGGTCGAGGTGACCGCCGACGGCGGCGTGAGCGCGGCAGGCGCCGCCTCGGCCATCTCGAACACGCCGCTCTCGGCGCGCGTGAACCTCAGCGGCTGGTACCGCGGCAGCTACGACACGCAGTCGGACACCCCGAGCGATCCGCGGTGGCGGCTCGACCGGCCGGCGCACGAGCTCTATCTCAAGGTGATCCCGACGGTCACCCCGCAGGTGAAGGGCGAGGCGACGCTCCGGTTCGACACGGCCGTGGGCGACATCAAGAAGGTCTCGGCCGACTTCTACAGCGGCCACGCGACGCTCGAGGGCGGGCCGTTCACGGTCGTCGGGTTCTACAACGAGGAGCGGGTGCAGTTCGACGATCCGCTCGAGCTGGTCGGGCACATCAACCTGCCGGGGACCATCGCCGAGGAGCACATCCCCTTCGGCCGCGGAGCGCAGGGCGTCACCGTCACGGCCGACGTCGGCCCGACCGCGCTCACCGCCGTCTACGCCAACCGCTACGACTACGACGTCTGGAACAAGCCCACGATCTTCGACAACACCGACACCGACCTCCTCGCCGCGCGCCTGACGAGCCGGCCGCTTGGGGCCTTCAGGCTCGGCGCGACATACGCGTCGCACCGCGACGGCTGGTGGATGAGCTGGCAGGGAGGCAACGAGGACCCGTTCCTCGACGCGTACATCGACTCGACCGGATCGGCGAGCGACTGGTTCGAGTACGCGCGGACCGAGCAGTGGATCGCCGGCGACGCGAGCTGGAAGGGCATGTCCGACATGCTCGAGCTCGCCGCCGCGTACGGCCGCTACAGCTACGCAGGCCGCTGGGACATGGGCAACAGGGAGAGCGTCCAGGGCGACGACCTCGGCAACGGCGCGATCGACGTGCCCACGGGCGACATGAAGGGCTCGTACCTGAAGGGCATCGCGTCGGCGAACCTCGCGGAGCTCGTGCGCGCGCGGCTCTCGGTGGAGCGGCAGGCCGTGGACGGCATGAAGGCCGGCGAGGAGTACATCGCCTACGGCGCGCCGGCGTGGGCAGGAAGCCCGGTCCGCCAGCTCACCGAGGTGCGGTACGCCGGGTCGCCGCTCGTCGTGAACGTGTACGGTCCCGCGCCGGAGCGCGACGACACGTTCGTCGAGACCGACGTCAACGTGACGCTCGGCATCTTCGGGCTCGGCCTCGAGTTCGACCGGAGCTCGTACGCGTGGGAGTATCCCGAGAGTCTTGCGACCATCGGCGGCCGCGGCTGGGAGGGGACGGCGAACAGGTTCGCGCTCCTGGGGCGCGCCGACGTCATGGCCGACGATCTCTGGTTCGAGCTCGCGTACCAGTCGCTCACGCACGACTTCGACGACGGGCTGTGGATGCCGTACGACACGGGCGAGCTCATCGGGCGCGCGGGCTTCACCTTCCGCCCCGACTGGAGCGTCGTGACGGATCTCCGGCGCGTGACCTACAGGGACGTGCCGTCCGGCGAGGGGACCACGGACCAGTCGTTCGTGAACCCGTACCTCGCTGTCGTCTGGAGCCCGCGCAGGAACGTCGAGGTTCGGCTCGGGTACGGCGTCAACCCGACGGGTTACGCCGACTCGCCCGTCGAGGGCCGCGGGAACGGTCGCGAGCGGTGGCGCTCGCAGTACCTGTGGGACCACAGCGGCGCCGACGAGGTCGGCGCGGAGCGCGCCCTCGAGGACGCGCGGGTGATCGGCCTCATGGCCGTGATCGCATTCTGACAGGGGAGGCGGACACGATGCGACACTTCCGGCGGACAGGACGAACGGCCGCGCTCCGCGCGGGCGCGCTCGCCGTGGGCGCCCTCGCCGCCGTCGTCGGCCTCTCGTCGTGCGCGGGCGTGCTGAGCGCGATCGAGGACAGGCTTCCGCCGCCGCACGAGGTCAAGGACGGGATGCTCTTCAGCTACTACTCGCCGTCGGCGCGGCAGGTCACGCTGGCCGGCAACTTCAACAACTGGGGCGGGACGCAGGGGGGCGGGCGGTACGACCCGAGCATCGACCCCATGAGCGACCCGGACGGTGACGGCGTCTGGACCATCGCCGTGCCGCTGCCGCCGGGGCGCTACCAGTACAAGTTCGTCATCGACGGCGGCGTCCGATGGGAGCAGGACCCGAACAACCCCGACAAGGCCACCGAGGGCGGGTTCGAGAACTCGCTCATCGTCGTATCGCCGGGCGTGCGGTACGCCGCCGAGGTTGTCACGGGGACGGGCGTGACGAGGGAGGCGACGCGGGTCGTCGAGCAGCCCGCGGACGCCGCGGCGGTCCCGGTCACCTTCGAGCTCGCCGCCCCCGACGCGCGCGAGGTGTCCGTCGCGGGGACCTTCAACGCGTGGGACCCGCTGGCGAACCCGCTCGCGAAGGGCGAGGGCGGCGTGTTCCGCGCGACCCTCGACATCCGGCCGGGGAGCCACGAGTACAAGTTCGTCGTTGACGGCACCTGGGTGGAGGACCCCGCGAACCCCGAGACCGTCCCGGATCCCTACGGCGGGAAGAACTCCGTCCTGACCGTGAAGTGAGCGGCGCGATGACGACGCAGGCGAGAGACAACCTCACCGCCTACGCGTTCCTCGCGCCGTTCCTCGTCATCTTCGCGGTCTTCCTTGCGTACCCCGTCTTCTACTCGATCTTCCTCGCGGTGCACGAGCCGCCGGCGGACTCGTTCGACGTGTTCTCGAACCTGCGGTTCGTCGGGCTGGCCAACTTCGCGCGGCTCCTCCAGGACACGCGGTTCTGGTGGTCCGTCCTCATGACCCTCTACTACGCCGCGCTCATCGTGCCGAGCGGCATCGCGGCATCGCTCGCGCTGGCGCTCCTCCTCAACAACCGGCTTAGGGCCGTGAAGGCGTACCGGAGCGCGTTCTTCATGCCCTACGTGCTCGACATGCTCGTCGTGGGCATCGTCTGGACGCTCATCTACAGCCCGCACGTGGGCATCGTCGTGCGCATCCTCAAGGCGGCGGGCGTGACCGCGTTCGCGGAGCGCGGGTTTCTCGGCACGCCCGGGACCGCGATGCCGGCGGTGGTGCTCGCCAACGTGCTCAAGGGCGCGGGGTTCGGGATGATCCTCTACCTCTCGGCCATCCAGAACATCCCGGCGTCCCTCTACGAGGCCGCGGCGATCGACGGGGCGAGCGGCTGGCAGCGCTTCCGGCGCATCACGCTGCCGCTCCTGAGGCCCATCACGCTCTTCATGGTCGTCGTCGGGACCATCTCCGCGCTCAACGCGTTCGTGGACGTGTACGCGATGACGAGCGGCGGGCCGAACGTGGACGTGGGCGGGCGCGCGCTCGGCGTGACGTGGGTGACGGGGTACTACGTGTTCGACACGTTCTACACGCAGTGGCGGCTGGGGTACGCGGCGGCGATGTCGTACGTGCTGCTCGCGCTCGCGATCGTCATCTCGCTCGCGAACCGGCGGTTCCTGCGCTCCGAGGCGTGAGGCGGGGCGGTCGGCGGAACGCACCGCGGGGAGTCCGAGCGGGCGCCGGTCGACGAAGAGGACGGCGATGGACCACAGGACGCAGGCGCGCATCCGGAAGGTCGTGCTCTACGCGGCGCTCACCGCGGCCGCGGTCGTCGTGCTGTTCCCCTTCTTCTGGATGGTCGTGGTGACGGCGTTCAAGGAGCCGGGCAAGGAGTTCACGCCCGACGTCCTCCCCAACCCGCCGACGCTCGAGAACTTCCGGCGGGTGCTCACCGACTACGGGTTCGGCGGGTACTTCGTCAACAGCGTCATCGTCGCGACCGTGGCCGCGACGTTCGCGACGCTCTTCGCGGCGCTCGCGGGCTACGTGTTCGCGAAGAAGCGGTTCTTCATGAAGGAGAAGCTGTTCGCGTTCCTGCTCGGGTCGCTCATGATCCCCGGGCTCATGTACGTCGTGCCGCAGTTCGCCGTCGTGCACCGGCTCGGCTGGATGAACACCTACCAGGCGATGATCGTGCCGCACCTCGCCAACGTGTTCGGCCTGTTCCTCATGCGGCAGTACATGACCACGATCCCGTCCGAGCTCCTCGAGGCGGCGCGGATGGACGGCGCCGGGGAGTGGCAGCAGTTTCGGAAGGTCATGGTGCCGCTCTCGGTGCCGATCCTCGCGACGCTTTTTCTGCTGACATTCCAGTTCCATTGGAATAACTTCCTGTGGCAGCTCATCGTGGTGAACGTCGAGCGGCTCTACACGGTGCCGGTCGGGCTCGCGCTCTTCAAGAGCGCGCACGAGGAGCTGTACACGCTCAAGATGGCCGGCTCGTGCATTTCCGTCATCCCGATCGCGGCCCTCTTCTTCTTCGCGCAGCGGTACTTCATCGAGGGCATGACGATGGGAGCGCTCAAGGGATGACGCGGCGCGGGAGACGGACGGCGCGGCGCGCCGAGGGAGGTCGTTCATGAGGTCGTTCGTTCGTTGGGCGCGCTGCGCGGCGGGGATCGCCGCGCTCGGGTTGCTCACCTGTCCGTGCGGATGCGGGCAGAGGGCGGAGCGTGGGACGCTCGTCGTCTGGCAGACCTACAATGAGGAAGAGAACCCGGTTTTCAAGGAGATCGTGGCGAAGTTCGAGGAGGCGCACCCGGGCGTGACGGTGAGCGTCGAGCGGCTCCCGTTCGCGGGCGCCGAGCCGAAGATCCAGACGGCGCTCACGACGCGCACCGAGCCCGACATCGCGCGCGTGGACGTGTCGTTCCTGGCGAAGCTCGCCAGCAAGAACGCGCTCCTCGACCTCGACCCGCACGTGCCGCAGGCGTTCCGCGACGAGATCCTGCCCGTGGCGCTTCAGAGCTGCGTCTACGGCGGGAAGCTCTGGGGCATCCCGGACCAGACCAACGGGCTGTGCCTGTTCTACAACAAGGCGCTGTTCCGCGCGGCGGGCCTCGACCCGGACCGCCCGCCCGCGACCTGGGACGAGCTCATCGAGCACGGCAAACGGCTCACCGACGCGAAGCGCGGCGTGTTCGGCATCGGGCTTTCGAACTCGCTCTGGTGGACGCTTCCGTTCTTCTACAGCTACGGCGCGGCGTTCCTGTCCGAGGACGGCACGCGCTGTCTCCTCAACAGCCCCGAGGCCGTGGCCGCGTTCCAGCTCAAGGTGGACCTCGCGAGGAAGCACAGGATCGAGGGGGGCGCGTGGCGGGCCGGCGGCATCGTCCACGACCAGGGCTTCCAGAGCGGGAAGTACGCGATGATCCTGAACGGGCCGTGGGCCGCGGAAAGCCTGAAGCGGACCGGCATCGACTTCGGCGTCGGGCTCATCCCGGCAGGACCTGCGGGGTCGCACACGAACGTCGGGGGGAACAACCTCGTCGCCTTCGCGAGCACGAAGCACCCGAAGCTGGCGAGCGAGTTCCTGATGTTCGTCGCGAGCGAGGAGATGCAGCGCATGTGGGCGATGCGGCTGGGGCAGATCCCGGTCAACGTCAAGGCCGCCGACGCGATCACGGCGGACGAACATCCCTATTTGGCAGTGTTCGTCGAGCAGATGAGGACCGCCGTCGCGCGTCCGCAGACGCCGTTCTACCCCGAGATGGAGAACCTCGCAAACCCCGAGATGCAGGCGGCGCTCGACGGCACGAAGACGGTGAAGGCCGCGCTCGACGCGGCGGTGGCGGAGATCGACAAGCTGCTCGCCGAGGGGCGGTAGATCAGGGGCCGGCCGCGGGGCGAGCGGGCATCGCGCCCGCCCGCTCCCCGCAGACGGCTCCCCAACGGAGGTGCTCGCATGATGTGGCGCTCGCTCATCCTCTCGTGCCTGATCGCGACGGTTGCCGTTTCGGGCGCTTCGGCCGCGGTGCTGGCGTCGTGGACCGACCCGGCGGGCGACGACACGGGGGACGGGGACTACACGTATCCCACGAACCCGGCGTTCGGGGAGGGCGGTCAGGCGGACATCCTCTCGTTCTCGATCGAGAAGACGAACGGCGACCTCGTCTTCGTGTTCCGGATGCGGAAGCTCGTGGACCCGTGGGGCGTCGGGAACAGGCTCACGATGGTCGCGGTCGCCATCGACACGGAGGAGGGCGGCGACAGGGAGCTTCGTCGCAACGCGAACGTCCTGCTCGAGCGGCCGTCGGAGTACCAGGTCTTCGCCGCGGGGGAGACGGTCGAGGTCATCGACAGGAACGCCGAGCGCGTGGAGATCGGAGCGACCGCGAGGACCGACATCGCCAAGGGCGTCATCGCGATCTCGGTGCCCATCGCTCGGGTCGACGGCGCGGCGTCCGACTGGCGGTTCACGCCTGCGGCCGGGCTCCAGGACGACTACGGCGCGGGCGGGCTCGGCGACTTCCGCGAGGTCAAGGCGAAGGCCGAGGAGTGGCGCGGCGGCGGCGGGCACGACCTCGCGATCAACCCCAACGTGTACGACATCATCGTGCCCCCACGGAAGAAGATGCTGTGGATGTTCGGCCGTGGGCAGCGAACGCAGGCGCAGATCCTCGGCGCGTACGACCTCGACGCGGGGAAGTACGCGGTGCTGCCTGCGCTGGAGATCGAGTAGCGCGTATCGAACGGAGGGACATCATGAAGCGGGTCGCCTGCGCGGCGGCGGTGGCCGCCGCTCTCCTTCTAGCAGCGGCGCAGTCCTTCGCCGCCCTAACTCCCGTGCCGGTCGAGGGCGGGTTCGCCTTCACGTTCAGCGCGCCGGGGGCGCGCTCGGTGCACCTCGCCGGCGAGTTCAACGGCTGGGACCCGGGCGGCATCCCGATGGCCGACCCCGACGGCGACGGCGTGTGGGAGACCGTGATCGACCTCGACCGCGGACGCACCTACCAGTACAAGTTCGTGCTGAACGGCGGCGAGCGGTGGGAGCCGGACCCGGAGAACCCCGAGCGGACCGACGACGGCCATGGCGGGTACAACAGCGTCCTCTCGATCACCGAGGACGGCGGGGTCGTGCTCGGCGCACTCGACGCGGGGAAGCCCGTCGTGCACGAGCCCATCGTGGACTCACACCCGCCGCTTGAGCATCCCATCAACGTCGCCATCGTCTGGCACCAGCACCAGCCGAAGTACCTCAAGGACCTCGACACCGGCGAGTACCTCGAGCCGTGGGTGCGCCTGCACGCGATCAAGGACTACTACGACATGGTCGCGATCCTCGACGAGTTCCCGGCCATTCGGTTCACGGTGAACCTGACGCCCGTGCTCATCACCCAGCTCACGGACGTGGTCGACGCCTACGATCGCGGCGGCGCCACCGACCGCTACCTCAGGATGACGCTCAAGGACGCCGCCGAGCTCACGGACGACGACAAGGTCTTCCTGCTCTCGAGCTTCTTCAACGCGCACTGGGACAACATGATCCACGTCTGGCCGCGCTACAGGGAGCTCAAGGACCGGAAGCTCGGCGACAGCCGCGAGCTCCTCGCAAAGACGGCGGCCTCACTCAGCGCGCAGGACTTCCGCGACCTGCAGGCGTGGTTCAACCTCGCGTGGTTCGACCCTGACTTCCAGGAGAAGGACGTCACGCTCCCCGACGGCGCGGTCGCGACGGTGAAGCACCTCATCGCGAAGGCGCGCGGCTACGCGGAGGCGGACAAGAAGGAGATCGTCGAGACGCAGATCGCGATCATGCGGAACGTCATCGCGATCCACAGGAGGCTCCAGGACGAGGGCCGCATCGAGGTCACGACGACCCCGTACTACCACCCGATCCTCCCGCTCCTGTGCGACACGGACCTCGCGCGGAAGGCGTCGCCCGGCATCGCGCTTCCCGCGGTCCCGTTCCGCTACCCCGAGGACGCGCGGCAGCAGATCGCGATGGCGGCGGGGCTGTACGAGACGCTCTTCGAGCGCGAGCCGGCCGGGATGTGGCCGGCGGAGGGCGCCGTGGCGCAGGAGATCGTCGGCATGGTCGCCGACGCCGGGTTCTCGTGGATGGCCTCCGACGACAAGGTGCTCGAGCGGTCGTTGGGGACGGCGCTCTCGCCGAACCAGCGCTACTCGATGCACTGGGCGCGGGACGGCGCGAAGAAGGTCGCGATGATCTTCCGCGACTCGAGGCTCTCCGACGACCTCGGCTTCAACTACTCGCGCATGGACGGCGTCGAGGCGGCGAACGCGATGATCCGCAGTCTCCACTCGATCGGGACGAAGCTGGGCGCGGACGCGCCGAACTCCGTCGTGCCCATCATCCTCGACGGCGAGAACGCGTGGGAGTGGTTCCGCCGCGACGGGAAGGAGTTCTTCAGATCGTGGTACGGCCAGATGAGCCGCGCGGACTGGATCAGGACCGTCACCGTGAGCGAGCACCTCGCCGCGCACCCGCCGACCTCGACCATCCAGACGCTCTGGGCCGGTTCGTGGATCAGCGCCGACCTCACGACGTGGATCGGAGAGCCCGAGGAGAACGCGGCGTGGGAGTACCTCGCGAAGACGCGCGGAGCGGTGGCCGCGGCCATGGCGTCGGGCGGCATCAGGGCCGCGCAGGCGTACGGTGAGATCCTTGCCGCCGAGGGGAGCGACTGGTTCTGGTGGTACGGCAGCGACCAGACCTCTCCGAACGAGGCCGCGTTCGACCAGGTCTTCCGCGGCACGCTCGGCAACGTGTACCGGCTGCTCGGCGAGAAGGAGCCGGCGTTCCTGACCGTGCCCATCCTGGCGTCGGCGAGGGCGGCGCACGACGCCGCGGTCGCGGCGCACGTGGCGGCGGCGGGCGGCGAGGGCGCCGCGGCGGCCGCAAGCGAGGCGCCCACGTTCAGCCACTCCGCCCCCTCCGCGACGAGCGTCCACCTCGCGGGCGACTTCAACGGGTGGAGCACGTCGGCCGAGCCGATGAGCGACGAGGACGGGGACGGCGTGTGGACCGTGACCGTGCCGCTCGCGCCCGGCCGGTACGAGTACAAGTTCGTCATCGACGGTGGGGCGCGGTGGGAGCACGACGCGGGGAACCCCGAGACGTCGCCCGACCCGTACGGCGGGAAGAACTCCGTGATCACCGTGAAGTGAGTCGCCGGCGTTGCCGCGGGGCGCGATCGCCCGCCTCGCGCGTGTGAACGTCGTTGGCAGCCGCAGGCCGCTTCGCCGCCGCAGCGCGGCCGCGGGCGGCCCCGGGGGCGTATGGCAGAGAAGTTGCACAAGGGCAGGCCCGCGCCCGCCGGATCGGCCGGTCCGGCGAAGCGGCTGCCGGTGACGGGCAAGCGCCACGGTCTCCAGATCGTCGTGGGGCCGCGCGAGTCGCGCGAGTACGTCCTCACGAACAAGGAGCGGGCGTACTTCGCCGGCGAGACGGGCACGGCGAACACGCGAAGCTACGCCGGGCTCATCGTCGAGCTGCACAAGTTCCTCGAGGGGTGGGACCTCCTTCTCGGCGGGGTCCCCCTGTCCGCGTGGGGGACCAAGAGCGCGTGCGTGCTTCCCCAGAGCATGACGCGCGAGTACCTCGTTGAGCGCACGGCGGAGACCGTCTTCCTCGCCGACTCGGTCAACGCGCTCATCCTGAGCTTCAGCTCCGGGTTCCGCGGTCGCGCGGCGTTCATCCCGCGCATCGACATCCGCAGCATCTGGGAGGAGGTCAAGCCCGACTACGAGACCCGGTGGGACCAGGCCCGCCGCGTCCTCGCCGTGCGGCGGCGCGACCACCGCGAGCGGACCGCGGCCGCGGACTACCCCGTGTGGTTCGCGCTCGCGTGCGACCGGCAGGCGGAGTTCGTGCCCGACCCGGGGTACCGGCACGCCACGTACACGACCGACGCGGCGCGCCGCACCATGGGCGACGCGTGCCCGTTCGTGCCGGGCCGCATCGAGTTCGTCTTCGAGGGCGAGGAGCAGTTCACGGCGAACGTGACCTTCGCCGCCGCGGTGGGGAACACGATCGAGGAGGCGACGCGGCTTGCGCTCCGCGCGCTCGACGAGGAGTTCACGCTCTACGACGTCAAGATGCGCCGGGTCACCGGCCTCATGGAGCGTCTCGGCGTCACCATGAGGGACAGCGACTACCGGCACGCCCTCCTGTGGGCGGCGGCGTCCGTGGACGCCCTCGTCATGAACCAGATGGGCCGGGGCATCTTCGCCGGGCTGCACTGGTTCCCGAACTACTGGGGGAGGGACACGTTCGTCGCGCTGCCCGGCGCGTGCCTCGTCCGCGGCGAGTTCGACACGGCGCGCGAGATCCTCGAGACCTTCGCGTCCCTTCAGCACAGGGACCCGAAGAGCCCGTTCTACGGGCGCATCCCCAACCTCGCGATGCCCGGGCAGATCTACTACAACACCGCCGACGGGACGCTGTGGTTCCTGCGCGGGGCGTACGAGTACCTGAGGTACACAGGCGACACGGCGTTCGCGGCGCGCTTCCTGCCGACCGCGAGGCTCGCCATCGAGGGGACGATCGCGAAGCGGACGGACGAAAGCGGCCTCGTCGTCCACGGCGAGGCCGAGACCTGGATGGACGCCGGAGGAGAGCAGCATCCGCGCTCGCCGCGCGGCGATCGCGCGGTCGACGTCCAGGCGCTCTGGCACGCGGCGCTCGAGTCGGGCGCCGGCATCGCGGAGGCGGCCGGCGAGGCGGATCAGGCGAGGCGGTGGCGCGAGCGCGCCGCCGCCGTGCGGGAGGCGTTCGTCCGGCTCTACTGGGACGAAGCGCGCGGGGCGCTGCACGATCACCTGAACCCGGACGGCACGCCGGACGGCAAGGCGCGCCCGAACCAGATCTTCGCGGCGACGGCGCCGTGGTCGGAGCTCCTGCCCCACGAGCGAGAGGCGCGCGTCGTGGAGTTCGTCGCGCGCACGTGCGTTCGCCCGCACGGCGTGGTCTCGCTCGCGCCCGACGACCCGGACTTCCACCCGCGCCATCTCGACATGGACCGGTATCACTTCGACGAGGCGTACCACAACGGCGACGTGTGGGTGTGGCTCACCGGGCCGGTCGTGAGCGCGTTCGTCAGGCACGGCAGGGTCGAGGAGGCGTGGAGGCAGACGGCGGTTCTCACCGAGCTTCTGTTCACGGAAGGCGCGGCCGGCACGCTGCCGGAGCTCCGGAACGGTGAGGCGCCCGAGCGCGGGGAGAACGTCGCCGGCGCGGTCTCCCAGGCGTGGAGCCTCGCCGAGTTCCTGAGGAACTTCTACCAGGACTACCTCGGCGTCCTGCCGAATCTCCTCTCCGGCGCGGTCGAGCTGCGCCCCGCGCTTCCGCGAGCGCTGTCGTGGGTCCACGCGCCCGTCCGCCTCGGCGGGGGGACCGCGACGGTCTTCTACGAGGTGGCGGACGACGGCTCGCGCGCGGAGTACCGGATCGCCGCCGACGGCGAGCTTCCGCGGCTCGTCGTCAAGTTCGCCCCCGCCGTGTTCCCCGACGGCGGCCGCGCGCGCGGCGTCGCGCCGGTCGAGGCCGTCCTCGCGCCCGGCGCCGCGCTCTCGTTCGTCGTCGAGCGTGACGGCGTCGGGTGGCGCGTCCGCGTGCGGCCCGTGGGCCTGAAGGAACGCGCCTCGTGAGACTCCTCGTGAACGCGCATCACGGATGGGTCTTCTGGCCCGTCCTCGTCGTCGCCGTCGCCGCCGCGGTGTGGTCGTATCGGCGCGTGCCGCGTACCGTCGGGCCGCGGCTCCGCGCGACGCTCGCGGCGCTCCGCGCGACGGCGCTCGCGCTCCTCGTCCTCGCGCTCATTGAGCCGGTCCTCGCCTTCACGCGCACGCTCAGCGAGCCGCCGGTCGTCGCCGTCCTCGTCGACGCGTCGCGCAGCATGGGCATCGCCGACGGCCCGGGCGGCGCGGCGCGGAGCGAGGAGGCGCTGGCGGCGCTCAACGGCATCGTCCTGCCGAGGCTGGCGCACGACGCGGTCGTGAGGGCGTACGCGTTCTCCGGAACCGTGGAGGAGCTCGATGTGTCCGGGACCTCCGTGCGGGCGGCCCCGGCGCCGGACGGCGGAGTGACCGACATGGGCGGCGCGCTCTCCGCCGTGCGAGACGAGCTCGCCGGCGAGAACCTCGCGGCCGTCGTGCTCGCGTCCGACGGGGCGAACAACCGCGGGGTGAGCCCGGCGGACGCCGCCGCCGCGCTCGGCGTCCCGGTGTTCACGCTCGGCGTGGGGAGCCGGGAGCCCAAGGCCGACATCGCGATCCGGGACGCGGTGACCAACAGGATCTCGTACGTCGGCGAGCCGCTGCCCGTGGAGGTCCGCCTGAGCGCGCACGGGTTCGGCGATGCGAGCACGGTCGTGAGCGTCTCGGAGGACGGCGTGACGCTCGACGCGCGGCCCGTCGAGGTGCGCGGGACCGGCGAGGAGTCCGTGGTGACGCTCCGCGTGACCCCCGGGGCGCCGGGCGTCCACCGCTACGACGTCTCCGTGCCCGCGGCGCCGGGCGAGCTCACGACGGCGAACAACGCGCGCGTGGTCGTCACGACGACGCTCACGGGCAAGATCAAGGCGCTCGTCGCCGGCGCGCGGCCTTCGTGGGACTACGCGTTCCTGCGGCGGGAGCTCGAGGCGGACCGGAACGTCGAGGTCACGGCGGTCGCTCGGACCGGTCGGGCGGCGTCCGACGCGACGCTGCCGAGGACGCGCGAGGAGCTCCTCGCGTACGACCTCGTCGCGCTCGTCGAGCCCGACTGGTCGAGTCCGGTGGTCCCTGCGGAGTGGCTCGCGGCGTTCGTGCGGGAGCGGGGCGGCGGGCTTCTGGTCATCGGGCTGCCGCGGTCGTCCGCGACGCCGTCCCCCGAGCTTGTCTCCGTCCTGCCGGTCGAGGGACGGCCCGGGGGCGCCGCGCCCGCCGAGCTGCGCGCGGCGCTCACGGAGGCGGGCGAGGCGTCGCCGACGATGCGCGTCGTCGCGGACCGGTTCGCGAACGCCTCGACGTGGCGCTCGCTCCCGCCGGTGTGGGCGGACGCGCGGCCGGCGTCGTCGGTCCGCGGGGACGCGACCGTGCTCGCCGAGGTGGTCGCGCCGGACGGGGGCCGCGCGCCGCTGGTCGCGGTCCGCCGTGTGGGGGCGGGTCACGCCATGCTCGTCGCGGCCGAGGCCGTCTGGCGGTGGAAGATGGCGGGGCCGGCCGACACCGACGCCTACGGCCGCCTTGTCGCGGGCGCCGTCCGCTGGCTCACCGCGCGGGGCGACATCGCCCCGCTCAGCGTCTTCACCGAGCGCGACGTCGTTGCCGCGGGCGAGCCGATCTCGTTCACGGCGCAGGTCGTGACCAACGAGCTCAGGCCGACGACGGACGCCGCCGTGACGCTCACGCTCGCGAGCGGCCCCGAGGCGGCGCCGATCGCGTCCGTCGCCCTCGCGCCTGAGGGCGACACGTACCGCGGCGAGGCGGGCCCGCTCCCGGCCGGCGAGTACGTCTACGAGGCAGTCGCGGTCCGCGGCGGGGAGGAGGTCGGCCGGGCGCGCGGGGAACTCACCGTCGAGCCGTTCAGCCTCGAGGACGCGGAGACGCGGCTGCGGCCGGCGGTCCTCATGGAGCTCGCGCGGGCGACGGGCGGGGTGTACGTGTCCTCGGAGACGGTCGCATCGTTCCCCGACGATGTTCGGCTCGAGGGCCGGCGAGCGACGCGGACGCTGGAGTTCGAGGTGTGGAACTCGCCGTGGCTCCTCGTCGGGTTCCTCGGCTGCCTGTCGGCGGAGTGGGCCGCCCGGCGCATGAAAGGACTTGCCTAGCGACACTTCCCCTCACGGAGGCGCGGGTGGCGGATGGGACGCGGCGGTGGCCTCTCGGTTGCGGCGGTTGCCTTCCTTCTTGTTGTCGTTCATCCCCTTGAAGCGCAGGTCGTGCTGAACGAGGTGCTCTACGACCCGGCGGGCCCGGACACGGGGCTCGAGTTCGTGGAGATCATGAACTGCGGGCCGGCGTCCGTCTCGCTGGCCGGGCTCGTCCTCGAGTCCGGGAACGGCGCGAGCCCGAACGCCTGGACCGTCGAGTGGGTCGGAGGCGATTTCGACGAGCTTCCGCCCGGAGGGATCTTCCTCATAGGAGAGAGCGCGGTCGTCCCGACGCCCGACCACGTGACGGCGCTCGACCTCCAGAACGGCCCCGACGGTGCGCGGCTGCGGCGCGGCCACGCGATCGTGGACGTCCTCGGGTGGGGCGAGCCGCTCTTCGCCGAGTACTACGCCGGCGCGCCGGCGCCTGACGTCCCGGGCGGCTCGTCGCTGGCGCGGTTGCCCGACTGCTACGACACGGGCAACAACGCGCGTGACTTCGCCGAGTGCGTCGCGCCGACCCCGGGCAGAAGGAACGCGGCCGAGTTCGACCTCGAGCTCGCCGTGAGGCACCCGGCGCGCGTGATCTTCCCGGCCGAAGGGCCGGTGAGCCTCGAGTGCGTCGCGCGGAACGTGGGGTCGGTCTCGACGGCCGGGCACGCGGTGGTCGTCGAGCTGCGCGTGGACGGCGGCGATGTGCCCGTGGCGTCCATTTCGTCCGACGCGGCGCTCGCCCCGCGGGACTCCGTGACGCTCACGCTCACCTGGTCGTCACCGGCGCCCGGGTACCACACGGCCGTGCTGACCCTCGAGTGCGGCCACGACGAGAACCCGAACGACAACGCGCGGCGCACGAGCTTCACGGTCGGCGGGTTCGGCGCGCTCCTCGCCGTGAACGAGATCATGTACTCACCGGCCGACAGCGCGACGGAGTGGCTCGAGCTGGTGAACGCGTCGGGAGAGACGGTCAGGATGGACGGCTGGCTCGTCGGCGACGACCGGGTCGCGCAGTCACTTCTGGTTGACTCGCTCCTCGTCGTGCCGCCCGGCGGGTTCGTCGTCGTGGCGCAGGACACAGCGCTTCTCCCCGGCACCCCGGCCCCGCTCATGGAGATGCTGCGATGGATGGCGCTCAGCGCCGACGATACGGTCGTGCTCCTGGACCGCTACGGGACGGTGATGGACCGGGTGTCCTACAGCCACAGGTGGGGGGGCGCGCGCGGCGTGTCGCTCGAACGGGTGAGGCCGGACCTCTCGCCGGACGACCCGGGCAACTGGGGAAGCTCGGTGTCGCCTGCGGGAGCGACGCCCGGCAGGGTCAACAGCATCCACATCGCGGCGTTCCCCTCGGCGGGGAAGCTCACGGTGTTCCCCAACCCGTTCTCACCGAACGGCGACGGGCGGGACGACCGGGTGGCGGTGGTCATGGAGCTCCCCGTCGCGCACGCGGTGGCGCGGCTGACGGTGTACGACGTCCGCGGCCGCGCGCGGGCGGTGCTCATGGACCACGAGCGCGTGGCGAGCCTCCACGAGGTCCTGTGGGACGGGACTGGGTTCGACGGCGGCCTGCTGCCGTCGGGGCTGTACGTGATGTGCCTCGAGGCGCTGAACGCGCGGGACGGGATTCTCGTGACGGCGAAGGCGGTCGTGGGGATTGTGAGGTAGGGCCGCGCGGCGGGTCGCGGGTCGTGGCCGCCGTCGGCGCGGCCGTCGCGGTCGCGGCGGTCGTCCTCGCTCTCGCCCGCGAGCCG
>Ga0194125_10000745_pt1 | contig 55207 bp, 33 predicted proteins | sample TA2KigC250mmetaG_FD_148626 | JGI IMG/M metagenome (GOLD analysis project Ga0194125, IMG submission 148626) | Freshwater microbial communities from Lake Tanganyika, Tanzania - TA2015034 Kigoma Deep Cast 250m | ecosystem: Environmental > Aquatic > Freshwater > Lake | place: Tanzania: Lake...
AAAACGATGGGGCGAAGGTTGGAACGTCGCGTATGCCCAGGGTGGGCGATGCGACTATTCAGCTTACAAAACGCCCCGCGACGCAAGCCGTCAGGCGCCGCGTTGCGGGGGGTTTTGCAAGAGCCTCAGCAGCCTGCGGCGCGGCGGGGACGCCGCTGCCCTACCCGATGCGTCGCGCTGACACCGATTGCTTTCTTCCTGCAGCCTGCGGCGGGTCCGGCGGCCCCGCCCTACCCGCTTCGCGCTGACACCGATTGCTTTCTTCCTGCAGCCTGCGGCGGGTCCGGCGGCCCCGCCCTACCCGCTTCGCGCCGACACCGATTGCTTTCTCTCTCCCACACCCACACACCCACACACCCACACACCCACACACTCTCTTCCTCCTCGCTCTCCCCCATCCCCGCTGTCCTCCAAAAAATAATTTTTTCCACTTGCCAATATTGTGCCTGCTGGTGTAATCTATCTGCATCGAAAAAAAAGTTGGGTTCTGCCCGGGTGGGTCGAATCCAAAAAAGTTCAGAAAAGGCATTGACAAGTTGGTACGGATGGGAGTATCCTCATCACGACATCTTGAAACAGGTGTCGCTGTGACCGGGTCACAGACAGGTCCAACTTAAGGAGACAGCTCATGAAACAGTTAGTGATGACACTCGCGGCGGGTCTGGTCGCCACGGCGCTGATGGCGGAAGTGACGAGTGTGAATGTGGTGGGCTATAACACCGCCACGCTGAAGATCGGCTTCAATCAGGTTGGCCTGTCGTTTGACAAGGTCACGGGCGGATCCATGGACATTCAGGAGGTCATTCCCGGCACCACGCCAGGCCTGAAGATGGGTACGAGTGCAGGCTCTGCTGACAACATCCAGATCTGGAACCTCGGCGCGAACAAGTACGACGTCTACTTCCTGCACAACGGTTCGGGCAAGAACCTCGCCTCTCTGGCGAATAAGTGGGTAAAGACTTCGACCACGGTTCCGGCCAGTGTGGCGATCACGCCGCAAACCGGGTTCTTCTACAACAATATCAACACCAGCAACGAGGTCGTGCAGATTGCCGGACAGGTGGTCGGCACCGACCCCAAGACGCTGACCATCCCGTTCGGGTTCAACATGATCGCCAGCCCCTTCACCAGCGATTGGTGGCTGAACAACGACGGCCCCGACGGCAAGGTCATCATCAACTGGGCGACCAGCAGCGCGAGGAAGGGCACAGGAGCTGGCTCCGCAGACAACATCACGGTCTGGAATCTGGATGCCAACAAGTACGATGTCTACTTCCTGCACAACGGTTCGGGCAAGAACCTTGCATCCTTGGCTAATAAGTGGGTAAAGACTTCGACCACGGTTCCGGCCAACGTCAAGATCGCCATGAATCAGGGTTTCTTCTATGTGAACAATTCGTCGCCAGAGGCAACACTTGTCCTTACAACGGAAGTCGCCCCCTACACGCTGGAATAGTCCTCGTAACCTTTTCCTGCGTCGATCACCGACGCAGGATGTAAACAGAACCGATACCTCTGGCGTTCGCACGGCAGAGCGAAAAAGAAGAGAGAAATGAAAATGAAAAAAATGCTCACAATCGCCGCTGTCGCATTGATGGCGGTCGCCTCACAGGCAGCCACGCTGACATGGGGTGTGGACGCTAATTTTTATGACAACCAAAACGGAACGCCTGACTCAGGGTTCTCGTGGGCCAATCCGGGACTCCCCATGATGCTGGTCTTGGGCAGCGTGACGGAAGTCAAGTGGGATCCGTCCATGAACGCGGGTTCAGGCGGTTGGGTGAATCAGGGCGGTGCTTTGATCGTGCCGCTGTTCACCGCGACATCCGGTCCCAACACGTTTAATGATGGCGCGTTCACTCAGACCGAGGATCCTGTGACCAAGGCGCTCTTTGGCGTTGCGGACGCTAACCCTTGGGACGACATGAACAACGTCCCCCTGACGATGATCACCATCTCGGGGACCTACTATAACCTCTACTCCGGCAATGCGGTTGGATTCTCGGAGGCATTATCAGCGAACAGCGATGGTTTCTTCTTGACCTCGAACTTCGATGCCGCTGGCGCCGGCACATGGGCGACGGTTCCAGAACCGACCTCGATGGCGCTGCTGGCCATTGGCGCGGCGGCTGTGGGACTGCGCCGGAGAATCCGCAAGTAAACTGATCGGCTCACATGCGCATCAAACAAGAACCCGCACCCCTTGGTGCGGGTTCTTTGCGTCAGGGCGCTTGCTTAAGGCGCTGTTAACAAATAACCTATACCGTTGAACCTCATGTACCCCCCCGGAGTTGCCGCAAAAGAGCGCAAGGAATACAAAGAAACTCCCTGTTTTGCGTTCTTTGCGTTCTTTCGCGGCCATTCTGCAATCGCCTCAGGGTACACGTAGCTCATGAGAAGGTTCCCCATTCTGAATACGGACCACTGGCCTCTGAAATCTGCGCGTGCAGACCCCCTTGTCAGCCACGGTGGCACGGGCATCCTGCCCGTGATTCATGGGCGGGACGCCCATGCCACAAGGCGTTTTGCACGAGCTTCACATCGCTACTGGCTGATGGCCATCGGGGTGGGACTGGTCAGCTTCGCCCTCTACTGGCCGACGCGTCAGCATGGGTTCCTCGATTTTGATGACGGCATCTACGTGACGCATTGCGAGACGGTGCGCAGCGGATTCACGCGTGAGGGGTTGAAGCAGGCCTTCACGCGCAACATCGCGGGCAACTGGCATCCCGTGACGGTGTTGAGTCTGATGGCGGACCGTCACTGCTTCGGGATTGAGAATGCGGGCGCCTTTCATCTGCACAACGCGGCGCTCCACGCGATCAACGCGGCCCTGCTCTTTCTTCTGCTGGCGTTGTTGTCGCGGGGTGCCGGTCCGTTGGCCCTGGCGGCGCTGGCCGCGTTGTTCTGGTCCCTGCATCCCCTGCGCGTGGAGAGCGTGGCGTGGATTTCCAGCCGCAAGGATGTCTTGTCAGGGCTATTCTGTCTGCTGGGGCTGATGGCCTGGGCGAAGCACGTGCGGCTCCGCGGCGGCGAGGCTCCGGCGGAGCCTGGTCTGAGGAGCGGGTGTGGCATGGGCGTCCCGCCCATGAACCACGGGCAGGATGCCCGTGCCACGGGAGGGGGCGCAAGCGCAGCAATTCTAATTATGAGGCGATTGAGTCATCGGGGTCGGGGTCGGTATCGGAATCGGGGTCGAATTTCCGTTGGTTTTATCGATACCGATACCGATACCGACCCCGACGCCGATGGTCCCATCTCCAAAATTAGAATTGCTGGCGCAAGCGCCTCACTGGCATTCATCCTCACCCTCTCCTGCTTCATGGCCGGGTATCTCTCCAAGCCGACGATGCTGGTCTTTCCGGTTTATCTGGGGCTGGTCGAGTGGTTGGAGACGGGGCGGGTGCGGTGGAAGCCGCTGGCGCTGATGGGGGCGATGGCGGCGGGGATGCTGCTGGTGACGATGCGCTATCAGGCGGCGGCCATGTCGGATCTGCCGTGGGGGACGCGGCTGGGGAACGCGGCCATCTCCATCTCGGTGTATGTGAGGCAGATCATCTGGCCATCGGGGTTGAATTGCTTCTACATGCTTCACCGGCCGTTATCGGTGATGCGCGTCGGGGTTGGGCTTGTCGTGGTCGCGGCGCTTGCGGTCAGCGCGGCGGTCTGCTGGCGGAGGCGTCCGGCGTGCACGCTGGCCGTCGGGTGGTTTCTGTGCGGGCTGGCGCCGATGCTGGGGCTGATACACGTCGGCAGCGCGGCGCACGCCGACCGCTACACCTACTTGCCCACGTTGGGGCTGAGTCTGGCATTGGCCCGGACGGGGTTTCGGGGGAGGCGGCTGGCGGCGGCGGGCTGTCTGCTGCTCGCGGGCTACGCGGCGGCGACGCTCCACTATTCGCGTTACTGGCGCGACACCGAATCGCTCTTCAGCCGGGCGGTGGCTCTGGATCCGCGCAACCCGGTGGCGTTGACCACGCTCGGCAACGCCTATTTCCGTGATCCGGCGCGGCACGCGCTTGCGGGGGCGTACTACCAGCGCGCGGTGGAGAGCTACCGGGACGCGCAGACCCTGGGAAACCTCGCGCTTTGGACCCTGCTCAAGGGCGGCGACGCCAGCGCGACCGACGCGGCGGGCGCGATGGCATTGGAGGCCATGATTGAGATCATGGCGCGTCCGCAGGCTGTGCGGTTGAAGGCGGAGGAGATCGGCGCCTGGCACGGGCTGGCCTACTACCGGCTGCTGCGCGGCGACGCCGGGGAGGCGGAAGGGCTGTTACGTGAGAGCCTGCCGGCCGATCCCTACAATCCGGTCGCTCACGAATGGCTCGGCATGGCGTGTTACAAGCAGGGCAAATGGGCGGAGGCGCTGATGGCGATCGAGGCGGCGCAGCGGCTGGCGCCCGGCAACGAGAAATTTGCCTTGATGATTCGCGATTTAAAAGAGAAACTGGCGCATGAGCACTAACGGTGGCACAGTGTCCCGATCCGGGTGGGCGTCCGGTTCACGCAGCCACGCGCTGGACACGGCGCTGGTGATCGCCTGCTGGCTGGCGGCGGTGGCGCTGGCGAATCCGCTGGGCGAGTTTGCGTTGAACGACGACTGGAGCTATGCGCGGACGGTGCGGGATCTGCTGTATGCCGGCCGGTTCACGCCCTGCGGATGGGGCGCGATGACGCTGGTGACCCACACCCTGTGGGGCGCGCTATTCTGTCTGCCGGCGGGGTTCTCGTTCACGGCGCTCAAGGTCTCGACGATTGCGCTGGGCGCGGCGGGTCTCGTGGGTGTGTGCGGCATATGCCGGGCGCTCGGACTGCCCCGGTGGGCGTTGTGGATGGTGGCGGCGATGGTCGGTTTCAATCCGCTCTACTTCCTGTTATCCTGCACCTACATGACCGACGTCACCGGCGCGGTGCTTGCGGCGGGGGCGGCGTGGTTCTGGGTGCGTCATCTCCGGGGAGACGGCGCGGGAGCGCGCGTGCCGCCGCTGCTCATGGGGACGGTCCTGTCGGTGGCGGCGGTGCTCACGCGGCAGGTTTCGCTGGCGGTGCCGCTCGCCTTCGCCTGCGCGTCGCTCGTCTGCGTCCGGCGCGGGCGCTGGGCGTGGCATTTGGGCGCGGCGTTGCTGCCGCTGCTGGTGTGCCTTGTGGCGTACGGGGTTTTCATGGGGTGGCTGCGGTCGGGGGGTGTGTTACCGCCGGCCTACGACCATCAGACCGACACGGTGTGGGAGAACCTCAGAAACCCCGTGCTGGTCTTTCAGCGGTCTGCCGAAGCCTTCCAGTTGCTGACCGCCTACATGGGGTGGTTCCTCTTTCCCCTGCTGGCGGTTGCGCTGGCCGTCCGTCCGCCGCGCGGGCGGGCGGAGTGGCTGGTCTTCGGGGGGGCGGGTGCGGTGACGGTTGCGATCCTGCTGCTGATGGCCCTCTTCGTGGACGAGAACGTGATGCCGTGGTCGCAGAATGTGATCAACCGCTACGGGTTCGGTCCGGTGTTGTTGGGTGGCGAACCAGCCATTGAGGGTTCCTGGGGCATCTGGCTGGCGCGTCCCATCCCGCGGGTCTACTGGTGGGTGGTGACGGCGGCGGGGGTATCCGGCGCGATCGCGTTCGCCGGGTTCATCGCGTTGCGTCTCGCGTTCTGGGCGGGGCGTCTGTGGCGGGGCCGGGCGCTGGAGGGCGAACACGGGGCGGTCCTCTTCCTGATCCTTGCGGTGCCCGCCTATTTACTGCCGTTGGTGTTGTCGTATCCATTTGACCGGCATCTGCTGCCCTGCGTGCTGCTGCTGGCCTTGGCGTTGCTGCTCCACATACAGGGGCGCGCGGGCGGCGTCGGGGCACGGGTCAAGATTCTGTGCGGGTGCGTTCTGCTGCTCTTCTCGCTCGGCACCGTGGCGGGCGCGCACGATTACATCGAGATCAACCGGGTCAAGTGGCGGGCGGCCGGCGACCTGATGCGGTCGGGCATTGCCGCCGGACGGATAGACGCGGGGTTCGAGTTCAACGGCTACTACAAGCACACGCCCGAGACCCGCTGGATGGGGACGTGTCCGAACCGGCCCTTTGGGACGGGCGATGAGGACTACATCATCTCCAACCTGGTCTATCCCGGTTATACGATTGTGGCGGCGTATCCGGCCCGGTGCTGGCTGCCGGGCAATCGGATCCAGATTCTGGTTTTGCGCGCCGATCAGGTGAGGCGTCCCGGGCCGTTCGCCCAACGCAATGGAGAAGAGAAAGCGGATCACCCATGAGCAAGCATCTGCCGGCCCTGACGATCTTTCTCGGCGCGTTCCTGTTATTCGGCTTGCAGCCGTTGGTGGGGCGGACGCTGCTGCCCTCATTCGGAGGGACGGCGGCGGTGTGGGTCGTGTGCCTGTGCGCGTACCAGGTCTTGCTCCTGGCGGGGTATTTCTACGCTCACCTGATGGCGCATCGGGATCCAACGGGCGAACGGGTCCGCGCCCGGATACACATCGGGCTGCTGGGGCTGGCGGTGGTCTGGACGCTGGCCTTCGCGCATTTCCGTCCGGCGTTGAAGGCCCATATTGGGAACAGCGGCATGCCGGCGCTCGAAGTGCTCGTGTGCGTGCTGGTCTTCGTGGGCCTGCCGTATGTGCTGCTCTCGGCCAATTCATCGCTGGTCCAATTCTGGTTGATTCAAGGCGAAGGGCGGCAAGCGGACGGTGGACAAGACGCGCGCGCGCGATCAGGCGATGCGGCCTTTTCGTCCTCAACGGTTTATCGCCTGTACGCCGTTTCGAATCTCGGCAGCTTCTGCGGGCTGCTTTTCTACCCGTTCATTCTTGAACCGTTCGTATCGCTCGCGGCGCAGTGGCAGGGATTTGCCGCAGGTCTGGCGTGTTATGCGATTCTTCTTTTCCGGCTGTCCAAGCGTCTGCGCGCAACCGCATCCCCGCGCGGGGAGTTTCCAGACGCGCCATCCCCGCGTCCGGACGCCTATCCGCGGGCCACTCAGGCGCTCTGGCTGGTGTTGCCGGCCACAAGCGTCTTTCTTCTGAATGCGGTCACGGCGCATCTCACACTGGATGTGATGCCATTGCCGCTGCTCTGGGTTGCGCTGCTGGGCGCCTTTCTTCTGAGTTATGTCGTCGGATTCCGGGACGGCATGCGGCGGTTTCTCCCCCTGTTCGCGGGGCTGACGCTGGTATGCGTGGGCTGCGCCCTTTGGAACCAGGCGCTCACCTTCGGGAAGGGGAATTTCAAGCTGGCGTTGATTGCGGGGCTGGGGCTGTGCTTTTTCGGGTGCGCATTCCTGCATGGGTGGCTCTACCGCATTCGGCCGGGGGGGCATCACCTGACCCGTTTCTATCTGTTCAACGCGATGGGAGGGGCCGCTGGCGGTCTGCTCGCCTCTCTGGTTGCGCCGCTGGTATTCAGCAGCGTGACGGAATATCCGATCGCGTTGCTGGCGATGCTGGGATTCGTGCTGGCTTACGTCTTCAGAGACGGCGCGATTGTGCATCGGCTTGCCTGGCGCGTCACACTGGTGGCGGTCGTTCTGGCGTTTGTCGCGGCCATGGGCTACAAGGCCGTGGCGCCGAGTCTGGCGGACAGGAGCTGCATCTATCGTGCGCGCGGGTTTTTTGGCGTGGTGCGGGTTTTTGAGCGGCGCGGAAAGAAAGGCGCAACCGAAGGGGTGGTTCGTGATTTCATGCACGGCACCACGCTGCACGGCATCGAGGCTTTTTTCCCGGACCTGAAGCGGGCGCCATCGGCCTATTTCACGCCGGATTCCGGGGGTGTGGGTGTGTTGCAGCATCCCAGATACAAGAGCGGCAAGCCGATGCGCGTGGGGCTGGTCGGCATGGGTGTGGGGGTGATCTGCGCCTATTCCAGGAGCAACGACGTGTACCGGTGCTATGAAATCAGTCCGGAAGTGGCGCGGGTCGCCACGAATGCGAGCCTGTTCACCTTCATCAGCGGCGCGCCGGGGCGAGTCGAGGTCGTGATGGGCGACGCGCGCAAGGAGCTTGAGAAAGAGCGACGCGCCGGGGGGGCGAAGTTTGATGTGCTCGTCATTGATCCGTTCACGGGGGACAACATCCCATATCACCTGTCCACGCGGGAAGCGTACCAGCTCTACTTTGACCGTCTGGAGCCCGACGGCATCCTGGCGATCAACATCAGCAACTGGCATCTCGATCTGACACCGCTGATGAAGGCGGTGGGGGAGGCGTTTGGCTGTCCGGTGGTCGCGATGCAGCAGACGGCGGACATGGGCCAATTGAGGATGTCTTCCACGTGGGCGTTCTTTGTGCCACGGCCAGACCCCGGGTTCTCATTGCCGCCGGGCGCGGCGATATTGGATTTCCGCCGGGTGCGCGCCTGTGTGCTGCCAACGGACGAAAGAGGAAGTTTCATCGGGCTGATCAACACGCCCTGGACAAAATAAGGAGTCGGTCTTCATGAATCAAAAAGCGATGACGTGTTTCTCGCTGATGGCCTCCGCGCTGACGCTGACGGGATGTCTGCATCATCCGCCTGGAGCCGCCCCTTCCCTGACCCCGCCTGGTCCGTCGCATATCGCCATTGTGAATGTCGGTGGGGCTCTGGACGCAGCGGCGTTGCGGGCGGCGGTTGCCGAGACGCGCGAGGTCCTGCCTGTGAACCTGGTGGTCCGGGAGCTGTCCGCCGAAAGCCAGTCCCGGCTGATCGCGCGCGCGGGCGCGCTGCGGGCGGATGAACCGCTCGCAGCGCTGACGATCTACCTCGTCAACGATCCAGACGGAGATGACAGGCTCGCATGCGCCGGGCGATGGGCCGTGATCAATGTCCGGACGCTGGGCGTGGATGTGGCCGATGCGGCGATCCGGCAGAACCGCGCGACGAAAGTGGTGATGAAAGGGGTCGGTCTGGCGTGCGGGCTCGGGGGAAATCCCGATCCGCGATGCGTCATGTATTACAAGAGCTTTGACAGGGATGGCTTGGACGGCACGTCGGCGTCTTATGGCCCCTACGCCTACTCGGTGCTGATGGACACGCTTCTTTCCCTTGCAAACGGCGCGCTTGTACCTCCGGAGGAATAGGCCAACGGACCGTCATCATGTGCAAAAAAAAGAAGATCGTCGTCGTGATGCCCGCGTACAACGCGGAGAAGACCCTGCGGCGCGCCTACGACGAGGTGATGGCGCAGGGGGTGGTGGATGCGGTGATCGTGGTGGACGACGCCAGCCAGGACCGGACGGTGGAGATTGCCCGGACCCTGCCGGACGCGCGGGTGCACCGGCACGCGGTGAACACCGGCTACGGCGGCAACCAGAAGAGCTGCTACCGGCTGGCGCTGGCGGCGGGGGCGGACGTGGTCGTCATGGTCCACCCCGATTGCCAGTACACCCCCCGGCTGATCCCGGCGATGGCGTCGCTGATCGCCAGCGGTCTCTATCCCTGCGTGCTGGGGTCGCGGATTTTGGGCGGCCATGCGCTCACGGGCGGGATGCCGCTGTGGAAGTATGTGAGCAACCGGTTCCTGACCGCGGCGATGAACCTCCTTTTCGGCGCGAAGCTCTCCGAATACCACACCGGCTACCGGGCCTTTTCGCGCGAGTTGCTGGAGAAGCTGCCGCTGGAGGCGAATAGCGACGACTTCGCCTTTGACGCGCAGATGCTGGCCGAAATCCTGTGGACGGGCGCGGTGGTGGCGGAGATCTCCTGCCCGACGGTCTATAACGACGAGGCTTCTTCGATCTCCTTCCGGCGCAGCGTGAAATACGGGCTGGGGTGCCTCGCGGTGGCGGCGCAATACCGCCTGTGCAGGTGGGGCGTGCTGCGCAGCAGGCGCTTCCCACCGGCGCAAGGGGCACCGTGCCGATAACGGCCCGGCGCAAGGGGCACCGTGCCGATAACGGCCCGGCGCAAGGGGTACCGTGCCGATAACGGCCCGGCGCAGTAATAAGGGCTTATGACCGCGGCGGGCCGTTATCGGCCCGCATTGGAGGGGCGTTCCATGCAAGGCAAGCGGGCCTTCTGGCATGATTACACCGGCGTGGGCTTTTACCTGATCACGCTCACGACCGCGCCGCGCAGGCCGCTGTTTGGGCGCATCGAGGAGGCGGGGGTGGAGCTTTCGCCCGAGGGACTGTGCGTGCTGCAGGCGTGGCGCAAGATGCCGGCGTTCACGCCGCAGCTCGAGACCTCGACGCTCTGCGTCATGCCCGACCACCTCCACGGCATCCTCTGCGTGCGCGAGCGGCTGCCGCGGCCGCTCGGCGCGATCATGCGCGGCTTCAAGAGCGGTGTGACTTCGGAATTGCGCGCGCTGACGGGCGATGCCGGTCTCGGCGTCTGGGACGAGGGGTATCACGATCTGATCGCGCTCAATCCCGCGAGCATCCACGCCTACCACGACTACATCCTCGACAATCCCAGGCGGTATCGGCTGAAGCGGGCGCATCCCGATCTGTTCACCCGGATCGAGGCGCTGGAGGCGCCGAGCCTGCCGCCGCTCCCGGACGGGTGGACGTGGACCGGGTTTGGCAATCCGTTCCTGCTGCAGGCGCCGTGGCGGCTGGCGGTGCGGGTTTCGCGCAGCGTGACAGAGGCGGGGCTGGAGGCGATGCGCGCGGAGGTGGCGGCGAAGCTACGGCGGGATGCGGTGATGGTGTCGCCATTCATCTCACCGGGGGAGCGGGCGATGGTCGGGCTGGCGCTCGCCATGTCTCAGGCCCGCGTGATCGTGCTAAAGGGCGGCGGCTTCAGGCCGCTGTACAAGCCGGATGGGCGCTATTTCGACCTGTGCGCCCAGGGGCGCGTGCTCATCCTGTCGCCGTATGCCTGGACCGGGCGTCAGGAAGCGCTCACGCGCGAGCGGTGCCTGGAGATGAACGGGCTGGCTGCCGGGATCGCGGCCGGGAGCGGGGAGACCGGCGGCAATAATGCCGCCGCGCGGTAATAACGGCGCCTACTCCTCCTCCTCGGCGGGGTCCTCCAAAGGCTCGACCTCGTTGTCGACCAACCACTGATTGAGGGCCTTGCGCTGTTTCTGCAACTCCTGCTCGCTGAGTTTCTTGGCCAGCTCCACGATCCTGGCCTCGGCTTCGGCGCGGGCCGCCTGCTGGCGGCGCGCCTCTTCATTCCGCCGCTCCTCAAGCTGCTTGATATACGACACGGCGGTGCCGCCCTCCTTGATGTGCGCCTGCATATCCACCTTGGCCCAGCCGACGTTCGCCAGGTGGTTGGCGTCGTCGTCGGACGCATGCTCCGGAATCACAATCGTGGCTTTCATGGCGGTGGCCGCATCCTCGCCGAGGTCATCATCTGCTGAAACCGGAAGGGGCGGAACCTCGACACCCGGTGATCCGCCCACGGCCATGGAAATAAGTTGTTCGGTCGCGGTCTTGAGGACCGGCTCGGGAGGGGGCTGCGGGGCCGTCGGCGATGCGGGGATTGGGTCGCTTGCGCTTGCCGTCGCCGCGGCGAGAGCGGGTGCCGCCGGTGCGGAGGCGGCGGTGACCACCAGGCCCTTGCCGAGACGGAGGGAGATGACGACGCCGTCCTTCTCGATGGTGGCGGTTTCGGCGTCGCAGTCGGCGGCGAGGATGGTGTAGCCGTCGACGGTGTCGCCGACGTTGAGGTAGAGATTGCGGGGCGGTTTGGCGTCGTTGTCAATCAGCCCGACGGCGGTGTTGTCGGCGGGGGTGCGGTTGACGGCGCACAGGGTGATCTTTTTGGCCAGCGCCTCGGCCTGCTTCTGGGCGGTGTCGGCAAGCGGCGCGGATGCAGGGGCGGCCTTGGCCGGCGGGGGCTTGCCGAAGATCGCACGGTCGATGATCACCTGGTAGGGTGCGAAACTGCTCTTCGGCGGCGCGACGGACGCCAAGCCCCAGGACGCCGTCGCCGCGACGGCAAGGCCCAACGCAAAAGGACTGTACAGGCCGCGTTTCATGGTGGAGAGTATAGCACGTGGGGCGGGAAAGAGAAAGCTGAAAGCTGAAAAGCAGAAATAATACGCACACCAGAAAACACGCAGCCGCGCGGCGACGGGCTACAGCACGCCCTTTTTCACCAGGGCGGCCTCTTCTTCGGGCGTCAGCTCGATGTCGGAGATCGGGTGGGCGCCGTCCTCGATCAGGCTCAGGTTGATCTCGCGCTCCCGCTTGCGGAGTTCCTCCTCGGTCATCTGGCGGGCGAGTTCCTGGATCTTCTGGCGGGCGGCATCCTCGGCGGCGGCCCTGGCGGCGTGCTCCTGAGTTCGGCGTTCGCGCAGCTTCTCCATGTAAGACCCGACGTCACCGCCTTCCTCGCGGATCTTGTTGATTTCCATCCGCCGCTGCTCCATGGCCTCGCGCTGCTGGGCCGACAGTCCGGCCATGCGGGGGGAGCCCGCCTGGAAGGGACGGCGGATGACGCCCGTCTGGACGGATGCTGCGGCGGATTCGTCGTGGGATGGAGCTCTGCCGAGCGCGCGCAGGGAGTGCCCTCGGTCGGCCGTGGACACAGCCGGCGCGCCGGGGGTGATCAGCCCCTTGCCGAGCTGGAGGGAGATGACGACGCCGTCCTTTTCGATGGTGGCGGTTTCGGCGTCGCAGTCGGCGGCGAGGACGGTGTAGCCGTCGACGGTGTCGCCGACGTTGAGGTAGAGGTTGCGGGGCGGTTTGGCGTCGTTGTCAATGAGGCCGACGGCGGTGTTGTCGGAGGGGGTTCGGTTGACGGCGCACAGGGTGATCTTCCTGGCGAGCGCCTCGGCCTGCTTCTGGGTGAGATCGGGAACCGTCTCGGCTGCTGCGGCAGCGGTTCGGGCCGGCGGGGGCTTGCCGAAGATCGCCCGGTCGATGATCACCTGATAGGGCGTGAAGGAGTCGCCGGTGGTCTGCGGCTGGGCGGACGGCGCGGTGGCAGACTCTCCCGTGACCGCCGCACCGGCGGCGCCTGCCGCCCATGCGGCCAGTGCGAGGCCCCGCGCAATGGATAGGCTGTGTTTCATGGAGAGATGGAGCCAACGATCCGGATCGAACGGACGACCTGCTCATTACGAATGAGCTGCTCTACCAACTGAGCTACGTTGGCCCAAAGGCGCCAAAAGAATGGATGAAAGATAGCAGATGGAGCCGGGCGCGTCAAGCGCCGGTCAGGTCCCACACCCGCAGCAGTTCCGAGACGCCCCAGGCCTGGGCGGGGCAACCGCGCTGGGCGTGTGGGGCGTCGCCGTCGAGGATCTCGGGAATCTGGCCGACGCAGCCGGTGTTGAGCAATTCGGTGGCGGAGCCCAGCAGGGCGCGGGCGGTGTCGCGGGCGGCGGGGCCGTAGACCGCGAGCAGGGCCTCGGCGTAGAGCGGGAATGGCCAGGTCCAGGCGGTGCCGTTGTGATAGGCGGGCTTGCGGCGGGTGTCCTCGTCGCCGCGGTAGGCACCCCAGTAGGGATTGGCGGGATCATTGAGGAGCGCGCCGTCGCGCCAGACCGGGAGGCCCGTGGCGACGGGGCGGTCGGCGAGCGAGCGGATGCCGCCGGGCACCAGGAGGCACTCGCACGCCCGGACCACCGCTTCGGCGCGGCGGGGGTCGGCGAGGGCGCCCAGGGTCACGGCGAGGAGCTGGTTGGGGCGGAGGGCGTCTTCGGGAACCGCCTGCGCGGCGGAGACGCCCGGTTCGGCGCGGAGGCAGTCGGCGAGCCATGCCGAGGCTTCGGCGCCGGGGAGGGCGCGGCCGGGGAGCCAGAAGAGGGCGTCGAGCGACGCCTGCGCGCGGACGGCCTGGGCGGCGGCCCACGGCACGCGCCGGACGAGATGCCGCGCGGCAAAGCGGAGGGCGGCGATCCAGAGGGCCTGGATCTCGACCGGGTAGCCCTGACGCGGCGTGGCGGCGGGGTGGTTGGTGTCCATCCAGGTGAAGTGCGCGGGGCTGTAGATCAGGCCGCTGCCGGGATCGGCGCGAATGCCGTTGGGCGTTCCGTCTCGGTAGTGTGTCAGGATCGAGGCGACGACATCGGCGAGTGGGCGCCCGCCGCAGTCGAGCATCAGGACCGCGCGCGGGCCGAGGACGCGGGCGAGGTCGGCGCAGACGACGCAGAACCAGAGCGGCGCGTCGGAGGTGTCGCGGTTGGCGTCGTCGTTGCCGCGGATCATGTTCGGGAGGGTGCCCGCGCGTTCGAAGCGGCCGAACTCGCGCAGGACGGCGCGGGCCTCGGCGGTGCGGCCAGCCGCGATGAGGCCGCGGAGGACGATCAGGGTGTCGCGGCCCCAGTCGAGGAACCACGGGTAGCCGGCGATCACCGTGAGGAGGTCGTCGCGGGTGACGAGATAGGCGTCGAGCGCGGACGCCAGCGCGTCGCGCATCGCCGGGGACGCTCCGCGCCCCTGCGCCTGCAGCTTCGGCGCGGGCCGGGTGCCGGGCGGGTCGGCGCGTTCGGCAACGAGGGTGGCGGATTCGCCGCCGCAGAGGGTGATCCCGAACCAGCCGGGCGAGAAGAGGTCGCCTTGGGGGGCAAGGCCGCGGTCGGCTTCCTCGGGATGCGCGACGCAGTAGGTCCACTCGGGCGCGGGGTTCCAGGCGGCGCCGGGGATGCGGATGGAGCAGATCTCCCCCGCGGCGGGCGTGAAGATGAAGCCGCAGGCTTCGGACCGGATGGCGCGGGGCCAGTCGTGTTCGGGGCCGGTCAGGGCGCGGGTGGTTTCGTGAAACGAGCGCCACTCGATGTCGGGCCGGAGGACCAGCGTGACGGGATCGTCGTCGGCCAGGGTATCGGCGCGACGGTCGGCCTCGGTGTCGCCGACCCGGCCGCGGGCGATGGCGAGGCACGCCCGGTTGCGGCCGCGCTCGAGGGAGAGGGTCACGGTGACCGGCGTCCAGCGCCCCATGCCGCAGGGGACGTGAAAATGCCACGCCACGGCGTTGCTCGCCGGGTCGCTCGCGAAGGTCTGGAGGCAGGACGCATCGACCGCATGGGAGTAGCCGCATTGGCGCAGCCACGTGCGGCAGCGGGTGAAGAAGATGCGGCGATCACACGGAACGCGGGGATCGGGGTTGATGGCCAACAGGGCGTCGTACTGGCTCCGGATTTCGCCCCACGCGGCGCGGACCTGGGACATGGCGCCGCGGCCGTTGGCGAGGAGGGCGCCGAGGGCGGGATCGCGGAGCGCCCCGTCCCGGAAGCACGTCAGGACCGGGACGGCGCCGCCGGGGGCGAGGGCGAGGACGCGGGCCGAAGCGTGGCGGACGCCGGCGGCGTCGAAGACCGAGAGGTCGAGCGCGCAGGAGCGATGGGCGGTGGCGTGTCGGGTGTCGGGCAGCCGGAGGAACGTGCCGTGCGAGCCGTCGTCAAAGGGCACCGAATCCTCCGAGGCGAGGACGGCACCGGCGTCGGAGAGGCGGACCCGGAACGGCGCGGGCGCCCGGATGAACAGGAGATGGCCCGGGGGGACCGGGACGACGCGGCGGGTGTCGGCGGGGAACGTCCAGAGGGTGAAGGGGGCGAGAGCCAAGGCGGGGGCGCAGAAGGCGCGCGGGTCGGCCGCGAGGGCCGCGCCGAGGGTGTCGGGATCCGCTCCCTCCCGTGCGTGCGCCAGCCAGCCGGACACACGGAGCGCGAGGAGGTTGCGGCGGCGGGCGCGGACGGCGGGCGGCTCGGCAGAGGGCGCGCGCAGGGCGGCGTCAAGCGCGGGGAGATCGGCGGGGTCGGCGGTGAGACAGCGGACCTGGCCGGGAGAGAGGATCGTCTGGCCGGCCGGGTCGTCGCACGGCTCGCCGGAGAGCAGGTCCCAGAGGGGCGAACCGGCGGCGGCGGGGAAGCGGCCGGTCGGCCAGGCAGCCGGCTGCGGCCGGTCGGGGTCGAGGTTGACGAGGGCCAGCAGCGGCGCGCCCCGGCCTGTCGGCGGGGTTCGGAGGATGGCCAGGGTGTTGCCGGCGCCGGTCTGGACGAGGGTTATGGCGGCGCCGGGACCGAAGGCGGGGTGGCTGGCGAGGAGGGTGTTGAGGCGGGCGATGGCGGCGACCTGGTTGCGGGGGGCGTCCCAGTTGAGGGACGACGCGCCGTGGACGTCGAGCTTGGCGGAGGCGAACCATTCGACGCCCGCAGTGATGCCGAACGCGCCCTGTTGGGAGAGGAGCGCGGCGAGGGCGGTGCGCATGCGCGCCCAGGTCTCGGAGCGCGCGGCGAGGCGGTTGTTGTCGTGGTTTTCGGCGAACTGGATCAGCGGCCCGCACGTTTCGGAGCGGACGATGGCGGGCGGAAAGTCGCGCTCGAAGGCGGCGCGGTCCTCCATTTGGAACGCCTCGGAGTAGGCCCAGTCGATGTTGGCGGCGGTGAGCAGGTGGTCGGTGGTCTCGATTTTGCCGCCGAGGCCCTCGAGGAGAAAGACGGTTTCGGGGAAGGACTCGCGCACGCAGGCGGTGACGTAAGTCCAGGTCTCGGCGGGGATCATGTACCCCGCGTCACAGCGGAAGCCGTCCACGCCCTGGCGGCACCAGAAGAGGAAGACCTCGGCCATGAAGGCGCGGAGGCCGCCGTTAGCGAAGTCGAGCTCGACGAGATCGTCCCAGATCACGCCCCAGGCGCCGGGCGACTGAAAGGCGCCGTCGGGGGCGCGGCGGAACCAGTCGGGGTGGTGGGTGAGCAGGGCCGAGGCCCAGCCGGTGTGATTGGCCGGAATATCGAGGAAGAGGCGGGCGCTGCGGGCGTGGACGGCGTCGACCAGTTCGCGGAACTGGTCGATCGGGGTGGCGCGGGTGTCGAACACGGCGAGCGCCGGATCGACATCAAACAGGTCGCGCGCGGCAAAGGGCGAGCCATAAAGCCCCATGCGGGCGAAGGTGGTGGGAACGGGGTGGATCGGGAGGAGCTGGACGATGCGGAAGCGCATCACGGTGACGATGGTGTCGAGCCGGGCAATCAGATCGCGGAACGTGCCGGAGGGGGGGATCACGGTGTAGTTCTGGGCAAGGAGGGGCGCGGCAAGCTCGGCGTTGCGGGGCGTGTGGGGGCTGGTGTGGCAGGCGGCGCCGAACTGGCGGACAAAGGCGGTGTAGACGGTGTTGGCGCACGCGGTGTGGGCCGGGGCGACCTTGATGGAGAGATTGCCTCCATCGGGCCATTCCGGGAGATCCGATCCCGCGGGGATGAAGCAGGCCTTGCCGGCAAATCCGCCGACCTCGGTGAGCGGGACGGCGAGGACGTGCCGGCCGCGGCCGAGGTCGCGCATGGGGAGGTCGTGCCAATCGCGCGCCAGCGGCGGCTCGCCGGCCCGGGCGGCGGCGATGATCTCGCGGCGGCGGCGGGCGGCATTGCCGAGATTGGTCCGGAAGACCGCGCGGCCATGGCGGGCCTGGGGGAGATCGAGCGAGACGGACAGGATGTCGCCCGCGATCTGGAGCAGGCGGGCGCCGGGCGGCGGATATTGCTGAAGCGGCATAACGGGGCGGCCTTTACGAATGCGGATGGCGAAGAGACACGGGTATCTTACCTGCGTCAGCGGAAAGAAACAAGAGGCGCGTGCAAAAACCTCCTGTGTCGGTTCTGCAAGCGCCGGTTTCAGAAGCGGCACAATAATCCTTCCGTCGCGCCGTTGTTAACCACTAATGCATCCGTATTCACCCACACCAGGAGCTACACGATGAAAGAGAGAACGTTTTTGATCGGATTACTGTGCGCGGGCGCGCTTGGCGTCGGCGCCTTGCAGGCGCAAGAAGCGGAGGGGGCGCAGAAGAAGCACGGGAGACCGGACACGGCGCCCCGTCATTTCAAGGGCGACGGCACCGGCCGATTCGCGGCCATCGACACCAACACGAACGGGGTCATCTCCCTCGATGAGTTCATGGCGATGCATGCCAAGCGTGAAGCGGCGATGAAGCAACGGATGGGCGACACGTACGACGCCGCGAAAGCAGGCGTCAGGCCATCCGCCGAAACGGTGTTCAAGAAGTTCGACACCGATGGAGACGGCGTGCTCACGAAGCAGGAGCTGGATGCCGACCGGATGCCGCGAGGTTCCCGGCCGCCCCGCAGGGAAAACGGCAAGAAGCCTGAGCCGCCCGCCGCAGACGCAGTTGCTCCGTGACGCCAAGCGGACGGGATCGCGTGAATATCGAAATACGCACTCTGCAGCGCGGCTTCCGGATCGATCGGCGGCTGCTGCGGTCGCTAGCGGCGGCCCTCGCCGGGGCCGCGCGTCGCGTCGCGCCGCAGGCACCTTGGCGCGAGCTGACGGTGCTTCTGGCCGACGATGCCGCGATCGATCCGATTAACCGGATCGTGATGGGGCATGCCGGCGCCACCGACGTGATCACGCAGCGTTACGAGGCGGTTCCCGGCGAGCCGCCCGGTCTTGTCGGCGAGCTGGTGATCAATGTCGAACAGGCTTGGCGCGTCGGCGCGCATCTCGCCCGGACGCGGTCCGCCTGGTCGCCGGCGCATGAATTGGCCCTCTACCTGGCCCACGGGTGCGACCATCTGGCCGGCGCGGACGACGACACGCCGGCGGGGCGCATCCGCATGCGTCGTCGCGAGCGGCGCTGGCTCGCCGGCCTGGAGATCCCGGCCAGCCTGATCCGGCCGGCCCCGGGCGGATCGTAGTCGGTTAGCGACGGGGGGGGGGGGGGGACTGTGACCGTGTGCGGGTGTGTGGGTGCGTGAGTGGGTATGTGGCCGCGCGAAAGCGGGTAGGGCGGCGGCGTCCCGCCGCGCCGAAAGCCAAAGGTATGCGCGAGGCGGGGTGGGTGAGTGGTCAGAATTCCCTTGAGGCTCTTGCATAACCCACCGTGGCACGGGCGTCCCGCCCGTGAAACACGGGCAAGATGCCCGTGTCACGCCCATACTCGCGAGGTTTTGCAAGAGCCTCTTTATCCATTCGCCTGCGGCGTGGCGGGACGCCGCTGCCCTACCTCGCGCTTCGCGCAGACACCTATCCCACCCACCCACACACTCACACGCACTCACGCACCCCCACACTGTCCCACACCCCCGTCGCTAACCGATTACCAGCGGATCTGTCATTTCATTTGACCCCGCGCGCAATCACTGGTATCTTACAACCGTTTTCTTCCCCGTCGGGGCGTAGCGCAGCCTGGTAGCGCGTTTGCTTGGGGTGCAAAAGGTCAGGAGTTCGAATCTCCTCGCCCCGACCATTTTCCAGACGATGCGCATTTACGTGGATTTTGACGACGTGGTGTGTGAGACCGCCCGGGCTTTGTGCGGGCTGGCCCGCGCGTTGTTCGGCGTGTGCGTGAGGTACGAGGACATCCGCTGGTTTGACCTGCGCCGCTCGTTCGATCTGGACGCCGGGCAATATGAGCGGCTGATGGAGCGGGCGCACACGGATGACGCGATCCTGGGTTATGCGCCGACGCCGGGCGCCATCGGGACGCTCATCCGCTGGCGGCGTCTCGGCTGGGAGGTGGCGATCGTCACGGGGCGCCCCGTCGCCTCGCGGGACGTGTCTCAGCGCTGGCTGGAGCGCCACGGAGTGGGCGACGTGCCGCTCGTCTTCGTAGATAAATACCAGCGCGAACCGCCGCCGCAACCGGGAGCCGCCCGCGCGCTGACGCGCGCTGACTTGCGCGCGCTGTCGTTTGACGTGGCGCTCGAAGACGCCCCTTCCGCTCTCGATTGGCTGGGCACCCACACACCCGCCCGCGTATTTGTCTTTGACCGTCCCTGGAACCGGGCCTACACCCCGCCGCGCGGGACGGTCACGCGGGTGGGCGACTGGCCGGCCTTTGAGCGGGCGCTGTCAGATTGACGCGTCGAGCGCGATGATCGCCGTCGCGGGCGCCTCGGTGGCCGAAGCGAGATAGGGGACCGCCTTGTAGACGTCCATTTCGTTCAGCTTGCGGAGGATCTGGCGGATCTCTTCGGCCGCGGTCATGCTCATCTCCAACAGGGACTTGACGAGGGCGGGGTCTTTGTTGCCGGCCAGTTGCAGCATCTCGATGCTCGAGAGCAGCACCGTGGTGGGCTGTCCGAGATGGTGGCAGACGGCGCCGAGGCTCTGCGCCATGATCTGGTCGCGTTCGCGCAACCGCTCGATCGCATCGGCGCGGAAGCGGTCGCTGACATCCACGAACGACAGCACCACGCCGGTCGCGACATTGTCGGGGTCGGTGTTGGCCGCCGCGGAGATCTGGATCCAGCGGGGGTCTTCGGTGTCGTGATGCACGGGAAGCTCGTGCGTCCAGGTCGGCGGCGCGTCCGGCTGGACGACGGTCATCACCGCCTCGGCGACCGGCTCCCCCAGCAATGCGGCCAGGGTGAGCGTCGGCGCGTCGGCGTCGGCGATCCGCCACATCCGGCGCAGCGCCGGGTTGGTATGCACCAGCCGGCCGTCCAGGTCGGCAACGGCGATCCCCGTCCCCGCGTTCTGCATGGCGTTGTGGACGGTGCGCAGAGCCTCCTCGTCCCGGCGCTTGACCGTTTCATCGCGGATGAAGAAGCACAGCCAGACCTCGCCGGCGTGCTCCAGGCGGGTCACCGCGATCTCCGCCGGGAACGGCTCGCCCTCGGAGCGGGCGCACCAGGCCGTGATGCGCATGAAGCGCGCGGTCTGCAACCCCGCGTTGATCGAGGCCAGGACCGACTCGTCCATGCCGGAGACGATGTGCTGGACATTCATCTCCTGGAGGGTCTTCTCGTCGCAGCGCAGCAGCCATTCGGCGCGGGCGTTGGCCACGATGATCCGGCCGTCCTCGTGCGTCAGCAGGGTCGCGTCGTAGGCATTCTCAAAAAGAAAGCGGTAGTCCGCCACGTTCAGCAGGGTGCGGCGCAAGGCGCCCGCATCCCGGCCCTTGTCGCCGGAGGCGTCGGTGTCGGAAAACCGGGGCAGGATGTCTATGCGGATGGTTTGGGCGAGGTTCCTGGCGGAGGGGAGGGGGGTCGCTGTGCTCACGAGACGATCTCCAGGGGGTGGGATGACGGGGGGGCGGGGTGTGTCACTGCCAGGCGACCACTTCCACGGTGTCGCGCGCGTCGGGGGTGTCGGGCGGCCGGATCTCGAGCGGCAGGTAGTTGATCTTAACGTTGCCGCTGTCCGGCAGCCCGCCCATGATGAAGAGGCTGCCGTTGATCGTGGGCGTTCCGGCGGCCTTGCCCATGGGGGCGTCGCCGCTGAGCGACACCACGAACCCGTTCACCTCCGGCGTGCCGGTGATCGTGATCGAGCCGTTCAGGCTCACCAGCACGGGGTAGGTGCCCGGCCGCAGCAGCCTCGCGTTGCCCGATATACGGATGTTCTTGGCGGAAATGATCATGCATTGAATCGTGCCGCCGCTGATGGAGACGTCATTCGGACTGTACACGATGGTGTTGGCGGGATAGCTCGAGAACGCCCGGCCGTCGTGGGTGACGGCCTTGGAGGTGTACTTGTCCATGGAGAGCACGGCGCCCCAGTTGATCGAATAGCGCGACGGGTCGCTGGTGTTGACGCCGCCGGTGAACCGGTTCGCACGGCCGCTGAAGTCCGGCGCAAACCCCGTGCCGGTGACATTGAAGGCGTTGCCCGATGTCGAGATCCGGGTGGCCGAGGCGATGTCGCCGACGACGGTCGGGTTGCCGTTCAGCACGATCTGCTTCTGACTGGTCAGGGCGTTGACCAGGACCTTGTCGAGATCGGGATTGCCCGAGGTGTTCGTATTGTGGATGTGGCGCACCGCCAGGGACGCCCGCGCATCGGCGATGCCGCACCGGCCGACGCTGGTGAGCCGCAGCAGGCGGGTCCGGCCATCGGCGGAGGTGCTGACATTCGTGATGGTCACCGCATAGGTTCCGTCGCCGAACGCCATCGGGGCTCCGTTGTACCCCGTCACGAGATCCACATCCCCGCGAATGTCGTTGAAGGCGATGTTCAGCCCCGTCTCGGCGATCACCTTGGCCTTGAGGTAATCGCGCGTCCGGCGGGCCGCGTGCATCTGCTGCTGGCCGAAGGCGAGCACCCCGGTGGCCACCAGCACCATCAGCGCCAGGAATGAAAGGGCCACGATCATGGCGAAGCCCTGCCGGCCCTGTTTTTGTTTTCTCATGGCATCCCCCTTTCCCTGAATCGCGTCGCGCGCCTGCAACTAACGTCCCGTGTTGCGGGGTTCGACCTCGGCCACCATGGACGAAGTCAGCCGCTCGGATTTGTAATTGATCGTTGGAATATCCCGGAACAGGGTCAGCTCCACGCGGACCGACCGCACCAGCGGCTGGCCGTCAACCAGGAGTTCGAACGCGCCGCGGTCGGGCCCCTTGTACAGCACGCCGCTCAGGTTGACCAGCGCGGGCGGCGCGTCCCAGCGCAGGCGCACGTGGTGCAGGATGGGTGAGAGCGAGGAGAGGGCGTCGCTGGCCAGCGTCGCCCGGAACTGGACATAGCGCCCGCTCGTGGCGAGCGCGGGCGCCGTGTCCCTGGCGACGGCCGTCCAGGCCACGTTGGTCAGATTCGGGGACGCGCCCGACCGGAGCCAGAGGGCGAGGGCGGCGTTGGTCGTGGCGACGGTCGTGTAGGCGGTGTTGACGACCGCGTTGGACCACGTCACGTTGGTATAAGCGGGGTTGGCGAAACCCGTGTCATAGACCTGCGAGCAGAATTCGCCGGCGGGCGCGAACGACGTGACCAGCCGCATGAGGCCCACGACCTTGGCGCGCGTCGTGTAGGTCCCGTTGGACCACGAAGCAGCCAGCAGATTCTGCGCGTTCGGCAGGTCGTTGGTCGTCAGCGTGCGGATGCGGGTCGGGGGCAGGCTCTTGTAAGAGGGGTGGGCCCAGTTGGCGCACCACGGGTCGGAGGCGGTCGGCTTCAACCAGAAGCTCACGACATAGCGTTTCGCGGTGGAGATCGGGTAGGTCGCACCGCCGACGTACCACCCATAGACCATGTAGCCGCTCCCCGACGTATTTCCGGCATGCGTGCGGCTCAGGAAGATCGTCCCCTGCGTGCCGGGCACGATCTGTCCATCGCTGTCCACTTCGGCGATCACGGCGTTGGTGCCGAACGTCGTATCGTAGTAGATGGCCATTTCCAGGCAGCGGGTGCTGATCGAGCGTCCGGCTGCCGCGGCGGCGGCGGCTCCGGGAACGCGATAGAGCGAGCCGGAGCGGACGAGGGTGCCGACATTCGTTCCGCCGAACTCGACCCCCTCCAGCGGCACCCGCACCAGGATGCCGTTGGCCGAGCGCATGTCTTCCCAATATCCGGTCACATCATCGGTGTGGTTGCCGACGGTCCACGTGTCGCCGACGCCCTCCAGGACCACCGAGTTGTCGAGCTTGGCGCCGAAGGCGGTGTAGACGGTGTTGCTTTGGCGCACGTCGGCCGCGCGGAAATTGGATTCCACCCATTCGTCATTGCGGAAGGAGACGAGCATCGTCTGATTGGTCGAGGTGGCCGGGAAGTTGAGGTAGTTGTTGCCGCTGCAGACTTCGGGAACGGTGGTCACAACCGTTGCGGCGGGGGTGGCGCTCGACACCGTCAGCGCCTCGGCCTCGATCTCCCCGCCGCTGAACGCGGGCCGGAGGGTGTCCAGCGCCACCCGGTAGCTCGCGGTCGTGTTCAGGCTGTTCTTGTCGGTGGTGCGGAACGACAGCGTGTGCGTTCCGGGCGCCAGCACATAACTGCCAAAGGGCGTGGGCACACGCTCCTCGGCCGGGCTGTAGCCGTCGAACGCCGTGCTTTTGGACGAGAGATTCCATTCGAAGAAATTGCTGAAGATGCGCGTCGTCCCCTGATACGGCTCCAGCTCGTAATCGGCGCCGTGGTCGGGCTGCTCGACGACCCGCCGGAGCTGTTCGGCCCGCTGTTCATTGGAGAGGGTCTTGTTGCGCGGCTGGAACGTCGTGCGCAGCAGTTGGTAGGGCGATTGCTGCCAGATGTGATAGACCACCGTCTGCCCCCACAGCACGTTGGTGCCGCCGGGTTCGAGGTCCACGAGGCCATTCCGGTCCCAGTCGACCACGGCGGGGTAGCTGATGGCCCGATGGGGCGGGGTGTTTGGCGGGTAGAAGACCACCTGGTCGATCGTGGTGAGCCGCAGTCCCTCGCGCAGGATCTCGATCGCCTTGCGCACGTCCATGTCGAGCTGCGCCACCTCCGATCCCCGGCGTTCGGCGTGGATGAAATGCAAATAACCCACGGCCGCCATGGTCATCACGATCAGCAGGATCGTGATCGTGACGATGAATTCCGCGATCGAAAAGCCCGCTCTGGATCGGTGTTGCCACACAATGGATATCCCGTCTCTCTCGCCAATCGCTTAATACGACGTGTAGGCCATCATGGTATTCTGTTGCGCGCCGATAAAACCGCCGCGCCGGCGGTCGGCGATCTCGACCGTCACCGTGACCTGGGTCATCCCCGCAGAGGGAACATTCTGCTGTACCACCACCGAGCGGCGGAAGTGGCCGTCGGCGGTCGGCAGCCCCTGGTCGTTCACGACCCGCCCCGTGACCGCGAGGAGGGGCAGCAGCCCCACATCGAGATTGCGCGCCTGCTCCAGCGTCGCGAGAGCGATCGTCGTCGCCACGTAATGATCCCGGCCGAGGCGGATGGCATGACTGGCCTGGGTGATAACGGGACTTGCCGAGGCGAGTCCGATCAACACAACCATCAACGCGATCATCGTCTCAATCGTGCCAAACCCTGCGCGCCGTGCCTGAGCAGAGGAAATTTTCATGGTTATTCTCCTGGTCCTCTTCCGGGGTCCCGCAGACGCCGCCTGCGCCCCGTGCGCCGTCTTATAATTGCATGGAATATGCCAAACAATCACGGCGCCGTAAAACACCGCTTCTTTTCGATTCTCAAAGCAGAAAGCCATTGCAACTGGCACCATTTCTGCTAAAGTACCCGTATGGATTTTTCGGGCATCAAGGCGGCGTTGTCCCTCGGTGGCGGCTTTCTCAGAGATGTGGTGGGGATTGATTTTGGCACCACTGGAACCCGTGCGGTGCGGGTGTCGCGCATGGGGGGCGGGGCGTGGTCAATTGTGCGCGTCTGGAGCGGGCCTGCGACGGGTTCCGGCGCCTGCGTGTTGCCGCGCGACATGCGCGCCCCTGCGGGTGCCCTGGCGGTGTCGCATCCGGGAATCGTTTCGAAGCTGCTCTCCATTCCGAGGCCGTCCAACAAGCTGGACGATGTGCCGATTGCCGAGTTGCTCGGCATTACCGACCCCAAAGCGTTTCGCATAGCGATTGAAATTCAGGACTCCACGGCGGGCGAAACCCACGCGCTGCTCGCCGCGCTTCCCGATGCGGTGGCTCGGGCCACGCTGAGCGCGTTCGTTCAGGGCTTTCCAGCCCCCCAGTCGCTCGAGGTCGCGGGGTTGGCTGCGATCAACGGGATGGTCTTGAGCATCCCGGGCAACCGTGATCAGGGTGTCATTCTGCTCGACCTCGGCGCCGAGACCGCCACCGTTGCGATCATCGTCGCCCGGAAACTCGCATTTGCGAGACAATTTCGCATTGGTGCGAATGCGATAATGCGAAAGCTTGGGGAAAGCCTCGGGATGGATGCCGAGACGGCTCTGGGAGCCGTCGGTGAAGGCATCGTTGACGCCGAGGGTCAGACCGGGGCCGCATTCGAGCCCCTCGCCCGCCAGATCATCCTCGGCCGTGATTTTGTTTCACGGCGCCACAACGTCCGGCCCGGGCGTCTGGTCGTCTCGGGCGGCCTGTTTCAGACGCCGTGCTGGGCGGAGCCGCTGGCAGCCGCCCTGGGCGTCGAAGTCACGGTTTGGAACCCCCTGGCCGTCCTGCCGGCGGCGCCCGATGCGATCACACCGGGGCTTGCCGCTCAAGGGTGCCGTTTTGCCGCCGCCGCAGGCGCCGCCGTCGCGGCCTTGGAGGCCAAAAGACCATGAATCTGCGTGTCAATCTGATTGACGAACACGAGATCCGTGACTGCAGCGTCATCACGTCCCGCTTTCTCATCTTCGTTCTGGCCGGTCTGGTCCTCGCCGTCATCCTCTCTGTTCTCGGATGGGCGTTTTTCACATCCCAGCGTAACGCTACGGCGCTCAAGGAAGAAACGTGGAAGTGGGGGCGGATTGAGGCCGATTTCAAGCGGGCGCAGACCCTCGCCACACGGCGGCAGGCCATCGAGCGCGTGGCGTCAGATCTGGACGGCTGGCGGAACGCCCGGATCAGCTGGCGGGATGAGCTGACCGCCCTCGCTACCGCCATGCCCGAGACCTTGCAACTGACCGATCTGAGGATGATGAGCGAGATCAGCGTTTCGCCTGCCGCCGCGCCCGGTGCCGCGCCCGCGAAGCCGCCCGAGCTCAGCGCATCGCTGCGGCTGATCGGCAAGACGTCAAGCCCGACCGCCGAGGCCGATGTCGCCCGGTTGCGCGATGTCTTCTCCGCACACCCCTTCACCAACACCGTCGACTCGGCCGTCATTCCGCAGGGCGCGTTCCGCCTGGATCCGGCATCGAACGCCGGTCTGGCGGGGCGTCTCTTTGAAATTGTCTGCACCTATCGTGTCAAAACACTGAAATGAACAAATCATTCACACCCAAAGAGAAGCAGCAGCTGGCCGTGATTGGCGCGCTGGTCGCGGTCGCGGTGATTTATGGCCTTTGGGCGCTGGCCTTTGTCCCAATGCGGAAGGACGCGAACGAGCAGGCGGCAAAATGCGCCGAGATGGTGAAGACGAACGCCCTGGCGCAGCAGGCCGTGGCCGAGATCCCGGCGCACGAGGCCCGCATCCAGACGCTGAATGCCACGCTCAGGCACATCGCCGAGACCTATGCCTTGCGCCCCGCGCTGGGGGCCTCGTATCAACTCGGGATGCGTCCGCGGTTTGATCCGCTCGCGGCAGCGTCCGGCTTCGAGGTGCAGAGCATGACCGTCCAGGATCCTGTGCCGCTGCCCTGGAACCGCCCCGGTGCGCCCCTCTCCCGCTGCTCGGCTGACATTGTCGGCTCGGCATCCTACCAGCAGATCCGCGACTTCCTCGCCGCGATCGAAGCCGACAACCCCTATGTTTACGTGACCGGCCTGACCCTTTCAGCCAATCCGGGCGATGTCCGTCGCCACCGCGTCACGATCCGCATCGAGTGTATCAGCGCTCCCACCGAAATCACCCCCTTGTGAGGTTCGCCGTCATGATCGGTCTATCCCCATCCACCAGGCCAGGAGCCCGGGTTCGCGGTTCGATGCCCGTCGTCGTCGTCGCGCTCGCCCTCGCCAGCGGCCCGGTGCGTGCCCAGGATGCCGTGGAGACGCCCCCAGCAGCCGAGATGCCCGCCGCCGGGATCGCCCTGGCTCTCGAACCGGTTGCGCCTGTCCCGGTGGAGGCGGAACCGGCCGCGCCTGCCCCGACACCCGCCGACACGGACGCGCCCGACACGCCCGACACGCCCTCCGCCCTGACCCCCATCGTTCGTGATCCATTCTGGCCGCCGGGCTTTGATCCCAATCCCCCGGTCGTGGACGCTGCGGCCCCCCGGGTCGAGACTCCTACCCCCTCCGGACCGCCGCCCGTCAGGCTTCCCGATCCGGGCCCGGCCGACTGGGCTGCGGCCGTTGGTCAGATCAAGCCCCGCGTTGGCCGCAGCGTGGATCCCGAAGGTAAAGAGGTGTACTTCGCGCTGTTGAACAACCGTCTGCTGGCAATCGGGCAGACCGTTTCGGCCAGCACGTCGCTGTTTGCCTGTTCCTGGCGCGTCGGCGGCATCACCGCCGCCGGCGTTGAATTGATCCCGGCCGAGGCCCGGCGTCTCAGCGACGGCAAACGGTTTGGACCACCCAAGCGAGAAACAGATTGACAGGTATCCAACCTTAGCGTTATCTTCCCCACAATCATACAACTGTCCAGTTGGCGAAATCCGCCCCAAACAAACCCGGAGAACTCAAACCATGAAACGTTTACTGCTGCTCGCGTGTGCTGTTGCGGCCGTTATGGTGTCGACGGCTGTCCGTTCACAGAATGAGGGGGCCCCCATTGAGCCGCTCTTGAAAGATCTGGCTCCGCCGGTGACTCCCGCTCCGGCTGCGATAGCGGATCCCGCCACTCCGGTCGCCGATCCCCATGCCACGGCCCTTCCGGCCGCGCCGGCCCCTGCCGTCAAAGAAACCGACCCGGAGCTTCCGGCCGCGCCCGCGCCCGCCGTTCAGGAAGCTGCCCCGGCTCTTCCGCCCGCGCCCGCCGTCAAGGCGCCCGCGCCGGCCCCCGCCGTCAAGCCCGCCGCCCCGGCAGTCGCGAAAGCCGCCCCAGCCGCAGTCCCGGTCACGGTTGTGGCCGCCTCGGAGGAGATTCCAGAAGGCCTGACCGAAACGGCGGATGGCCTGATCAGCGTGCGCTTCGAGAACCTGCCCATCTCCGAAGTGATCAAGCTGTTCTCACAGCTCTCGGGCGCCAACATTATCGCCGCCACGACCAATCTGGGCGGCTCGGTCAGCGTGAGTCTCAAGAACGTCGGCTGGAAGCCCGCCTTTGAATCGATTCTCGGCCGCTGCGATCTGCTGCTGATTGAGAAGCCGACAGGCTCCGGCATCTTCATCATCGAATCGGGCGTCGCCGGCCAGGAGCCCCGCGTGACCGAAACGATCCAGCTCCGCTACGCCAAGGTTGACAAGATGTCCGAGCTGATCAACACCATGCTGGAGAAATCCGGCACGGCCACCCCCTTCCCCGACGGCAACGCCATCCTCGTCCAGGCCCCGTCGAGCCGGATCCCCGAGGTCAAGCGGATCGTCGAAACCCTCGACATGCCGCGCGGCCAGGTCTACATCGAGGCCCGCTTCGTGGAGCTCTCCGCCGCGGCCAGCCGGAAGGTCGGGGTCAAATGGTCGACGTTCCAGGGCGACAGCCTGATTAATTACAATATCGCTCCGGGTAATTATGCGGCAGCGTCGACGCTGGAGAACGCCGTGAGAAATGACACGGCCAACCCGATCAATCTCGACAAGTTCTTCAAGAATTGGGGGGCGTTGACCAGCACCCAGTTCAAATGGGTGATTGACGCCTTTGAGGGGGTGGACGGCGTCTCCCTGATCTCCAACCCCAAGATCATCGTGGCCAACGAGGAGACGGCCATCGTTGACATGACCGTCAAGGAACCCTATGTTGAAGTTAAATCCGAACCCACAAGCCTGCCGGACGGCAAACAAGGCAATCCCATCGTAACGACGCAACTCCAGACCATTCCGGGCAAGGATGGCGGATTTTGCGTGGGCGACGCATTTTTCAGTTACGGCGTGAACCTAAAAGTCACACCTCGGGTCAGCAGCTCGGGCGTTATCACCGTGAAAATCGAGCCTTCAATCAGCGAACTGGATACAACCAGGGGCGAGGGTGGCTATTACAAAGTCGAAGAGGCGGTGAATCCGGATGGCAGCAAACAAGCCCGGACCAAATATCCGATCATCAGCATCAAGAAGATCAACACGATCTTCTCCATGCTGGACGGCACGACCGCCGTGATCGGCGGTTTGACCACGAGCAAAGAGAACAACACCGACAACGGCATCCCGCTGCTGCGCGATATTCCGTGGGTCGGCCCGCGCCTCTTCGGCTGGAAGAGCCGCGCCAAGGATCAGAGGGAGGTCATCATCTTCGTCACCGTCGGCATCGTTGACGCGGAGGAGGCGATACCCGAGAACGTCGGCCTGCCGAAGAACGCCGTCCTCACGCGCGATTTCGACGAGCCGGGCGACCGGCCGGCTGCAGACCTGATGCGCCTGAAGAAGTAGGGGCAGGGGGCAGGGTTCAGGGAACAGGTTTCAGGGTTCGGGTGTCAGGAAGAAACGCCTGCAACCACACAGTATTGCGTCTTCCTGAAACCTGAACACTGAAACCTGAAACCGGCGCTTGCAGGGGTTCTGCAAGCGCCTCAGTATTCAGAATTCAGAATTGGAACTCATGTTCTCATATTCTGGCTCCTGTATTCTGGCTCCTGACTTCTCTCTTGCAAAAACCAAACCACCCCACGGAGAAAACCAGGAGCACGCTCGTCGTCCCGTCAGCCCCCGAGCTCACGGCCCAGGCGGTGTTTCCGTCTCTTCCTCCATCGCCCGACGCACGTCGTGCAGGGCGAGATCGCCGACGCAGGCCGCGACGGTCGGTTCCGCAGCCACAACATCCACCGGAATGCCGGCTTTCGCCAGTGCCGCGCACGCCGATCCCGGAAAGGCCGCCACACGCTTTCCCGTCAAGGCCTCCCGCCCCCACTGCGCGAGCAGCGATTCCACCGCCGCTCCGCTGGCGAAGACGGCCATGTCAAATCGCGGCTTGCGTGCGTAGACCATGGGCTCATTCCGGTACAGGACAACGTCATCCACGCGCAGCCCGCATCCCCTCAGCGCATGCGCCAGGCCGGCGCCGGCCCGATCCGACCGCAGGCGCAGCACCCGTTCGCCAGTTGTCAGATGGCGGCGTACCCATTCCAGCACGCCCGCACAGCCGAAGTCCGCAGCCGGCTGCGCATCGGCCTGAATACCGTAAGCCTCGAACCGCGCGGCCGTTCCAGGGCCCGCAACCAGCAGCCGCGGCAGGCTTCGCAGGTCGGTCATCGTCTGGCGTAACGTCTTCATCAGACAGTCCACCGCCGAGGGCGACGTGACCACGCTCCAGTCGTACTGTCGCAGATCGCGCAACCAGCCGCGTTCGTCCAGGCGGGGCGAGAGACAGACCATCGGCCTGGACACGGGGACTCCTCCCCAATCCCGAACCTGTTGCGCGGCATGCTTGAGCAACGCCTCGCTGAACGTGAGGAGGACCCGCTGTCCGCGCAAAGCGCCCCCACCGCCTCGAAACCGATACCCGGCCGCGTCGCCGCAGATCAGGAGAGCCGGGTGGTTGGACGCATCCTCGTCCAGCACGTCCATGCGGGACGTCAGATCGGTGAGCGTGCCCGATACCACCGCTTCGTCATCGGTCCCCGCCGCCAGGATCACGGCCGCAGGCGTCGCGGCCGCCCACCCATCGCTCAGAAGCTGTGCCGTGGCCGATGCGATGCTTTGGCCCGCCATGAAGAAGACGACGGGGAGGCGGCTGCGCGCGGAGGCCGACACATCGGCCGGCTTGCCTCCCGCCGCCCTCGCGGTGATCGCGCAGAATCCCTGCGACACGCCGCGGCGGGTCAGCAGCATGCCGGTGCCGGTTGTGGCCGCGTTCAGACTGCTGACGCCGGGAACAACCCGGAACGCCAGGTCCAGGGCCTCGAGCGCCTCCGTCTCTTCGGCCAGGCGGCCGAAGATTCCCGGGTCCCCGCCTTTCAGCCGCACCACACGACGCCCTTGGCGGGCATAGTCCAAGATCCGATCCGTGGTTTCGGCCTGCGCATGCGCAGGGTCCCCGGCGCGCTTGCCCGCATCGATGCATTGCGCATGCACCCGAAGCCCGGCGAGCAGAGCGGGGTCGATCAGCGCATCGTGGATGCAGACATCGCACGCTTCCAACTCCGCGAGTCCATCAACCGTGCACATCCCGGCAGATCCGACGCCGGCACCGACAAACGCGACAGGCCGGACAAAGAGTGATCGCAGCCGAATCAGCCGCGCGTCGCCAGCCCGGAACGCGAGGCCGAGCGCGCCTTGTCCGGGCGGCGTGGGCAGTTCCTCCAGCGGGATCCACTCGGAGATCCGGGTTTCGAGGCCCAGGCGGTTCAGGGCGGCGCCGGCCATGACAAGGGCATCGAACCGGCCTCCATCGAGTTGCGCCAGCCGGTCCTCGATGTTGCCGCGGATGGGCAGGAACTGCGCGTCGGGGAAGCGGCACCGGCAGTAGGCCTCTCGCCGTTCGCTGCTTACGCCCAGGCGCGGGCGTAGCGGCATCGCGGTGTGCGACCTTCCCGCCGGCAGCACGAGGCAGTCGCGCGGATCGTCGCGCCACGGCAGCCAGAACCAGTCCAGCCCCGGCGTAATGGGATTCGGCATGTCCTTGGCGCTGTGAACGGCGAAGTCCAGATCGCCCCGGAGAACGGCCTCGTCCAGATCACGCGTGAAGAAGTCCGCCGGGCTTTCGCGAAGATCCATCGCGCGATCCCGATCACCGGGCGAAGAGCGCGGATGGACGTCAAAGGTCCAGCCCGGCAGCAGCCCGCGAAGGCGCTCGACGACCTGACGGGTCTGGGCCCGAGCGAGGTTACTCGTCCGGGTGCCGACGGTGAACGTTGTGGATACGCTGGTCATACCCGTCCCGATGACCAGGAGATCGGCTGTGTCCACGCCGGCAAGATGGCGCGCCAAGCGGTCCCGAACCAGGCGTGCGCGCCGGCAGGATCGGCCGCCAGTGGAAACCGCCACCGTCAGGTCGTCCGTGCGTAACACCGCCGGGCTGATCAAGTCTCCCTCCCGCCAGTGGAAATCGACGCACCCGCACAGGATGCCCTGACGGCGGCAGGCTTCCAGCACGCGGAGGTTGGCATCGGCATCGTCTGTGGCGGCGAACACCAGCGCGCACCCCGTCATGTCTTGTTCGGCAAACGCGCGCTCTTCCAACCGGATGGCGCCGGATGCATGCAGGCCGCAGACCGCCGCTGAGGCATGCTCGCCAACCACGGTTACCCGGGCGCCCGCTTCGATCAGGTGTCCGGCCTTGCGGGCCGCCACCTTTCCGGCGCCCACGACCAGACAGGGCCGTCCCGCCAGAAGCAGCGCAACCGGCAGTATCGGAAGGCCTGGTGCTGATGTCATAGCCATGTGACGCTCCGTTTCCTCTCACTGTTCGGATCACCCGGCGTTCAATGCCCCGTTTGATCGCGCGGCCGGCGGGGTAGCGGCCTGCGCGGCCTCAGGCTCGTGAAAGCGGAGGTCTGCGTCCAGGGTGGCGTACAGCTTTTGGATCCGATCGAGCAGGCGACGGATTTCTTCCCGGCAACCGGCCACGGCATTTCGCCCGCCCTCCAGGTACCCGCGCGCGCGCGCCAGCAGGTTGCGGAAACCGACATCCACCAGGCCGGTCTCCACGAAGTGCGTCTCGAACGAGCGGAGGATAACATCCGGATCCTGAGAGTCGATCCCGCGGGTGATCAGCAACGCGCGCACGGTCGCCAGCAGGCCGCGGAAAAGCGCCGCGCCGGGCTCCGCGTCCGTCTCTGCCTGATCCAGCGCGCGGGCGGCTGCCGACAGATCTTCCGAGATGATTTCGAAGACGCCCGAGCCGCATTCTCCCGCGCCGCGTCCGGCCAGAGAAAAATCCTCGTCTCGTCCCCAATCGCGGTAGAACGTCGGGTCGTCGGTATCCGTCGGCACGTGGGTGTGCCGTTCCAGAATGGTTTGAAAATGGCGCATTCCCTTGCGATCAAAGGCATCCGCAAACGATTCGTTGGACGCATGATCGGCCTCATAATCGCGCAGCACATCTGCGAGAAAGGCTGGAAGCGCGCGCGCGGGAACAGCCCCCGCGAGTGTGCCCAGTCGGGTCCTTCCCTCACCCCGCCTGGCGCCCACCAGCACCCGGTAAGCGGGGATCAGGCGTTCGCCAATCCGTTGCGCGGCTCCAAAAAGGCCGATGGTTCCGATGGGATGCTGCCCGCAGGCATTGGGGCAGCCATTCATCCGGATGTCGACAGCCCGTATCGTGGACGGGGCCAGGCCTGCGCCATCGAGCGCCTGGGCACAGGCGACGGCGGCAGGCTGCGACAGGCACAGTCCCAGGCGGCATGTCGCCGCGCCCGTGCAGGTTGTGAAGGCCCGCTTGGCGCCAGGACGGGTGGCCTCGGGGCCCAGAACGCCTTGAAGCGCTTCACGCAGGGGTCCGATATCCGGCTCACGCACGAAAGGCAGGAGCAGGTTCTGGTCTTGAGTGGCGCGCAGCATCTTCTCGGAACTGAACCGTTCCGCGAGATCGGCCAGCGCCGCCAGCGCCCGCCATGCAATTTTTCCCAACGGCAGGTATAACGGCACGGCCACGTATCCCGGTTGGCGCTGCGGCAGCACGTCGCAGTCCCCGGTTTGCGTGAGCAGGGCGCGGTAATCCCCCGCCGGTTCGACGGGTGATCCGCTGCAGTGGAGCGGACGTTCACACGTCGGGGCGCCATCGGCAGTTGCGACCTGTACGGCTTCGCGCACCAGTCTGCGGAACGCATCGGCCCCGACCCGTTCAACGGCGAAGCGGAGGCGGGCCCGCCGCCGGTTGCGGCGATCGCCCAGGCGGTCGAACAGCCTCCGCACCGCCTCGGCCATGCGGATGACTTCGCCTGCTGGCACCCAGTCCTCGATACGATCCGCCACGCGCGAGTCCGTGCCCATTCCGCCGCCGGCATAGACGCTAAAGCCCGGTTGTCCATCGCGACTATGCGCGATGAAGCCGAGGTCATGGACCTGGGCCAAGGCGCAATCGGCGCTGCAACCGCTGAACGCGATCTTGTATTTCCGGGGCAGGTTGTAACTGCCGGGCAGGCCGATCAGGTACTCGGTAACCGCTTCGACGCAGGGGGTTACATCGAATTGTTCTGCGGGGCAGATGCCGGCATAGGGGCAGGCGGTGATATTCCGCACCGAATTGCCGCCGCCGCCCTTCGATGTGAGTCCGGCCCGGAACAGTTCCCGCATGAGGTCCGGCGTCTGCCCGATCGCCACGTCATGAATCTGGATGTCCTGGCGCGTCGTCACGTAAAGCGTGCCGCTGCCGTATCGTGAGGCTACGCCAGCCAGCGCCCGCGCCTGGGCGGCGCCGAGCGTACCGCCCGGCACGCGCACACGGACCATGTAGGCGCCGTTTTGCCGTTGTTCATAGATACCGCGCGGAACGCGCCGGGATTTCAGGAGCGAAGCGGACAGTTCGCCCCTGAGGAAACGGCCCACGTCGAGGGCGTGCTGTTCGATCTCTTGCGCCAGCTCGGACGGCCAGCGGCAGGGTGTTGAGGTCATGTCTTGTCCTCCGGCTCAAGGGCTCGCCACACAAAACGGAGACACTTTACAACTAATACTACTGTATGTCAATCGATATTGTTTGTATTTTTTTAGAATGTCCAAAAGCAAGTCGTAACGGGACTCGGAAAGGGGAGCGTGTCATTCGCAAAAACAGCTTGGCATGCAAATTGCTTAAAAAAAATGGACTCTTCTTGCCACTGGGACAAAAACGAGGGGTATTCATGAAAAACATTATTCACAGTTTTGGCCTCATGCTGGCCATCGTCGCTCCGCACATTCACGCGGCGGATTCCTGGCAGCAGATCACGCAGAAGACGCAGCCTTTGTTGCCGGGCGATGAGATCCAGATGCTCAAGCTCGGGCCGGAAAAAGGGCACGTCTTCGTCGGCACGCTCACGGGTGCCGCCAAGATCGAAAACGGCGTGTTGCATCCGATGAAGCAAGCCAAAGACTTGAAGGTCTGGGAGATCACGCAGCGTGCGGCTGGCGGGCTGTGGATTGGACACAGCAAGGGCATCCTGTTGGTGGAGGGTGATCGCACGGTGCCCATGCTCACCGGGGTGAACGTGTCATTAATCCAGGCGGTCGGCACGCAGGTGTGGGCCATCGCCAAGAATGAATCGATTGATCGCAATACGCTGATGCAGGCTGCGGGCGATGACTGGGTGGTGGAGCCGGTGTTTCATGGGCTCAACGTGTTGGATTTGGTGCAGGATTCCAAGGGCATGATCTGGTTGGTCATTGATGGCGACGGCGTCGCGGAGGTCGATCCTGCGAAGGGTGCGGCGGCAGCCCGGCGTCATCTGTCCCGAATGAACATCACCGGCATCATGACCGACTCGCAGGGGCGCACCTGGTGCGGCATGATGAGCGGCGGCGTGATGGTGCGGCAGGGCGAGGAGTGGAAGCGCAAGTTGGATCGCGAGAACACGGCGGTGCTATCGCTGCTGGAAGACGGCGACGGCAAAATCTGGGCGGCCACCAGCGGCAACGGAATCTGGGTGTATGATGGCACCGACTGGAAGGGTCTGCTGCAGGACGAAGGCGCGGTCAATCTGATGAAAATGTCGTCCGACAAGCGTATTTGGGTCAGCACGCAGAGACGCGGCGGCTTGCAGTACTGGAACGGCGTTGAATGGAACGTTTCGCTGGAAAGCCCCATTCCGTTGCGCGGTTTGGTGGAACTGCCGAACGGCGCGCTGCTGGCGGGCAGCGTGCTCGATGGTGTGTATGTGCTGGGGGATTACAGCATCAAAGGAGAATGATCATCCATGACCTGTTGCTCACTTCTTCGGAGACCTGCGCTCTCGTGTATGCAGGGATGGGTGTTCGCCTGTGTTTTGCGGGTGACGGTATCCGTGGCGTCCGCTCAGATGGCGGACGCGCCCGAAGACGAGCCGCTGGAGCCTCCGCAGGCGCCAGCCCGAGAGGCGCCGGCCGTTAGGCAGGAGGGGTTGCGGATTGACCAGGTGACGCTGGCGCAGGATGAGAAGACGGCCCGCCTGAGCTTCGACATCCGCTGGGCCCATTCGTGGTCTCGCGGGGTTTTTCATGATGCCGCCTGGGTGTTTTTCAAGGTTCGGGCCGACGAGAAGTCGGAGTGGCGGCCGCTTCGGCTGGTGGCAGACCAGGTGTTGAATCCGGCGGGTTATGGCCAGGCACAGGGCGGCACGCCCCTGGCATTCGTTGTGCCGGACGGCGACGACGGATTCACGGGGCTGTTTGTGCGCCGCGCGACCGACGGGGTGGGCCCGGTGGCGGCTCGCGGCGTGACGGTTGTCGTGGAACAACCGGACCCCGAACCCCGCGCGACGAAACCGGAAGTCCGGGCCTTTGGGATCGAAATGGTGTATGTGCCCGAGGGTCCGTTCTTCGTGGGCCTGGGGGCGGAAGAGCCTTTCCCGGGCGCCGGTTACGGCTTTGGCGGCGCGGAGCAGAACTGGCTGTACCAATACACGCGCAATGACGGTCGGGATTTCGTCGCCTCATTCCTCTATTCGCGAGTCGGGTATGTGCCGGCGTGGATCATCGGATCCCCAGAAGACAAGCTTCCTGCGTACCAGGTGAAGGGTCCCGGCCCGATACCGACGGGATGCCAGAAGGGCAGTCTCTGGGCCGTGGACATCAAGCCGGAGAATCAAGGCGAGATTCCGGCGGCCTTTCCGAATGGCTACGCGGCCTTCTACTGCATGAAGTTTCCGTGGATTACACAGGGGCAATACGCCGATTTTCTGAATACGCTGACGGACGCACAGGCCAAACCGCGCTATTGGATCGAAGGACATGGCGCGGCCCTCGGCGGCGGTGGCCGTGCGGTCACGCGGGTCAGGCGAGAGGCGTCCCGATCAGCGCCAGACGTCACCTATGCGGCCACGAGCCCGGACCAACTGTGTCCCTGGATCTCGTGGCAGGATGCCATGAGCTATGCGGCGTGGGCCGGCTTGCGCCCCATGACGGAACTGGAATTCGAAAAAGCCCTGCGCGGCCCGGAGTTCGCGGTGCCCAATGACGCGAGTCCCTCGTACTGGGGCGTCAACGGCATGCAGGCGCTTCGTCTCTTTGAGCGCACGATCTCCCTGGGTGACGCGGTTGGGCGCGCGTTCAAAGGTTCGCACGGTCGCGGCACGTTGGAGCTGCCGTCGGACTGGCCGGTCACGCATTTTGAAGGGGTGATCCTGCGTGGCGATGCGGTTCCTTCCGTCTGGTCGCCGGCCGGTTTCGTTCCGACCCACCTGCTGATTGCGGGGCGGACGTACCCGCTCTATGCCGACTCGGATCAAAGCAACGATCCCTATCCCGGTTGGCGCGGGGCTCGTTCGGCGCCGACACCCACGGGGTCAGCGATAACGGGTCAGACGGCGAAGGACACCGCCCTGTCGCCCTTCCTGCGCCCGGAGGCGCAAACGTACCGGCTGCCCCGCATGAAGCAGGCCATAAAGCCGGATGGCGCGTTGGACGACTGGGAGAAGCCGACGGTGACGTTGAAAGACGCTTTCTTAATCCAGCCGAACCACATGCGGTTTCCTTCCACAGACAACACGAATGCCTGGCGCGGTCCTGCGGACATGAGCATCCAGGTCTATCTGGGTTGGGATGGCGAGGCGTTGTGCGTCGCCGCCGAGGTGAAGGATGATGTGCAGTTCAACACGAACAGCGTGGACAACCTCTGGCATGGTGACGCGATGAACTTTGGGGTGATCGACGCAGACGCCAACCAGACGGATCTGTGGCTGGCATTGACCCCGAACGGAGAGGTGCTGAATGCGCTGTCAGACCCCACCGAGATGCTGTCGAAACTGGCGAAGCGCGCCGTTGTCCGGGACGAGGCCGCCCAGATCACGCGGTACGAACTGCGCCTGCCCCTGGCCGGGTTCAAGCTGAAGCCGGGCACGGACTGTTGCTTCTATCTCCGATTTTTTGATAACGACGGCGGTGCCGCCGCCCGCTACCGGTTCCAGTTGGCGCCGTTGATCACCGAGCCGTTCAAGGCGAAATTATACGCGAAGTTTGTGTTGGTGGAGTAGAGCGTCAGGGTTCGGGTCAGCGTCTTCGGGCAGGTTCGACAGACGGAAAGGATAAGCACGATGAAGCAGCAAGCAGGGGGTAGGACATTCGTCCCGGCAGGCGCGGTGGCGTTCGCCGCATTGCTGGCCGTCGGCGCGGCACGTGCGCAGATTCAGGGCACCCATGTCATGGATTTCGTGAACGATCCTGCCAGTCGCGACGTGACTTGCAAGAACGTTCGGATCGCGCCTCGCGACCCTGAGACCGCGACAATCACGGTAGACCTCGCCTGGCGCCCCTCCTGGAGGAACGGGGAGAATCACGATGCGGCCTGGATCTTCTTCAAGGTCCGCGCCGAGGGCGCCACGGACTGGCAGCACGTCCGGTTGAAGGCGGATCGGGTGCTGAATCCCCCGGGCTACGGCTGCGCACAGAGCAACAAAAAGATGGATTTCCTGGTGCCGGACGGCGCGGACGGATTCACGGGCCTGTTCATCCGGCGGGCCACCCAGGGGTCCAAGAGTTCGGTCGACATGCAGGGTGTGACGGCGGTCTGGGACCTCGCGGGCACACCGGGCATCACCCCGGAGACGAAGGTCCAGGTTGGAGCCTTCGGGCTCATCATGGTTTATGTTTCGGAGGGGCCGTATTTCCTGGGATCCGGCGGCACGGAATCATACGGGTTCTACCAGTACACCGACGGCAAGCAGGTTGCGATGCCCTACCGGGTGACCCATTCCGCCGCGATTCCGACCGGGAAGCAGGCGGGCCAACTCTGGGCGCGCGGAGCGGAACCGCAGGACGGCGGCGAGATTCCCTCGACGTTCCCGAACGGCTATGGGGCATTCTACTGTGCGTACAACCCGCTGTCGGGCAGCCAGTATACCCATTTCCTCAACCTGCTGACTCCCGAGCAGGCCACAGAACGTTACCACGCATCACCCGAGGATGTCGGCCCGGGAAAGACGACGGGTCATTACATGCCCTGGACGGGCGAGATCCATCGCACGGGAACGTCGTCGAACTACACTTACAAATTCGTGCATTACCGCCCGGACGCCCGGATGAAGCATACCGGAATACGCTGGCTTTCCTGGGCGGACAGTGCGGCTTATATGGCCTGGGCCGGGTTGCGGCCGATGACCGAGCTGGAATATGAGAAAGCCATGCGCGGTCCGCGGCGGCCCATTCCGGACGAGGCGCATAACTCGTACTACGAAATCCCCACACGCGGGGTTGGCCAGTCGGGGCGGCCGCGCGAGCGCACGGTCACGGCCGCGACGATCGAGGGGTGGTCGCCGGCCACGTTTCTGGCCACGCACGGGCTCGGCACCGTGACCCTGCCTGCGGACTGGCCGCAGGCGAATGCGGTCGGTATCGGGTTCCGCGGCGGCTACTTCAACGGCTATGACGGGGATGCGCTGGGCGGGATGGAGTTCTCGCGCACCTCGAATCGAAAAGCAGCGGCTCTGGTTGATGCGGAACGCAGAGGCGGCTACGGCATTCGTGCGGTCCGCACGGCGCCGCCGGAAGCGGCGCGGTATTCAGCGGAGGCGCAGTGAGGGATCCCGATCAACCGCTGTCGGCCGCCACGGACAGGATCCGCCTGACACAAGGAGAAGCCCAATGAATCGAGCCCGATTTTATGTCCTGTTCAGCCTCGCCCTCGCCGGTGCGGCCGCAGGCCTGCTGGCTCAGCAGGAGCCTGCAGCGGTGCCGACGTCCTACGGTGAAGCCAGCAAAGTGGATGAGCCCGTCTTGCGGGTGCCGTTCCTCAACAAGCCACCCGTGATCGACGGCGTCATGTCGCCGGGCGAATGGGATGACGCCTCGGCGCTCTCCGGATTCTGGTACGACTGGGGGTTCGGCAATTTCAAGTTCATGGCCCCGCCGCAGACACAACTGCAGATCTACATGGGCTACGATCAGAAGAACCTGTATATCTTGCATTCCTCGCCGATCTATCCGGTCGATTCCTGGCTTAAAGCGCGCGGTCGTTTTCCAGACGTCCTCATGCATCCGCTCTACGGCATGCTCTCGGATGATCATGCCGAATTGGAGATTCGACCGATTGAGGACATGACCCGCGGTTTCAAGATGGGACTGCTGCGCTGGGATGTGAACCCGATCGGCGCGATTTGCGACTGGCATTGGAGCCCCACGGGCGGAAGCGATTACAAGTATACATCAGGAGCCAATATCCGCTCGGTGGCTGACGGTAGTCGGTGGATCATCGAATACGCGATTCCCCTGGAGTCACTGCGCTACGGGCAATACGATGGGAAGGAAGCGGATGGGCGGCCGATCGTTGAAATCCCGCCTCGGGACGGCACGATATACCGGGCCTGGTTTGCGCGCGGGATCGGAGGCAACGGGGCCTTTTTCAATGGGTTCGATGCGCACGGGTGGAACGTGACCAAGATGAAGCTGGTGTTCGACTCGAAGGCGCCCATCTTCCAGATCAACGAGCTCGGTCCGCTGATGGACGGCATCCTGGACACCCAGATGACGGTGAAGAATCACAACACGCGATCCGAAACCGTGCGTCTCGGGTTCCACATCGAGAGCGGCGACGGGCCCTTGTATTCGGTCTACGAGTCGGCCGAGGCTCCGGGTGGGCTGCTCGAACTGAAGCCGGGCGAAACGCGCACGATCAAACTGCGCAAGCAACTGCCGAGCATGACGACAGGCGGCAACGTCCTCTGGTTCGATGTGCGCAGCGCCGGTCAGCCAGCCAAGACGATGTTTCTCACACGCCTGATCAATTTCCACACGATGGATGCCGGTGGTCCCGATGGCGGCACGTTCCGCGAAACGCGCGTCGACGCCATCGAGAAGCTGCGGCCGCCGCGCAATCCCGATTTCGACCTGCGGGTGGAGGTCGATCCCTACACCAAACGATTGGCCGCCGTGATCGACTGCGGCATCGAAGGCGTCCGGGATGAGGTGAAGACCGCCGTCGAGGCGCGTCTGATCGTCAAGCAGGTCGAGTCCGGAGAGCAGACCGACATCCACGAGTTCTCCGCCAAGATGGTCGGTAATTTCGCGACCTTTCTGGGCGAGGCCACCAACATCGCGCCCGGCAATGTGTATCAGGTGACGGTTCTGCTTTTCGACGAAAACATGAAGATCGTGGCCGAGCAGACCGAGACGAAGCCGTTCGTTCATCTCACGGCCGCCAGCACGACGGACAAGCCCATCACGGGCGAAAAAATCCAGATGCAGCCCTGGCTGAAAGAGAAGACGAAGAATGACCGGGCGTTGAAGATCCTCGTCCGCGAACCGCCGCGCGGGACACGCCGCGAGTCGTATCAGAAGGCGCCGTGGATGGAGAACACGATCGGGCTCTCCGATACCGTCTGGGAGCCGTTCACGCCGATCGCCGCGGACGACAAGGGATTCAGCACCCTCAAGCACCGCTTCACGGTGGGCGCCTCGGGGCTGCCGACGCAGATCGACATCCGGCCCGACAGCCGCGAGCTGCCGCTCGAACTGCGGGGGGCGGACGCCAAAGTGCCGGCCGAGACGCTGCTGGGCCTTGGCCGCGGCCCGCAGTTGCGCGCGCCGATGCGGCTGGAGGCGGTCATTGGCGGCAAACGCGTGCCCGCGAAGGTCATCACGCCGGCGAAGGCCGTTCGGACCTGGAAGAGCGAGATCGAGTATGCCTCCACACTGCAGATCGGCCCGATCCAGGCCGAGTTGCGGATGCAGTACGACTGCGACGGCTCGATGCACGCCACGCTGAACTGGGGCAGCGACGCGCCCGCGAAGATCGACCGGTTGGAGATGGTCACGGAGATCGCCGGCACGGTGGATCTGGCGATCTCCCAGTGCATCTCCGGGGGTGGGGACCAGGTGGGGGCCGACCGGTGGGAGTGCAGCCTGCCGAACACACCGGGCGTGGTGTGGGACAGCACGATGACGAGGCTGGAGCTGTTCTACAGCAGATTCATCCCCTGGATCTGGTTCGGTAGCGCCGATCGCGGCTGGTCGTACTACAGTAAGAACGACGAGGGCTGGATTCTGGACCGGGAGGGCTCGGCCATGCAGATCGAGCGCGACAAGGCCGGCAATGTGACGTGGCGGGTGATCTTTGTGAACCATCCCGCCGAGGTGAAGGAGAAGCGGACGATCACGTTCACGCTCCTGACCCACCCGGCCAAGCCCAAGCCCGAAAACGCCCGGCTCTACGCCTGGCAGTACAACGCTGGCGAGGAGTGGCAGGTGTCGACCCCGCAGCTCTTGCAGAGGCCGATTCCGGCTTGGAACGGCGATGGCTCGAAATACACGCTGCGGAAGGATCTCAATGATCCCGTGTATCTGTGTGGCGAGGAGGAGTTGAAGAAGGCGTGGTGGACGGCGTCGGGCGCGCCGACGAGCCTCCCCTATGAGAAAAGCGGCGAATGGCGGCAGGACAAGCCGCCGTACTGGCGCTACCTGTTCATCGGCGAGGCCACCTTTATGAACCTGAAGGAGATGAACCGGTTGTACGAGGACAAGGCGATCTTCTACCTCGAGCGCCTCGTGCGCATCGGCCGATGGGTCGGCTGGTTTATGGATCCGTACCAGCCGGCGCAGGTGTCCCAGAACGTGGCCATGGGCGATGCGTGGTACCGTCCGCTGGCCGCTGTCGGGACGAACGAATTGCCGTGGCAGGCTGGCTTCACGATGCCGTTCATGCGCAACGTGTACAAGCGCCTGGCCCGCGTGCACGCCGAGAACAACGTGCCGCTGCGGCACCATGTGCGGGCGAACAACTCGGCGCGCATGCTCGAATCGTTCCTGTGGAACACCCTCATGCTGCAGGATTGCGGGGCCACGTTCCGTTCCTACGACATTGACCTGATCACGGCGTATCCCAACTCGCTCTATCGCGCGATGTCGATGAACTACTCCGGCCTGACCGCCACGATGGTCCCGGCCGAGGCCCCGACGGGCTCGGGCGACAACCCGCGGTTCGACCGGCAGATGCTCGGTCTGGGGCTTCTGCACGACTTCGGCGTGACGCGCGGCGGCGAGCTTATCGCCGGCGCGTCGCTCGGTCTGGTGCACATGGAACACCAGGAGCAGGCCGTGCGGCTGCTCGGCGCACTCGCGCGCTTCGGATTCTTCAAGGATGCCGGCATCGAGAAGGTGCCGTTCTGGCGCAACGATGCGCAGGTGCGCATGGGCGACAAACCGGGCGACGAGAGTCGGGTGCGTGTCACGGTCTATCGCCGGCCGATGGATACCGGCAAGGGGTACAAGGCGATCTTCGTGATTCTGAACGAGTCCGACGCCGATGTCGAACTCCCGCTCGATATCCGCGATCCGAAACGCATTCTCGGCGGACCGAACACACAGAAGGGCCGCGATAGTATGAGCCGCGTGGCGATGCCCGCGAAACTCGATGCGGCATGGAAGGCCGTCATCGACCAAGCGGCGGACCTGCCGGTACTGACAGACCTGGAGACGGGCGAGTTGATTGGCCGGAGCGGAACGCAGGGCGAGCGTTACGGGCCGGTGCACGTCCCGTATCATGATTACCGGATTCTGTACGGGGAGTGTGCGAAATGATCACGGAGCGCAGGCGAATCATGACTACCACAACGACGCCGGAACGGTGGATTGTCCGGTTCATGGTCACAGGCTTCCTGCTTGCAGCCACGGCACGCGCCGACATCACGCTGTCGAATCGCGTCGTCGTGACCCCGCGGCACCAGTTTACCGTGGACGACACCGGCCTGCCCGCACAACTGGAAGTCCGGGCGTTGACGAATGATATCCCACTCGCCTGGCGGGCGAGTAAAGAGCGGCCGGCGAACCTGTTGCGGCGGATCGGCCGCGGCCCGCAACTGGCGGCGCCGGTTCGACTCGAGGCGGTCATTGACACCGTGACTGCGGGTGCCAAAACCGATGCGCCCGCTGAGTTGGGGAAGACGGACACGGGTATCGAGGCTGCCGGGACCTGGCAGGCCGGGGCGTTGAAAGGCCGTTTGCGCATCCGGTATGCCGAGGATGGTTCTCTGACGGGAGAGATCGCGTTCGATCCGAAAGGGCTGGCGCTGGAACGGCTCGACCTCGTCATCGAAGTGAGCGGACCCGTCGATACGGCTATTTCCGGGAACCCGGCGGAGGCCGTGGCCGGGCCACCGCTTCCGGCGAACTACGGCAGCCTCGATTCCAAGCCCGGCATGCTCTGGCGTGATGGGGCCAGCCCGGTGGGTGACGGGAGCCTGCATACGGGGCGCCTGGCGCATTTCTTTCTGGGCAACGGTGACTGGGGGTTGACATGGCTGGCGCACGCCGCCGACGGCTCCCTCATCGGTGGCCCCGCCGCATCCATGAGTGTCGAGCGCAAAAGCGAGGGGATCGTCATCTGGCGGATTGCGCTGGTCAACAGGCCCGCCAAGGCTGGCGAGCAGACGATCGGCTTCACGTTGCTGACGCATCCGGCCCGCCTGCGCGAGCCCGGTCAGCGTCTGCTGCAGTGGCAGCCCTGGCTCGATCAGACGATCACGCCGGCCTTATCGGCGGCGGATCGCGCCGCGTTCGGGGGGAGCAATCTCCTGGTCCGCGCCGAGGCCGGGTCCGTGTACGAGACGGCGGCCACGCGCGCCGTGCTGGAGGGTATTGCCGGCGGCGCGGCGTCTGATGCCAACGCGACGCTGGCCGATCGTTTTCCGCTGGGGCTGTTCCGCTATCTCAGCGCCTCCCACACCGCCGTGTCGGCGCAGCTCCGCCCGAATGCCGCCGCGCTAACCTCAGCCGGCGCATCGCCGGGATCTGACCGCATGGCGCTGGGGCGCGCGCTGTTGCACGACATCGGGGTGGACATCAGCGGGCTTGCCCGCCGGATGGAAGCGGCGAATGTGCTGCGGGCGCTCGATGCATTCGGATATTTCGAAGATGACGGCCAGACCGAGTTCCTGCCGTATTGGCGCACAGAAGGGATCTTCCAATTCGGTGAGACGTTCGAGGGCGATGCCGGCTTTGCCGTGACGGCGGAGAGCCCGACTGCGCGAACGAAGGTGTCGGCTTTCATCCGGCCGACCGAGGTCGTCGTGGTGGACAAAAAGGCGGTCGTCCGCCGCAAGACGCTCTTTGTGCTCGTCAACGAAGGGACCAATGCCGTGCGGGAAAACCTTTACGTCTGGAATCCCAACTATGTGTTCGGCGGCCCCAACCGTCTGCAGGCCGAACAGATCTATTCCCAGCTCGATTTCTCGGGCATCGCTCCGGACGGCGACTGGCAGCGCAACCGCGTGGAACGGACCCTTCCGGAACGCGTCAAGAGCCGGACGGGACGTGCCACCGGCCTCTCCATCTCGAATGGGCAGGTCTCTCGCCACCACATGAGCGAACTGATGGATGTTGAGTCGGGCGGCATCGTGCGTTTGGCAGAAGGGGAAGTTCAATTCGCGAAGAAGTTCTACGGCGATATGCTTGTGAAAAACGGGTTCCAATTGTTCGGGCCGGTGTACATTCCGCCGCGCGGCATGCGCCTGCTCTTTGGCGAGGGGATTGTGGATCTGCCGCACGGCGTCGCCGGGCGGGTGGTGGATCAGAAGACCGGCAAGCCGCTGTCCGTGCCCGTCCATCTTGTCCTCAACGGAGAGGTCAATCCATCCGACACGTTGGATTCTTTAAAGAGCGGGAAGCACAAGATTGCGACCGTGCAGTCGGACGCGGAGGGATACTTCATCTACCCCGGTTTTGAAAAAGGCGTGATACTTGCCGAGGTCGATGGTAAGCTGTTCTCTCCGCCGCCTCAGGTGCGAATTCGCAACGATGGGACAGTGGTGGGGCGCGAAGAGGCGTCGGCAGCAGAAGCGGAGGGCGGGGATTCCAGGGCCTCCACGAGCCTCTATCAAAACTGGTCCAATCCGAATCCCGGGTCGGCCGGTAAGTGGGTGGACGTTCTCATCGAGGTCGGTTCGCCCGGCCGAGCACGGGACACGGACGCGGGACGCTGACCGTGTCGGCGCACATGCGCCGGATGCCGCAGGCGAGAGGGTTGGATGTGTCGGGAGATGACCGCAAAAAAGTGAGGGGGAGCAGCGATGGAAAACACCAAGATTGCACCGAATGTGGCCGAGGAATTTGGCGCGCTGATAGCCACTGTGAAGCGCGAAATCCACAAGGTCATTGTCGGCCAGGAGGGCCTGGTTGATCTGACCTTGCAGTGCATATTCTGTCACAACCACGCCTTGCTGATGGGGGTGCCCGGTCTGGCGAAGACGCTGCTGGTAACCACGATCTCCAAGGTGATCGGCGTGAGCTCGCAACGCATTCAGTTCACGCCCGACCTGATGCCGTCGGACATCACTGGCACGGAGATCATTCAGGAGGACCCGGTCACCGGGCGCAAGCAGTTTGTCTTTGTGCCGGGCCCGATCTTTGCCAGCATGGTGCTGGCGGATGAAATCAACCGGACGCCCCCCAAAACCCAGGCCGCGTTGCTGGAAGCGATGCAGGAGAAGCAGGTCTCCGTGGGCAACAAGCGGTATCCCCTGACGCTCCCGTTTTTTGTGCTGGCCACGCAGAACCCGATCGAGCAGGAGGGCACCTACAACCTTCCCGAGGCCCAGCTCGACCGGTTCATGTACATGATCGTGGTGGATTATCCGGAGACGCAGGATGAGGTGGAGGTGCTGCGACGGACGACCACGAACTACCGCAACGACCCGGAGGTGGTACTCAATGCCGAGTCCATCCTGAAGTATCAGAAGGTGGTTCGCGATGTGCTGGTTCGCGATGATCTGTATGAGTATGTCGTGAGGCTGGTGCAGGCCACCCGCGTGAGCACGCCGCACGCATTGCCCTATGCGAAGGAGTGGGTGGCGTGGGGGGCGGGGCCGCGCGCCTGCCAGAATCTCATTCTGGGCGCGAAAGCCCATGCGTTCTTCAACGGCCGGGCTCATATCACTGTGGACGATATCCGCGCCGTGGCCACGCCGGTGCTGCGGCACCGGGTCATTGTGAATTACGCCGCCGTCTCGGAAGGCATCAAATCGGAGAGTGTGGTGGCCCACCTCATCAAGGAAATTCCCGCGCCCGGCAATCGCTAATATATGCTGAGGCGGTGGTTGGAACGGCTTGCGGCCGGTGCAAAGCAGGCGTGGATCCTCAACGGCGAACATCACAACAGGCGCAGGGTTGAACGATGGCGGTAGTGACGGAAAAAAAACTGACGTTGGACGTCGTCCTTCCCGCTGAAGTCCGGGATGCGATCCGGAATTTGGAGCTCTTGGCCCGCAAGAAGGCGGAGGGCATCCAGCACGGGGCGCACCTGAGCCGCCGCAAGGGCGTCAGCACGGAATTTGACCACCACAAGCAGTACATGCCGGGCGATCCGATCAAGCATGTGGACTGGAAAGTGTCCGCCCGGCACGATCGCTATTTCGTCAAGCGCTACATCGAGGACACCGCCCTGAGCGTGCAACTGGTCGTGGACAACAGCGCCAGCCACAAGCAGGCTTCCGGCGGCATCAGCGTCTGGCGGCAGATCTCCCAACTCTCCGCCTGCCTGACCTATCTGGTGCTCCGGCAGCGTGATTCCATTGGCCTGGTCATGGCCAACTCGGACCGGACCGTCTGGTTGCCCGCCTCCTCGACGTCGACGCAACTGGTGCGCATCCTCCAGGCATTGGTGACCACCGGCGCGAGCGCCGCCGATGCGTTGAACGGATCGCTGCGCGGCGTGCTGGAGCGCGTCTCGCGGCGCGGCCTGGTGATCGTGGTCTCCGACCTGATGTTCGATCCCGACGCCATCCGCCTCGAACTCCGCAAGTTGCAGGCCCGCGGCCATGAGGTGCTGCTCTTTCACGTGCGTGATCCCGACGCGGAGCACTTTCCGTTCAACCGCTGGATGCAGTTTGAATCGCTCGAGCGGGCGGGGGTCCGCCACCGCGTGGACACCGTGCCGCTGAAGCGCTTCTACCTGGAGGAATACCGGGAGTTTATGGAGGGCTGGAAGGCCTGGACCCGCAAGCATGACGTCCATTTCGTGAGCCTCCGCAGCGATGAGCCGGTCGAAACCGCGCTGGCGGCATACCTGGCGCGCCGGGCCGGCGGAGGGGGCGGCGTATGACGTTCGTCCATCCGGCGGTGCTCATCGGTTTGATCCTGGGGGCCATCCCCATCATCGTGTATTACCTGATGCGGTTCAGGTCGTTGCGCGTGCCGTGGGGTGCCGACTACATTCTCGAGCGCGCGCTGGCCCGCTGGCGCAAGAAGCTGTACTGGGACCAGATCATCCTACTGGCGCTGCGAGCCTTGGTGGTGATGGCGCTGGTGCTGGCCTTCGCCCGCCCCCAGTCGCGCGCGGCGCGTTCAACCGGAACCGACGGGGCCGTGCTGCGCGTCCTGCTGGTGGACGGCTCGTACAGCATGCTGGCAGGCCGGAGCCCGCCAACCCTTTTCGATGCGTCGCTTGAAATCATGCGCGAACTGGTGTCGAGCTGGGAGCGGGGTGAAATGTGGTCGCTCTACGCGCTGGACAGCCGCCCCCGCTGGGTGGTGGACCGCGCCGCCGTGGTGGACGCCGATCATAGTCGCGCCATTCTGGACACTCTGAAGGTGGAGGAGACGGCGGTCTCGCTGGCCGCAGGCCTCAAGGCGGTGCTGGCTCACGGCGCCGGACAACGCCGGGAAATCTACATCGTGGCCGATGACCAGGCATCGAACTGGGCCGATGTGGATCAGGCGATTGCTGACGCGGATGAGCAGACGCGCGTATTCTGGATTCATCCGCCGCTTGCCGACCGCCGGAATCTGGCGGTGACCAGGCTGGAGGCCGGCCATGAACGCGTGCTGCGCGGCTTCTCCTTCCCCGTGTATGCGGATGTCCGCAATTTCAGCGCGGAGGCGGTGCGCGATGCGGAACTGAGTGTTTTGGTGAACGGCGCGAAGACCGGCGCGAAGCGTGTCTCCCTGCAGCCGGGGCAGAGTGTGCGCCTCGCCCTGAACCTGCGCCTCGACACGGCGGGTCCGCACCTGATCACCGCACGGCTGAGCGACGATGTGCTGCCGTTCGACAATGCGTTGTCAGCAGGCGTGGAGGTGGCTCCTGCGGTTTCGCTGCTGGTCCTGCGCGACGCCGGGCGCACCGGCAAGTTTGAATCCTCCGCCGGGTTTCTCGGGCTGGCGGCCCGCATGCTCGCCGGGGGCTCGACGAAGGAGGCCGAAGGGCCCCTGCGGATCACCGATTATTCCGATGCAACGTGCGCCCTTTCCACGCTGCAGAAGCACGACGCAGTTGTGCTCGACGGCGGACGCACGCTGACGCCCGATCTGGCGGAGACGCTGCGCCAGTATGTGGAACAGGGCGGAGGGCTGATTCTGGCGGCCGATGCCTCTGCGGACCTGGCCGCCTGGCGCGGTCTGCTGGGACCGGCGAATCTCCTGCCTGCCGTCCCGGCGCGCCTGCGCAACGAGGCGCTGGCCGGCCCCGTGTTCCGCCAGTTGAGCCGCACGGGCTTCGACCTGCCCGCCCTGCGCGATTTCGAGAACGATGCCGATGGCGACCTCTCCCAGGTGCGGTTCTTTTCCTGGGTCGAGTGTGATACGCCCGCGCCGGGCGCCGAGACGCTGGCGCGATTTGACGATGGCTCGACCTACGCCTGGCGGCGACGCCTGGAACGCGGGAGCGTTCTGATGCTCGCCGCCGGCCTGAACTCCCATAACAACAACCTGCTGGTGCGCGAAACCGTCTATCCGTTCCTGCTGCACCTCTTTGCCGAAGCCGCCAGCGCCGGGCAATACACGCGTCGCGTGGCGCGGAACGAGCCGGTGCGCTATCTGGCCACAGGCGATCCGCCACCAACCGGGGCCGTGTTCGGACTCGATAACGCGGAACCCGCGCTGGCCTCCCTGACGCCACAGGCGCAGGGCATGTTCGTGGAATATGCCCCGGGGTCGAGCCGGAGCGGACCGGCGTCGCTGCTGGTGTTGCGCGAGAACAGCTCCGAGCGCATCTGGATCGGGGTGCAGGGCGAGCGGACGGATTCGAGCCTGACGGCGATGGCGCCCGCCTATCGCGAACAACTGGCCGAAACGCTGGCCTGGACTGAGGCGGGTTCCGCGCGGGAACTGATGGATGCGCTGGAGGCGGACGGGAGCGGGGCCGAGCGGTATGGATGGGTGTTGCTTGCCGTGCTCCTGTTTGCAATGGGCGAACTGCTGATGGGCTTGAGGTTTGTATAGGGTATGGAAGCGTTAAGAACAGTGGAGTATGCCGTTCGGTTTGCCGCTGCCTGGTCGGCTGGGTGGCTCGTGCCGGCCGTGCCCCTGGTGGCGTGGCTCGGCGTCGAGATTTACCGCCGCCAGTCGCGCGCCATTGCGCGCGGCCATGCCTGGGGGCTTATCGGGCTGCGGGTCGTCATCCTAATCTCCGTGGTGGTGCTGGCCTTCCGCCCCAGCCTGATTCGCCGCGAGACGTCCACCTACCCGGGGCGGCTGCTGCTGATTCTGGACGATTCCGCCAGCATGGGCGTTGCCGACCCGGCCCTGCCGGAGGGCGAAGCCCTGAAGATCGCCCGCCAGGCGCCGGGCAATGTGGCGGGCCGCGAGGCCCCGGCGGCCGGTCTGCGCGAAGAGATTCTGGCGGTGGAGCGGACCCTCATCCGCTTTGAGCAGGTCAGCCGCAGCCTGGATCGCAGCCTCGATGCGTTCTGGCGCGAGGCCGAGCGCGTTCAGATGCAGGTCAATGAGCGTCTCGAAGCCGTCGCGCAGCGGGCCGCGGACTTGGCCAACAGCGCCGGGGCCGCGCCCCGACTGCAGGAGATTTCCGGACGCTGCCGCGAGTTGAATGCGTCGCTCAAGCCCCTGTTTACGGGCGATCAGGTTCCGTCCGGCGAATCGGTCTTGAAGATGCGTGCCGCGCTTTCCGAGCTGGTCGCCCTGCTGGACGAGACGCAACAGGAGTCGGACCGCGCGGCCATTGCCGCTGGCGACTCGGCGCTGGCGGCGGCGGCCGGGGCCGTGCGGCAGGCACCGCGCATCGACCTCGCGTACGCCTGGCTGAAGGACCATCGCGACGCGCTGCTCGGCGCGGTTGATGGCGCGAGTGTGTGGTTGCTGCCGCTCTCGCAGCGGGATCCGATTCGCTTCTCGAAGCTGGACCCTCACGTTCCGGCCATCGCCGCCGGCGAAACGGACCTCACCGGGACGCTGCTGAAGCTTCTGGAGAGCGACAACCCGTTCCCGCTGGCCGGCCTCGTGATCTTCAGCGACGGGCGCAATCTGGGGGACACAGCGATGGATGCCGTCACGCGGGCCGCGACGATGCGATCGGTGCCGATCTTCTCCGCAGGCGTGGGGGGCGCGGAGGAGCCGCCGGATATTGCGGTGTGCGGGGCGTATTACCCGCCCTTTGCGGTTCTCGGAAAACCGGTCGGCGTGCGCGTCGATCTCAAGACCGTTCTGCCCAAGCCTGGAAAAGTCGGATTGGAGCTGTTGGGTCCGGCGGGTCCGGCGATCACCAATCAGACGCTGGAGATTGCCGGCGATCCGGCGATTCAGCGGCGGCTGACAGTCACACCCGAGACGGAAGGTCTGCAGCGGTTGACGGTGCGTGTCGGCGTCGCGGCAGGCGAAGTGGTGCCGCAGGAAAACAACAGTCTGGATCTGGCCGTCCGCGTTCGTCCCGAGCCGGTGCGCGTGCTGTTCCTGGACTGGAAACCCCGCTGGCAGAGCCGGTTCATCAACAACATCCTCACCCGGTTGGGCTATCTGGATATCAACTCCATCACCGTGCTGGCGCAACCCGATCAGGTGCTCAAGCGCGGCGTCGGCCGGGGCTTCTGGCCGGAAAACGCCAGCGCGCTGGTCCTCTATGATCTCATCATCCTGGGCGATCTGCCGTCCGATATCCTGACGCCGGACGAGTGGCGGCTTCTGGCGGACTATGTGGAGGGGGGCGGCAGCCTGGCCCTGCTCGGCACCGGCCGTCGCGATCCGCTGCCGGCCGTCATTCAGAATTTGCTGCCCACCCAGCCCCGTGGCGCCGAGACCGTTCCGCCGGCCGATTCGGAGCCCCTTCAACTGCCCCGTGCGGGACGTCATCACCCCGTCACCCGATCACTGGCCGGCCTCCTGCCCGACGCGGAAGCGGCGGCCGCCGAGCGCCGTCGGGATGACGCCGTGGGGCTGTTGCAGACCCGTGACGGACGTCCGCTCATCAGCACGCGGTTTTCAGGCAAGGGCAAGACGCTCCTGATCGATACAGACCGCCTGTGGCGGAGGCTCAACGCGACGGCGCTCGAGGCTCATGCCGGGCTGGTGGCGGGCATCGTGGATTGGGCCGTCGAGGCGGGCGCCCCCGCCCCCCGCGGGCCGCGTCCCGATCTGTATCGCTACACCAGCCGCGAGTCCGTGCAGATCTGGACGGATGCGGCGGGTGCGACGAATCTGGTGATCGAGTTACGCGCCGGCGAGCAGATGCTGGAGGCGCCGGCGGTGCCGTCCCATGCGGGCGCGGTATGGGCCGCCGCTGTCTTTGAAAACGTGCCCCCGGGCGACTGGACCGTGACGCGGCGCGGCGGCGGCGACGCTCCGGAGCCGCTCTGCGTGATGGACCGCAGCCGCGAGTTGCACGCCTTGTCGCGCGACGAGGCCTTGCTGCGCGCGCTGGCCGCCAATACGGGGGGCGGCTCCGCCGGGCTTGCGGATGCCGCGCGACTGTTCAACGACATCCTGCCCCGCAGCCGCGTCGAGCATCAGGAGCGCGTGTGGCGGGTTTGGGACTCCCCGTGGATGCTGGGCGCGCTGGTGGTCATGCTGACGATTGAGTGGGTCTGGAGAAAACTGGCGGGACTTGTGTAATGCAGGCGAAACTCAAACATCTGCCGATGCCTGTGGTGAGGACGATTCTGGCGTTCTACCGCCGGAAACGGGTTTACGAGTTGATGCGGGCGCTGCTGGTGCCGTTGCTGGTCTATGCCGTATTGGCGGTGATCGCCACGCATCTGGATCGGTTCCTGTTTCTCGATACGCCCGAGCGGGTGTGGATCAGCGGCGTGACGCATGGGATGACCCTCCTCGCCGGCGTGATGGCGTTGGGGACTTTCGCGTGGCGGCGTTTTTCGGTTGGCGGTCTGGCCTACGAGATGGAACGGCTGCTGCCGGCTTCAACGGCGGAACGGTTGGTCACGCTAAACGATGTGCTGGCCGGGGCCGGGGCAGGTGCCGGGCCGAACAGCGCCGCCCGTGTCGCATTGGTGGAGCAGTTGACCCGGGAGACCGTGGCCCTCTGTGAACGCACCCCGCACGCCGCGCGGTTGGCCCGCGACCGCCGCCTCAAGCGCCGGACCGGGGCGCTGGCGCTGCTGGCGGTGGCTTGGGTGGGGCTGTTCGCCATGCCCTCCTACCAGTTTTCGCTGATGCTGCAGCGGCTGGCGCAGCCCACCCGGAATCTTCCGAAACCGAGCTTCATGCGATTGACGGTGACGCCGGAAGCGGCCATGGTCGGGCGCGGCGGCGAAGTGGTGCTGCAAGTGCAGGTGACCGGTGAGATCCCCCGGCTGCTCCAGCGGCCGCTGCGCTGGCTGGGAGCCGACGCCGGAGTCTGTCTGCTGGCATCCGCCACCGGCTTTGTCTCACGCCTGCCGGTTGCCGACGACGCCCGCCCGATGAGCCGCGTGCAGCGCCGCCTGTTCGTGACCACGCGGAACGACCTGCAGGAGAGTTTCAGCTACCGCGTCCGCTGCGGCGATGCCCAGACCGACATCCGCCGGGTCCGCGTCATCGCGCAGCCGCGGGCCACGGGCGTGACGGTGGCGGTGGAGCCTCCGGCCTACACGGGCATCCCAACCGCTCGCGTGGAGGATCTGCGCGATCCGATTCCCGCTTTTGCAGGCAGCCGCGTGCGCATCGAATTTGCCTCCGACCAATCGCCGCTGAAATCCGCCCGCCTAATCGGCGTTCCGGATGGCGCCGCTCTGGCCGAGCTGCGGCCCGACCCGACAACCGGAGCGTATCGGTACGAGTTCGTGATGGCGGATGCGGTCGAGATGGAGGTCGTCCTCGTCAACGACTTGGGTTTTGAGAACACCGAACGGGTCCGCCTCTGCCTGACGCTGCGCGAGGACCAGGCGCCCAGCGTGCGCCTGGACTATCCGGCCGGCGACCTGACGGTCGCGCAAGGCGAACTGGTGTCGATGCACATGGAGCTGGCCGATGACCTGGGCCTGCTCGAGGGTGCCATCTGTTACCAGATCAATCCAGGCCGGAATCAGGAGGCGCCGGACCGCGAGATCCCCCTGCCCGTGCAGGAGAAAAGCCTCGCGCAGACCGTGTCCGCGAACTTCGATCTGGCGAAGGTCGACGCCGTTCCGGGCGACCAGATTCTGCTGGCGGTGCGGGTGCGCGACACGGGCCGCCGGGACGAGCGCTCGCAGTCCGTTCGTATCCTCGTCTCTGCCCTGGCGGGCAACGAGAATGAGCGCCGGCGGGTGGCTGCGCTTCGGCTGATCGCTCAGATTCTGGCGATCATGGAGCCGGCGGCCTCCGACCCCACGGCGCTCGCTCTGAATGAAGCCGCGTATGAGCCGATCGCGGCCTCTGCCAAGGCGCAAGGTCTGGCGTTGAACAGCCGGCCCGCGCTGGACAGTCTGCTGGATTTCATCGAAAGCGAACACCACTTCACCGATGGCGCGGATGGCGCCGATGAGGCGCGGATGCTCTATGCGGTGATCTCCGGGCTGTTTTACAAGCCGCCGATGCCCTCACCCCACAGCCTCGAGGCGCGCCAGGCCGCCCTGCGACAGCTCACGACCGAGATGATGCCCGCCCTGCTGCGCGAACGGTGGGCGCGCGACCTCATCCGGCGCGCGTTCAATCTGCGTGGCGAGACGCTGGGTGCCGCGGGCCTGGCGGATGCCGCGGCTCGCGCGTCTCCCGCCTCGCGCGAGCGGCGGGTCGACCTGCTGCTGGAGGCCTTGGACACCACGGGCGCCGATCTGGCGGCGCTCGCCCGGATGTCGCCCC
>Ga0194125_10000755_pt1 | contig 54921 bp, 49 predicted proteins | sample TA2KigC250mmetaG_FD_148626 | JGI IMG/M metagenome (GOLD analysis project Ga0194125, IMG submission 148626) | Freshwater microbial communities from Lake Tanganyika, Tanzania - TA2015034 Kigoma Deep Cast 250m | ecosystem: Environmental > Aquatic > Freshwater > Lake | place: Tanzania: Lake...
GAAGGATACTTCATCTTCAGGAGTTTGCCGATCTCAACTGGCACATCCGGCCGCAAAGTGGTGGTACACTTTGGGCGCAAACTACTGGCACATTATAGGGCGCAAATTGACAGCCGCAGGGTCTTCCGCCCGCTGGATTCGATGGACGGGTAGAACTTCTTGGGCGCGGCGGGATTCGACGGGTTGCCGCGCTCGACGACGTTGTACTTCACAGTCATTTTTGCCTCCTTTGGCAGTTGAAAATAGATTCACGCTTTTGCAAAAGTTTTCTCACAGTGGTTTCCCAACGATGGGCGACAGAATAGCACAATATTTGGCTATGTTTTTTCCGTGCGCGTGGAAATAATCCGCCCCTCGAGAAAAATGCGTTTGGGGTCTGGCAATCCGCTCGCGCCGATTGTTCCATCTGGCCTCAGAAACTGATGAACGATCGCGACGGGCTCGCCATCCTGGGTATAATAATAAACGATCTGGCTCCAGGTACAAACAGGCTCCCCTGCTGGCGGCGGGTTGGTTGGATGTGAGTTTCTTTTCACGTGAATGGTCAATTTGCCAGTTTTCACTTTTTCGAATATTCCCCTCTCGTTGAAAATTTGACGTATAATATCTTTGGAGACCCATTCAACGCTGGTTTCATCGGAAGGAAAGGCTTCTGACATGATTTCCTCTATGCTAAGAGACACAATCCTGGATTTCGTGGAAAATCGGATTACCACTCACGATTTGGAAGAGTGGTTTGTTCCGCGCCTGCCCGCTTTAATCAGGTATCCCGATTCAGCGGACGCCGATGTTATCTCCGCGATTGAACTGGGCTTGACGGAGTTGGACTTGGGCATTCGTACCCGCGAGAATTTCATCAACTTTCTAAAACAGGTTCTGCGCGAGCATTCAGTCGTGATCACCTATCTGCCTGCCAGCCCAATCACCGTAAACCAAACTGGCTCATCGAATGAGACATCCAGGCAGTGGCCAATAGGTGTGTATTCCGCCAATATCATCAGGGCGTCGTCGGTCGCTGTTCAGTAGTCCCAACCACGAGACGGTTATATTTGACGCGCAGCGGGATGGATGTCAGTTTTGTTTCACCCAAATAGACATTGAACCAATAAAGCCCTTCGAGGGTGAAGACGAAATTCATGTCGGCCACGATATTTTGGCCTTTTTCCTCGCCCTCGAAATGAACCGTCACCTCGGTTGGGGGTTGTGTCGTTCCATTCGGTAATTCAGGGACGATTTTCAAATTGTGCCTCCCTCTGGCCGCTCCAGATTTAAGCATCAGCACAAGTTTTAGTGTATAACCAAAGGCGGGCATTTCTTCTGGCGGCGTTGGCTTTGCCTCGGTGTGCGTGAGAGTATCAATAACCCTTAATAAAGATAAAACGCCAGCCTTATCTTCGATTACCATGTCGCAAAAACAGGCGGCTTGAATATAGGGACCATCAGTGGATAGCGGCATCGCATCTACTCCTTTTTCATCCATAGACAATCGAGCGAAGGTTTCAAACACGCACTTACTTGTTCAAATCCAATTTTACATCAAAACCCCTTCAAAACTCTGGGGCAACATCCTTGCATCCGTTTTCCGAGAGCAGTTTTCGCATCACGCAACACGCACCACGCAATACGCACCACGCAACACGCACCATACACCAATCTCCATTCTCCAATCACCAATTACCAATTACCAATTACCAATCTCCAATCTTCATCCTTCATCCTTTCCCCTCACTCCCCCGTCGGCACCCAGATATTCTTCACCTGCGTCGCCTCATGCAGGAACTCGTGACCTTCGCCTTGCTCGCGATCCATCCAATCGCGCGGCAGGCCGTAGCCGACCCACGTCCGCTTCATATTGGCGGCGGACTCGTACTCCACCCAATAACTGCCTTCCGCCGAGCCGAGGTACCAGACCGCGTCCACGTCTTCGTGCTGGACGAGAGTCTTGGTCAGGTGGTCGCGGTCGCCCGTGACGATGTTGACCACGCCGCCAGGCACGTCGGACGTATCCAACACCTGATAAAAATCGGTCGCGCTCAACGGGAAGCGCTGGCTGGGGATCATCACCACGGTGTTGCCGCGCGCGATCGCAGGCGCCATCAGCGAGACAAATCCCAACAGCGGATACTCGTCGGGGCAGGCAATACCGATCACGCCCACAGGCTCGTTCACCGCCACCGTGATTCCGCGCAGGGTGGTCTCCTGGATGTCCCCGCCGTATTTATCCGCCCACGCCGCGTACGTGAACAGACGCTCCACCGCCGCGTCCACTTCGGCTCGCGCGGGACGCGAGGGGGTGTGCTCGCCCCAGGCCTGATTCGCGATAGCCGCCGAATCCACCCGCCGCGTCGAACACGTTGTGACAGTTGACCCACAGCGCGCCCGCGGAGGGCGCGGCGCGAAGGTCAGGCTGGCCTGTGTGATGGGGGCATCTCGATATTCGCGCCGCGAGCGCCTTTTCGATGGGGCTGCTTCGATCGTTGTGTCGCTCGAATGGGTTGGTTGGGGCAGATTAATTATCGCAATCCCAGCACCTCGAAGACTTCCAACGGATGGCTTTTGCCTTTGGCCAGGATGGGGGGGGCCGGGTGGATGGCGATTTGGTCCTTGACGTTCTGGTAGGCCGCAACGCTGATCAGGATTTGATTGGTGGTGGAGTGTTCCTGGATGCGCTTGGCGGTGTTGACGCTGTCGCCGATGGCGGTGTAATCCAGGCGTTTCTCCGTACCGACCAGGCCAAGCACCGCCTCCCCGAAATGGATGCCTATGCCGAAATCCAGTTGCGCTTCGGGGGGCATTTCCTTGTGTAAAGCCTGGATCGCATAGCGAATTCCTAAAGCAGCCTTGACTGCCCGCAAGGTGTGATCGGGTTGGGGGATGGGGGCGTTGAACCAGGCCATCACGGCGTCCCCCATGAATTTGTCTACGGTGCCTTCTTGTGACAGCACCGCATCGGCAGCCGCGGCCAGATAGCGATTGAGCACCGATACCAATTCTTCTGGGGTCAGATTTTCGCTATAGCTGGTGAAGCCGCGAATGTCCGCGAAAAGGGCGGTGATGTCGACGCGCTCGCCTCCCAGGCGGATTCGATCCGGGTCGAGTTGTTCGATGACGGCAGGCGAGACCATTCGCTCGAATAGTCGCCGTTGGGCTTCGAGCCGCTTTCGTTCGGTGACATCATCGAGCACGATGGCAACCCCTTGCGTTGTTTCTTCAGCATCTTTGAGCGGGGAGAAATTTAGCCGAAGGTTGACTGCGCCTCTCTCTGGCAGGACTGGGTTCAACTCCAGCCCGACGATGGTTTGCTCGGTTTTTTTGACAGAGGTGATCGGGTCGGATAACTCCGGGGCAAGCTCGGGCAGACACTCTTCGAGATCGTTCTGCAGCAGACAATCTGCGGTGCGGGCCAGGATGCGCTCAGCGGCGCGGTTACACAGGGTGATCTTGTTCTGGATGTCGGTGGTGATGACGCCGCTGGCGATGGAGGCGAAAACGTTGTCCATCAAGTTTTTGAGTTCGGTCACTTCGGCCAGAGTTTGACGGACGGATTCGAACAGGCGGGCGTTTTCGATGGCTACGGCAGCCTGGTTAGCAAAAGCGGAGAGCAAATCTCGCTCGGAGTTGGTGAACAGCCCGGTGCGGATACGATTATCGGCGTAGATCACGCCGGTGATCACTTCTTTTACTTTGAGCGGCACGCAAAGGATCGAGCGCAGATTGTAGGCGATGATGCTGTCCTGTCCTCCAAAGCGGGGGTCTTCGATGGCGTTGGTCGTCACGATGGATTGCCCCTCTTCAGCGACGCGATTGATCACGGTACGGCTGATCGCGAAGTCGGCTTCCCGGATGGACTCGCGTTCCCAATTGCGGGCGATGCGAATATCGAGACCGCCGTTTTCGTCGCGGAGCATCAAGAAGCCCCGCTCCGCGCCGGTCAGACGGATGATCGTATCCATCACGATGCGCAGCACTTCGGAGAGATCCAGCGATGAATTGACGACTTGCCCAATATCCGCGAGGGCGCGCAGGTCTTTGAGTTCTTCTGTGTGTTGTGATACCAGCCGTCCCAGGCGGGTGACGTGGCCGGCGAGGCGAGTGAGATTCTCGATGGCTTGTGCAATCGCCTTGGGATCTTGCCCAACGAGCATCTCTCTGACCAGATCGATTTGATTGCTGATTTGGAGTAATTGCTGATCGGGAAGCAGCGTTAAGGTAGTGGTTTCATCTTGCATGGGATCTCCTTACGGCGGCGCCTGGGAGCAGGTCGTCCTTCTTTTCGGCTGTCCACTCAAACGGATGGCTGATGCACCAATCCCTTTGGGTAGGGCACTCGAACAGACATGCGGGGTATAATTTCGTTTGTGTAATAGTGTACCTTAAGATTTCCCCCTTTTCCAAGGAAGTTAATGGTACAATTTTTCACGCTGTGTCCCGTACTATTCACACGCACTTTATTTTTCGAACGCTGCTCACCATGGCGGGTAGTGTCATCATCGAAGGAGTACCCATGCTCGATAACTGGCTTTATATTGGTCTCTTTATTGTTGTGGCTTTATTCATTCCTGCAGTAGCTGTTTTCTTACCAAGGTTGATTGGCCCTCGAAAACCCAATGCGATCAAACAAGAAATCTACGAATGCGGCATCGAGACCGTTGGGGATGCGTGGGTGCAGTTCAAAGTTCAATACTACATCTTTGCCCTGATATTTCTGATTTTCGATATCGAAACCGTTTTCTTGTTTCCCTGGGCGGTAGCCTTCGATAAGCTGCCGCTCTTTGCTGTGATGGAGGGGGTTCTATTCATCATGATTCTGCTGGTTGGATTATTTTATCTCTGGCGCAAGGGCGCGCTGGAATGGGCATAATAGCGGCTGAAGGATTGTTCTTCAGCCCTATTAATCGTATGGAGAAGCTTACGAGATCGTGAGACCTCGATTCAGGAGATAACGAATGGGTGATCCGATTAATCTGATTTCCAGGTGGTTCAACGACCTGTTATTGGGTTGGGGGGTGGCGGAAAATCTTGTCAAGGTGATTTCCCTGGCAATTGGCGCGACGATTGTCGCTACTTTGAGTCTGGCGACGGTGATCGCTTTGATTTGGGTCGAGCGAAAGATCGCCGGACGTTTGCAGGACCGGCCAGGCCCGAACCGGGCTGGCCCGTATGGTCTATTCCAGCCATTCGCCGATATAATCAAGATTTTCACTAAGGAAATTACCATTCCCGACGGGGCCGATCATGTGGCCTTCAATATCGCTCCCGTTTTGGCGTTGGGCTCGGTGCTGTTGATCTGGGCGGTGATCCCCTTTGCAGCGACTGTGGTTGGCGCCAACATCAACGTGGGCGTTTTGTACATTGTGGCCGTGGGATCGTTCGGCGTGGTGGCGGTTTTGATGGCGGGGTGGTCCTCGAACAATAAATTTGCCTTGTTGGGCTCTTTTCGGGCTGTGGCGCAGATGGTTTCGTATGAAGTGCCCATGGTGATTGCCCTGCTGACACCTGTGCTGCTGGCGCGCTCGATGGGATTGAACGACATCGTCGCCGCGCAAACGCCCTGGTTCATCATCGTCGCCCCGCTGGCTGCACTGATCTTCTTGATCACCTCGATGGCCGAGGTGGGGCGCGCGCCCTTCGACCTGCTCGAAGCCGAATCGGAGATCGTGGCTGGGTTCCACACCGAATATTCGGGCATGGGATTTGGCGCGTTCTACGTCAGCGAGTTCCTGCACGTTTGGACGATCGGCGCGTTGATCGCCACATTCTTTCTGGGGGGCTGGAGCGGCCCTGGGGTTGAGACTCTACCCGTCCTGGGGATCCTGTATTTCTACCTCAAAACCTTCATTGGATATTTCGTCGTGACCTGGATCCGCCTGTCATTGCCTCGTGTCCGCATCGATCAGCTTCTGGCTTTCAACTGGAAATTCCTGACGCCCTTATCCCTGGCGGTGTTGATCGTCACCGCCATCCTTGACAAAGCCCTCGAGCTGGCTGCTGTGGAGCGATGGGCCTACGCCTTGATGATGCTGGCCGCGAATTTGATCATCGGTTGGGCTACAGTTCTCATTTTGAAGGCGATCGAACCAAAGCGCAAGCGACAGCGTGTTGAATTTACGCCGCGCCCCATCGCGGTGGCCCCAAAATCGGTTGATAACGTATCATCTCGATAATAAGGGGGGCGGGGGGTGTGCGGGCGGCGAAGCCGCCCGCACACACCCCATCTTCCCCCAAGTTATTGAGAAGATACTTGATAACTGATAGTTGGTTATTGGAAATTGGATGGTAACTACTCAGCCAAACGGAGAAATTCCCGAAAAAAGGGTGTGCGTGGGGGTGCGCAGCACCCCCACGCACACCCTTTTTTCGGGCCAATCCGTTCGATGACTGAGCAGTTACGTTGGATGTTGGAAATCGGAGCGAATTCATGAGTGGCCTTGAAATCTTCTTTTTGGTTGTCGCTGTCGTGACCCTTGTTGCGGCTTTGTTGGTTGTCACGACGCCAAATCTGGTGCACGCAGCTTTGTGGCTGATTCTGGCTCTATTCGGCGTGGCAGCGACTTTTGTGCTGTTGAATGCGACCTTTCTGGCTGTGGTGCAGGTGGTCGTCTATATCGGCGCGATCGCGGTCTTGATGATCTTCGCCATTATGCTCACCCGCCGGGTGATGAAGGACAGCGGTCCGCAGACGAATTCGAACTGGGTTTGGGCAGCGCTGCTCGGCCTTGCGCTCTTCGGAGGGTTGACCTTCGTGCTGCTCCATTCCGACGCGGCAGGCGTTTCTTTGCCGGCATTGTCCGCTCATGCTGACCCATTAGCTCAGCTAGGGCAGGAGCTAGTCTCCCCTAACGCCTACGTGATCCCCTTCGAGCTGGCCTCGGTGTTATTGCTGGCAGCCATGATTGGGGCTATCGTGGTAGCTTGGAAGAACTGATGATAGGAGTGCGGAATGATCTCATTATCCTGGTATCTCATTTTCGCTGCAGCCCTGTTCTCCATCGGCTTATACGGCGTGCTGGCCCGCAAGAATGCGATTGCTATTCTGATGGGCATCGAACTGATGCTCAACGCTGTCAACATCAACCTGGTGGCTTTCTGGCGTTACGGGGATTTGGCGCGGATCGCCGGGCAGGCGTTCGCGGTGATCGTGTTTGCCGTCGCCGCCGCTGAGGTGGCCGTCGGTCTGGCCTTGGTGATCTCGATCTATCGTCGCCGCAACACGGTGGCGGCGGAAGAGATAGATTTGATGAAGTGGTAGAAACTGGGAATCAGTGATTAGGCATCAGTGATTAGGTGGTGAAGCAGAACTTCGATAACCATATCCCTTGTCGCTGATCCCTAGTCACTGGTCCCTGTTCTGGAGGCTTAATGAATATAACAACCTTGATCTGGCTTCTCCCCCTCCCCCCCCTCCTGGCCTTTTTCCTGATCGTGCTGTTCACCAATCGTTACAGGGCATTGAGCCACACGATTGCTGTGGGCGCGGCTTTGCTTTCCTGGGCTGGGAGCATGGCGGTTTTTTGGAATGCTCTTCGAGAAGGCGCTCATCATTTGGGCGAACACCCCTTCGAGTCGGCTGTCAACTGGCTGCCAACAGCAGGGTCATGGTTCCAAATTGGAGTCCTGGTTGATCCTCTCAGCGCAGCGACCCTGTTCTTCGTGGCCTGGACAGTCTTGATGATCTTCCTGTATAGCGTTGGCTATCATAATTTTGGACAGCCCAAAGGCGATCATGACCGCAAGGGCTTGCCGCCCCATGGCGCCACCGTGACAGATGAACATGGGCGCAAACACAAAGTGCCCTCCATCGAGCCGATGTACTCGCGTTTCTTTGCGTTCATTGGCTTATTCGCTTTCGGGATGTACACCCTGGTGGTCTCGGATAATTTGCTGACCCTCTTCGTAGGCTGGGAGATCATGGGACTTTGTTCGTACCTGTTGATCGGGTTCTGGTATGGCAAGCTCAGTGCGCGTGCAGCCATGATCAAAGCCTTCATCACCACGCGCGTTGGCGATGTTTTCATGCTCCTGGGTGTTGTCTATCTGTACTCGGCGACCGGTACGCTCAGCTTCCGGGCTATCTTCACCGAAGAGGTCTTGCATCATCTGGCCTCCACACCTTCTGGCTTCTTTGGTCTGTCCGCGGCGGGGTTGATCGGTATACTGCTCTTCATCGGCGCGGTCGGAAAATCGGCGCAGTTCCCGCTGCACGTCTGGCTGCCGGATGCCATGGAAGGCCCTACGCCGGTCTCGGCCATGATCCACGCCGCCACCATGGTTTCGGCAGGTGTCTACATGGTCATCCGCATGTTCCCGCTGCTCTCGGCCGGGGCGGAACATGGTCACCTGACTACGGCGATGACTGCTATGGCTTTCATTGGCTCCTTCACGGCATTATTCGCGGCGACCATCGCCCTCGCCCAGAACGACATCAAGCGCGTGCTGGCTTATTCGACAATCTCTCAATTAGGATACATGATCGCCGCTCTGGGCATCGGCGCATACGTGGCTGCCGCGTTCCACCTGGTGACGCACGCCTTCTTCAAGGCGCTCCTGTTCCTCGGCTCCGGTTCGGTGATCCACGGCGTGGAACACGGCGTGCTGCACACTGGCAACCACGACGTTGACGCGCAAAATATGTTCAATATGGGCGGGCTGCGCAAGAAGATGCCGGTCACTTTCTGGACTTTCTTGATCGGCGGCTTTGCCCTTTCGGGTTTTCCCATCCTGACTGCAGGTTTCTGGTCGAAGGATGAAATTCTGGCCGACGCATTTGGGCATGGACACACGGCGGTCTTCGTCACTCTGGCGATTGCGGCATTACTGACGGCCTTCTACACCATGCGGCAGATCACGCTCTCCTTTTTGGGAAAGCCGCGCACGAAAGAGGCGGAACACGCCCTCGAGACTCCCTGGACGATGACCGTCCCGCTGGTGATCCTGGCGGTCTTCGCTGTGACCTTTGGCTGGGTGGGCATCCCCGAGCATTTTCCTCTCCTCGGCGGCTTGCTACCGAACTGGTTCCATGGGGTCGCGTATACCCTTGCAGAACAACCCCAGGGGGTAGAGTTCAGCCTCATCCCGCTGCTGACCTCCCTGGGGGTTGCGCTGGGCGGCCTGTTCCTGGGCTGGTTGGTCTATCGCAAAATCGAAGCTGGTCAGGAAGATCCTCTCAAGAGACCCCTGGGCCCGATCTACACTCTCTTCCAGAAAAAATATTATTTCGATGAACTCTACGATCTCATCTTCGTCAGGCCTGCCCTGTGGATCTCCGAGACGCTCTCTTACATGTGGATAGATCGCGGCCTGATTGACGGTATTCTACACACTGTCGCCCGGGTTGCTTACGCCATGGGCGGCGTCTTCAGAAATTATATTGATGTGCCTGTCGTCAACGGCTTCGGCGATTTCGTTGGCGAAGGCGTCAAGAAGCTTGGGCGGGCATTCCGCATGATCCAGACCGGGCAGGTGCAGCAGTATATGGTGATTGCCCTGGCGCTGGCCTTCGGTACATTGTTCTATTATATATACAGTGTAATGATTCCTTAGGATCAGGAGCAAAATATGGCATTTATCTACACCAACTTACTCACGCTGATCCTTTTCCTGCCTATCCTGTCGGCGGTGGTGGTGGCGTTGCTGCCTGGCGAAGAGAAGAAATTGATCCGTTGGGTGGCTTTCATCGCCAGCCTGCTCCCGCTGACGCTCTCCCTGGTTCTGTGGTTCTGGTTCGACGCCTCCCAGGCAGGCTTCCAATATCGGCAGCAAGTCACCTGGTACGCGGCGATCAACTCCTCTTATCATGTGGGGGTGGACGGCATTTCCCTGACCATGGTCTTGTTGACCACCCTGCTGACGCCGTTGTGCATTTTGGCCTCCTTCAGCATCGAAGACCGCGTCAAGGGCTATATGGCTCTCTTCCTGATGTTGGAAACCGGCATGTTGGGCGTGTTCCTCTCCCTGGATTTGCTGCTCTTCTTCGTCTTCTGGGAGATTGGCCTGGTGCCGATGTATTTCCTGATCAACCAGTGGGGCAGCGAGAAGGACGAGCGCGAACTCTGGGGCGGGATGAAAGTCAAAGCCCGCACGTATGCATCTTTCAAGTTCATGATCTACACCATGGCTGGGTCCCTGGGCCTGCTCCTGGCCATTCAGTTGATTGGAGTCGTTGCGGGGACCTTCGATTTGACGCAATTATTCCAGGTCTGGCCAACGCTCACCGCCCTGGATAACATTGGTCCCTTGGGGCTTTCGGTTGGCGCAGTCAAGGTGATCGTTTTCTGGGCTTTCGTGATCGCTTTCGCGCTGAAGGTCCCGGTGTGGCCGTTCCATACCTGGCTGCCCGACGCTCACACCGAAGCTCCAACAGCGGGTTCGATGATCCTGGCTGGCGTGCTGTTGAAGCTGGGCGCGTATGGCTTTCTGCGTCTGGTGCTGCCGCTCTTTCCTGAGGAGGCGCATACCTATGCCGGCGCGCTGGCTTTCCTGGCTGTGATGGCGATCATCTTCGGCGCGTTCAGCTCCTTCGGTCAGAGCGATTTCAAACGCCTGGTGGCGTATTCCTCGGTCAACCACATGGGTTTCGTGGTGCTGGGCATCGCCGCCGCAGCCTACGCCGCTGGGACAGATCATGCCACCATCGCTCTGAACGGTGCCGTCTTGCAGATATTCAATCATGGGCTTTCATCTGCGGGGATGTTCTTCCTGGTGGGTGTGATCTACGAGCGCACTCACACTCGCAATCTGAATGACTTCGGCGGTCTGTTCCCGCTGGTACCCGTCTACGGCGGAATCTTGATCTTCACCTCCATGGCCTCCCTGGGCTTGCCAGGCTTGAACGGCTTCGTCTCCGAATTCCTGGTGGTGCGAGGCGCATGGCCGATCTTCACCGTTTACACAGCTTTGGGCATGATCGGCCTGCTCTTTACGGGCGCCTATATCCTCAAAGGTCTTAAACAGGTTTTACACGGCCCGCTCAATGAGCATTGGGCTTTCGGAGACCATTTGCTCACAGACATCAAGCCTCGAGAAATTTTCGTCATGGCCCCCTTGATGGTCTTGATGCTGTGGTTAGGCGTCTGGCCTGCCTGGCTGCTGGATGTTATCAATCGGGCTGTGGAGATGTTGTTCTAGTTGTTAGTTTAGTAGTTCTTAGTTTCGTAGTTTTGTAGTTGCTTGTCGATCTAGATAAACTACCCAACTAACTAACTACTAAACCTGAGGTGACACATGCATTTTCCGATCATCAGTGTAATCGTTTTCACTCCCATCATCGCCGGGCTGTTGATCTTCCTATTGCCTGGCGAACGCAAGAACGAGATCCGTGTGACAGCCCTGGCGGCCGCGGCCTTCGCCTTGTTGCTCTCGATCTGGGTGTACTTCTCTTACGATACTGCCGCAGGCGGCTATCAATTCGTGGAGAAACATAACTGGCTGCCCCAACTCGGCATATCCTATTATGTTGGTGTGGATGGCATGAACGCGCCGCTGGTCTTGCTGACCGGTGTGGTGATGTTCACGGGAGTGTTGATCTCCTGGGGCATCGAAGATCGGCCGCGCGAGTTCTTCGGTTTTCTATTCGTCCTGGCGACGGGTGTGTTCGGGGTATTCGTTGCCCTGGATATGTTCATGCTGTTCTTCTTCTACGAAATCGCGGTCTTCCCCATGTACCTGCTGATCGCCATCTGGGGCTGGCAGGTCACCCGCGAATACGCCGCCATGAAGTTGACGCTGTACCTGTTCATCGGGTCGGTGGTCTCTCTGGTTGGCGGGCTGGCGATGTTCTTCACATCTGGGTTGGGGACATTCGACATGATCGCCCTGGAGGGGGCAGGTTTCTCTCTCGCCTTCCAGAAGTTCTGGTTCCCCTTCGTGTTCTTAGGCTTTGCGGTGCTAGGCGGCATCTGGCCCTTCCACAACTGGTCCCCTGATGGACACGTGGCCGCCCCAACGGCAGTCTCGATGTTCCACGCCGGGGTGCTGATGAAGCTTGGGGCTTTCGCAGCCCTTCGGGTCGGAATCATGCTCCTGCCCGAGGGCGCGAAATTCTGGATGCCCTGGGTCATCTTGCTGACCATCGTCAATGTGGTCTACGGCGCTTTCATCGCCATGATCCAGACCGATTTCAAATATGTGATCGGTTTCTCATCGGTCTCGCACATGGGGCTGGTGGCGATGGGCTTTGCCACGCTCAACCGTGAGGGCATGATCGGAGCAGGCGTGCAGATGTTCTCGCACGGCGTGATGACGGCCCTCTTCTTTGCTGTGGTCGGCATGATCTACGATAGGGCGCACACCAGGCAGATCCCCGAGTTGGGCGGCTTCGCGAAGAAGATGCCCATCGTGGCGATCGCCTTCGTGGTCGGCGGCCTGGTCTCGATGGGCATGCCGGGCTTCTCCGGTTTCGTGGCCGAGTTCCCCATCTTCATGGGCGTCTGGAAATTCAAGCCCTGGATAGCCATCGTTTCCGGCGTCTCGATCGTCATCACAGCGTCTTACATCATCCGCATTATCACCAACGTCTTCTTCGGCAAGATGCCAGAACACTTCGAGCATGGGGACGACTATCACGAACCGATCGGCGATGTCATTGCTTTGGACAAAGTCGCCCTGGCGCTGCTGGCTGGTATCTTGATCGTCGTGGGAATCTACCCCTCGGTAATGGTACCCATGGTGGAAACCGGCGTCGAAAACATCTTGCGCCTTCTCGGAGGCGCGTAGGACAGGTTGTCAACCTGTCCTACAAATGAGGTGCATATATGTTTGGTACGATTGACTCAGCGATGATCCTGGCTATATTGCCGGAAATCTTATTGCTTCTTTTGGCTGGATTGGTGTTGCTTTTCGACGCGCTCTGGCCCGAGGAGAAACATGGAAACCTGGGCTGGCTGGTCGCGGGTGGTTTGGTGTTGATCCTGTTCCTCAGCCTGGCGCTTGCCTCCCCGGGTGGGACGAATGAACTGTTCTGGGGCGGCATGATCCGCCATGATTGGGTGGGTTTTGCCTTCAAGCTGCTCTTCATCTTCGGCGCGGCGATCACGGCTTTGTTCGCCATGGAGGTAGAGGGCCTGGGCCAGCGTGGCGAGTTCTACTTGCTGTTACTGGTCTCTACCATCGGCATGAACCTGATGGCCGCCTCTGCTGATCTGATCATGCTCTACCTGGCGATCGAAACCACATCCATCCCCATGTATATCCTGGCTGGTTTCTTCAAGCGGGATGACAAATCCACAGAAGCGGGCTTCAAATACATGCTCTTCGGCGCCATGACCTCGGCGATCATGCTCTACGGTTTTAGCCTGCTATATGGCTTTACGGGTGTCACTGGCCTCTATGATCTGGCGGCAGTCATCCAAACTGGTTCACTGAACACTGGTCTGTTGATGCTGAACTTGTTATTGGTTCTGGTTGGCTTCAGCTTCAAGATTTCGGCGGTACCCTTCCATTTCTGGGCTCCGGATGTCTACGAAGGCGCGCCCACGCCAGTGGCGGGTTTCCTCTCCACGGCTTCGAAGGCGGCCGGTTTTGCCGTTCTGATGCGCGTGCTGGTGAGCGCATTCCCGGCTCTCAGCGGGCAGTGGAGTCTTTTGATCGCCATCATCGCCACCGTGACCATGACGCTGGGCAATGCCATCGCCCTGGCGCAGAAGAATATCAAGCGCCTGCTGGCCTATTCCTCGATTGCCCACGCCGGTTACATTCTGGTGGGCGTAGTTGCTTTCTCCGAGTTGGGCGTCGCTGGCGTGGTTTTCTACCTGATTGCCTACCTGGTCACCAATCTGGCTGCCTTTGGCATCGTCGTGGCTGCCTGGCGCACGCTCGGCTCGGATGACCTCGAGGCGTACGATGGTCTCAGCCGCCGCTCGCCGGGACTGGCGCTGGCCATGCTGGTAGCCTTCCTGTCCCTGGCCGGGATGCCGCCCTTCGGCGGTTTCATCGCCAAGGTGCTGGTCTTCGCTGCAGCGGTCCAGGCGGATTATATCTGGCTGGCCTTCGTGGGTGTGCTGAACTCGATTGTGGGTCTGTACTACTACCTGGTCGTGCTCAAGCGCGTGTATCTCTACCGCTCAGAGCAGGAAGGCGTGCCTGTGCCGATCACGCGTCCCTATCGCATCGCCCTGGTTGTCCTATCCGTTGGGATTGTGTTATTAGGCGCCTTCTTCGCCCCCTGGTTTGCCTGGACTTCGGGAGCGGCGGGAGGGCTTTTCTAGGAAGACCGCCGACCACTGACAACTGACCGCTGAATACTTACTGACATGAAAGTATCAGCGGTCGGTCGTCTGTCGTCCGCCGTCATACTTTAGTTGACTGCTGTTCGTTCCCTATGATACAATCTCGCCTGCTATGAGCTTTGCTAACGATCCTTCGAAGAGTCCCTTGCACCAGGTATTCGGCCTGAGAACATTTACCCTTGGCGGGGAAATTGGTTGTCTGACCCTGATCATCGTCCTTGCGGCGGTTTTTGGGGGCCTCTGGCTCGATCGGACGTTTGGAACTGAAAAGCATGTCATAACAATCACGCTTGTTTTACTATCAGCGCCGTTAGCGCTCGTCCTGACCTATTGGCGCGCCATGCAAGCAGTGAAGGATATTCAAGTGAAACCTTCGGCAGAAGGCGAGGTCGATTCTACGAAGAAGGAGGATGAGACCGTTGAGTGACGAAGTACAAGAAGTTCAGAAGAAACGGTTTGGTTTCAAGCGGTGGATCATACTTGCTCTTGTGGCCATAGGCATCTACACCTCTTATATGGGGGCGACCCATCTAAGACCTATCACCCCACTCGTTGTTTTGCCGGCTGAGAAGACGGGCCTTCATCTTGGGGATTTCCAAATCACCAACACGATGCTGGCGACATTGCTTACCGACCTGGTTCTACTGGCGATGGCTTTCGGGGCCTGGCGTTTCTCCCGGAAAGGCAGCCTGGTTCCACGAGGCTTCTATAGCGCCTTCGAAGCCATCGTCGAATTCTTGTGGAATTCCGTCGAGGGGTCTGCCGGAAAGAAATGGGGTAAGCGCATATTTCCGATTGTGGCAACAATTTTCTTGTTGGTCCTGACGGCCAATATGGTGAAACTTTTCCCAGGTTTCGAGTCGATTGGTCGAATCGAGCAGATGCACAAACCGGGCACGGCTTACGCCCCGAAGCATTTGTTCGATCTGGGTGGTCTGGCTGTTTATTCTCTCGATAAGGGGAAGAAAATCGAAGTCAAGGCTGAACATGTGGAAGGCGGAGAGGCTGAGCCTGTCGAGGGAGGCGAATCACATGACGCTGAAGAGCTTTGCACAGCTTGCGAGGTGATCCCTTTTCTGAGAGGTTCAGCTACTGATCTCAACTTTCCCTTTGCCCTGGCAATGATCGCTGTGGTGATGACCCAGGTTTTTGGCGTCTGGGCGCAGGGCGGTCATTATTTCCAAAAATTCGTGCCGATCAAGAAAATGATTAGCGGCGGTCTTTTTGGTCTGATAGATTTTGGTGTGGGTATTCTGGAAATTGTCCTGGAATTTGCCAAGATCCTCTCTTTTGGCTTCCGGTTGTTCGGGAATATTTTCGCTGGCGCGCTGTTGCTCTCGATCATCGGTGTATTGGTGCCAGTGTTGTTGCCGCCTGGTTTGTATCTCTTCGAAGTGTTCTTCGGGGCGATTCAGGCCTATGTGTTCTTCTTGCTGGCGACCGTCTTCATCAGCGGCGCGTTGGAGAGTCATCATTAAACGGTAACTACTCAGCCAAACGGGGAAGTTCCCGAAAAAAGGGTGTGCGTAGGGGGCGCAGCCCCCTACGCACACCCTTTTTTCGGGCTAATCCGTTCGATGGCTGAGCAGTTACATTAAACGAATAATGGTTGGAGGAACTAATGGAAACTGGATTCAATGATTTCTTTGTACAGGGATTGAGATTACTCGGCGCAGGCCTGGCTATGTTGGGCGCGATTGGCGCTGGCGTTGGGGTGGGCATTGCCGCCTCGGGCGGCGTCCAGGCTATGGGCCGCAACCCCGACGCTGCCCCGATCATCCAGACCAACATGATCCTGGGCATGGCTTTCGCCGAGGCGGTTGCGATCTATGCTCTCGCTGTGGCATTGATTATCGTCTTTGCTGCATAAAAGGAACGCCAAATGGAAAAATTGGGTTTAAATCTAGGCTTTCTCATCTTCCAAATTCTCAACTTCTCTATTGTTGCTCTCTTGTTGTATGCCTGGGCCTATAAGCCCATCGTCAAGATGCTCGAACAACGAAAGAGTAAGATTGCCCAGGGCCTCGAAGATGCCAGAGTAGCCGCCGAAGCTCGCGAGAATGCGGAGCAAGAAGCCAGGAATATATTGGCGGAAGCGCAAGCCAGGGCGAATGAGGTCGTCCGTAACGCCACGCAGCGCGCTGCAGAAGTCGGCAACGAAGTCAAAGCTGAAGCTGAAAGAGAAGCTGTGAAAATCCACGAGAGCGCATTGGCCGAAGCGAAAGTGGAACGTAACCGTATGCTGGCTGACATGCGCGGACAGATCGCTTCGCTGGCAATTGCCGCCGCCCAGAAGCTGATCGGCGAGACTCTGGACGAGAAGCGTCAACATGCTTTGATCAACGAATTCTTTTCCGGCGTCAAGGCTGGCAAGGTGCTTGTCTTGGAAGGTAAGGCTATCTCAGGCGCGTCCGCGGATGTGACCAGCGCTGTGCCGCTAACCGATGATGAGCAAAGCGCCATCAAGAAAGATATGCTTGCCAGGGTTGGAGAACAGGCCTCAGTGACCTTCCGCGTTGATCCCTCGATTTTAGGCGGACTGGTTTTGCGCATCGGCGACAAAGTTCTGGATAGCTCGGTTTCGGCCAAACTCGAAGGGCTGCGTCAGAGTTTGGGTTAAGCTTGTGAACGAGGTAAGATACCCGTTTTCTTGAAAAAAAACGGGTTTCTATTGTCCTTTAGAAGCTAAACCTCTTCAAGAAGTTTAGCTTCTGCTTTTTCTTGCTCACCCGTCTGAACTCATTGCTATCTGAGGTCGTTCGGTGGTAACTGCTCAGCCACCGAACGGATTTACCCGAAAAAAGGGTGTGAGCAGGGGGCGTAGCCCCCTGCTCACACCCTTTTTTCGGGAATTTCTCCGGATGGCTGAGTAGTTACGTTCGGTGTTTATTTTCCAATTTGGTAGATCAAGAGCAGCCCGTTGAAGTATAATCAAAGCGCAAATTTCGGAGTAAAGTTGTCTATTCCTCTCTCTCACCTCCTTCGCTACCTGTCTCCTTCTACTCTCTCCTCAGATCCATCCATCACCGGCATAGTCCATGATTCGCGGCTCGTTAAGCAGGGGAATCTATTCGTCGCCGTGCCAGGTCTGAGCGTGGATGGCCATGACTATATTCCTCATGCCATCGAACACGGGGCTGCGGCTGTGGTCGGCGCACAGGCTCTCGAAGGGCTGGCTGTACCTTATATACGCGTAGACCACGCTCCAAAGGCTCTGGCTACCCTCGCCGCCGCCTTTTATGATTTTCCCGCCCGCAAGATGACGGTGATCGGCGTGACCGGCACGGATGGGAAGACCACCACGTCGAATTTCATCTTCCAAATCCTGAAGGCTGCCGGTTTCGAGGCGGGCATGATCTCCACGGTCAGCGCCGTGATCGGCGATCAAGTCCTGGACACGGGGTTCCACGTCACCACGCCTGAGGCTCCCGATGTGCAGCGTTATCTGGCCCAAATGGTCGCGGCTGGCTTGACACATGTCGTGCTGGAAGCCACCTCCCATGGCCTGGCGCAGGATCGGGTGGCGGCCTGTGAATTCGATATTGGGGTGGTGACCAATATTACCCACGAGCATCTCGATTATCATGGCAGTTATGAGGCCTACCGGGAAGCCAAGGGACGCCTCATCTCCTCATTGGCAGAGACCAACCCAAAATCCCGCGCGAATATCCGCCTGGCCGTCCTCAATCGCGATGACCAATCATACGAGTATTTGAAATCTATTTCCCTCCCTCCCATCCGTCAAATCAGCTATGGCTTATCTGGCCAGGCGGACCTCCGCGCCGAAAGGATCATCCATCACTCAAGTGGATTGAGATTTCGAATTGTGGGCGCGGAATTTTCGTTCGATTCTGAAACGCGCCTGCTGGGGGGGTACAACGTCTACAATTTCTTGGCTGCGGTGGGAGCGACCGTGGTTGGCATAGGGGTTGACCCGGACGCGGCCCGCACCGGGATTGCCGCTTTGGAGGGGATACCAGGCCGGATGGAACCTGTTGATCTTGGGCAAGATTTTATGGTCATCGTGGACTTCGCTCACACACCCAACGCCTTGAAACGTGCCTTAGAAGCGGCGCGAGCCATGACTGGCGGAAATGTGATCGCTGTCTTCGGTTCAGCGGGCTTGCGCGACCGTGTGAAGCGGCGGTTGATGGCGCAAGTCTCGGCTGAACGGGCTGACCTGACCGTGCTGACCGCCGAGGACCCACGCACTGAATCGCTGGATGACATTCTGGCCGAAATGGCTGCCGGCGCCGTGAGCAGAGGCGGCGTGGAAGGGGAGACCTTCTGGCGCGTGCCCGACCGGGGCGAGGCCATTCGCTTTGCGCTTAGCCTGGCCCGACCTGGCGACCTGGTCATGATGTGCGGCAAGGCTCATGAGCAATCCATGTGCTTTGGGGAGATAGAATATCCCTGGGATGACCGCATAGCCACGCGCGCAGCCCTGGCTGAATATTTGGGCATCGAAGGGCCAGAGATGCCGCGCTTGCCGACTTCGAAGTAGAACAGCTTTCTTTTCATCCTTGACAGCCTCTGGTCTTTGCACTACGATATTCGAGAACAATCGTCATTGCCCAGTCATTGAACGGATTGACCCGAAAAATCTGAGAATCAGTACTTCACGAAAAAGGATCCAAGACCCGTCCGCGGGTCGCCCGGGGACTGGCTCCTGATCGTTTTTGTGAATTACTGAGAATATTTACCAATTTGATTCAGGAGTCGTGAGATGAGAACACAGCGATTTTTCCGTGGGATGATTTTCCTGGTGACGCTGGCTTCGTTTTTGTTCGCAGCAGCATTACCTCAGGATATTGTTTTCGCCGAAGATGTTGTCAGGCTGACCATCGAAAACGATAGCGATAGAGATATCTGGCTGAAATTAACTGGCCCTGCCTATTACTATTTGCATGTCAGAGCTGGCGAGACGAAATCCTATACACCGCTCAAGGGCGTATATGATTATACATATTATGCGTGTGGCACCTTTGTCAAAGGGGAGATTGACTTGAACACCCAAAAGACGATCGAAGTCCCAGATTGTGGTTATAAAGCCCATGCTGGCCAGCAGGATCCTGAAGACACACTGGATGGGGGGAAGATGTTGAATCTGGTCAACTTCACCATCGAGAATGATACAGGCGGCTACATGACGATGATACTCACCGGGCCAAGCGTCTATGTATTTACTTTCAAGCCAGATCAGGAAAGAGAATTCACCATCCCGATGGGTTATTACAATTACACAGCGTATGGATGTGGCGGCTCATTCAATGGCACATTATATGCTCATTTCAATAGGGTAAAGGAAATTGACTGTCCCTGAATGTAACTGCCAAATGAAGATTCGCCTCAAACCGACAAGAAACCAACCGCAGAGAACATTGAGTCCGCTAAGGTATAATGTCAAGATACTTTTCTCTTTCATCACCTACCCGATGCAAGGGTGATGGGTGCTCAGCGGTGATATCTTGCTTTGTTTGTAAGAAGATGCTCCCTTAAGGAGTTCGGTGGGATAAGACAGCTTGAGAGGATGAACCTTTGAAAAAGAAATCCCTCATCTTCTCCCTGGCTCTTGGTATCTGTTCGACAATTCAGGCTTTGTCAGTGCAATCGGCTCAAGCCTTATCGTGGGATTGGCTGGACACGGCATATTTTACGATCCTATATTCCGAAGGCGACGCCGAGTTATGCCAATCCATAGCTGGTTTCATTGACCCGCTCTATTCTACTCTAGCGGAAACGACTGGCCATCACCCTGAAACCCCAATCCTTATACGCCTGTACCTGGATGCCGAGGCATATCTTACTACCAACCTGATTGCTAAAGATAACGGGTTGGCATTGCAGAATCCAGATAGTCATGAAATTAGCCTGATTGTTTCTCGAATACCAAATAGGAATCCTGAAACCCTGGCAGCTATCATGCGGGCCGGGATTGCTCGATATTTCGTTGCCGATCTTACAGGCGATCAGTTGCCCTGGCCTCTGGCGGTTGGATTTGGGGAATACTATGCTGGAATGAAAGCCGCTGATATCGAGGGGAAGTTGAGCGCCCTACGTAATGCGCATCAAAAAAAATTGCAATTTAGTTGGGCTGAGTTGTTTCAACCGGATATCGTTCTCGAGGATCCCCAACTTACCTATGCTGAAAGTTACGCCCTGGCTTCATATTTGATCGAACGATATGGCCTCTCGAATTTCATGCGCCTGTTGTCAGCTTTCGAGATTGAACCTGGTTATCGTTCAGCTATCGAGAGCACGTATGGGGTGTCGGCCCGGGAGCTTGAAACGCTCTGGGAAGATTCGCTGGATACTTTCGTGGCGGGGCATTGGCAGAGAAACATCTTCGTTGATTATGACCTGACGTATGCGCAAGAATTACTCAATATGGGGGCATATACTGCCGCAGTGACCGAACTAAACCAAGCCATTCATATTATGCAAGCCAGCGGGCAAGATGCTTCCCAAGCAAGTTCCCTTGTGAATGTCGCCGAACAAGGTCGGGATGCCGGGGAGTTTGTCGCTGAAGCGCGCCAGGCTTTGGAAGATCATCTGTATGACGATGTTCTGGTGTTGGTTGCCGAGGCTCGCCAGGCCTATGCCGCTCTCGATGATTCCTCGCGAGATGAGGAGTTATCGGCATACCAGGCCAGGGCGCAGGAAGTTCTGTCCGTTCGGGAGGAACTAAATCGGGTGACCGGTTTACTGGCGACTGGTCAAATCGAAGCCGCGCGCATAGCCCTGGATGAGACCACAACTCGCCTTATCGCTTTAGGAGATTCCCAAGGAGTGGAACTAGCCCGGCAGATGCGCCACAGGATCAATTCTCTAAACAGAAAGATCACCGCTGGTCTGTTGATCCTGGGTGGGCTAATCCTCGTGTGGAATCTGTATTTACGTTGGCGTAACTTCAAATATTCTTCTGACAAGACTGAATCGGGCCTGGTGTGATGTTGGCGAAGAAACTCTTCGACTTGTTCATGAAGATGATCGCGCTGATCTTGGCGATTGCGTTGGTTATTAGTTTGATCGCCACTTTGGTGGGTTTCAATGTCGAACGCCTCCTGTTGGACCCCATCGTTCTAAAAAGTCTGTTGCAAGAGAATCAAATTTACAGTGATGTATTGCCGCAGTTATTCCAGGGGTTGATCCGGTTTGGGATTTCAGATCAGGCGCCGACCGATTCTCGAACGATGTTGGAAAACGCCGTCGAACATCTCACCGATGATGATTGGATTGAGCTGGTCAATATTTTGATCTCCGCTGATTGGACGCAATTGCAGGTCGAGGGCGCCATTGATGCGTTATTTGCCTGGTTAGAGGGGGAGCAGGCAGGGCTGAGATACGATCTCGATCTGGGCTTATTGAAACAAAGGTTCGACCAGGAGGCCAAAGACCAAATCGCTGAAAGGCTGGTGGCATCCTGGCCTGAATGTTTGGAGCAAGATATCAAGGTGATCGTAGAACTGAGTGCTGGCGAGATATCTCAGGAAATTCCCCTGTGCCAACCGGCTGGTCGGTACGCCTCTTTTCGCCAGCCGGTAATCGCCTCCGTAAGCTCATTTCTCGATGGGCTGTTCCAGACCACTGAATTGCCAGATCAACTTGTCTTCGAGCCTGGTGGAATTGATGGTGAGAGGATGGTTCGAATCCAGAGATATTTCAGTCGGTTGCAGGTCGGAGCGCGTTGGAGTCCGCTTATCATCCTGGCGCTGATGGGCTTGATCCTACTTGCAGTTCGTTCATGGGCAGCCGGATTTCGTTGGTGGAGTATTCCCCTGGTTGTGGGCGGCTTACTTTCGTTATCCTTAGCGCTAATAGCCGAGATGGCTTCGCAGGCGCTGATATTGCCATTCGCCTTTTCGCTACCTGAGGCGGTTACGACGGCCTTGGTGACGATTATCCATCTGATCTTTAATCCCATTTCGAAGGCGATCATGATCCAGGCGGCAGTCATTACCGGCGTGGGATTATCCATGTACGCAGGATCTCATCTGCTTGCGAGAAGAGGCGCACTTGAAATTGCTCAGTTCGAGTCTCTCCCACGTTCTATCGAAGTGGATCGTCAGAGATTAGAAACGCTACCTCATACCGGCGTTCGAGAAATGCTCACCTTGATTGGGCGGGATTTGAAACTGCGTCGGACGAACCGCTTGCTCTTGCGGTCTTTATGGATTACTGTGTTCATTTTCGGCCTTGGAAAACTGCTAATGGATTTGTTTGCTCCCGGCTATGGTTACCTCATTCCTTTCGGCAGCTTTTCGTTTCTTGTAGCTGGCGTCATTTGGGCAACCTGGAGAAAGCTACCTGCTGGACGCCTCGCCCGCCGTCTGGACGCGCGCTTTACCCTCTTCGACCAGTCCACAGCGGCCTTGGAGGTAGAGAGCGCCAGGACGCCGTTGACGTATCTACAAGGTCTACTCCTGGCCCAGGCTATCGGTCTTTTGCAGCGTATAGGTGCGGAGGTCAGAGGCTGGCCTCGAATACCGTGGCTCGAAATCCAATCGTTGCTGGCTACGTTTATCATTCTTGGAGGGGCATTTTACGCTTCACTCGGTTTTGCGTCAGAATCCCGGCCTGCTTTGGAGACACTGCCGCCGTTCGTGGGCGAACCTTTGAGTAGCTTGGCGGACAATCCTCGGCTTACACATCCATTCGAGTGGGATACTACTGAAAAAGCCGATGAAAGCGATGCTGCCAAAATGCCGGCCAACTCCGCCCAGGCAGCCATGCAAATTCTGGCGGAGGCGTTCGGTGATGAGGCCATGGCTGCGGATTTGGTGGGCGCGCTTCAGCACGGAGATCCAGAATCCGCCGCCGAAGCTCTGCGGCGTATGGCTGATCAGAGTGGTAACCTTTCGGATGCCACCCTAGATTCTCTGGCCAAGGCGATGCGCGCCTCGGCTGACCCTATTGCGCAATTCGCCCCAGACCTTGCCAACCAGTTGTTACGCACAGCTGGTGTGCTCGATGGCACTGGCGTAGCTGCTCAGGCCTTGCTGGATGGCGCCAAAAAATTATCCGAAATTTCACCGCTATATTCTGAGATGATCGAACAGCTCTCGGATAATGTAGCTGCCAATGACTATGCGGCTGCCGCCGAAACCCTCCAGCAAGCTGCGGACTTGATGACGCTCTTTGACCCCCAGTTAGCCCAAAATATGGCATCATATGTAGAGGCAGTCGCAAACCAAGATATCCAGGCGATAGGCGAAGCTTTGGAGCAGGCTTCGGCTGCTTTGGAACAAGCTGACCCCGATCTGGCGCGCGAGCTAACTAAGACCGGACGCGCCTTGAAGGGGGAAACCCCAGGCTTGACAGCCCGCGCCCTCGAAGACCTGGCTGAGAGCATGGCTACAATGAATCAGGGTGGTGATAGCAGTCCAGCTCCTGGCGATCAGCCGTCGAGTGGAATGGCAAGCAGCCTCCAGGCTGGGGATGTCCAGGCAGGCGGAGCGCAGGCCGGAGATCAGCCAGGTGGAGGCCTCGCCGCAAGCGTTGGGAACCAAATCAGTGAATCGAAAGAGGAAACCAGCAGCGAGATCGTTCTCGATTCTCTAAACACGGAAGTGCTATCCGTAGAACTCGATCCCGCTGAGACTGGTGGGAAGCCTGCTACCGGACCGGCCGAAGGGCCGCCTTCGATCTCCTTTGCGAGTCAAGCGGGATTTATCCCAGTACAGAATACCCAGGAGGAGTTATCCCGGACGGGATATGACTTGCTCATATTCCCGAGGAATTTGACGGATGCGATTCGAACATATTTTTCGCCTCGACCGTGATTCTCGACAGGAGACGGTCACCGAGATATTCGACGAACGTTTCATGCGCCGCATGGAACGTATTGCTTTGTATGCGCAGAGATTCTTGCGCGGGGGAATTGCTGGTGAACACCGCAGCCTGCACTATATCCCGGCGGCTGAGTTCAGCGGTCACCGCGATTACACCCCTGGCGATGATCTGCGCTTCGTGGATTGGCCGGCTGCGGCTCGCAGCGATGATGTTCTCGTCAGGTTGGGGGATGCTCCTCAAGATGTGACTGTCTATTTCTTGCTCGATTGCAGCCAGTCTATGGATTTCGGCCAACCGACGAAAATGCTGGCAATGCAGCGTTTGGCAGCCGCGTTGGTGTATATCGCCCTGGCTCATGGGGACAAGACTGTGATCAGCCCTTTTTCGACGGGGATCGCCAACTCGTTTGGGCCTATCCAGGGGCGGACGCGCTTCACGGAGGTGCTGAGATTTATCAGCAATTTGGCTATCGTGGAACACACTTCGATTACGGCCGCACTGCGCGCCGCAGCTGATCGGACTCCACGGGGTGGATTGTTGGTGATGATATCTGACTTGTTGACCAAAGAGCCCCTCGATATTGCTCTTCGCGGACTGATCTTGCCACGCTGGCAGGTGTTGATCTTGCATCTCCTCGACCCTCGCGAACTCGAACCGGATTTGCGCGGCAATCTGGCTTTGGAAGATAGTGAAACTGGTCAACAGATGATGTATGATCTCGATGCGAAAACACTGGCTGAATACAAGCGTCGTGTCTCTGCCTGGTGCGATCAGATCGAGCATTCATGCTTCTTGGCTGGAGCATCTTATGCGCGTTTCACCTGCGACCAGTCCCTTGAACGGTTGATTGTCCCTATGCTCCACCAGCGCCGTCTCTTGGAAGGACGCTAAAGACTTCGATGTCGTTCCTGACTCCTCTTGCTTTCGGTTTCCTCGGCATGCTGCCCGTTGTGGTGCTTTTGCACTTATTGCGTGAGCGACGCAAAGTCACGCGTATATCGAGCCTGCTCTTATGGTATTGGGCTGAAAAAGAGGTGCATGGTTCTCGTCTGCGCAGTGTTGTCTTCTCGATATTGTTGTTGATTCATCTTGTCATTGCAGTCTTGCTGGCGCTAGCCCTATCGCGGCCGGTTCTGTCGGGATTTGCTGGGGACGTCGAACGAAATTTAATCCTTATTCTCGATGCAACCACCTCGATGGCAGCTACCGACATCCAGCCCTCACGTTTTTCTGCTGCGCAAACCAGGGCAGGAGAACTGCTGGCTGCCCTATCGGAGGGAGATACCTTCGTTGTGATCGAAATGCGGGCAACCTCGACCATCTTGAGTCGGGGCAGTTTCGAGGAGTGGTCCTGGGCGCGTGAGTTGATCGCTTTGTCGAAACCGATCGGTGTGGGCGCAGAATGGCGAGGCGCGCTGATGTTAGCCAATGCTGTTGTTGATCCTGTTCGAGAGAATCGGATCATCGTCCTCAGCGATGCGGCGATCCCTGATTTGAGCCCCGCCTTGACCCCCGTGATGTACGTTCAACCCGAATGGGAGATCATCAATTCGAACGACGATGGGATGGGCCAACAGGAGGTCGAGAATGTTGCCATTGTTGCGCTTACTTCCCGACCGCTCCTCTCCGGTGAAACCCAGGTTTTGATGCGAGCGGTCAATTATGCAAATCAGGATGTCGAGCGCACCTTAAAGCTGTCGGTGGATGGGTTGCAGGCGGAGCAGAGAGATTTGAATATTCCGGCCAGTGGGATATTCGATCAAATCTGGACATTCACCCCGGATGTGGAGTTCATCGAAGTATTCCTGGTTGGCGCAGATGCCTTGTCCGATGATGACCAGGCCACTCTGGTGCTTGGCCAGGCCCCACTCGTCAAAACCCTGCTCGTCGCTCCACAGACCAACCCAGAGGGGGAAAGCAACGCCATCGAGGCCCTGCAGCACGGCCTGTCAGCCTTCCCCCAAGTCGTCCTGCGGGCTGTCACGCCGCAAGACTATCATCCGGCTTCGGGAGACGATCTGTATATCTTCATGGATTATCTTCCCGAAAAATTACCCAAGGGCAGCGTCCTGATTGTCAACCCCCCGATTGAAAATGCGCTCATCGAGGCCGGAGAACCACATGCAAATCTGAGTCCGATTACCGAGCCTGCTGCCGACCCCCTGGCGGCTGATATCGACTGGCGCGCCTTGCGAGTGGATCAGCTCACACCCTTGAGCTTGCCAGATTGGGCCAGCGTGGTGGTGTCCACCGCCGATGGGAAGCCCGTGATCTTCAGGGGCCGCACAGATGAAACGACGCTGGTAGGTTTGGCCTTCGACTTACGGGATAGTAATTTGCCAGAGAAGTTAGCCTTTCCGATATTGCTATCCAACATTCTTACCGAATTGGCAGCCAGGCATTTCCCGACCGCGCTCGAACCAGGTCTGGCATACAGCGTATCCCCTGGGCGTTTCCAGGAGGATATTCGTGTGATGGGCGCGGATGGCCAGGAATGGGTGCTCGAACCTGGGTTCGACCCGATATTCCCGGGGGTGTTTTCCCCCGGCCTGTACACCGCGCGCGGGTTGGATGCTTCGGGGAACAGGTGGGAGGAGCGTTTTGCTGTGAATGTTGGCGCATCTATCGAGTCGGATTTGAATCCCCGGGTTGCGCCAGAAGCAAGCGTGGTTGCATTGCCAGAACCGGTTAGTTTGCAGAGTGATGTCGAAATCTGGCCTGGGCTGGTTTTTGCGCTATTAGCCATCCTGGCAATTGAAAGTTGGTTGGCATGGCGGTAACTATTCGTCACCCCGAATATCTATGGATCTGGCCTGCGTTGGCAGGGTTGGCGGTCTTCTTGGCGTATCGGCGCGCTTCACGCTCATGGCTGGCTATCCTCATCCGCTGGCTTTTGTTGGCTTTGCTGGTTCTGGCGGTTGCCGAACCTGTGTTGGGTGAAGGAGGGAGCCGCCAAACCATCGTCATTTTGGAAGATCAATCTGCTTCCTTGAATGAATCCGGGCAGGCGCAGGCGCTTCGGGTCGTAGAGCAGCTATTAACAATCTATCCCGCGGCGATTCTGAATGCTTTCTGCGCAACAACTCGCCCGCTGGCGACTCCCGGTGATAGTGAGATTGCTGAGGATTCCGAGTGCGAGGCAACCAACATCGAATCAGCCTTGAACCTTGCTGGCCAGATCATCGGCGCCGGGCAAGGCAGGGTCATTTTGATTTCCGATGGACAGGAAACCCATGGTTCTGCCGAGGAGGCTGCCCGGCGACTAGCTGTCAGGGACGTTCCGGTAGATGTCTGGTATATCTCCTCTCAGCTATCCATGGAAGATGTGCGTCTGGATCTGCTGACCGTGCCGCCGATCCTTTACGAGGGACAGGCCTTCGACGCTGAAGTCGAGATCACTGCTTCATTCGGAACATCGGCCACGTTGCGGCTTAGCGAAAAGGATATCGTCATCGCGGAGCGTGAGGTGAGGCTTGCGGAAGGCCTCAACACATTCCGCTTCCAACAAACGGCAAGGGAGGCAGGGTTGATTGGGCTTACTTTGGAAGTTTCCGCCGCCAGCGATGGGGTGCCTCAGAACAACACTGCCAGTGTGGTTGCCCAGGTGTATCCCGCGCCGCGTATTTTGATTGTATCCAATCAGCCCAATGAGGTATTCCATAGTGTTCTCCAAACGGTCGGAATCGAATTCGATGTGCTGAGCACAGCCGAATTGCCAACCCGAATGTCCGATCTGGCTAACTATCAGGTCATCTTGCTGGAGGATGTTGGCGCCAATGACTTCTCCCTGGAACAAATGGCGCTGATCGAGTCCTTCGTGCATGACGAGGGCCGCGGGTTGATCACCACAGGGGGCTCGCACAGCTATATCCTGGCGGGCGATAAGGGCACTCTATTAGAAACAGTGCGCCCGTTGGAGATGAAACCACCTCCCAAACCAGAGCAAGGCCAGGTGACTTTGCTATTGATTATTGACAACTCTGACAGTATGGCCGATCTCAGTGGATCTATGTTCGATAGCCCCGAAAAGATCGCCCTCGCTCGTCAGGCAGCGGTGCTGGCGAGCCAGGCGTTAGAGGCAGAGGATTATTTAGGCATTCTCGTTTTCAGCGATACCCCGGAATGGATCATCAATTTCAAACAGGTGGGATCGGGCGCTTACCTGGCGGCGATCCACACACAAATTGCACAGATCACGACAATGAAGGGAACGAATATCAAAGCCGCCCTCGATGAGGGTCTACCAGCGCTCGTCGCGACGACGACCGGGGCTAGGTATGCGATCTTGCTGACCGATGGCCGCGACATCGAGCATGAGATTGGTGATTATGAACAAGTTATTCACGAAGCCCGACAGCAAAAAGTTACGCTTTCCACGATCGCGTTTGGGAAAGACGCCGACGTGGAGCTTCTTACCCAGTTTGCTGAATGGGGGCACGGGCGATTTTATAGCGTGGAGACTGCTGAGACGCTACCCGTTCTGATGGCCGAAGAAGCTGCTCGCATCAGTGAAGCGCCAGTAACGGAGGGAGCGTTTCCGCCTGAAGTTGGCGATATTCACCCAATTTTGGTTGGCCTTCTCCTTGATTCGATGCCCATGCTGAGTGGCTATCATGCTCTCGAACCCAAATCATCTGCGGAAGTGATTTTACAAACTGGAGATGGAGACCCCATTCTGGCAGTCTGGCAGTATGGCCTAGGGCGTTGCGTAGCCTGGACATCCGACCTGGGTGAAGTATGGGCCAATGACTGGTTGACCTGGGAGGATTTCGGCAGGTTGTGGGCGCAGACGATCATCTATACGCTCCCTGATCCTTCCTTGGGTCAGTTGCGTCTTTCGACGGCGGTCAACGGTCAAACTGTGGCCATTACCGCTGAATCGCTTGACGATGCCGGACGCCCTATCTCCCTTGCGCCTACCACAGTTACGATCATTGCCCCGGATGGAGTCAGTTCGGAAATCCCATTGTTAGAAGCGTTTCCCGGACGATACCAACAGTCCGTGAAAGTTTCCATGAGCGGTCCTTATCACGTTATGGTCGTTCAAATGGCCGAACAGCAAGCACGTCGGGCTGAGGCAGGCTTTGTCATAGATTATTCTCGAGAATTTTTCTCTGATGGTTCTGGCGAAGCTTATCTTGCCACCCTGGCGACCATCACCGGTGGCCAGGTTCTTTCTGAGGAGATACTTCGAAATCAAGCCGAAGCTGCAAATCCTATAGAAATTTCGAAGGTAATTCCTCTTTGGCCCTATTTATTGGCTGCGGCCGCGATTCTGTGGCCATTCGATATTGCCATTCGTCGTTGGCGCATGCCATGGCAATCATCCTAAGGAGGCATAATTATGACGACAATAAACGATCTTCGGGCGATCACCCTGGAAAAATTCCTGACCCTGGCTCGATCTATCGAAGAAGAGGTGAGTAAAGTTATCGTTGGGCAGCGCGAGCTTATCCGCCACACGTTGATCGCTTTGCTTTCAGGAGGTAATGTGCTCTTGGAAGGCGTGCCTGGGTTGGGCAAAACTATGCTGGTTCGCACGCTGGCTCAAGCACTCGATTGCACTTTCAGTCGTGTCCAGTTTACCCCAGACTTGATGCCCGCCGATATAGTTGGCACGATGATCCTAGTGGAAGATGAATCAGGAAACAGGATGTTTCGCTTCGAAGCCGGGCCGGTGTTTGCAAACTTACTTTTAGCCGACGAGATCAACCGCGCTACCCCTAAGACGCAATCGGCGTTGCTGGAGGCCATGCAAGAACATTCTGTTACTGTCTCGAAGACGACGCATAAATTGAGTGAGCCATTCTTCGTGCTGGCTACGCAAAACCCGATCGAAATGGAAGGCACCTTCCCGCTGCCTGAAGCCCAACTCGACCGCTTCTTCTTCAAGTTGAATGTAGCATTTCCTTCCTGCGAAGAGCTGGTAGAGATCGCCAATCGCACCACAGGTGAAGGACTCCCTCAAGCCAGGCCAGTCGCCAGCGGATCCGATGTGATTGCTATGCAAGCGTTAGCTCGCGGGGTTCCAGTGCCAGAACATATTACCTCTTATGCAGCTCAATTAGTGCGCGTCACGCACCCTGATGATGACAACGCCCCTGTTCTGGTGCGACGTTATGTCCGCTATGGCTCCAGCCCGCGCGGCATGCAAACTTTGATCCTGGGAGGAAAAGTCAACGCCTTACTGGATGGACGCGCCAGCCTCGCCGCAGAAGATTTGCGGGAGATGGCCGCTCCTGCTCTACGTCACAGGCTGCTCTTGAACTTCGAGGCTCAAGCAGAGGGATTGACGCCTGATAGTATCATCCAGGAAGTGCTCGGGAAAACGAAAATTGTCTCGTGACCGATGGAAGCATGACCTAGTGCTATATAAAATCAAAACGCCCAAGGTCATTCCCTTTGGCGTTTTCCTACAGTCAGTACTTCACGAAAGAGGATCAAAGACCCGTCCTCGGGTCGCCCGGGGGATGGGCTTCCAATCTCTTTCATGATGTACCGATAGTCGGGACTTCACGAAAGAGGATCAAAGACCCGTCCTCGGGTCGCCAGGGGATGGGCTTCCAATCTCTTTCATGATGTACCGATAGTCGGGATGGTGGGATTCGAACCCACGACCTCGCCGACCCGAACGGCGCGCGCTAGCCGGACTGCGCTACATCCCGAGCATGCGGCGGGATTATATCGTACCCGGATTGCTTTGGCAAGGTGCGCGCTCACAAACCTTTTTCAGGAAGTCCAACGCCCAATTTTCGGACACACGAACCGGGGCTGTCGAGGTATAATCTTCTCTTGAGATAAAAGCCTTCTCAGTGGATATATTCTTGACAATTCCACATTCGAATCGGAGAACCGTCCCGAAGGTTTTTTAGCGCGCTTTGTACTTTTGAGGATAACCTTCGGGCGGGTTCGACCAATCGAGACATTGCTAAGTGTATTTGTAACTACTCAGCCAAACGGGGAAGTTCCCGAAAAAAGGGTGTGCGAAGGGGGCGCAGCCCCCTTCGCACACCCTTTTTTCGGGCTAATCCGTTCGATGGCTGAGCAGTTACGTGTATTTCACAATTTGTGACAAAAAAAGAGGAGTCAGGTTATGTCTGGACATTCGAAGTGGTCTACCATTAAACGTAGAAAGGGCGCCGAAGACGCCAAGCGAGGCAAAATCTTCACCAGACTTGCCAGAGAAATTGCCATCTCGGCCCGAAAAGGGGGCGGCGACCCAGAAATGAATACCGCCTTGAGTTTAGCAATCACCCGCGCCAAATCAGCCAACATGCCTAAAGAAAATATCGAACGCGCCATCCGGCGCGGCACCGGCGAAGATAAAGACAGCGCGGCTTTCGAAGAGATCACCTATGAAGGGTATGCCCCCTTTGGCGTCGCCTTGATGATCGAGTGCGCCACCGATAATCGCAATCGCACAGTAGCCGACCTTCGCCATGTCCTGACTCATCATGGCGGCAGTATGGGCGAGGTCGGTTCAGTGGCCTGGCAATTCGCACAGTCGGCCTATTTCACGATTCCCGCAAAGGGGAATGACGAGGAAAAAATCTTCGAGTTGGCGGTCCTGGGCGGCGCGGATGATGTGATCAGTGACGACGATGAGATCGAAATCATCGGCAATGCATCTTCCTTCAAACCGGTCTACGAATTACTCGAGGGCGCGGGCATCGAATTCCATGAGGCCGGTCTGCGCATGATTCCTAAACAGGCGATAGACCTGAAAGTTGATCAAACCGTCAAGGTGTTGAAGGTCATCGAAGAGATAGAGGATCTGGATGATGTCCAGGACGTCTACTCGAATTTGAATATCACCGATGAGGCCCTGGCGGCCTTCTCGGCGGATTGATCATTTATGCTGGTCCTGGGGATTGACCCTGGTACGGCGACGACAGGGTATGGGTTGGTACGTGAGGATGATACGGGCAGGCTCTTCGCCGTGGATTTTGGGGTGGTGCGGTCTCCCGCGCAGGATACTATGCCCCAGCGCTTACTCCAGATCTATCATCAAATCCAAGAGATCGTTTCTCTCCACCGACCAGATAGCAGCGCGGTGGAGAAGCTGTTTTTTCAAAGCAATGTGCGCACAGCCATGAGCGTCGGACAGGCCCGGGGTGTGGCCCTCCTGGCTCTGGCGGAAGCCCAGATTCCTGTTGCGGAATACACCCCCTTGGAGGTCAAACAGGCCGTTGTAGGATACGGCAACGCGGATAAAAAGCAGATACAACAGATGATCCGCGCTTTGCTAGGGCTGGAAGATATTCCAAAGCCCGACGATGCCGCGGATGCTTTGGCTGTAGCCATTTGCCATTTGCACAGCTATCGGCTGGCTAATCTGCAGGAGTGAGGCTCTTCAGGGAGTTTATCCATGATCGCAAATATTACCGGGCGCGTAACGGATGTAAAATCGGATCGAGTGGTGATTACTGTCGGCGGAGTGGGTCTTTTCGTCTTCCTCCCAGAGCTCCTACGCCAGACCTTGCGAGCAGGGGAGACGATATCGCTGCATACCTATCTGGCTGTGCGTGAGGATTCGCTGACTTTATATGGTTTTGCCACCGCCGAGGAGCGGGAATATTTCGTCCTGCTGTTAGGTGTCAACGGCGTCGGGCCGCGCCTTGCTCTGGCGACCCTCTCGACGCTGAACCCCGCCGCCATCCGCCGGGCGGTAGTTTCAGAGCAGCCCGAGATGTTCACGCGCGTGCCCGGGATCGGGGCCAAAACCGCCCAACGAGTTTTGCTCCATCTCCAGGGACGGATCGAAACGCCTGGCGAACTGGAGGCCATTGCCGGCTTTGCCGACGCCGACACCCAGGTTGTCGAAGCCCTGGTAGCTCTGGGGTATAGCGTCGTCGAAGCCCAGTCCGCCGTACAGAGCATCCCCAGGGACGCCCCCGACGACGTCGAAGAGCGCATCCGGCTGGCGTTGCAGTACTTTGCATAGCAAAAACTAGACAATCCGTATTCTTTCGAGTATCATTTGTCAGCTTGTTGACCGTCGGAAAAGGCGACAAGTAGCCACTTTATTTCAAAGGACCATACATGGATGCAACCATCAAGTTATTGAAAGAACTTACCGAAGCGCACGGCGTGCCCGGATACGAAGCCCCCATCCGGGCCGTGTTACGCAAACACCTGAAACCCCTGGGGGAATTATCCGAAGATAAGCTTGGCAATCTGATCTGTGAAAAACCAGGCCGCGCCGAAACCCCCCGCGTGATGCTGGCTGGACACATGGACGAGATCGGCTTCATGGTCAAGCATATCACCAAGGAAGGGTTTCTTCATTTTTTGCCCTTAGGCAGCTGGTTCGATCAGGTTCTGCTCGGTCAGCGGGTGGTGATCAAGACGAGCAAGGGAGATGTAGTCGGCGTGATTGGCGCGAAGCCGCCGCACATGCTCACCCCGGAAGACCGCAAAAAAGTCGTCGAAAAGAAAGAGATGTATATTGACATCGGCGCGACTGGCCAGGAACAGGTGGACGAGATCGGCGTCAGGGTGGGTGATCCTGTCATCCCGCGCGCTGATTTTGTTCCCCTGGCGGGCGGCGAGACTTTCATGTCGAAAGCCTTCGATGATCGCATAGGGACAGCGTTGATTGTCTCAGCGTTAGGGAAACTCAAGGAACAGGACCACCCCAACACTGTCGTTGGCGTCGCCACGGTTCAAGAAGAGGTCGGCCTGCGGGGGGCGGCGACCAGCGCCTGGTCCGCAAATCCTGATGTCGCCATTATCCTCGAAATTGATATTGCCGGCGACGTGCCCGGCATCAAGCCGGAAGAGTCATCCGTCAAATTAGGCGGTGGCCCCTCGGTGTTGATCTACGACGCCAGGATGATCCCCAACCTGAAACTGCGCGATTTCGTGATCGCTACCGCCAAAGAACTCGAAATCCCTGTGCAATTATCGTATGTGGAGGGGGGCGCTACCGATGGCGGCATGATCCATATGTTCAAGACGGGAGTCCCCACTGTGGTTCTCGCGGTGGCCGCCCGTCACATCCATTCGGATAGCTCGATCATTCACCGTCGCGATTACGACAACGCGGTGGAATTGCTGGTGGCCTTGCTCGAACGCCTGGACGCAGCCACTGTGAAAGGTTTTACAGAATAACACATACTCCCCGATAAGAGAGGCGCATCTCTTTTCGGTAGTTCTGGAAACACACTCCTTTGCCCCGGAGGAAAGATGTCTGATCTGATTAAACGAATCACTACAGACCTTCAACAGCAAATCGAAGCCTTTCAGCCCGTATACGAGATCCGCGATATTGGCACAGTGCTGGAAGCTGGGGACGGCATCGCCCGCGCCACTGGTCTATCGGAAGTCCGTTCCCAAGAATTGGTGCAGTTCGAGAATGGCGTGATAGGGATCGCTTTCAACCTGGAAAAAGATACCGTGGGCATCATCATCATGGGTGAATACGCCGGCGTCCGAGAGGGGATGACTGTGCGATCCACCGGCCGCATTGCCTCTGTGCCAGTGGGAGGCGGTCTGGTTGGCCGCGTGGTCAACGCCCTGGGACAGCCCATTGACGGCAAAGGCCCAATCCAATTCGATGGGTATCGTCCTATCGAGCGCATCGCCCCCGGGGTAGTGCAGAGAAAAGACGTTGATACGCCTGTAGCGACTGGGATCAAAGCCATCGACTCCATGACCCCCATTGGGCGGGGTCAGCGCGAATTGATCATCAGCGACCGCCAGACCGGCAAGACAGCTATTGCCCTGGACGCCATAATCAACCAGAAGGGCAAAGACCTGGTTTGTATCTACGTTGCCATCGGCCAGAAGAAGGCCGCCGTCGCGCGAACCGTGGCAACCTTAGAGCGGTTTGGCGCCATGGAACACACCATTGTTGTGGTGGCCTCGGCTGAGGAGCCGGCTGCTTTGCAGTACATCGCTCCCTACGCTGGCTGCGCCATGGGGGAAGAGTTCATGGAGACCGGACGCGATGCCCTGGTGATCTACGACGATCTTTCCAAGCATGCCTGGGCTTACCGTCAGGTTTCGCTGCTCTTGCGTCGCCCCCCTGGACGTGAGGCGTATCCTGGCGATTTGTTCTATCTGCACTCGCGTTTGTTAGAGCGCGCCGCTCGTCTGGCGGATCAATATGTGATCACGCCCAAAGATTTTCCCGGGCAACTGGCTAACGAATCTGATGCCGTCAATGGGAAAGTCTATGGCGGCCCGCTCTCCGCGCATGATGCAGACGAAGCCCGCAAAGCCATGGGACAGGCTGACGCTTACAAGATTGCCAAAGTACAGGGCACTGGCGGTTCACTGACCGCCCTGCCCATCATCGAGACCCTGCTTGGCGATGTGTCGGCGTATGTGCCAACCAACGTGATTTCGATCACCGATGGGCAGATCTATCTGGAGAACAACCTCTTCTATGCCGGTATTCGCCCGGCGGTGAACGTAGGCCTCTCGGTTTCGCGTGTTGGCGGCGACGCTCAAACGAAGGCGATGAAGCAGGTCGCTGGCCGTTTGCGCCTCGATATGGCCGCCTTCCGTGAGCTGGCTGCCTTTGCTCAATTCGGTTCCGATCTGGATGCAGCTACCCAGGCCCGTCTCAATCGAGGTCAACGTTTGCAGGAAATTCTCAAGCAGCATCAATACGAACCGGTTCCTCTGGCTAATCAGGTCATGACGATCTTCGCGGGCACGCATGGCTTCGCAGATCAAGTCCCCCTCGACCGGATGCGCGAATGGGAGGAGGCCCTCAATCGTTATCTGGATACTTCTCATCCTGATATTGGGCGGGTGTTGGAGGAACAGGGACGTTTCATGGACGACACACAAGTGAAACTGCGCGCCGCGCTGGATACTTTCCGCTCAACCTGGAGGTGAGTCAGACTATTAGACTAATATGGCTAACGCTCGAGAAGTACTCTTACGCATAAGAAGTGTCAAGAACATCGCCCAGGTTACCCGGGCTTTACAAGCTGTCAGCGCCAGCAAAGTCCAGAAAGCCATGCAGGCGATGTACCGCACTCGTCCTTATGCGACCAAGGCATGGCAAGTGCTCACGCATATCGCCGCTCAACCTGGTCGAAAGAGTTTGCATCCCTTGTTAGTCGAGCGTGACCAGGTCGGTAAAGCCCTGGTTGTTCTCATCAGCGGAGATCGGGGACTGGCGGGCGCATATAATGCCAATATCGTTCGTTTTACCATCAAGCATTTTGCGGATTACCACGTGCCGGTGCGCTATATCACCATTGGCCGCAAGGGACGCGATATGATGATCCGCCGCCGACAGGATATTTTAGCTGAATACAGTAATCTTCCGGCTGCTCCGGCGTTTGAGGATGTTTCAGCCATCGGGCGCCAGGCTGTAAACGAATTTTTGTCTGGCAATGTTGATGAGGTTTATCTGGTATATACCGACTTCGTCAACATGGTCAAACAAGACCCAAAAGTCAAGAAATTGCTCCCATTGGAGATTGATACTGGCGAGGGGCGGGTAGAAGCGTTTGGCGATACACATGCAGGGGCCGAGGCGACGTATATTTATGAACCTGGACAAGAGCAGATTCTGGATGAAATCGTGCCGCGCTTTACGGCATTGCAGGTGTACCAGGCTGTGATGGAATCGCTAGCTAGCGAGCACGCCGCTCGTATGGTGGCGATGAAGAACGCTACAGAAAACGCCACTGAGTTGAGCGCTGCCTTGCAACTCGAATACAACAAGGCTCGCCAACAGGCAATTACCAGCGAGATGTTGGATATTGCTGGCGGCGCGGAGGCTCTAGCGAAGAGTCAGTGAACAGTGAACAGTTAGCAGTAGGCAGTGGGCAGTGAGCGGGAAATTGTTCACTGACAGCCGCATACGGTTGACTGGACAATGGAGGTAGGTATGGCAAAGGCGAAAGGCCGAATCTTACAAATCCAGGGTGGGGTTGTCGATGTGGAGTTTCCAACAGGCGAACTTCCGGAAATCTACGAAGCGTTGGAGATTCCTCAAAACGGCGGCGCGCCCCAGATATTAGAGGTTCAGAAACACCTGGGAGATAATTGGGTCCGTTGTGTGGCAATGGATACAACGGACGGGCTTCAAAGAGGCGTTGATGTTTATGGCACAGGAGCGCCTATCCGGGTTCCAGTTGGCCCGATCACGCTGGGACGGGTTTTCAATGTTTTGGGTCGCCCTGTCGACGGCGGCGAGGCGGTTGAAGCTGATCTCTATTATCCGATCCATCGCCCGGCGCCCCCCTTCGAAGAACAATCCACCCGTGTGGAAGTCTTCGAGACCGGCGTCAAAGTGATTGATTTGATCGCCCCCTTCACCAAAGGCGGCAAGACCGGCATCTTCGGCGGCGCAGGCGTAGGAAAGACGGTCATCATCATGGAATTGATCCGCTCGGTTGCCAAGGAGCACGAGGGCAACTCGGTTTTCGCCGGCGTGGGCGAACGCACACGTGAGGGCACCCAACTCTACCGAGAAATGATCGAATCGGGCGTAATGAAAGATACCGTCATGGTTTATGGCCAGATGAACGAGCCGCCGGGCGTGCGATTGCGAGTCGCTTTGAGCGCGCTTTCAATGGCTGAATACTTCCGCGACCAAGGCCGCGATGTACTTCTATTCATAGATAATATCTTCCGCTTCAGCATGTCTGGTTCAGAGGTCTCGGCGTTGCTTGGCCGTATGCCCTCCGCGGTAGGTTATCAACCAACTTTGGCAACCGAGATGGGTGAGCTTCAAGAACGTATTACTTCGACGCGCAAAGGTTCGATCACTTCTATGCAAGCGGTGTACGTCCCCGCCGATGACTACTCCGATCCTGCGCCAGTGGCTACCTTCACCCATCTGGATGCGACCATTGCGCTCGAGCGCTCGATTGTCGAGAAAGGCATCTACCCTGCTGTGGATCCGCTGGGTTCGACCTCTCGTATCCTCGATCCGTTGATAGTGGGTGATGAACACTATCGCACCGCTCGTGAAGTGCAGCAGGTTTTACAGCGATATAAAGATTTACAGGATATCATCGCCATCCTGGGCATAGACGAATTGAGCGAGGATGATAAACTCATCGTCTCGCGCGCCCGGAAAATCGAGCGATTCTTCTCACAGCCGTTCTTCGTTGCTTCGCAATTCACCAACCTGGAAGGCAAATACGTTCCCATTCGCGAAACCGTTCGCGGTTTCCGGGAAATTCTGGACGGCAAATGCGATGATCTGCCTGAACAAGCATTTCATATGGTCGGCGCGATTGATGAGGCGCGAGAGAAGGCTGAGAAGCTAGACGAGAGTGTTTAAGGTTCAAGTGTTCCGGTGTCAAGTTTCGCGGACGTTAGATACGTGACACTTGACACGTGACACGTGACACCGGAGAACTTTTATGCCCATTCGTTGTGAGATAGTCTCCCAGGATCGGATGATCTTCGAAGGCGATGTGGACACAGTCGTATTGCCCGGCGCGGAAGGTGAGATGGGAATCCTCCCTCGTCATGCGCCGCTGTTGACCACGCTGAAATTTGGCGTCATAAAAGTGCGGTCGAAGGGAAAAGAGGAAGTGTTTACGGTTTCCGGCGGCGTCGCTGAAGTACAGCCGGATATCGTGACTATTTTGGCTGACGCAGCCGAAAACGTCGAAGAAATAGACGTTGCGCGCGCCGAAGCTGCCAGAGAGCGCGCCGAGAAGTACCTGGCTGAAGGCCCTCCGCCCGATTCCGATGCCTACCTGAAGATGGAGGCCGCCCTGCGCCGCTCCAGGCTGCGCCTGGATGCCGTGCGCCGATATCGTGGGATCGGCGGCCCTCGCACGACGCTGTCGCCGACGACGGAAGATGAAGAATAGGATTACATGGCCCTTTTCTCGAAAGACCTGGGAATCGATTTGGGAACCGTCCGGACTCGGATTTCTGAGGACGGACAGGTGATATTGCAGGAACCCACGGTGGTGGCGATTGCCATTGATGAGCAAAAAATCGTCTCCCTTGGACAGGAGGCTCAGGAGATGTATGGGCGTGTTCCTGAATCCCTGGAGGTTGCCTACCCCCTCCAGAACGGCGTCATCGCCGATTACGAGGTCGCCGAAAAATTGCTCGAATACCTGATCAAGAAGGTCAGCAGCCCGGTGCGCGTTTTCAGGCCTCGGGTGATGATGTCGGTGCCCTATGGGGTGACCAGCGTCGAACGTCGGGCTGTCCATGAAGCTGCTCTGGAAGCCATCAAACGCGATGTCTTCCTGATCCAACAACCGATGGCAGCGGCGTTGGGCGTGGATTTGCCTTTTCACACGCCTACCGGCAACATGATCATTTGTTTGGGAGGCGGCGCAAGCCAGGCGGCCGTGCTGGCCATGTATGGCATCGTCTCCGCCGAGACGGTGCGCACTGGCGGATTGCAGCTAGACGATGCTATCATGACTTATATCCGCCGCAAATACGGGTTGGTCATCGCTCAACCTACGGCGGAGCGAATCAAAATCGAAATCGGCGCGGCCGTTGCTCAGGATGAGGAAGCGAGCCTCGAGTTCCAGGGCCAGGATTCGGTGACGGGTTTGCCGAGGCCGTTGACCTTGACTACGGGCGAGGTGGTCGAGGCGGTGCAAGAGCCTTTGAGCCAGGTCGTCGAGACAGCCCGCCGGGTGTTGGAAAAAACCCCACCCGAGCTTGTATCGGATATCATTGACCGCGGCATCGCGGTCTGCGGCGGTATGGCGTTGCTTCGCGGAATCGACAAGTTGTTGACGAAAGAGCTTGGCGTCCCCGCCTACCTGGTAGATAATCCCACCACTTGCGTAGCAGAAGGCGCTTCTTTAGCCCTCCGGCCTGGGGTTTACGCCAAGATCAAACGCAATCTGCCCCCGGTTTAACTGTTGGGAAACGCCCGAAAACAAAGGCGGGGGCGTGCGCAGCACGCCCCCGCCTTTGTTTTCGGTACAATCTGTTCTTGTCATTTCAAATAATAGGACATCTTCTGCAGGTGCGTCGCCGGATCAATATATTCGACGCGCACCCCTTCGGGGACCGAGATTTGAATAGGCGCATAATTGAGGATCGCTTTCACACCCGCCTCGACCAGTTGGTCGGTGACCTCCTGGGCATGATTGGCTGGAGTAGCCACCATGGCTACTTTGATACTCGCCTGTTGGATAGCTTTGCTCATCTCGGAGATATCCTGGACGATCAGATTGCCAATTTTCTTGCCGATTTTCCCGCTATCGTTGTCGAAGATCATCGTCGCCTGAAAGCCGCGATCCCGGAAACCCTGATAGTGGGCCAGCGCGTTTCCCACATCTCCCGCACCGACGATGGCCATATCCCACACAACATCGAGATTGAGTATCCGACGCAATTGCTCGCTGAGATACTTGATGTTATAGCCTGTGCCTTGCTTGCCGAACTCGCCGAATTGGGAAAGGTCTTTGCGTATTTGCGCTGCGGAGACGCCAAGCCGTTCCCCCAATTCCTTGGAGGAAGTCACCCTCTGACCTTCTTGAGCCATCCGTTGGATAGCGCGTAGATAGATAGGTAACCGACCGATAACGATGCCGGGGATGTCGCGCTTTGTCATAATTCGTACTCCTGATAGGTTTTATCTACCCTGTTGATTTACTGAGGCAATTATAGCACAAGCAAAACAAAGATAGCCCTAATGATATGGGTGTGTTTCAGACGAGTTGAGAAGGTCCGAAAAAATGGGTGTGCGGGGGGTGTACACCCCCCGCACACCCATTTTTTCGGTCTCTCTTCAACTGAAATGAAACGCACCCTAATGATATAATTCGATAGAATTCCGAGAATATTATGTTCATTGACGAAATCAAAATCCACGTGCGCTCTGGCCGCGGCGGAGCTGGGATGGTCCATTTTCGCCGAGAAAAGTATGTCCCCTTCGGCGGGCCTGACGGCGGCGATGGCGGGCGCGGCGGCGATGTGATCTTCCAGGTCGAACCGACTTTGAATACGCTGTCCTCTTTTCGCCGCAGGACTCAGTTCATCGCTCGGGATGGCGCAAAAGGCGGCGTGAATAACCGATCTGGCAAATCTGGCGAGCATCTGGTTTTGCTGGCGCCGCCTGGCACATTGGTCTACGATGACGATGCCGGTGAGTTGTTGGGTGATCTCACCGATCCGGGGCAGACCCTGATTGTCTGCAAGGGAGGGCGTGGGGGACGCGGAAATGCTCGTTTTGCTACCTCTACCAACAAAGCCCCGCGCATCGCAGAAAAAGGGGAGCCGCCGGAAGAGCGTCATCTGCGGCTGGAGCTGAAACTCATCGCTGATGTGGGTCTGGTGGGCGCGCCCAATGCAGGGAAATCAACCCTGCTGGCTGCCGTGACCAACGCCAAGCCCAAGATCGCGCCCTATCCCTTCACTACCTTGCAGCCCAACCTGGGGGTGGCGGAATTGGATGGCGAAACCACCCTGATATTGGCGGATATCCCTGGCCTGATCGAGGGGGCGCACCAGGGAGTCGGCCTGGGGCATGAGTTCTTGCGCCACATCCAGCGCACCCGTGTGTTGATCCACCTGTTAGATGGCCTGGCACAAGACCCTTTGTTGGATTTTGCGCAGATCAACACTGAGCTGGCGCTGTTCGATCCCAGGTTGGCCGAGAAACCTCAAATCGTCGCTTTCAATAAAATGGACCTGCTCGAAGCGCAGGAACGCTGGCCTGGAATTCGGGCCGAACTCGAAGGGCGCGGTTACGAAGCCTATGCCATCTCTGCCGTTGCTGGCGATGGCGTGCGTCAGGTTCTCTATCGCGTTCAGCAAATCTTAGAGGAATTACCCCCCGAACCCGTGCTGACCGCTGAAGAGCTGCCCGTCTATCGCCCGGAGGCCGATCCGCGCGAATTCAGGATCGAGCGCATCCCAGAGGGATACCGCGTGACGGGGCAATCTATCGAACGCGCCGCGGCGATGACCTACTGGGAATACGACCAATCCGCGCATCGTTTTCAGCGCATCTTGCAAACCCTGGGGATCGAAGACGCGCTGCGCGAAGCTGGCGTGCAGCCGGGCGACACGGTGATCATCGGGGGGCATGAACTGGAATGGTCAGATTAGTTGGGTAGTCAGGTGGTCAGGCAGTTGGGCAGTCTGGCTGGAATTTTGACGATATATGACTGTAGGACGAGAGACGGATTAGGCGATGAGAATCGGAATCTTTGGCGGCACTTTCGATCCCCCTCATATCGCTCACCTGATCCTGGCTGAAGAAGCTCTGAATCAGCTCGATCTCGATCTGATTCTTTGGGTGCTGACGCCAGATCCTCCACACAAACAGGGTCAGCCGATCTCGCCCCTGGAGCACCGCCTGGAGTTGCTCGAAGCGGCGATCTCGGATCATCCCCGGTTCGAGCTTTCGCGCGTCGATATCGACCGGCCGCCCCCGCATTGCGCAGTTGACACCGTACGCTTACTGCGAGAAAAGCACCCTGCCGCTGAGTTGATCTACCTCATGGGGGGAGACTCCCTGCGTGATCTGGCCTCCTGGCATACGCCTGCGGATTTCGTCTTGGCCTGCGACGCCCTGGGGGTGGTTCGCCGCCCGAATGCTGTCATCGCTCTCGAAGATTTGGAAACCCTCATTCCGGGGATCACGCCCAAGGTACAGTTCGTCGAAGCGCCCTTATTGGATATCGCCGCCTCTCGAATCCGCCACAGGATTCAGGCGGGGCTTCCCTATCGCTATTTCTTACCTACCACCGTCTACCGGATCATCCAGGCGCGCGGGCTTTATCGTGGGAGCATGACATGACCGATAAACACACTTTCCGAGCAGTGATCGAAGACCCTGGCGGGGGCGGCGCGTTCGTGCGCATCCCCTTCGATGTCGAAGAAACCTTTGGGGCCAAGCGCGTCAGGGTCAAGGCCGCCTTCGATGGCGAGCCATACCGCGGCGTCCTGGTGCGCATGGGCGAACCCTGCCACATCCTGATCGTGTTGAAGGAGGTACGCGCCAGGATCGGCAAGACCTTCGGAGATGAGCTTGTTTCATTCCAGCACCCACAAAACATTCCCCGGCACAGGCGTGAGAAAATACACCGTCACATTGCGATGCCAATCCACCCAATCCGCATCGCTGTATCCCAAATCAACCCAGTGACGCCCAGAAACTCCCGCGCCGAGGTCTTCGATAGTGGCAAAGCCGTAGCCGGGGATATAGACCTGTTGCCCGCGCATATAGTTGTACCAGGCGCGAATCACGCCGATGACCCCTTTCTGCAACGGCGCGCCGCTGGCTGTGGTCGAGCTGCAATAATCGGGGATGCCCAGGCGGCAGGGCGAATAAGAAGTGGCGTAGGCCTCCACTTTGCGCCAGTATTCGATCGTCGCGCCCCCAACATTTTCGGTGCGCATGACGATCATCGTGCCGTAGCCGACGATGCGCGCCTGGGGTTCGCGGACCACCCATTCGTCCTCGACTTGCCTGGTGATCTCCTGCCAGCCCTGGGCCTCCGGTCGCGCTTCGTAAATCACCCGCACACGCTGCGCTTTCAGCCCGTATTGGCCTGCCTGCACAACCTCGGTATGGTCTATTTCGACCTCGGACAGCGCTTGCTGGGTGACGCCAAAGGGCAGGGGTTCCTGTTCCAAAAGCACTTCCTCCCTCACGCGTACAACCTGGATTACCCCGTCCACAGGCAGTCTCTCTCCCTCGTCAGGCAGGCTGTAGTCTGAACCCTGCAAGGCGACCCCGGAGTCAGCAAGGGCTGCCCCGACTGTTGGACCAATGGAGCGTGTGCGATAGGTCTGACTTTGAAGGTGGAGGGTCAACGCCTGAGCGCGCGTCAACTCAGCCTGGATGGCCTGACCTTCCAGGGGAGTATCGGACGGGGGGTTGAGCTGGTCGCTGTGATACAGGGCGATGCCCTGTTCCCAGAGAGCCTCCCCCAGCATGCTGGCTGCCGAGGCGAAGATGTACTCCTGCGATCCGTCATGGAGCGTGATCGGTGTAGCCCTGCGCACTTGTAGACTGTGTGCAGGCGCGGGCGAGAGCGGTTGATCCAGGGCGATGAACATCCCATCGGCCAGAATGCGATCATCGGGACTTAGCCCCACCCCGGCCTCGGCCAGGAGGATCACAGGCGTTCGCTCGGCGGTCAGCATCGTATGGATCTCCCCATCCACATAGATCTGGATCTGCGCCGCCCGTTGGATCGAGACCTGATCCCCTTCCCGGAGCCAATCGCCGAGCGATGGCCTGACCAAATCGAACTCGCTGAGAGGGATCTGCGCGGCGCGCAACAAAGCCTTCACCGTGAGGGCGTTGGTCTGGTATGTCGACTCGATGCCGTCTATTTCGACGATAACCTGCTTACGCGTCAGAACGACAGCCAGCACTGCCCCGATAATGATGACGGCTATACCTGCTACGATCGCACGCCAGCGTTTTTGGATAGGCATAAATCGAATTCTAACAGAAACCCCTGGACAGGCGCTCCGGCGGCGCCCAGAAGATCCTCCTTAGTGCTGCTTCCTTTCGGACCTGACACGGTTCGCAGGTTTCTGCCGCGCCGGACCCATCCAGGGGTAGGTCGAGGTTACCTCAGGGCGATGGGAATGTCAACTATTTCCAGCCTCGCACGAATACGCCGATCATGATGATGACCACGATGACGATGGCGCCGACGATCAATTCGGGGAAGTGCGTCTTTGGGATGACCACGTCGTCCGGGTATAACGGCCTGGGAGTTGGCGTGGAGGTAGTATCTGCCTGTTGGATGGCAATGTCTGCCAGGGCATAGCCCGAAAGGAGCAGCCATAAACCAATCAAGATGAGGAGGAATAACCAGAGCAAATGGTTCGATTTCACGGGATCATTCTCCTTGGAGGTCAGGGTCGCCAATCAGCTAACAGTATTAAACCACACACTGGGAAAACCAACCCTCTCGTTCGAGCTCTTCCCAGCCAAAACTGAAAAAGGCGACGATCACCGAGGAGATCCGAGATGGCATTGCCGCTATACCCGAAGGCGACACAGAAGCCTTGTCGGCTTTTGGCATTGATTTCGCCGTTCGGCAATGCGCCGAATTGCTCGAGGCTGGCGCGCCGGGTATCCATATATACACCATGAATCGCAGCAAGCCTGCGGTGGGGATCGTCGCTCACCTCAGGGGAAAGGGTCTCTTATAAATGGGGATAAAAAAACACCCTGCTTCTCGGCAGGATGTTTTTTGCTGGGGGTCAGGGATTCGAACCCCGATTGACGGTTCCAGAGACCGCTGTCTTGCCATTAGACGAACCCCCACTGCGGGGAGAATTTTACCATTAGTGGAAATAATCGTCAAATTCCTCCCAACATCCTGTCATTGCGAGCTAAGCGAAGCAATCTCATCCATCAGCGCAGGAGATTGCCACGGGCTGCGCCCTCGCAATGACCAAGACAATAGAGTTTATCTTTCCTCAGCAATCTTCTCTAATTTCAAAATCGCCTTCTCGACCCGCTCGAGCACCTTCTCGCGCCCGATGATGGTCATCGTCTCGAAGATCGGCGGGCTGACCTCTCGGGCGGTGATCGCGTTTCGCAAGAAGCCGAAGACGTGCCCCGCTTTCAAGCCCAGTTCCTCTGCCAGGTCGCGCAGGGGGTGGTTGGCGGTCTCTTCGCTGAAATCGGGCAGGGAGACGATGATCTGCTCGATACGCTGGGCCATCTCCAGGGATTCGGCGGCGGTCATCTTCTTGCCCACCAGGGATTCGGGTTCGGGGTGGACTTCCTCTTCGAAGAAGAAGCCGCCTTTTTCAGGCGCTTCCGCCAGACTGCCCAGCCGTATCTTCAGGACATCGGCAACCTGATGCAATTTCTCGTCATCGCTGATAGGATAGCCTGCCTGCTCGAAGAAAGGTCTGATACGCGCCGCCAGATCGGCTGTATCCAGCTCGCGGATGTGCAGTCCGTTGAAATGATCCAGTTTGCTGAAATTGATCGCGGCCGGGGCAGGGTTGAGCTTCTCGATGCTGAATTTCTCGATCAGGTCTGCGAGGGTGAAGAACTCGGTCTTGTCATCGTAGCTCCAGCCGATCAAGGCCATCCAATTGACCACCGCCTCAGGCAAATAGCCCAACGCTGCAAAGTCGCTCAGGAAGGTGGATTTGCCCTCTTCCGATAGCGCCTCGCTGTCGCGCTTGCTCATCTTGCCCTTGCCATCTGGTTTGAGGAAGATCGAGGGGTGCACCCAGACGGGCTGATCCCAACCAAAGGCCTTGTAGATGTGTCCGTGGAGAGGGAAAGTTGGCAGCCATTCCGATGTGCGGATGGCGTGGGTGATTTCCATCAAGTGATCGTCTATCACCACGGCCAGATGATACACCGGCAGACCGTTCGATTTCACCAGGATGGTATCATCCAAAGTGCTGTTTTCGACGCAGATATCCCCGCGGATCGCATCGGTGACGGTGATGCTCCCCTCGTAAGGCATTTTGAAACGGATGACATGTTCTTCTCCCGCCGATCTGCGGGCGTCAGCCTGGTCGAGGGGCAGGTCTCTGTCTGGGCAATCCTCTCTGTGCTGGCATCTTTGCCATGGCTCATCCGTTTCATCCGTCTCCGGTTCGGGGCAGAAACAATAATAGGCATGTCCACTTTCGACGAGCTGGCGGGCGTACTTTTGGTAGATCTCTTTCCGCTCGGTCTGGCGGTAGGGCCCATAAGGGCCGCCCACATCGGGGCCTTCGTCCCACTCCAGGCCCAGCCAGCGCAGGCTTTGCATGAGTTCGTCTTCGGCGCCTGGCACATAGCGTTTTCGATCAGTATCTTCGATGCGCAGGATGAACTGCCCGCCTGTCTGTCGGGCGAGCAGGTAGTTATATAAAGCAGTGCGGCCGCTCCCCAGGTGGGTTCTTCCGGTAGGGGAGGGGGCAAAGCGTACGCGAACCGGTTGTGATGATTCGGACATAATAATCCTTGGATTGTAGTAACTGTCAAGCCATTGATAGGAAATCGAGGTTCCCCAATCCACGAAGGTGGATTTCGTAGGACAGCCTCGAATTTATTCGATGGCTGAGCAGTTCGGATTGTGATGATATTAACGATGCGGAATCGAGGGGGATTTTATCAGAAATCCAACGCTTTGTGACGCAGGATCACGCTTTCGACCAGCCCGATGCCCAATAACATCGAGAGCAGAGAACTACCCCCGTAGCTGACAAATGGTAGTGTAAGACCAGTTACCGGAACGACTTTCAGATTCATGCCGATGTTGACCACGGCCTGGAAAGCCAGGATGGTTGCCACCCCATAGGCGATCAGCGCCCCGAAGGTATCGCTGGCCAGTCTGGCAGCCCGCAGGCAGCGCAGAATGATGAAGAGCAGCAGCGCGATCACTACGATTGCGCCAACGAAGCCGAATTCTTCTGACAGGGCGGAAAAGATGAAATCGGAGTGGCGCACTTTGAGGAAACGTAGCTGCACCTGGGTGCCGCTTTCATAGCCCTTGCCAAACCAGCCCCCGGAACCGATGCTCACCAGGGCCTGTTGCACATTGTAGATAGCCCCATGTCGTGCGGCTGGGTCAGGGAAGAGGAAATTGATGATGCGTTCCACCTGGTAGGCCTGGATCAAGCCGCCTTCTCTATTGGGATCATAGGTCAACAGCATCACGGGCAGGGAAATGCCTGCAAACAGAATCCCCGCAGCCCCCGCCATGAGCACATGCCTCACTTCCAGCCCGGCCGCCCAAACAAGCGAAAACCAGATCACGAAGATCACGATCGAGGTGCTCAAATGTGGTTGAAGCAGTATCCAGATCACCAGTCCCAGGGTGAGCGCCAGGCTGCGGGCTACCCATTTCAGATCGTGGATTTTGTCCTGGTGACGAGTCAAGAAATCGCCCAGAACCAGGATGATGACGATCTTGGCCAGTTCGGAGGGCTGGATGAGGATGGGGCCCAACAGGAACCAACGCGTCGAACCGAACAGCGCACCGCCGAAGAGATCCAAGATCACCAATACAATAATTGTTCCAACATAGAATGGTCGGCTGAGTGCAGAAAGGATTTTGTAATCAATGGCCGCCATAATCCCGATAAAGGCGAAACCGGTCAGCGCGAAGATGATCTGCTTTTGTACCGTATTTTGTTCGATCAACTCGATATTTCCAGCGATTGCCGAGCGGATCATGACGATGCCGAACAGTGTCAGCAGGGCCACTGCTCCCAACAGCCAGAAATCGAAGTGACGCCAGGAGATGTTTTGCATACTTTGGTCGCTACAAATTCCGCTTTTTTTTCGGCCCAAGAATAGGGATATCAGCGATCAGGCGCTGCTCCCGCCCGTCTTTGTTTAACTTGATGCTGACTGTGGCCGGATCAATCTCGATATGGCGGGAGATGACCTCGATGATCTCGTCTTTCATCGTTTCCAATACGCTGTTGGACAGATTGGTGCGATCATGGATCAGGACCAATTGCAGACGTTCTTTGGCCTGATAGGCGCTTTTGCGTTTATATCCTGTGAGGCGACCGATGAAATCACTCATTTTTGCTGCCTCCTCCGGCGAAGAGTCTCTTGAAAAAGCCTGCCTGAACCGCCAACTCCATGAAAGGCACTTCCTCGCCCATCATCCGGCGGGAGATATTCTGCATAGCTTTCCCGGCGCGGGATTTTCCATCGAGCGAGATGGGAGAGCCGCGGTTGGTGCTGATAATCACGTTTTCGTCTTCGGGGATGATGCCGATCAATTCGATAGCTAACAATTCGAGGATGTCTTCCGTGCTGATCATATCTCCGCGCTGAACCATCGCGACATCAATGCGGTTGATAATCAGTTGGGCGGGGCCTTTTTCTTCGGCTTCGACGATGCCAATGATGCGGTCTGCATCCCGCACAGCGGAGACCTCAGGGTTGGTGACCACGAAGACGCTGTCCGCGGGGGCGATAGCGTTGCGGAAACCGCGCTCGATGCCAGCAGGCGAGTCGATGATCACCCAATCGTGTTCGGGGCGCAGTTCATCACACAGACGGATCATGTCGCTTGGGGAAACGGCGGTCTTATCACGGGTTTGAGCCGCAGGGATGAGATACAACCCTTCTGTTCGTTTATCCTTGATCATAGCCTGGCGCAGCCGGCAGCGGCCTTCGACCACGTCTACCAGATCGTAGACGATGCGGTTCTCCAACCCAAGCACGACATCCAGGTTGCGCAAACCGATATCGGCGTCTATGCAGACCACTTTCTGCCCCATGGACGCCAGCGCTGCGCCCAGATTTGCGGTGATCGTGGTCTTTCCAACGCCGCCCTTGCCTGATGTGATTGTAACTACTTTTGCGGTCATCTTATTTTCCTGTTTGGAAACTGCTCAGCCATCGAACGGATTAGCCCGAAAAAAGGGTGTGCGAAGGGGGCGCAGCCCCCTTCGCACACCCTTTTTTCGGCAACTTCCCCGTTTGGCTGAGTAGTTACCCTGTTTGTACTATTCAAGTGTTCACTGAAAAAACTCAAGGTTGTTTTTTTAGTGGACTCATTCAACTTTGGGGAATTCCCACCCTTCTGCAACAACTTTGCCATCTTTGAGACGCGCGACCTCGGGACGGGGCGTCCCCTTCTGTGGGGGGGTGATGCTGATTTCCTCGCAGATTCTCAACTGCATTGGGGCGAGTTCCAGAGCGCAGACGATAGCATCCTCGTCGCCTGACGCCCCGGCATGAACGGTGCCTCGCAAGCGGCCCCACACGATCACATCCCCGCCAGCGATGATCTCAGCCCCCGGGTTGACATCTCCGAGGATGACGACATGGCCGGGATAGGTGATACTGTTTCCGGATCGTAAAGTGCGTTTCACCAGGACCGCTTCGTCGCCGCCGACGCTGGTGTCGAAGGCCCGGCCTGAACGCTCTGCTTGAGGCCTGGATAGATACGTCCTCAACCCCAGAGTTTGGGCGGTCTCTTCCGTCTTCGATGATTTACTGATCACAGCCCTGAGGGTGACGCCATATTCGGAAATTCGATCCCGCAGGCTGCCCAATTCGGCGGCTTTGAGAACACGCTTGCCGACATCAATGCTCAGATCGGCTCCGCGGAAAAAATCACTCTGTGTTTCTATCTGGTCGAGTAGTGCCTTGCGGATTTCGGCCCACTCCCCGTCGCCGACGATAATCAATAAACCATCATGAACGCCTTTTATTTCGAAATGGCTGGCCATAAAGACTCCGAAATCGAATCAAAATGCTCGCGATCAGAAGCGATTATAACATGGGCTGCTAGAAACCCACCTTCTCAGAGATAACGGGTTTCTCAGAGTATTGAAGCTTCTTTTTTTATCACGGATTGCCCAGAGCCACGTCAATGGATTTCAACTCGAAATAAGCCTCGATGATCTTGCGGACGATAGGCCCGGCGACGCTGGCGCCCTCGCCGCCATTATAGACGAAGACCACCACGGCAATCTCGGGGTTTTCATAAGGAGCGTAGGCAACCGTCCAGGCGTGGGTAGGCCAGTCGCCTGGTTTGCACAGATTCTTTTCGGCGGCAAATTCATCGCAATATTCGGCAGTGCCGGTTTTTCCCGCGGCCGCGATATCTATCTTATAGAAGCCCACAGCGTCTATGGACAATGTGCCCCGCGTAACCGCCAGTCGCATGCCTTCCTGGATCTTCTGGATCACCCAGGGTTCCACGGTCTTTTTCTCTCCAGTCAGTTTCGCTTCACAACCTCCAGGGGCGGTAGGTTCGTCGAACACATCAATGACCGGGTCTTGGGTGATATCCCATTTCATCTCCGGTTCGAAGCTCTGAACCACATTGCCGTTCGAATCGGTGATCTCGTAGATCAGGGTGGGGCGCATCAATTTGCCGTCGTTAGCGATGGTGGCTGCCGACATGAGCACCTGCAAGGGCGTGGCGATGACGAAGCCCTGGCCGACGCTGGCAATATAGGTATCCCCGATAGCCCAGTTCTCTCCGTGGGCGATACGCTTCCAGGTTGGGTCGGGGATGGTGCCATCGGCTGCATCGGGCAACTCGATGCCAGGCAGCGCGCCGTACCCGATGGCGCGGGCGTAAGTCCCCAGGCGGCAGATGCCCAGGCCCTCTGGCACTTCATTCTTGTAGCCGCCGCCGAGCTTGTAGAAATACACATTGCTGGAGTTGGAGATTCCTCCCAGAAAATCTAATTGGCCGAATCCGGCGCGGTTCCAATCTACGAATTCGCGCTCGTAGCCCGGGTCATTGGGGGTGTATTTTTCGGTGATGGTGATGATTCCTGGGGTATCAATGACCTGTTCGGGGGTGACGACGCCCTCATTCAGCGCGCCCACCGCGGTGGATAACTTGAACACAGAACCGGCTGGAAGTTCGGCGCCCACGGCATGGTTGAGCAGCGGGTCGCGCACATCGGCGAGTAGTTGTTCGTAATAATAGGCCGGGATGACGCGCGCCATGCGGTTGTTTTCATATGTGGGAAAGGAAACCATGGAGAGAATCTCCCCTGTTCGAGGGTTGATGGCGATGGCAACCCCGCTGGTGATGCGCAGCTCGTTGAAATAAGCGTTCCAGCCATTGATCTCGCTGAGGAGAATGGCCTCGGTGGCTTCCTGGAAGCGTGTGTCTATGGTGAGGGTGATATTCTGGCCAGGGATGGGGGCGATCGGTGGGTGGATGTCACGCACAATCCGCCCGGCAACGTCCACTTCCACCACCCGCTTGCCAGGTTTCCCTCGTAGGACGGCCTCGAAATAACGCTCGATGCCGGCATAGCCGACTTTGTCACGGTTGGGGATGAAACCCCGTTCCCGGTAATATGCCTCATCGAATTCCGAGATCGGCCCAAGGAAGCCGACGATAGAGGCGGTCAGTGAGCCGGTGGGGTAATCGCGCACCGGTTCGATCTCGATCTCGACTCCAGGCCAATCAACAGCCTTTTCTTCGATGATCATTGCCAGCGTACGGTCTATGTTGCATTTGATTTTTACCGTACGGTAGGGTGCGCTGGTGATCCCGTAATCTGCAATTTGGGAAATCCCGTGTTCGGAGACACAAGGCACGTAGGGAGTTTCGAGGGTCACCTCCCCCAGGTTGACAGGAACATCTATGATCTCGGAAAGCTGACGATAGATTTCCTGAATCTCCCCTGGGTCGTCGGGCAGGTTGGCGGGCAGGATCACCACATCATACGAGGCGATATTATTGGCTAGAATGATGCCATTATGGTCATAGATCACGCCGCGCAGTGTGGAGAGACTGATCTCGCTGATGCGGTTTTCCTCCGCCTGGGCGACATACTCATCGAATCCTTTGATTTGCAGGTTGTATAATCTGAAAATGAAAAATGCAAAAATCCCCCCGATAACGAAGACAAAAGCAGCGATGCGCCGGCTCTCGATGCGATTCTTGAGAATTCCAGATTCGTTCATAGTTCGATTTCTTCGGGGTGCAACCAATTCGCAAAATCTCGCACCACAGCATAGACCGGCGTCGCCAGAAGCAAGTTCAGGAACAAACTTGGCAGCGTGATCAATTGCAGGGTGTCTAACCAGGGCAGGTCTGCGCCGCTGATCGAAATCGTAAACGCAGTAAGAAAGTGGCTGAGCAGGGTTCCCGCCAGCGTGACTACGAACATAGCCAGGATCGGTATCTGCCAAATCCTGCGCCTGATGGCGAGCGCTAAAGCGGTGATACTCACATAACTGACTAACGGAATCATGATATTCATCGCCGAGACAAAGCCAACTATCAACCCCCCCAGGATGCTCCACTGCCAGGCGGATTGGACGCGTTCTTGCAACGCCCAGGCCACGATCACCAAAAGCACGATGTCAGCATATCCCTGGAGCAACGGCAGACTGCTGACGATCGTGGATTGGAGGATCACTAGCAAAGTTAAGACGGGTAGCGGGGCCAGGATGGGTAGCATTCGATTTCTACGGAACAGCGGGCATCGGCATCAATGGGGAGGTGTCGATCGGCTGGAAATTCGTAATCACCAACACGATTTCCAGGTTGGCAAAATCTACCACCGGTTGAAGGGAGGCGCTTTGGAAAAGGTCATAATCCCGGCTGCGGACTCCGGTGATTTGCCCGATGAGGATATCGGGAGGGTACGCGCCGCCAAGCCCAGAGGTCAGCACCAGGTCGCCGGGTTCGACAGTGACATCTTGAAGGATCATATCCAGCCCGATATCCGCTGTGATCGAGCCAGAAAGGATGGCCTCGGCGCGAGAGGGTTCCAGGCGCACATCTACCGTCACAGACGGATCGGTGATCAATTGGACCAGGGCTGCTGAGGCGGTCACCTGCGATACGCGCCCGACCAATCCCTGTTGTGTGACAACGGGCATGCCGCGCCGCAGGCCATCATCCGAGCCGCGGTTGATGTGGATATACTTCAAAAAGGGGCTGGGGTCTCTGCCGATGACGCTTGCGCCGACATATTGATATTCTGGATAGGCGCGTGCGAAATCTAGCAATGCTGAGAGGATGCGATATTCTCCCATCTGCTGCTGAAGTTCGATGATCTGTGTGCGCAGATGAGCGAGTTCGGCTTCCAGAGCCGCGTTTTCCTGCATCAATTGGGCGACGTCGCGCGGGCCGGTCAGATAATCCTGAATAGCTTGGAAGCGTCCCGCTACCCAGGTTTGTGCTGCCATCAGGGGAGCGAGCGTGATCCGCGAGAGGGGAGTGAGGTAACCACCTAATGCTAGAAAGACTAACCCGATTGCTACCAATGACAGGGTGATGTTTTTCCACGGAACAGACGATTTGGAGTTCATATTCCTCGATCACATCGTCTTTTTCAACCCTTGTCGGTGCGCCCCAATCCGATGAAGAGAGATTTCCAGGTATCCATATTTTCGAGGGCGATGCCGGCGCCACGGGCTACACAACTCATCGGGTCTTCGGCGACCCAAGCCCGGATGTTGAGTTCATGGGTCAGGCGTTCGTCGAAACCTTGAAGCAGGCTGCCGCCGCCGGCCATACAGATGCCCATATCCATCAGATCAGCCACGATCTCGGGCGGCGCTTCATCGAGGGCGTCTTTGATGGTATCAATGATGATCTGCACCGAACCGGCCATCGCTTCGCGTAATTCGATCGAAGAAACCTCGATCGCTTCTGGTAAACCACTGAGCAAATTCCGCCCACGCAGCCGGATGGTTTTTTCTTGCGGCAGGTGATATGCCGATCCGATGGCGATCTTGGCGTGTTCCGCCATGCGCTGCCCGATGAGCAGATTGTATTTATTACGAATGTACTGGATGATGTCTTCGTCCAGTTCGTCTCCGGCTACGCGAAGGGAGCGAGAGACCACCATGCCTTTCATGGAGAGGATGGCGACATCCGATGTGCCGCCTCCGATATCTACCACCATGCTGCCGCGAACTTCGCTGATGGGCAGACCCGCTCCCAAGGCCGCCGCCACCGGTTCTTCGATCATGAACACCTCGCGGGCGCCGGCAGACATGGCCGCATCGTAAACAGCGCGCTTTTCGACTTTGGTCACGCCAGCGGGAATACCGATGATCACGCGCGGGCGGGGAACAGGTACGATGCTCTGTTGATGGACTTTGCCAATGAAATATTCCAGCATGGCCTGGGTGATTTCGAATTCCGAGATTACACCATCTCGCACAGGCCTGACAGTAATCACATTGGCTGGCGTCCGGCCAACCATGGCTTTCGCCTCCGCGCCGATTGCTAACGGCATTCGTGTACGTTTTTCGATCGCGACCCAGGAAGGTTCGCTGATAACGATGCCTTTCCCGCTCACATGGATCATGGTATTCGAGGTACCCAGGTCAATGCCAATATCCAATGAGAAAAAGCCTAGTAGCCAGTTAAGGGGATTAAATGCCAACTTGGGCTCCTTGATTCCGAAGGTGTTTGCTGCGTTTTTCACGCATAGCAAAATACAGCAGGATTATACCAAGTTTTGCCATTGGACACACTAAACCTGAATGAGAAGTGTACACGCAAGACCTGGCAGGGTATCGCCCGAAAAAGGGGTGTAGGGCGTA